>ENA-ORTQ01002187-ORTQ01002187.1-human-gut-metagenome-genome-assembly--contig:-NODE-2187-length-17956-cov-6.844143_pt1 | contig 17956 bp, 16 predicted proteins | sample MGYA00241912_ERZ509188 | MGnify/ENA primary metagenome ERZ509188 (study PRJEB26280, sample SAMEA2338849) | human gut metagenome | biome: human gut; feature: human-associated habitat; material: faeces...
AAAAGGAAGGACAACCTGCGGTTTTCCTTCCTCTTTGGACTCCTACCTTTCCCTTAGATAGTCTGGCGCAGATTGCCTACATGTGACCGCTGCGAAATAAGGGGAACGGCAGTCGGGTTACCGTAGCGTGTCTTTCTCCACCTTTTCGCAGTTCACAGACAGCGTACTGCTACACATATGGTTAAATCAACGCAGGCGCAACATACCCGTGTTGCGCAATTCTTTAGCGCGTTATTATAGACAGGGCCTGCGAAGATAACTGCTACCGAACACCTAAATCCGCAGGTGCCGTGCGTTACAACATGCCAAAGAGTTGCGCGACACTGTTATGTCGCGCCTGCTGAAAGTAGCCGACCTGTGTAGCAGAATGGTATCTGACACTGCGAATATGTCTCGACATGGGAGCACACTGTGCTCCCCTACGGTAGAAAAAATCCTCTGCCGTTCCCTATTTTCGAAGCGGTCACATATAGGAAATCTGCGCCGGACTATCTAACAAGGGAAAGGTAGGAGTCCAAAGAGGAAGGGAAACCGCAGGTGTCCCTTCCTTTTTGCCCCCGCGGCGGGTGCCGCGACGCTGCCGCCCCGTCAGGGGCGAATCCCTCCCGCTGTGGTTCAGCACCGCAAAACAAAAACACCGCAGACCCCCAGTCCGCGGTGTTCTGTTTTATTCCATTTCGTCAAGGACGGAAAAGGCGGCAAGCTGCTCAGTATTGTCCTCGTTATACTCAATCTCGCGCGAGTACGCCTTGCAGATGCAGATCTGCGCCCAGTGCGTGACCTCGCCCTTGGCGAGCCACTCGTACACATCGAGCAGTTGAATAACCGCCGTGCTCACGAGCGCCAGCTGCACCTTGTCCTGCACGGCGTCGTCTCCGAGCGCCTTCATAAAGTGCCGGTACATGAAGTACGTCAGCAGGTTATCGTATTCATGGCGTTTGCCCTGATACGCCTGCAAAAACGCCTCTCTGCGGGCGATAATCTCCGGCAGGCGCGCCTTTGCGCCGGTCAGCAGCGTGCGCCAGTCGTCCTTGTTGATCTCAAAGCCGAGCAGCAGCTCGAGCAGGCTCGTGAGCGTGCTCTCCCGCCAGAACGCCTGCGACCACGAAGCCGTGTCCTCGTCCGTCTCGTCTGCATCCTCGTCCTCGGGGAACGGGAACAGCAGGTCGTCGTACTGCTCCTGCTGCGCCTTTGCCGTGCGGTAGAGCCTGTCGGCCTTGTCATCGAACGGCGCGTCCTCGCACGCCAGCCGGAACAGCGCATCGCGCATGGAAAACAGCACGTTCTCCAGTTCGGTTTCGGCCTCCGTGCCGGTTTCGGATACGCCGTCCGCCTCGGTCACGTCAAACGCCGGTGCGCCGGTCTGCGCGAGTATCAACTCGGCGGCAGCCTCACAGCACAAGCCGAGACCGTCCTCTCGGCCGTCCGAAAACCACTCGTAATACCGCGGGTGGTCGGTGCAGATCTGCGCCATTTTGTCCTCACCTAAGTGAAGCAGCACTTCGCACAGGTTGCAGTCGTTCAGCAGCGGACACCGCTCCTCGGCGTCCAGACGAAAATGCGCCGGCTCTCCGGTGTGCGCGTCCGCAGGCGCAATGCTCGCGCGCAAACGCTCGCCAAAATCGCCGGGAACGGTCTCGTAGTACGCAAGGGAATCCTCGTCTACGTCGATCTCCCAGCCGATACAGCAGTTTTCCGTGCAGTCCGAGCCGATGCACCGGAATGCCTTGTAATACGCAGGACGGCGAATGTAGCCCATCCTAATCACCTCTCTTGTCTGTCTCATTATAACAGACACGGGCGCGGTTGAAAAGGGTTATGACGGCACCGCCTTTTCCCTTGTGTACCGCTTGACCCGCTCGTACCATTCCTGATCGAACGCGGACAGCTGTTCGCTCGACGGCCCGATTGCAGGCTGCGACGGTGCGGGTTTTGCCCGTTTCTGCATATCCGCCGCGGTGAGAATGCCGTCACGCTCGCAGTTCTGCAGCAGCGTGCGGAAATACCCTGCCGGATTGCGCGGTGCATTCTCAGCCGTCTGTCGGGCGGTATCTAAGAACACCTCACGCTGCATACCCTTGTTCTGCAGCCTGCGCAGCTCCAGACAGAAATTATGGTCAAACTTACAATTCAGTTTTTCTTCCAGTTCGGTCGTCAGACCAGAATCAGCCGTAACTGCTTTCTCTTCTCTGGTCTGCTCTGCTCTACTGTCCTCTACTGTCCTCTGCTCTTCTGTTCTCTGCTCTTCTCTGCTCTGTGGATTTTCGGTACAATAAATCGCATTTTCCGTACGATAAATCGCATTTTCCGTGCGGGAAATAAATGCACGCAGCACAAAAGACTTGCCACTCGGATTCTTCTCCCGCATTTCCTGCTCGGTGAGAAGCCAAATGTCAAAATTGATGGGTACTGCATTGCGCGTCACGGTCGCCAGAAAATACCCCATCTGTATTCTTTTGGATGTGAGAAAGCCGCGTTCATATAACGCAGCATGGAACAGGCCGCTTGCCGCCAGCTGATCGACTACCGCAGCCAGCGTTTCGATCGTCACGTTTTCCAGTCCGGCGGTGTACTCGCGGAGCTGCCACAGCGTGTCCTCGCGGCCCTCGCCGCTGTAGGCGATGTAGTAGCCCTTGTCGCCGTAGGCAATGTCGAGCAGGCATTCGTACACATACGGCCCGAGCACGCCGAATTTCTGCCGTGCCGCTCTCAGCTTCGGGTCACGGTACAAGCCGATGTCGCGCGGCCACCAGTCCAATCCAACTTTTCTGTTTCTGCCCATGTGAGCACCTCCCTTTACCCTACCGCCGGAACGGATAAAAAATTGACCACAAATGGTCAACTCTGAAAAAAAATATTTTTCGGGAAATAAAAAAATCCTCCGCGTATTCGGAGGACATGCTCTATCAATGTTGTGCCATTTTTGTGCCATTTTCGATTTTTACCCTGTATATGTCAGAAATTTACTTACAACTATTTTTCTGTGTACAAATGCAAAAAAGACTGAAACCTTTCGATTTCAGTCCTTTATGGCGGAGAGTTAGGGATTTGAACCCTAGAGACGCTCATCACGCCTACACGATTTCCAATCGTGCGCCTTCGACCACTCAGCCAACTCTCCATCTTGTTAAGTTGTTGTCGTTTTTGATGACTCATCGCTGACGACTTGTTTAGTATATAACAGAATCCCCGTTTCGTCAACCCTTTTTTCAAAATTTTTTGAAAAAGTTTTTTGGGGTCGAATCTGCACCGTTTTCCTGCCGTGGTTTACCGTTGCTATCCGATCTGTCCACGTCATCCCGTAGGGGCACATTGTGCTCCCACGTTATGGTTAACCGGATGTGTGGCCGTTCCTTGCACAGGCTCCGGTCGTGCTGCGGGCGAACAATGTTCGCCCCTACGGGATAATTATGTGCAGGTGGTAAACATACGGTAAATCCTTTCAACCGCCAAACGCAAAAAAGAAAACCGCCTGCTCTCACAGACGGTCCTCCCCTATTTACTTCTGAAACTGCTCGCGCACTTCCATATACTTGATGATCTCTTCAACCGTGCCGTCAAAGCCGAGCACGCCGCTGTTGAGCGACAGATCATAATTCCGCGCATCATACCAGTCGTGGCCGGTGTGGTGCTTGTAGTAGCGGGCGCGGTAATCGTCGATCTCCGCGATCTTCTTCTCGACCTCCTGCTCCGGCAGCGAGTCCACCTTCATGGCCTGCTCGAGACAGAAATCCTTGTCCGCATGGACGAACACGCGCACAACATCCGGTCGGCCTGCCAGAATATAGTCGGCACAGCGGCCGATCATAACGCACGGACCCTGATCCGCCAGCCGGCGGATGATCTTCACCTGATAGGCGAACAGCGCCTCATCCTTGAGGTAGGACTTGGACGAGTCGTTCGGCACGGGCGCGTTGCCGTGATAATGCGCGCGCAGGCGCGTCAGGAAATCGCCCTTGAGACGCTCGTCCGAGAACAGCATGGCGTTTACACCGCTGTCCTCACTCGCCATGGTGATGATCTCGCGGTTGTAGAACGGAATGCCCAGCTTGCGCGCCAGCATCTTGCCGACCGTCTTGCCGCCCGAGCCGTACTGGCGCGCGATAGTAATAACGTAAGGTTTCACTTTATAACCTCCCCCTATTCCAGTGAGGAGTTAGGAGGCAGGAGGTAGGAGTGGATGACGATAAACGTTTCCCGTAGGGCGCGACGACTCGGCGCGCCGGGGTCGTCGCGCCCTACGGTACAGGTAAATCATCGGATAAACTCCTGCCTCCTCCCTCCTATCTCCTATCTTCCTCCGGCTTACTCACCGAGGTATGCTTTCTTAATAGAGTCATCATTCAGCAGATCAGCTGCCTTGCCGGTCTTGACGATCTTACCGGTTTCGAGGACGTAGCCTCTATCCGCGATGGACAGCGCCTTCTTCGCGTTCTGCTCTACCAGCAGGACGGTGGTGCCTGCCTTGGACACTTCCTCGATGATCTTGAAGATTTCGCCGACGAACAGCGGCGACAGACCCATGGACGGCTCATCGAGCAGCAGGATGCGCGGCTTGCTCATCAGCGCACGGCCCATTGCGAGCATCTGCTGCTCGCCGCCGGACAGCGTACCGGCTGCCTGATTTTTGCGCTCCTCCAGACGCGGAAAACGCTCGTAGACCATTTTCAGCGACTCCGGAATCTCATTCTTCGGGCGGGTATACGCGCCCATACGCAGGTTCTCCGCGACCGTCAGACCCGCGAACACGCGGCGGCCCTCCGGAACGTGGCTCATGCCCAGCTTTACGATGGCATGACCCGGCTTGTGCGTGATGTCCTTGCCCTCGAACGTCACCGTGCCGCCCTTCGACGGCAGCAGACCCGTTACCGTGTGCAGCGTGGTGGTCTTGCCCGCGCCGTTCGCGCCGATGAGCGCTACGACCTCGCCCTCGTTTACCTCGAAGGAAACATCACGCAGTGCATGAATCAGGCCGTAATACACGTTGATGTCCTTTACTTCCAACATTGCCATACTTGTTTCCTCCTTTCTTATTCGCCCAGATATGCCTTAACGACTTCCGGATTGCTCAGCACTTCCTTAGGCGTGCCCTCAGCCAGCAGACGGCCGAAGTTGAGCACATACAGGTACTCGCAGATGCCGGAGACCAGCTTCATGTCATGCTCGATGAGCAGGACGGTTACGCCGAACCTCTTGCGGACGATTTCGATCGTCTCCATCAGCTCCTCGGTCTCGTTCGGGTTCATACCCGCGGCAGGCTCGTCGAGCAGCAGCAGCTTGGGGTTGGTCGCGAGCGCACGCGCGATCTCGAGCTTGCGCTGCTTGCCGTAAGGCAGGTTTGCCGCCTTGTAGTCGGCTACACCGTCCAGATCGAACACGCGCAGCAGCTCCATCGCCTTTTCATCCATCTGCTTCTCCTTTTTGCGGTAGGAGCCGAGGTGGAACATGCTCTCTGCGAACGAGTAGGTGATCTGATTGTGCAGACCGGTCTTTACGTTATCCAGCACGCTCAGCTGCGAGAACAGGCGGATGTTCTGGAACGTGCGGGCAACGCCCAGTTTGCAGATTTCATGCGGCTTTTTGCCGATGAGGTTCTGTCCGTCCAGACGGATGCCGCCGTCGGTCGGGCGGTACACGCCGGTCAGCATATTGAACGCGGTGGTCTTGCCTGCGCCGTTCGGGCCGATGAGGCCGACCAGACCGCCCTTTTCGATTTTCATGCTCAGCTCGTCAACGGCACGCAGACCGCCGAACGAAATGCCGAGCGAAGTAACTTCCAGCATTGCCATGGCTTACGCACCCTCCTTCTTGCCGCCGGCCTTTTCGGCCTTTTCCATCTGACGCATTGCGCGCTTCTCCAGCAGGCGAACCTTGAAGGAGGAGTTGTTGAACAGCATCATTGCAATCAGCAGGATCGCGTAGATGAGCATACGGTAGTTGCTCAGGCCGCGCAGCAGCTCAGGCAGCAGCGTCAGCAGCGTTGCGGCAATAATGGAACCCCAGATGTTGCCCAGACCGCCGAGAACGACGAATACGAGCACCAGAATGGAGGTGTTGAAATCAAACTTTGCCGCCGTAACGGTGGAGAAGTTCATCGCGTACAGCGTGCCCGCCATGCCTGCGAACGCCGCAGAGACCACGAACGCGAGCAGCTTGTAGTGCGAGGTGGAGATGCCGATGGAGTCAGCGGCGATCTTGTTGTCGCGGACCGCCATGACAGCACGTCCCGTGCGGCTGTTTACAAAATTCAGCACGAAGAACAGCGTAACGAGGATGAGCACAACGCCCGAGGTGAAGGTGGAGATCTTGGTGACGCCGGATACGCCGATCGGGCCGTTGATGATCATCTTGCCGCCGTCGCCCAGCTGGAAATTCTGGTTGACCAGGCTGAAATGCAGACCGGCATCATCCAGACCGAGATACATAACGTTTACAAGGTTTTTGATGATCTCACCGAAGGCGAGGGTTACGATGGCGAGGTAGTCGCCCTTGAGGCGCAGTACCGGCACGCCGACGATGACACCCGCAATCGCCGCGAACAGTCCGGCAACGACCATGGCGACAGCCAGACGCAGCGGTGCAAGCGGAATCGCATCCGCCAGACAGGTGGTGGTGACAATGCCCGCAAACGCGCCGACCGACATAAAGCCCGCATGGCCGAGCGACAGCTCACCGAGGATGCCGACGGTCAGGTTGAGCGAGATTGCCATGACAACATACGCGCAGATCGGCACGAGCAGGCCCTTGATCTGGCTGGAGATGCCGCCGCCCGCGATGGCTGCCTGCACGATGATGTACGCAATAATGACAATGCCGAAGCACAGCAGCGTGTCACGTCCGCGCTTGGACGCAGCATAGGATTTTAACTTGTTCATATGACTGCCCCCTTAAACCTTTTCGCTCACATGCTTGCCGAGCAGGCCGTCCGGCTTGACCAGCAGCACCACGATGAGCACTGCGAACACGATCGCGTCCGACAGCTGCGTGGAAATGTACGCCTTGGCGAAAATCTCGATGATGCCGAGCAGAATGCCGCCGATGAACGCGCCCGGAATCGAGCCGATGCCGCCGAATACGGCAGCGGTGAATGCCTTGATGCCCGGCAGAGAGCCGGTGGTCGGCATAAGGGTCGGGTACGCGGAGCACAGCAGCACGCCCGCGATAGCGGCAAGACCAGAGCCGATGGCAAAGGTGATGGAAATGGTCGTATTGACGTTGATGCCCATCAGCTGGGCCGCGCCCTTGTCCTCAGAAACCGCACGCATCGCCGTGCCGACCTTGCTCTTGCCGGTGAACAGCATCAGAGCGACCATGATGACAACGCACGCCGCAATGGCAACGAGCGTCACCTTGGAGATCTGCATCTGACCGCCGAACAGGCTGAGCGCCTCGCCGGTAACGACCGAGGTAAAGGTCTTCGGGTTGGAGGACCAGATCAGCAGCGCCGCATTCTGCAGAAAGTACGAAACGCCGATGGCCGTGATCAGCACCGCCAGCGACGGCGCCATACGCAGCGGCTTGTAAGCAAGTCTCTCAATAACAACACCGAGCGCGGTGCAGACAATAACAGCCAGCACAACGCCCATCCACGCCGGCCAGCCGAGATAGGTGGTAGCGCAGAAGCACATGTAGCCGCCTACCATGATAACATCGCCGTGCGCGAAGTTCAGCATTTTTGCAATGCCGTAAACCATCGTGTAGCCGAGTGCGATGATGGCGTAGATGCTGCCCAGACTGATGCCGCTGATCAAATGATTCAAAAAGCTCATGGTTTGGAACACCTCAAATCTTTGTTTCTCCTGTTTATGAAATGGGGCAGTGGTTCGGCAATGGTCAAGCCACCGCCCCACCCCATAACTTTTGGTGGATGATACCTTCTCCGCAGGGCAGCCCGCCCTGCGGTACAGGTATACCTCTTTATAAATAGCGGTAAAGGAGGACTGCTTCCAGACCTCCTTCACTCGCCCTTGCGTTCTTAATATGTCCCGGGCGAGCTTTGCCCGTCCGGGACACCGCTGCCCGCGCCGTCGCGGCGCGACACCTTTGCCATGCAAAGGTGAGGGGGTTATCCAAAAAAGTTTCTACGGAACTTTTTTGGTATCTAAGGGGGACAGAGTCCCCCTTAGAGGGTCTTACATACCAACGTAAGCGCCGTTCTCGATAACCATGCCCTTCGGGGACTTGGAAACCGCACCGGTTGCATCCCAGGTCATGCCCTCGCCGGTCAGGCCGTCAAAGGTCATGGAGGTGAACTGCTCGATCATCTTGTCGCACAGGTCCTCAGCGGACATATCCGGCGTAGCGCCTGCATTCTCGAGTGCCTGCTTGTAAGCGTAAACACAGTCGTAAGCGTCGGCTGCGAACTGGTTCGGGGTCTCGCCGAACTGCTCCTTGTACTTCTTAACGAAGGAAGCGGTCTTTTCGTCGGTTGCGTCTGCGTTGAACGGGGTCAGCAGCATAACGCCCTCGGCCAGCTTGGGATCAAAGCCTTCCATGGTCAGGATGCCGTCCATACCGTCTACACCGAAGAACTTCGGCTTGTAGCCCATTGCGTTTGCCTGGGTCAGGATCAGGGATGCCGGCTGATAGTACATCGGCAGGAATACCAGGTCAGCGCCCTTGCTCTTTGCGTCGTTCAGCTGAACGGAGAAGTCGTTAGCGGAAGCATCGGTGAAGGTGTTGTCGGAAACGACCTGCAGGCCCTTGGTCTTTGCCTCTGCAACGAACTTGTCGTGGATGCCGGTGGAGTAAACGTCATCGTTCTTCCAGATGACAGCGATCTTGGTGCCGAGCTTCTGCTCTGCGATGTACTGTGCGGATGCGGTGCCCTGGTTCGGGTCAACGAAGCACATCTGGAACACATTGTCCTTATCTGCGGTTACCGCAACGGTAGAAGCAGACGGAGTCAGTGCGAAAATACGGTCGCTGTAGTTCTCAGCGGCGGTAGCCTCGCACGGCTTGGAGGTTACGGAGCCGAGAGACAGCTGCATGCCCCAGTCCTTCAGGGTGTTGTAGGCGTTGACAGCCTTCTCGGCGTCGTGCTCATCGTCCTGATAGTTCAGCTCGAACTGAATATCGCCGCCCTCAGCGTTGATCTCGTCAACCGCGATCTGTGCGCCGTTCTTGCAGGCGTTGCCGTAAATAGCAGCCGCGCCGGTCAGCGGGCCGGTGCCGCCAATCTTGAAGGCAGTGCCGGAAGCGGTGCTGTCGGAGCCGCTGTTTGCGCTGTCGGAGCTGCCCGAAGCGGAGCCGCCGCAGCCGGTCAGCGCCGTAGCCAGCATAGCGCCGGCAAGAAGCATACTGAGTGTTTTCTTCATGGTGAAATCTTCTCCTTTGTTTCCCCCGAATCAGCATATCCTATCGGGTGTCTTGGATTATGCTTCACATTATACTACCATTTCCGCATTTCGGCTCACTTTTTTTGTGCTAAGAATACAATTTCAGATAATCTACTGATTATCTTTTGAGTAACTTTACGTTTTTTGTATCTTCTCACAAGAACACTTGTCCGTCCCGCAAGGATTCCTGCAAATTACTTCCATCCTGCCGCCGTTTTTGCAGGGAGAGTCCGCAAAATTTTTCTCATGCTGAGAACCGCATAAGCGCCCTTCCCCTTTCATAAATTGGATTGACTCGGCATGCCGTTTCAAACAATTTGCATGTACACCATACCGATTACGATATTCATTCAATCTGTGCAAAATTTCAAGGAGGGTACCCCATGACCGAAAAACGCCACGGAAAAGGACTGTTATTCATCGTAACGCTGGTTCTCGCTGCCGGTGTGATAAAGTACGCCGATATCCCCTTCGCGCAGACCGTGCGCGAAAAGGCGGCTTCTGCCCTGTCCGGCGCGGCAAATGCTGACCATGTTCTTGCGGTATTCGGCGGCTCTGCCATGCCCGCAGATACCGTTCCTGCGGAATCCTCCGGCGGTGCGGACGATATTTTAGACCGCGACCAGACCCTGTTCCCCGACACGGTTGACCAGACCGTCTATCCGATGGAGTTCGAGCACGCTACGCCGACTTCCGGCACGCTGACGTCCTCTTTCGGCAGCAGGCTCAGTCCCATCACCGGTCAGCCGGGCTTCCACTACGGGCTTGACCTTGCCGCGGACGAGGGCACGCCCATCACCGCCTTCGCGGACGGCACGGTGCGCGAGACCGGCGAATCCGGCTACGGCCTGTACACCATTGTCGATCACGCGGACGGTTTTGCAACCTTATACGCGCACTGCAGCAGTATTTCCGCCAAAGTCGGTGATAAAGTGACCTGCGGCGAGCAGATCGCCCAGGTCGGTCAGACCGGCAACGCCACCGGTCCGCACCTGCACCTCGAGCTGTGGCACAACGGCGCGGCGCTCGATCCTGCCGACTATCTGACGCTGTGAGCCGGATTCAGGTCCGCGACGGCTTTCTTGTGCTCATGGCTGCGCTCTGGTGCGCGGATGAGAGCGGCGTGCTCCCCATTTTCCTGCTGGCGGCGGCTGTACATGAGTGCGGACACCTTTTCGTCATTCGGCTGTCCGGCGGCACGGTGCACGCCCTGTGCCTGACCGCCTGCGGCGCTGTCCTGCGGTGCAGCCTGCCGCCGTCACCGTTTTCGCGCGCCGCCATCTGCCTTGCCGGACCGGCGGCCAGCTTTGCGCTCACCGCACTGGCGAACCCGCTCGGCGCATATCGGCTTGCCGGCGCGAGTGCCCTGCTCGGGCTGTTCAACCTGCTGCCCGTGCCCCCGCTCGACGGCGGCATGGCGCTCCGGCACCTCGCGGACGGGCGGTTTACACGTCTGCTGAACGGGATTGCGGGCGTGTCCGTTCTCGTCCTCCTTGCGGGCGGCGTCCTCCTGTGGAAGTCGGGATTTGGCGGGTGGCTGTTGCTCGCTGGATTGATGGTCGCCGTTTCCTTTGGACGCGCATAACCGCAGGGGCGAACATTGTTCGCCCACAAACCGTTCGATTTTACGCTGTTCGGGAGCACACTGTGCTCCCCTACGGGATAAATTGTGCAGACCGGATACAAACGGTGCGCCGAGTCGTCGCACCCTACGGTATACCATCACATTATTGTATGCGCGTTAACCATTTTGAAATCTACACGAAAATTCCCAATCCGGATAAACGGTGCACCCCGTTTCATCCCATATTCATTCTCCATCCTCAATTCTCAATTCTCAATTCTCCATTACTCCTGACTCCTATCTTTTCTTTGTGCTCTTGTAAATTTTGCCGAAATCGTGTAAAATAACGGTACAAAGATTTATCCAAACGAACCAAAAGGCTCACAAAGCCTTTTGATAGAAAGGACCGAACAATTATGCTGGGAAAACGCAGAAAAAAAACTGATCTCCCCGCCGTATGCGCTGTTATCGTAGCGGCAGGCTCCTCCCGCCGCATGGGCGGCGAAAACAAGCTGCTGCTCGAGATTGACGGCGTACCCGTCCTCGCACGCACGCTTTCCGCCTTCCAGAAATGCGCCGCCATCCGCGATATCGTGCTCGTCTGCCGTGAGCAGGACATCATGCCCTATACCGAGCTGGCAAAGGCCTTCTCCATTGACAAGCTGTGTACGGTAACGCGCGGCGGCGAGACCCGCACGGAATCCGTTCTCGCGGGCATTACGGCCGCACCGGAAAACGCCGTGCTCGTTGCCGTACACGACGGCGCCCGCCCGCTCGTCTCCGAAGCCGTTATCACCGAGGCGGTTACCACCGCCGCCGAGTACGGCGCTGCCGCGCCGGTCGTTCCGGTCAAGGACAGCATCAAGCGCATCAAGGATAGCAATATCGCCGCCGATGTCGCCCGCAACACGCTTGCCGCGGTGCAGACTCCGCAGGTATTCCGCAAGGACCTGCTCCGCCGTGCGCTCACCTCGGCTGCCGAGCGCGGCTACAGCTTCACCGATGACTGCGCGGCTGTCGAGTCGCTCGGCACCATCGTCAAGGCAACCCACGGCAGCTACCAGAACATTAAGATCACCACGCCGGAGGACATTCTCGTTGCAGAAGCGCTCCTCACAAGGGAGGACAAGTAATATGCGCATCGGACACGGTTACGACGTACACAGACTGGTCTCCGGCAGACCGTGCATCATCGGCGGTGTGAACATTCCGTTTGAGCTTGGTCTGGACGGTCACTCGGACGCGGATGTGCTCACGCATGCCGTCATGGATTCCCTGCTCGGCGCGCTCGCGCTCGGCGACATCGGCAAGCATTTTCCGGATACCGACCCGCGCTACAAGGGCGCGGACAGCATCGCGCTGCTGCGTCACGTTGCGGCGCTCGTGCGCGAAAGCGGCTGGCAGCTCGGCAATCTGGATGCGACCGTGCTCGCACAGGCGCCCAAGCTCGCGCCGCACATTCTGCAGATGCGCGAGAACCTTGCCGCCGCCATCGGCTGCGCGGTCGAGCAGGTTTCGGTCAAGGCGACCACCGAGGAGGGACTGGGCTTTACCGGCTCCAAACAAGGCATTGCCGCGCACTGCGTGTGCCTTTTAGAGCGAATCTGAACAGACCCCATCTACTATGATAATAGGGGTAACACCGCATAGCAGTGTTGCCCCAAACAAAGGAAGTGAACCCAATGGATATACAGGTAAACGACATTCTTACCATGAAAAAACAGCACCCGTGCGGCAGTAAGCAGTGGCAGGTGCTGCGTATCGGTATGGATTTCAGGCTGAAATGCCTCGGCTGCGGGCATGAGGTCATGCTGCCGCGCAGCAAGGCGGAGAAAAACATCAGAACCGTAGAACGGGAGGGTGAAATCGTATGTTGATAGACGGCAGACAGATGCACATTCAAATCACCAAGGGCGATATCGGGCGGTACGTCATTCTGCCCGGTGACCCGGCGCGGTGCGAGAAGATCGCGCAGTATTTCGACGACCCGAAGCAGATCGCCCACAACCGCGAATACACGCTGTGGACAGGCTCTCTGGACGGCGTTCCGGTGGCCGTGTGCTCGACCGGCATCGGCGGTCCGTCGGCTGCCATCGCCATGGAGGAGCTGGTCGAGTGCGGCGCGGACACGTTCATCCGTGTCGGCACGTCCGGCGGCATTGTGGACAAGGTAAAGGGCGGCGATATCGTCATTGCCACCGGCGCCATCCGGCAGGAGGGCACGAGCCGCGAGTACCTCCCCATCGAGTTCCCGGCAGTCGCGGATTTTTCTGTTGTTTCCGCGCTGCATGAGGCGGCGCAGGCGCTCGGCTTCCCCTATCACACGGGCGTAGTCCAGTCCAAGGACAGCTTTTACGGCGAGATCCGTCCCGCACAGATGCCCATTGCGGACGAGCTGACCGCCAAGTGGAAGGCATGGAAGGCGGCAGGCGCGCTCACCAGCGAGATGGAGACAGCCGCGCTCATGATCGTCGCGCAGGTGCTGCACGTTCGGTGCGGCGCGGTACTCAACGTGCTGTGGAACGCGGACAACGATGACGCTCCCGCCATCCCGCCTGACGCCACCGAGCGCGGCGTAAAGGCCGCCGTGGAGGCCATCCGCGTGCTCATCCGTGAGGACAGCAAGGCATGAGTGAACAACAGAATAACCAGACAGCGGCCCTCGGCACAGCACCCGTAGGGCCTCTGCTCTTTCGGCTGGCGCTGCCGACCATCACGGCGCAGGTCGTCAACCTGCTGTACAGCATCGTAGACCGTATTTACATCGGACGCATCCCGCTCGAGGGCAAGCTGGCGCTGACCGGCATGGGCGTCACCTTCCCTGTCATCACGCTCATCTCGGCGTTCGCGGCGCTCATCGGCATGGGCGGCGCACCGCGGGCGTCCATCGCGCTCGGCGCAAAGGAGCACGACCGCGCGGAACGCATCCTCGGAACGTGTACGGCGGCGCTCTGGGCGCTTGCACTCGTGCTGACAGCACTTTTCCTGCTGTTTCAGGCGCCATTACTGAAACTGTTCGGCGCATCTGCCGACACCCTGCCGTATGCGATGCAGTACCTCAACCTCTACGTTCTCGGCACGGTTTTCGTGATGACATCGCTCGGTCTGAACGGCTTCATCACCGCGCAGGGCCGCTCCTCGGTTGCGATGAAAACCGTTGTCATCGGTGCGGTGCTCAACACCGTGCTTGACCCGCTGTTCATCTTCGTGCTGAAAATGGGCGTGCGCGGCGCGGCTGTGGCGACAATTATCTCGCAGGCGGTGTCTGCGGCATGGGTTCTGCGGTTTCTGACCGGAAAGCAGACGGTTCTGCGCTTAAAACGCGCGTATTTCCGCATTGACCGACCGGTTCTGGCGTCCGCGGTCGGTCTGGGCGCGTCCCCGTTTGTCATGCAGTCAACAGAAAGCCTGCTCACCATTGCGTTCAACGTATCGCTGCAAAAGTACGGCGGCGACGCAGCCGTCGGCGCAATGACCATCCTCACCTCGGTGGCGCAGATGGTGCAGCTGCCGCTGACCGGACTCGCGCACGGCGCGCAGCCCATCCTCAGCTACGCCTGCGGCGCGAAGCGGCCCGACCGCATGAAGCGCGTCGTGCAGCTGAATCTCGCGGCGGCGTTCGTGTTCGCGTTTTCGATCTGGGCGGTGGTGCAGCTCGCGCCGCACGCCGTCATCCACCTGTTCACGGCGGACGAGGAGCTCGTGTCGCTCACCATCTGGGCGCTGCGCGTATACTTTGCGCTCGGATTTACCAATGCGTTCCAGACCGGATTCCAGCAGTCGTTTGTGGCGCTCGGCGAAGCGAGAATCTCGCTTTTTCTCGCGCTCGAGCGCAAGGTTTTCCTGCTGATACCGTTTATTTTAATCCTGCCGCACTTTTTCGCGGATAAGCTGTTCGCCGTGTTCCTCGCAGAGCCGGTCGCGGATTTATTAGCCGCGGCTACAACGACAACGCTGTTTTTGATTCGATTCAAGCAGATCACGCGAGATATGAATTGAAAATTGAGAATGGAGAATGGAAAATGAATGTGTAGATTTTCCATTCTCCATTTTTTCATTTATGTTGTGCAGAACAGATAGGTTTTGGCGCGCCGAGTCGCCGCGCCCTTTCCCCTCCGAATTGCAGCCGTAACACCGAATATACGGTAAACCTCACCCATCGCGTTCATTTTCCATTTTCCATTATCAATTCTCCATTACTGCACGAAAAAAGGCTCCGGAACGAATGTTCCGAAGCCTTTTTATAACTTCACGCTAAATTTATGCGTTTACCGCTGCCTTCAGCGCCTCAACCTTATCGGTATTCTCCCACTTGACGCCAAGCTCCTCGCGGCCCATGTGGCCGTAGGCTGCCAGCTGCTTGTAGATCGGCTTACGCAGGTCAAGCTGCTCGATGATCGCCGCCGGACGCAGGTCGAACACCTTCTCTACGGCCTTCTCAAGCACATCGTCGCCAACAACGCCGGTGCCGAAGGTCTCTACCATGATGGAAACCGGCTCGGCAACGCCGATGGCATACGCCAGCTGAATCTCGCAGCGCTTTGCCAGACCTGCCGCAACGATGTTCTTCGCAACCCAGCGAGCCGCATACGCGCCCGAGCGGTCCACCTTGGTCGGGTCCTTGCCGGAGAACGCGCCGCCGCCGTGACGGCCGATGCCGCCGTAGGTGTCCACGATGATCTTACGGCCGGTCAGACCGGAGTCGCCGTGCGGGCCGCCGATGACGAAACGGCCGGTCGGGTTGATGAAATACTTGGTATTCTCATCCAGCAGATGGGACGGAATGACCTTCTTTACCACCTGCTCGATCATGTCCTCGCGAATCTGCGCGAGGGACACCTCCGGGCTGTGCTGGGTGGAAATAACAACCGTATCCACGCGGACAGGCTGATTGTCCTCGTCATACTCTACGGTAACCTGGCTCTTGCCGTCCGGACGCAGATAGTCGAACGTGCCGTCCTTGCGAACGTCGGTCAGGCGCTTTGCCAGCTTGTGCGCCAGAGAGATCGGCAGCGGCATAAGCTCCTTGGTCTCATCGCACGCATAGCCGAACATCATGCCCTGATCGCCCGCGCCGATGGCGAGGTCAGCCTCAGAGGCACCCTCCTTGCTCTCCAGGGAGTTGTCAACGCCGAGTGCAATGTCGGCGGACTGCTCGTCGATGGCGGTCAGGACAGCGCAGGTGTCGCAGTCAAAGCCGTACTTCGCGCGGTCGTAGCCGATCTCACGAACCGTGTCGCGGACAACCTTCGGGATATCCACATAGCAGGAAGTGGAAATCTCGCCCATTACCTGAACCATACCGGTGGTGCAGGTGGTCTCGCAGGCTACGCGGGCATACGGGTCCTGCGTTAAAATCTCGTTAAGAATCGCGTCCGAGATCTGGTCGCAGATTTTATCGGGATGGCCTTCCGTAACCGATTCCGAGGTGAAAAAATGATGTGCCATTAAGTATCAGTTCCTTTCTCCAGTTCATTTTCAGAGCATTAAAAAACGCTCCTCAGCGGGAGCGAAAAGTTCGTTTTGCTCCCTCATCTTTCGTATTCTTACGCCGGATTTGGCACCTTACGTTGCAAAACAACGCAGGTTGCCGGGTTTCACAGGGCCGTTCCCTCCACCGCTCTCGATAAGGACATGTATTCACTTACGCCGTATATTTTATATAAAAATTCCGGCTTTGTCAAGGGAAATTTTCGGCAGCCAAGTGGAATATCGCCGCATTGACATTTTCCGCTCGCACCGTTATAGTAATAAAGGTAAGATTTTGCCCTGCATATTTTATCACATCACATGGCTCTTTTCGCCTGACGCATGGCAGTTCTTACCCGCATTCACGCTGCACCTTAACGGGTGCTCTGTTTTGTTATGGGAGAGAATTAGGGTATTATGAATGTAAATGTTGGAATCGACATCGGCTCAACGACCGTCAAGATCGTCGTTGTGCGCGATGGAGAGATCATCCACAAGCACTACGAACGGCATTTTTCCAAGGTGCGTGAAAAGGCGGTCGAGCTGGTGCGCGCGGCGCGCGAGCTCATCGGCGAGGACACGCCCCTCCGCTGTTCGATCACCGGCTCGGCCGGTTTAGGCGTGGCGAAGGCCGCGGATATTGATTTTGTACAGGAGGTGTTCGCCACCCGCAAGGCGGTAGGCGTGCACGTTCCGCAGGCCGATGTTGTCATTGAGCTGGGCGGCGAGGACGCGAAGATCGTATTCCTCACCGGTCAGCTGGAGGAGCGCATGAACGGCTCCTGCGCGGGCGGCACCGGCGCGTTCATCGACCAGATGGCGGTCCTGCTGGATGTTACGCCGTCCGAGCTCGATGAACTCGCACAGGGCGCGGAGCGCATCTACACCATTGCGTCCCGCTGCGGCGTATTTGCCAAGTCGGATATTCAGCCGCTGCTCAACGAGGGCGCGCGCAAGGAGGACGTTGCCGCGTCCATCTTCCAGGCGGTCGTCAACCAGACCATTGCCGGTCTGGCGCAGGGCCGTGAGGTCAAGGGCGATGTGCTGTTTCTCGGCGGTCCGCTGTTCTTCTTCAAGGGCCTGCAGAAGCGCTTTCAGGAGACGCTGAAGCTGGATGATGCGCACGCGCACTTTCCGGCTCTCGCGCCGTATGCCATCGCGGCGGGCGCAGCGGAGTACGCAGGCGGCACGCAGAAGACCTACACGGTCGATTCGCTGCTCGCGGCGCTCGAAAAGGCGGCAGACGCTCCGGTCGTTGCCAACTACCTGCCGCCGCTGTTCGAGGATGAGCAGCAGTACGAGGAATTCAAGAACCGTCACGCCATGCACGATGTCATGACGCAGAACGTCACCATGTACGAGGGCGATGCATATCTCGGCATCGACTGCGGCTCCACCACCACCAAGCTGGTGCTCATCGGTGCGGACGACCAGATTTTGTTCCACCACTACCAGTCCAACAAGGGCAATCCGGCGGACGTTATCCGTGAGCAGCTCACCAAGCTGTACGAGCTGTGCGGCGACCGCGTACATATCGTATCCTCGGCGGTCACCGGCTACGGCGAAGCGCTCATCCAGAATGCCT
>ENA-ORTQ01002192-ORTQ01002192.1-human-gut-metagenome-genome-assembly--contig:-NODE-2192-length-17933-cov-2.395514_pt1 | contig 17933 bp, 20 predicted proteins | sample MGYA00241912_ERZ509188 | MGnify/ENA primary metagenome ERZ509188 (study PRJEB26280, sample SAMEA2338849) | human gut metagenome | biome: human gut; feature: human-associated habitat; material: faeces...
CACATCAGTCTGCCGCAGACTCCGGATATCTTTGTCGGATTCAGAGACAGGTTCTGCTCTTTCGCCATCTTAATCGATACTGGTGCGAACTCAGACAGATACGTGTGACAGCAAAGCGGTCTTCCACAGATACCAATGCCTCCACGAATCTTCGTCTCATCACGGACACCAATCTGACGAAGCTCGATACGTGTACGGAACACGCTTGCCAGATCTTTTACCAGCTCACGGAAATCAATTCTTCCATCTGCGGTAAAGTAAAATAACACTTTATTATTATCAAATGTATACTCCGCATCTATAAGCTTCATTTCCAGACCGTGTTTACGGATCTTCTCTAAGCAGATGTTAAATGCTTCTTTTTCTTTTTCTCTGTTTTTCTCTTCTTTTTTGTAATCCTCTTCGTTTGCAATTCGAATCACAGATTTTAAAGGCTGTGTGATCTTGTCGTCTTCTACTTCTTTCGGACCTGTCACAACCTTTCCGAACTCAACACCGCGAGCCGTCTCTACGATGACACGGTCTTGGGGTTTAATCTCTAATTTCCCCGGTGAGAAAAAGTAGATCTTTCCCGCCTGGCGGAATCTTACTCCGATTACTTTTGTCATAAATCTAGTTCTCCTTTATCGTCAGGAACAAAAGCTCCATGACCAGATCAAAGTTAACATTTGCTTTTAATCTGGCTTTTGCTTTGTCAAGGCTGTCCAGAATCGTCTCAATTCCTTCATAAGAACTGCGTCTTGCCTGCTCACGCATGCAGTCTATCTGATCTTTGAATACAACCTTATCTATTTCCCTTGTCGCTTTATATAACAAGACATCTCTGTACCATACCATGATCAGGTCAAGATAGTCGTTGATTTCAACTTTATAAAGAGTGCAGCGTTTCACTGCCTCCACAAGCTCACTGATATCCATCTCATTTATATGGCGCATCAGGTTCAGGACTTCGTCCTTGAGCTCATTAAAATGCTCGGAACCTGCCAGTTTGATAGCTTTTCCAAGGTTCCCCTGTGCAAATGCAGCGCAGACTTCAGCCTTATAATCTGGTACTTCCATTCTCTCCATGAGATATTTTTTAATCAGCGCATCTTTGATGTAGCGAAGTTTTAACATGACACATCTGGAATTAATTGTCGGAAGCAATACGTCTGCATTTTCCGTCAGCAGAATAAATACTGCATACTGTGGCGGTTCTTCAATCGTCTTTAATAACGCATTCTGTGCCTGTACCGTCATAATATCAGCTTCCGGAATAATATAAACTTTATACGGGCCCTGATATGGCTTGATTGCAACTGTATTATTGATCTGTGTGCGCACATCATCGACTCCGATGGATCCCGGCTTCTCATGTGTCACCCAGATAATATCCGGATGGTTATTCGATTCTGCCTGTACACAGGAATGACATTTATTACATGGTTCCGGTCCATGTTCTTCACATAAAAGTGCCATGGCAAATAACTTTGCCAGCATCTTCTTTCCGGTTCCGCGCTCGCCATTCACAATGTACGCCTGTGATACCCGATTCTCGGCAACTGCATTCTGCAAATATTGAATTACATCTCTGTGTCCTACTACATCTTTAAAACTTCCCATATCGTATGTCCTCTATAATTTCATCTAAGCATCTTTTTTGGTCATCATTGTAATAACGCTTCTTTATTCCCGCAGCTCTCAGATGCTCCTCGGAAAAATCTTCCGTATCTGCGAGAAATCTTCTGCACATCTCCGCGTAACGTGGCACTTCCTGCTGCCGCTCTCTCGTAAGTGCACGGTTCAGCCGCTCGCCGTCCTCTACTTCGATGTACACCGGAACAAGATACGCCGCTCCGTAATATTTCTTTAACTTTCCATAGGACTCCAGCGTTCCGATCATCAGATAGTCGGATTCTGCCAGATTGACCTGTCCATCTTCTATTGTAGCATATTTCCATGCTCCGTGAACAGTATTATAAGTACGAAGTTCAACAACCTTTCCCTGTCTCTCGAAAATATGCATCTGTTCATCTGTCACAAAATGGTATTCGACGCCTTCTCTTTCACCTTCCCGCTTCGGTCTGGTCGTGTAAAGCGTCACTGTCTGAAGCATCGGCAGCTCTTGCTTGATCTTCCGGAATAATGTATCTTTTCCAGATGAACTCTTGCCCATTATATAATATATCTTACCCATGCGTCCATACCTCTATGTATCCTTCTTTTTCTACTCCCTGTATCTCATATGTTCTTTCCATATACCATTGAAAATGTTCCCGGATCTGCGCTGTGATCCGTTCCCCCGGCACCAGCATCGGGATCCCCGGCGGATAGAGATACGCGTACTCCGCGGAAATGTAGCCTTCGCTCTGTGTCAATGGCACAACCTGAAACCCATCTGCCCCTGCGTCTTTCATGCTGATGACCTGCGCTGGTGAATAGATTACTTCCGCCTGTGGCAGATGTCCCGGTTCTATATCATAATTTTTTTCTTTCTTTTGCGACTTTTTGATTTCTTCCGGCACTATGTCTGAATCTACAGTGTTATAAGCCCCCTGTAAAGGTTTATATTTCTTATCCAACTCATAAATTGCTTTTATAAGCCGTTTCATTCCTTCATCGGTATCCCCGACCGAAGTCATGGCAATCACATAAGTCCCCGCGGCCATCTCCATTTGCAGGTGGTACTGATTTAATAAATCTTCCTGCAATTGAATACCTGTTGCTTCTGCACCATATGCATCCGCAAGTCCTTTCGTAAGTCCTGCTACTGATAATACAAGCTTTGACTTATCATAATGTTTGGTCTCTGCCAGCCGGATATGTTCACATTTTCCAAGTTCTTCTCTACATCTCTTCAAACGCTCCACATACGGGTCAAAAACTTCCTCGCAGTGATGATCCAGCATCTCCATGCACTGATCGATTCCCGCCATCAGAATATAAGACGGACTGCTGCTCTGTAACATATGCAGATATCGTCTCACCTTTTCCCGGTTTACCAGATTTCCATTCATGTGGAGAAGTGCTGTCTGGGTAAATGCCGGAAGTGTCTTGTGAACACTGTGGATTACAATGTCTGCGCCTTTTTGATTTGCATTTTCCGGAAAATAGGGATGAAAACCAAAATGAGCCCCGTGTGCTTCATCCACGATCAGCGGCAGTCCTTTTTCATGTGCGGCCTTTGCTATCTCGGCCACATCCGACACAATTCCATCGTAAGTCGGAGATACAATCATGACTGCTCGGATCTGTGGATACCGATTAAGGGCCCTCCTCACATCCTCTGCGGATATCTCAATATTCAACTGTAACTCTGAATCAAACCTGGGATAGAGATACACCGGATTCAACTCATTCATGTAGATTGCATGATAGACCGATTTGTGACAATTGCGCGCCACAAGAATCTGATCTCCTTTATTCGTCACACCCGCGATAGCACTCAGAATTCCAACTGTACTTCCATTTACCAGAAAATGTGTCTCATCTGCATGATAGATTCTGGCTGCCCGTTCCTGAGCCTCTTTCAGGATTCCTTCTGCATGGTGAAGATCATCAAATCCTTCAATCTCTGTAATATCTACAGTATAAGGATTCGCATCCCAGGACATATGCATCTTACGCTTATGTCCCGGCATGTGAAATCCATAATAGTCAGAATCGCTATACGCTTTTAATTTTTCGTATATCGTTGCCATTCTTATAATCTCTTAAGAAGTTCTTCTCTTTCTTTTTCGTATCCTGGTTTTCCAAGAAGTGCGAACATGTTCTTCTTGTAGCTCTCAACACCCGGCTGATTAAATGGATTTACTCCAAGAATATATCCGCTGACACCGCATGCGAACTCGTACATATAGAATAACTGTCCAAGTGACTTCTCGTCCTGCGCCGGAATTGTCACTTTCAGATTCGGAACCTGTCCGTCTGTATGTGCAAGAATCGTACCATTCATAGCACTCTTATTTACAAAATCCATTGTCTTGCCTGCAAGGTAGTTCAATCCGTCCAGATCCACCGGTTCCTCACCGATTGTGATCTGCTCTGTCGGCTCCTCCACTTCCATAACTGTCTCGAACATGATTCTGCTTCCATCCTGAATGAACTGTCCCATAGAGTGAAGATCTGTTGTAAGGTCTACAGATGCAGGGAAGATTCCTTTCTTATCCTTGCCTTCACTCTCTCCGAAGAGCTGTTTCCACCACTCAGATACATAATGCAGGCTTGGCTCATAATTTGCCATGATCTCAACCGCTTTTCCCTTACGGAGCAGAATGTTACGTGTTGCTGCATAGAGCATTGCGTCATTTTCCTCAAATGGATTCTCAAGTGCGAATTTTCTTCCTTCTGCTGCACCTTCCATCAGCTTGTCAATATCAGCTCCGCTGACTGCGATCGGAAGAAGTCCAACAGCTGTCAGTACAGAGAAACGTCCTCCAACATCATCCGGTACTACGAACTCTTCGTATCCTTCCTCATCAGCAAGTCCTTTCAGAGCTCCACGAGCTTTGTCTGTTGTTGCATAGATTCTCTTAGCAGCCTCAGCTTTGCCATACTTCTTCTCCAGCATCTCCTTGAAAATACGGAATGCGATTGCAGGCTCTGTTGTTGTTCCGGATTTGGAAATGATATTAACTGAGAAATCTCTGTCTCCAATCACTTCGATCAGGTGTTTCAGATATGTACTGCTGATGCTGTTACCGGCAAAATAAATCTCCGGAGCTTTGCGGATCTCTTTTGATACTACATTATAAAAGCTGTGTCCAAGAAATTCGATTGCTGCTCTTGCGCCAAGATAAGATCCTCCGATACCGATTACTACCAGCACCTCTGAATCTGACTGGATCTTTGCAGCGGCTTTCTTGATTCTCTCGAACTCCTCTTTATCATAATCAACCGGAAGATCGATCCAGCCAAGGAAATCATTTCCTGCTCCCTCCCTTCCCAGGAGTTCAGCTTTCGCAGCCTCGGTAATCTTCTTCATAGATTCCATCTCATGTGCGCTGATAAACGCATCTGCCTTTGAATAATCAAATGTTACTTTACTTCCCATTGGACTCGTCCTCCTTATGCTACCTGTTACGTTCTAGTTCTTGTCTCGAAGAAATCTGTATAATTTTCTTCTTATAAATGTGACAGCTCACAGACAGTCCTTGTTTCACAAAACTAACTTTGAGCCGTTATCTATATTTTAACAAATCAGTCTCTTATTATCAAGCCATAAACTCCTCCAGGATTTCTCGGATACGCTGATTTCTGTTTGCCTCGTCCTGCGCCTTTGTCTCTTCCGATTCTATTGTTTTTTTTATTTTTTCTGTTTTACCTGGTTTTTGCGATATAGCTGTCTTTTTGACCTTCCGGTCATCTTCCACCTGCAACGGTTCTGTCTTATACATCGCCCAAAGCAGACTGTCCATAGATCCAGGAAATTCCTGCTTTAGTTCCTGCTTCTTCTGATTCACAGATTCTCCTGGCAAGTTATCCCCCTCTGCCCTTCCTGCATTTTCTGGCATTCTGGTATTCTTCACAATTCCTGTATTTTCTGGCATTCTGGTATTCTCACCCATTCTCTCTTCTTCCGGCATTCTGGTATTCTCACCCATTCTCTCTTCTTCTGGCATTCTGGTATTCTTCGTCATTCCTGCATTTTCTTGTGTTCTGGCACTCTCCTCTATTCTCGCTTCTGCTGATCTTGCCTCTTCTGCCAGAACTTCTTTCTTGTATGTTTTTTCATAGCGATGCTGATAAATATTTTCCAGATAATCTACCATATAATTTCGTACTGCCTCCAGCCGGTACTCCTCATCCGTCAGCATATGTACCAAGAATACGATTAACGCCAGCGCCACGCCAGTTCCGCCGATCATAGCTGTCTGCTCTGTCGCCCCTTTAATCCGATAACTTATGATTGCACCGACTCCGCCAAGAATCAGACAAAGTCCGGCACCCGCCATCTGTAACCGCCGCCATGCATGGAGCCTGACCCCACCGACCCGGTATTCATAGAGATACTTGTCCACAAATACGCCTACGTTTTCCACCTTTTCACTGATCATACAGGTGTGCTCGAATTTCGCCCGCACAAGCCGCATCAACGGATGATTACTCTTCCCCATACTTTCCGCTGCTGCCACCAGCTTCCTAAGTGTTCTTCCAACGACCACCTTTGACACAACTCCGGCAAATGCACTCATTCCCATCAGTACATAGATCACATGTCTGTCTAACATTAATTCTAACATGATAAAAGCCCTCCTTTTGGCACCAATTATAATGGATTTTCCAAAAGAAGGGCGAAAAACCGTTCCCCATAAAGCGACATCTGCACACCGCAGATTATGGTATTTTTTCTTATATTTTATCGAATCATTTATTCTCTGGTTTTAAATCATCGGGAGCAATTCCTTTACAAGCGCCACGCTGTGGGCAATTGCCTGTTTTTCAAACTCTGGATAATCCATCGTTGCACTGTTGTCAGCTTTGTCAGAAATTGCTCGAATGATGACATACGAAACTTTGTTAAGGTAAGCCGCGTGCGCAATTCCGGCGCCCTCCATCTCTGTACAGAGAGCCTGAAAATTCTCCACGATACGTGCTTTCACTTCTCCGGAAGAAATGAACTGATCTCCACTTGCGACCCTTCCTGTAAATGTATGGATCTGCGGATTTGCTTTTTCATTTGCCTTCACTGCAAGCTCTACCAGATGCGGATCTGCCGGGAATGTGCGTGTATCCATTCTTGGCACCTGCCCGATTGCATCTCCAAATATGGTTGCGTCCATATCATGATGCACCGCATCTGTAGAAATCACCATATCACCAATGTCAATTCTTGCATCCAGGGATCCTGCAATACCTGTATTGATCAGCGTATCTACGCCAAATTTATCCACCAGAATCTGCGCACAGATTGCCGCATTAACTTTACCGATTCCACTTCTTACGACAACCGCGTCCTTCCCACAAAGAGTTCCTTTATAAAATGTCATGGAAGCAAACTCTGTCACTTTAGCATCTGCCATCTCACTTTTCAGAGCTGCAACTTCCTCTTCCATTGCTCCAATAATACCTATCATCCGATTTTCCTCCTGCTATGCATTTTTACTGTGCGATTCCCGCACATTTCCTTTATCCGACTGCCTTTTTCTCTATCATTACAAACATTTCCTGTTATCCTGTACATTATCCCCTACCCCATGCACAAATGTCAAGCATTGATACTCTTTACTGTACCTGTGTATTCCTCTATGTACTCTTTTTCATACATATGATGTAACCGGATTGCTCCATTGCTATGCAGTTCCCGCAATCCTCGAACACCTCAAGCTTCCATCATATTATTGGAAATCTTAATTTTTCTTTACAAGTAGATTCTTCTCTGTTAGAATGGCTTCTGATATTCATATATCTGGTATAACACATAGGAGGGTATTTAACATGGATTATAAAACACATGGTGTCTGTTCCAGCATGATTCACGTAGAGCTGGACGGCGATAAAATTAAAGACGTAGATTTTGTAGGTGGATGCAACGGTAATCTTCAGGGAATCTCAAGCCTTGTAAAAGGAATGAAAGTGGAAGAGGCCATCGAAAGACTTTCCGGAATCAAATGCGGTTCCAAAGCAACTTCCTGCCCGGATCAGCTTGCCAAAGCACTCCGCGAAGCAATCGCTCAGTAAATTGATTCATTTACATAAAGTAAGTCGCACAGAAAAGGACACGCAGCTTTTAATAGCTTGCGTGTCCTAAAACTAAACTTACCTAAACTTACTTCTCTTGATTGTTATAATATTTTTTCTTTTAAATTTTCTTTGAACTGTCTCCAGTTCCTTCGCCCTTCCAAAGCCCTGCGAACCAACGTAAGGGCCATGAAATATGTAGATTGCTGTGGAAGAGCGTCTAATTGTTTCAATATTCAGTTGTTATTAAATTTCTAAAGTATTATGATCCAACCTACTAACTTTACCCGAAATTTGTTTTTAATTTGTTTTTCCCATCATTATAATGGCCTTGCCCACTAATCTGATTGTAATTATAAATTTGTTAAATTCTTCTTTCTTTTCTACAAAATCTTACTTAAGGTTCCTCAATGTAAACTCCATCTGTGAAACTGCTGCTTTTATCTTCACCTGCGGAATGAACACATCGAACACGATAGTAATAGTCACCTTCTACATCCATGTATTTCTTAGAAGAAACACGATCAGCATTTTCTAAGAACTTATTCCAGGAATCATAAAAAGACCATTTTGTATCTTCTTCCTTGGCGCGTTCAATAATTACCCCAATTCCGATACGTTTTACCTCATGCGAAGCTAACGTTGTTCCTCCGGCATAGATTTCTCCTGGTCCCATCCGAACAATTTTGGAATATCCTGTCAGAAGATCTTCGCCTCTGGCAACTTTTTGATTATAGCCGATGGATTCTGCATCTGTTGTAAGTTTTGATCCGTCGATCACCTTCACGCTAGATGCCGCCTGTGTATCCGTCGATACTCCAAAGCTTAATCCTAAAGCCATAGCAAATACGCAGCATATGGACATACATCGTTTCATCTATCTACCTCCCATCTCTCTCTATTTAGGGTTCCCTATATAATAGACACATGAGCTTCGAAAAACTGACGCGTTTTTTACAAAAAATACAAATTTTTTAAAATATTTTCCATTTCTTCCTTTGTCATCGTTCCTGTTAAGCAATAATACAGATTATTATATTTAAATTCTGCTTTATACCTGTTCGTCTCCGTTTCAGGTGTTTTGTATTCAGTCACTTCTATCGGAACACTTTCTTTAATATAATAATGACCTATAATCTCATCTTCATTATCTGCTCCTAATGACACTTCCCCATAAGAGGCACTAACCATAAATTCCGTTCTCTCTCCGTTGCACACATAGTCCAATTCGGCCACCTGAATATCTGTATCTAACTCCATCTTTACAAATTCCATGCCTTTTGGACGCCATATTATCTGAACTGACTCTATTCCAAACTCTTCCCCTATTTTCTCATATGCCTTCTCTTCATCTTCTTCCTCAATAATCTTATTCTTATCGCTGGAATTGACTTTGGATACTTGTCTTCCACCTACAGAACTCTTCATAAACTGCAGCATTCTCTCTGGTCCGCCAATGCTTGTCATTCCAACTGCCATTACGAGGATCAGCACTGCTGCCAGTGCTACAATTCTACGGATATTGCGTTTTTTCCGGTGCATTGTATAGATTATCTTCTCCTCGCTCTGATTCTTCAACATCTCCCGTCCAAGGCGAAGTGCTTCCTGGTCTTCTTCTGAGAGTTTCGCATACGCATCTGTTCGCTTCATATCTTCAGAACGCATTTCACGCTCACGGATTTTTTGATCCAGTGCATTTTTCATGCGGATCTTCAGCTCATTTGGAATCTCTTCATTATCGTTAAGTCCGACTTCTTCTTCTATCTGTTTCGCTTCTCTATTCAATTGATCTTTCAGGATTTCTTTCAACTGATCTTTCTTTTCACTCATAATCTACCTCTTAACGAAATCTATCCTCTCTTTCTCTTGACCAAATCTCCCGGGAACGTATAATATAATTATATGCCAAAGTTGAAAATCTTTCCCTGTTTCGTACAGTATATACGAAGCAGAATAATCCGTACGGCATTCTTATTGTAACATATATTATCGAAAGGAGCTTTTTATGAAACGTATTATCTTAACCGGCGGCGGTACTGCCGGTCATGTTACACCTAACATTGCCCTGTTACCACGTCTTAAAGAATTACAATACGACATCCACTATATCGGCTCATATAACGGAATTGAGAAGGAACTTATCTCTCAATTCGGTATACCATATCATGGCATCTCAACCGGTAAACTCAGACGTTATTTCAGCGTCCAGAACTTCACAGATCCATTCCGTGTTATCAAGGGAATGAGTGAAGCACGTAAACTGATTAAGATTCTGGAGCCTGATGTTATATTTTCCAAGGGAGGTTTTGTCTCTGTACCAGTAGTCCTTGCCGGTAAGGGACAACATGTACCAGTCATTATCCACGAATCTGATATGACTCCGGGGCTTGCCAACAAGATTTCCATTCCTTCTGCAACGAAGGTCTGCTGCAACTTCCCGGAGACATTATCTTCTCTCCCGGCAGGCAAGGCTGTTCTCACCGGATCTCCGATCCGTCAGGAACTTCTAAGCGGAGATAAGTACCGCGCCAGAGAATTCCTTCACTTTACTTCCGACAAACCGGTCATTCTGGTTGTCGGCGGAAGCCTCGGTGCCGTTGCCGTGAACAATGCCATCCGTGCGATTCTCCCGGAACTTCTGAAAAACTTCCAGGTCATTCACTTATGTGGCCGCGGCAAGCTCGATTCTTCTTTGAACGGAACAGAAGGCTACGCACAGTTCGAATATATCAAAGAAGAGCTGCGTGACCTCTTCGCACTGACCGACATTGTAATCTCCAGAGCCGGAGCCAATGCTATCTGCGAGCTTCTCGCCCTGCACAAACCAAATCTTCTGATTCCGCTGTCTGCCAATGCAAGCCGTGGTGATCAGATTCTCAACGCCCGTTCTTTCGAGCGTCAGGGATTCAGTATGGTGCTCGAGGAAGAGGAACTTACGAACGAAACACTTCTCAGTGCAGTTCATGATCTCTATGATAACCGCGAGAAATACATCGATGCAATGAAGCATTCTTCCCAGCAGGATTCTATCGATACCATCATTGATCTGATTGAATCGATAACTGCTTAGATACTTACAAAACTATCTGATTCTGACGCAGATATCTGATAGAAGAAAACAGGTGTCATATCCGGCACCTGTTTTTTATTTGCCATCCAGTTGGTGAAACTGTTCTTCGTAGTACTTCTTAATCCATTGCTTTGCCCTGTATAATGTGCTATACAGCGTATCCACAGATATCCCCATTTTCTCTGCAACTTCTTTTTGTGGTTTATCCAAAGTATATGAAACGGTAACTGCCTCATACCATCTTGAATTTTTCTCATATAGATCTGCAAAGATCGTATCGTGTAGCTCGCGGCATTCTTTCTGGCGAAGCACTTCTATGAGTTGAGCATCCAGTCCTTCTGACGAATATGGCACCTCCTGCTCCGGAACCTCTTCCATCGGTGTCTCCCATTTACTATCTCTTAGATAGTTCTTTGCCATATTCTTTGCGGTAGTGATCAGCCATGCAGGCACGGACTCCATACATATATCTCCCAGGTTGTCGTATAATTTCAGGAAAACTTCCTGCACAATCTCTTCTGCCACATAGTGATCTTCGACGTAGTACAATGCCGTTCGGTACACTTTACTTACATTTTCTTTGTAAAGCCTGTCGATTTCAGCTTTCTTTACATCTTCAGATTCCACCATTTAATTTCCATCACTTTCAAGTTTATAATTTAGACAGAATATCCTGCTTATCCTCTTCGGTAAGCTCGCCCATCTTCCAGCCAAGTCCAACTTCGTCACCTTTATAACGCGGAATCATATGTAAATGGAAATGGAATACAGTCTGTCCTGCTGCTTCGTTATTATTCTGCACGATATTGTACCCGTCACAGTGTAAGATGCCTGTAAGCTTTGTGATCATTTTCTTAGCCAGCACCATAACTTTTGCAGCCTTATCATCGTCCAACTCATACAAATTGGCATAGTGTTCTTTGGGAATAATCAGTGCATGTCCTTTCGAAGCCGGGCTGGCATCCAGAATCACGCGGAAATCTTCATCTTCATACAATGTTGCTGTAGGAATTTCTCCATTTGCCAGTTTACAAAAAATGCAGTTATCATCTTTCATTTTCAAGTCCTTCTTTCCTTTAAAAAGTCATTTTAAAAATTGTTGATTATTTTATCCGCCAATGCTACACTATGAAAAAATAAATTCATAAAGGGCGGTAATCATTATGTTCACAGAATCTGATTATGAAAAATTACACCAGATCATGGCAGAAAGTCCTGAGAAAGAAGAGCTTCTCACCAGGCTTCTTCACTCCCACCATATGGATATCAGTACCATCAGCCATGAAATTCGCAACCCGCTGACTCTTATATACAGTACCTTACAGATGATCATCCAATCCGGAAGTTCTGAATATCCGGCACTGGTCAGACTTGCATAGCGACATCGAATATATGAAACAACTACTGGAAGAGCTATCAGCATACAACAACGGTCAACGTCTGTCACCTTCTTCGACAGATTTCGACATCTTCCTCAAGAAGATTTCCTTATCCTTTGCTTCCTCCATCATTGAAACCGATATTGAATTTATCTCCCGGATAGAGCCGGAACTTCCTGTTATGCCTGCAGATTCCATCAAACTTCGGGAAGTTCTTCTGAATCTTCTTGGAAATGCGCGCGATGCAGTACTGATTCACCAATCCACCTATTCCCCGCAAATTCACTTTCACGCATGGAAAGAGCATTCAAATCTGATTATTTCCATCTCCGATAACGGCTGTGGTATTGCACCAGAACATCTATCTTCAGTCTTCGAACCATTTGTCACGTACAAATCGTCCGGAACAGGCTTAGGCCTGCCACTTTCCCGCCGAATTATCGAAGCACATGGCGGAACACTGACTGTCCACTCAGAACCAGATCTGCCGGACTGCCAGCTAAAAACTACATTCACCCTTACAATTCCAATCCCTTAAAACATTTTTAATAATGTTTCGGCTTATGTTTCCAATATGTGAGTACCGCCAGTAAAAATCCGGATACCAGCCCGCCAATGTGGGCTGCGTTATCCACCCCTTGTGCGGTGAATCCATAATAGAGACTTAAGCCTGCCATCAGAACAAGTCCTCTTGTTGAAATCTCTCCGACTCGTCCATGATTACGGATTGCAACATAAAGAAGTGCTCCCACAATCCCAAAGATCGCTCCGGAAGCACCCGCTGATACCGCATAGCTTCCCTGACTCACATCAAACCATGCCGATACGAGATTTCCCATCAGTCCGCTTCCAAGATAAATGAGCAGAAAACGGATCTTTCCAATCTCTGGTTCCAGGCTGTAACCGATGACCAGCAGCATCACCATATTGTTCATCAGATGACTGAATCCAAAATGCAAAAACATACTGGTGATCAGTGTATAATATCGTTCTCCGTTCATGAGATATGGAACATACATTGCTCCGTGTTCCATCATAAATGCGGAATCCTCAGTCATACCCATAAAAGACAGTCCGAGGAAGATCAGAACATTCGCTGCTGCGATTGCAATTGTACAAATTGGTAATTTCTTGTAATTTCTCATAGGAAAATTCTCTCATTAATTTTCTGTAATGTCAACGTTATTCTGCAAGATTTTACTCATCAAACTCTACGATCAGATAGTACCCTCTGTCCGTATGTTGTATTTCTTTGATTACGCCCTGTCTTGCATGAATACGCTCAGATGTCTTGTAAATTCCGGACATTGCAACTGCCGGTTCCACTACATAAGTAAACAGGTTCGTATTCGGACTTCTCTCTGTTACTTCCACTTGCTGGCCTTCTTCCACCAGCCCTTGTCTTTCCATTTTAAACCGTTCCTGTCTCACGACAAACCGCCTCCTGTCTCTGATATTCCAGCCGGGATTTTTTCCGGCATCATTCCTGTCAGTACAGTATAACACTAGAGATCTTCTTCTTCAATATACAGCCCGTCCCAGTCTCCCCACTTTGGTTTTCTGCGTCTGTGAAGAAAACGCTTCATCGGTGTCCACAGGTTTTCTGTCTCACGGAGTATCGTACTTCCCATTTCCTGGCTTGCGATCCAGTCATGTTCTGTCCGGTCAAAATATGTGTTTCCTTCCTTTTCTTCCTCTGTTCCCAAATCTGTATTTTTATCCTCTGCCAAAACATTTTCTTCCTCTTCTTTTACACACTCCTTTATAATCTGTTCCAGACTGTAATTTTCTTTCATAGTCTCTTTATGCAAAAGGAACACGATCTGGACACATTCTTTATCCTGATAATCTGCACATTTCACCAGATATTCGCTCAGATGGTGAAATCCTTCCCACAGACTTTTTTCTTTCGGTGGATAATAACAAAAATAATACTTTTCTTCTGTGTAAAAAATATACTCCGGATCCATCAGAATACAATTCACATTGAGAAGATACCTTTCTACTTCTTTCACGACACGCAAAATAGATTTTAGCAATATTTTTATTTCTTCTCCACTCATCGTATGCTTTTCATAGAGCGCTTTCATGGACACTTTTCCACTCACATCATAATCATAACAGCTTTTGTCATCCATTCCCCGTCCATGCATTTCCAGCAGTCCTTCCACCTGATTTTCTTCCAGCATTTTATTTTGATAGTCCTCTGTATAAGGGACTGACTCTTCTATCGTAATCTTACGTTCCATTGACGAACTCCTTTATTTTCTTAATATCCCGAAGCTTTTTCTCCGGTTCTGTAATTGCCGCACGTTTTTCCACACTGACTTTCATCTTCCTCCATGTTCCCTGTACCCGGACACAGACTTCATCTCCTTCCACCGTAACCTGTCCCTGGATTGTAGATAATAAGATACACTTTCCATTCACGCGACTTTGAAAAAGTGTTTCCAGTTCCGCCGCATCTGTCCCGCTTCTATCTCCAGATTCAGTCTGTGAATCCGGTTTTTCTCTCGCCTTATTACTGCCGACTACCGCTGTCTCATAAGCTGCTCCCGCAATTATATTCTTGTCATGGTAATAAAAAAATGCATAGATACTGCTCATGACCAGAAGCATAATGATTGGCGTTAAAAAAGACATCTCTACTGTATAACCTCTCACACTACACCGCCTCTCTGCTCTGCCAGCATCAGAATATATCCAAGAGTCAAAAATGGAAAAAATGGCATCGTCTTCACTCGTCCGCGAAATGCCAATATCACCGAGCAGACTCCACTTGTAAAAAATGCTGTTGCCAACACTCCCACAACTTTCCAAAACCCCAGATATCCTCCAAGAATCATGATTGCCACGCTGTCCCCATAACCGATTGCTTCTTCTGTCACTTTACTGACAAGAAGGAACAGCACTCCCACTCCGATTCCTGCACAGATTCCAGCAAGATCATCTACATTCGTCTGTTCCATCTTTTCCAGGAACACTCTGATCTGATAAAAATCCACTATTTTCCAGAAGACTGTCAATATTCCCCACAACGTCAGAACTTTTCTGGAAACTTTTTTATTTCTAATATCTGACACAGACAGCCCGGTTAGAATTAACAGCACAACTATATCTACCATTCTATTTATATTTCCCACATCTTGTACCTCTTCTCATTCTACTTGTCATTCCCGGCATTCTACTTTCCACCACATTTTGAGCATGCGCGCTTTCCCGGTACTTCAGAAATTCTCGCTGTATATACGGTACGCTTTAATCCGCTGCATGTCAGTGAATTATGATACCGGTCACCCTGATTAGTAATATACACACTTCCACCCATACTGCTGCCATGAACACATTTCTCACAGGCATGATACTTTCCGCCACTTTCATTGCGAAGGCTATTAAGTTCCGATGACGCTGCCGCATGGATTGACAGGTCCAGATGCGTACAATGTGGATTTTTGTGATAGACAACTCCTGTATCCGTTACATATACAATCTGATTATCTTCTTCACCAAACCCTCCTGCCTCATAGCCGGTCCATGCCTTGATCCTCATAGTTTCCTTATAAGAAATCGGCGCTATAGAAAAGCCCGGAACCGGAATCCGCACCTGATAAGATGCCTGAATTTCTCCAATTCCCGTAAACGGCGACAGATAAGATTGATTGCAATTGATTCCTGAGCTGCCACCTTCTACAATGCTTCTCTCTAACCGTTCTGCTCCAATAGAATTTACAACATCACGTTCTAGATTTGACGGAATCACTGCCGGGACTTCTACTGCCTGCACTGCAAGCTTCTTTCCCGCTTCCTGAAGTCCGCTTCGCACAGCCGTCTGCACGGATAACAGCTCCAGCAGTAATACCAATGCCAGCGTCGCAAAAAAGAAGATTGGTACTGCCATGGCAGCCTCCACGGTAATGCTTCCTTTTTTTCGGGTGGATGCAGATGCCCTTCCTGTATGCTTGGATTTGTATATGCTGGATAATAAAGGGATATCTTTATCTGAGTTCATCGAATCTTTCTCCTTTCATTTTTTATGTTTTCAGTTAGCAGAAATTTTATAACTCCCAGTAGGGGGAGCGGAAGGACATCTGCACCCACCCGTTATTGATTCATTTCGTTATTGATTCATTTCGTTTTTAATTGTATCCAAAATATGTCGGAAAATCGTACATGATCCCACGACGCAGATTGCATGTGCTGTGAAATTCTACTCTGCTGATGCAGGCATCTGCCCGAAAAAATGTCTGTCCATATCGTATCTTTAAATTTTGTTCCACCATATCTAATGTACGCATCCCAACCTCATCCTGGGATTTCAGGAACAACAGCATGCGAAGGTATTCCCGATAAGCAAGTCCGCTTTCCATATCTTTACCACTATCTGCTGCCACATTTTCTCCTGCACTGCCAAGCTGCATCAGTCCGGAAAGACTTAGTTTCCAATCCTCTGCGTTCTTTACAAGTGGTACTTTTCCTCCACTTATCAGCGTTCTAATATCCATGATTGCCTCACCATAAGCCCATGCAAGTAAAATTCCCTGCGCGGCACCCTCTGCCAGTTCCGGAAGTCCGATCACCGTACATAATGTAAGCGCTGTCGCCTCGGCTTCTGCTTTCTTTTCCGGATCCGTCTGGATATATGCATAATCCGGCACAAATCGGACCATAAGAAGCTTACTGGCAACCGTCTCCAAATTTTCTCTATCGCTGGCGTGACCTTCCAGAATATATTCCAGTTCATAGTCCAGACTCCCCGCACCTGCCATGTCACCACGATTCCCGTTGCTGAAGTCTTCATTAGCAGAATCTCCTCCGACAGAATCTCCACTATTATAATTTCCATTGCCAGATTGCAGGCTATCTGAAGCCATCTTGAAATGTTCCAGCACGTACTCTCCAAACAGTAATTTACTGATTGTACTTCCCGATCCTGCTACATCTGAGAAATCTCCATATCCCTGATTTCGTTTTCTATGAGATACCATTTCCGATAACGTAATACTTTTCTTTGACATTACACGTCCCTTTGGCATAATCAGATCTACAAGAGGCATGCTTTTTAATTTCGCCACATGCGATAAGGGATTCTCTTCCTCTGGAAATTCCTCCTTCTGCGACAACAGCTCCTGTAATTCCTGTTCCGTTTTTGCCCCGTCCCTTTCATAATTTTGTAAAGCCTCCTCTCTTGCTTTCCATGTATCTGTCTGTCCTACCAGTTTCTTCACCTTATCCAGTCCGTATTTATTTTCCATATATGCCGTCACCTGCTCGTAAAATGCACTGGCACCTTGGTCCGTCAATAGCTGAATTCTTGTAATTTCCTGATCCATCCCGCTTGCTCCGTAATAGGCCAGCCGTTCCTTTAACAATTCTTCACTGTAACTGCCCGTCTCATAACTTCCTTCCAGCGCAAAAATTCCGTAGACTTCCCAGAGTTCCTTCTGATACTCTGCAAATATACTCTCCACCGCCCGTGTCATATCTGCTCTTCTGTAATTTTTTACATTCTGTAAAGAGGCACTTTCCAGCATTGCTCCAGCAAATGAAATAAGTAAAATAAATACCAGACTTAAATACACTGTGACTTCCCCCTTTAAATACCGCTGCTCTCGCTTGTAATCTTCTCGAAAATCGTCTCGACCAGACTTGTGAGCTGAGATTTGAATATAACGACAAGTGAAATCAGTACGACCATAAATCTAACCCCATGTCTGTAACCTCTCTTAAATACTGGCTTTAACACTTTCCACATACCATCCACATTGTTTTTTCTCTGCTTCTACCCTGTGGTTCATTGTTTCTTTATATTCTTATAATTTTAACTT
>ENA-ORTQ01002209-ORTQ01002209.1-human-gut-metagenome-genome-assembly--contig:-NODE-2209-length-17837-cov-2.843943_pt1 | contig 17837 bp, 16 predicted proteins | sample MGYA00241912_ERZ509188 | MGnify/ENA primary metagenome ERZ509188 (study PRJEB26280, sample SAMEA2338849) | human gut metagenome | biome: human gut; feature: human-associated habitat; material: faeces...
CCAGACGGTACAGCGGCGAGTACATGACGAATTTCTGTGCTGCCAGATACGCCACCGCCTCCGCAGAGGCAAAGCTGCCGGGCAGCAGCGCGGGTTCTTTCACTGCCTTTACAATGTTGGCCTCGCCGGTCTCCTGCTCGCAGTTCTTGCAGGCGTAGGTGTATTGCTCCTTCAGTGCCGCCATGACGGCATACAGCCGCTGATCCTGGATCGAGTACCGCACATATTGCCCCTGCTTCTCCCCGGCGACCAGTCCGGCGCTTTTGAGCTTTTGCAGGTGCAGGGCAGCCGCGCTCCACCGGCTCCGCATCCAGTTAAACTGTAACCAATTTTACGCCCATCCTCCGCTCTGTATTTCATTTCACCCTATGCAAATTGTGTAGATTCCCCAAAAAAGCATGTCCTTTTTTATATATATTTTAAGTGACTTTTGAAAGCGGATCTTGAAAATGTAACCGGTTTTGTAACCGTCATATGCTATACTCTCATTCGTAAACACCGGAGAGAGGAGGATTCGCCATAGATAAGATGTGGGGTAACGCGTATCGCGCCACCACCGTGTGCGTGGATACTTATCACCACCGGGTCCTGAGCGGACGGCTGTACAATCCGGCACTTCCGGCGGAGGGGCTGCGCTTTGAGAGCTTGGTGGAATTCCTCCTGGCCATGGAGGATCTGCTCAACGAAACGCACTTCCCCCAGTCCTTTACCGCCGTGCGGTCCTTTCGGACATCTTCCCAGCGGGCAGCCGTGCCCGCAGGAGAGCAGACGGCAACAGGGAGGCTGGCCACCTTTACGGTGTCGGTGCTCTTCCGCCAGAACACCAGCTGGCAAGGATCTGTATCCTGGCTGGAAACCGGACGGGAAGAAAGCTTCCGCAGTGTGCTGGAACTGGTCCTGCTGATGAACAGCGCATTGGAAACTTCCGGATAATCCCTGCGGGGAACGCGGCCCGGCTCGTCATACCGGCGAGGCGGAGGAGGACAAGACAGGACGGCAAAATCCGTCCGGTAGAAATCGCTGCAAGGGCAAACCGCCGGAAACGGCGGGACGCAAAGCAAGGGGGCTAACGCGGGACACTCCGCCATGCCAGCCCGGCCGCCATGGATTTCGATCTTCCAATTTGGAAAGGAGAACGAAAATGGCAACTTTGAAAAGACGCGCGCTGTCCGCTCTGATGGCGCTGGTGCTGGTGCTGGGCCTGCTGCCCGGCGGCGTACTGGCCTATGAGGGCGAGACCGACGGCAGCGGCACCGCCACCATCACCGTGGTGGATGAGGCCGGCGAGCCCCTGGAGGGCATCACCGTCTCTTTGTACGACCGGGACTCCGGGGACGACTCCTGGAGCGAGGAGCCGGTGAATCAGCAGACCACCGATGAAGACGGCCAGGCTGTTTTCACCATCCAGCAGGAGCGCTCCTATATGGCTCATGCGGACGGCGGAGACGGCGAGCCCACCTTCCGCCTGGATGCGACCGAGACGGAAGTCAGCAAAACCATCAAGCTCAAAGCCGCTGAAAATGACGGCGAGAGCGATCCTTCCATGGCTCCTGCCTCCAACAGCAAAGACTATAACACCACCGTGACCGTTCGGGACGCCAGCTACCCCTATTCCGCCATTGAGAATGCCCAGGTCAAGGTGAGCCACGGGCTCACCAAAATGACCGCAACCACTGACTCCGACGGAAAAGCCCGTTTTGACCTGCCTCGCAAGACGTTGATTGATTACTCTGTGTCCGTCACCGCCGACGGCTATCAGGGCAAAAGCGATTCCGTGAATAAGGGCGACTCCATCACCATCTACCTGAGCCGGGACGGCCAGTCCGGTGACTATACCTTCCGGGACACCGGTTCCCAGAACGTGAATATCTACTACTCCGTGGGCGGCAAGGCCCTTCAGGAGATGACGCCCCGCACTTCCATCCAGGTGGACGGAAACGAGCCTGTGATGTTCTTTGTGGGCGCCACCGACGGCTCCAACCCGGTGACGGACTTCACCGACGCCAGCGACAACCAGGCCAAGGAGATCCAGGCCATTGATAGCGCTCCCTCCCCCCTGAAGTTCAATAGGCATTCTTATGACTTCTCCGGTGCGATCCAGGCGGCCAAGGACAATGGCTGCACCATGGAGTTCCACTACTCCCAGTTTGCCCCGGAATACAAGACCCGGACCTTCCGCTTCGTGACCGACAAGACGGAGCTGGACATCTCCTATCAGTGGACCGGTGCCCCCTCCGGCGTGACCCTCCCTGCTCCCGCTAAGGTGACCTACGGATCTTCCTATACGGTGGACCAGACCTATTCCCAGGGGAAGACGGTCACTGTGGACGGCACCACCTACGTCTTCTCCGGCTGGACGCCCAGCAACGATGAAGCCTGGGTCTCTGAGGACGGCATCACCGGCACTGTGAAGGGCAATGTGGTGTTCTCCGGCAGCTGGACCGTGCAGCAGCAGACTTATCCGGCCTCGTTCTTCCTGCGGATCGATCGGAAGATCCAGTATGAGGACGGCACGACCTCTTACTCTTCCAAGGGTTATCTGCCTGAGCATCAGGCGGACGGCACCGGCCACTTCTGGGGCACCATTACCGGTACTGCTTTCGTGGAGGGCGGTGAGGACTCTGTTGTCAAGGATCTGACAAAGGAGGGAGTGGAAGCTGTCAAGGAAAAGTTCAAGCCTGTCTCCGACGTGATCGTCTCCGCCCCCAGCCTCACCGGCACCAGCGATGAGGACCAGCGCTTCCAGAAGATGGTCCTGGACAACTTCGCCGTGACCGCTGATCAGCTCAGCAGCGGCGAGGTAGGCGTGCTCTGGTACGTGGCCAAGGAGCAGGACAGCAAAGTCTGCCACCACCACGTGGACGGCGTTTTGTACAACACCACCACCGGCAAGCCCATCCAGCCCAAGTATAAGCTCACCGTCACCCATGAGTACTACACCTACTGGATGGACGGCACCACGGAAAAGGGCCTCACCAAGGTGGGCAGCTCCGAGATCGTTTATACCAATGAGATGGAGAAAACCGTCTCCGTGGCAAGCCTGATGGATCCCTCCTACGGCGGAAACGACGACTACATCTTCTTTAAGAGCATCCCCTCTGTGGAGGAGATCTCCTACACCCAGGACGGCGCTACCATTACGCTCAAGTACAAGCGGGTAGTCCCAGCTCCTCAGCTCGATTACTCCTACACCTTCGAGTATTATTACAAGGCTCTGGGCCAGAAAGACTACACACTGGTCGATCTGACGGACGAACAGCAGGCCGCCGTTACCACTTCTGTTGGCCCTGTGTCCGAGTATCCCACGGAGCAGGCCCTGTGGAACAGCGTGACCACGATTCCCGCCTGCCCTGCTGAGGGGTACAGCGGCAGCTTCTCCAAGGCAGAGCCGCCGTACGCCGAGGGCGAGGCTACCTGGGACGAGTCCACCCATACCTACACCATCCGTGTCTATCTGGAGCAGGCCCCCTATCAGTTTGCCATCCGCTACCAGCTCTTTGAAGTGGTCAACGGCGTGGTGCAGAGCGATCCGGAAATCGTGAACGTCTCTGCCGACAACAACTACGGTCCTTCCGAGCCCAGTCAGGAGGAAGTGCTGAAGACTGCCCAGACCGGCTATGTGGACGACGGAAAGAACTATGTCCGCTTCGACAAATACAACGGTGCCAAGACCGAAGGCGATCAGGTGACCTCCTCCGGCACTGTGGGCGGCACCGACGCAAACCAGCTGACCTACACCGTCAATTACTACCACGCCAGCTTCACCGGCGGCTACCTGACCGTCTCCAAGACCATCTCCGGCGTGCCCGCCGGATACCGCCGCTTGGGCAGAGCTGCGCAAGCTCACCTTCACCGTGCAGAAGCTGGTGGTCACCGAATACCCGGATTCCACCACCGGCACCGTGACCAGCCGCTCCGAGCAGTGGGAGAATGTGGATGGCCTCACGGGCATCTCCATCACGGCGTTCACCGGTTTTAAGTCCGAAAACGGCACGTATACCTACACCTGCGAGACCCTGCTCCCCGCCGGCACCTACCGGGTGGTGGAGAACGGCGGCGATCTGAGCAGCCTGGGCTACACTTGGAACCTGGACGGCGAGAAGGCCATCAGCAGTGAAGTGACGGTTGCCGCCGACGGCGCTTCCAAGACCGCTTCCATCACCAACGCCTACACCGGCAAGACCTACACCATTATCTTTGACGCCGGCAGACATGGCCAGGTCCGGAATCAGGCAGGCAACTTCATGGCGCCCGGCAAAACCACGGAATACCACTGGGGTCAGGTGACGCTGGAGGAGGGGGATCCTTCTTACCAGTGGATCTCTGTCTGGAAAGACGTCACCGGCAGCACCATCCGCTACACCTTCACCCAGAACGACTACCTGGAATATGGCAAAACCGAAAAAATGGCTATCCATGTTCCCGGCCTGAAGGCTGACGCCGGCTGGTCTTTCAACGGCTCCTTCGACAACGGCGAAACCGCATACACCACCCTCGCCGATGCCTACCAGGCGATGAATGATGCCAAGACCACTTCCATCACTTACACGGCAAACTATACCGCCAACGAAGTGACCTACGCCGTGGACTTCTACTACCAGAACAATGACGGCACCTACCCCACCACCCCCGCCGCTTCCGTCACCCGTAAGGCCAACACCGGCGCCAGCGTTTCCGTGACGGATGCTGACAAGACTCCGGACACCACCAAGGACACCGCCACCCAGACCTATCACTTCGATAATGAGAACGCTTCCAACGTTCTCAACGCCACGGTGGCCGGCAACGGCTCTACCCACCTGAAGGTTTACTTCTACTGGACGGCCGGCGTCACCTATCAGTATCAGCCCGCGGGCCTGCCTGAGGCCATCACCAAGGCCTATCCCCTGCCCTCTGATCCCGGTGCCTATCGTTCCGGTGTCGTCACCACCAACCAGGGCGCTGCCAACGGCACCACCGTTCAGACGGCAAACGGCACTTGGACCCTCAACTGGAACCTGCTGAATGCTCCCATGACCGCCCAGGGCGTCACCTACACCGGCACCTGGACCTTCACCGCCAACGGTCAGAGCACCGCCTGCGTCAAGTTCGTGGATGAAAACGGCAACAATCTGTGGGCCCGGGCCCATACGGAGGCCAACCCCTACACCCTCACCGGTGATTATGAGTCCTCCTATGATTTCTCCGCTGCGGAGAACGAGACGACCTTCCAGGTGGACGGCCTCACCTACACCTTCTCCAAGGACTACGACGGAACGTTCGGTGCCGACAAGGAGGATCAGACCGTCACTTACACCGGCACTCTGCAGCCCGGCGGACGGACCATCACCCGCGTCTATGCCGTGGAGACCCAGACTGTGACCGTGACCAAGCACTATGACATCAATGCGCTGCCTGGTTCCTTCCAGGTGACCATCACCGACAACGATGCCAACCAGGCTCAGATCACTGTCCTCACCCTGGCGGACGCCACCGTGGACGGCCGCACTGCCACCTGGCAGACGGCGCTGCCCAAGGGCCACAGCTACACCTTCACCGAAAGCGGCTTCTCCAATGGCTCCAGATGGTCCACGGAGCTGACCGCAAGATGGCTCCAGCGGGTCTCCAATACGGAACAGGCCTGGCAGGATCTGACGGTCACCAACTTCTCCTTCGTTCTGCCTGAGGTGGATGGGAACACCCTCGAAGTGAAGCTCACCAATGACTACACCTATGACAGCAAGGATGACGATGATGACGATCCCGTCGTGATCCCTGACAAGGACACCCCCACCACGGATCTTCCTGATGAGGAAACTCCCACTACGGACCTTCCGGATGAGCAGACGCCCACCACGGAGCAGCCCACCACCGATCTCCCCGATGAGGAGACCCCGATGGCTGAAGCTCCCAAGACCGGCGACAATTCCGCCACTTGGATCCTGGCTGCCGGCGCTTCCGGCCTGGCACTGGTCTGGCTGGCCATTACCGGCAAAAAGCGCCGCGATAATGAGCATCAGGCCTAATAAACGGCCCGCTCCTTCCCCAGCGGCCCGGACATCGTAATCTCACAAATCAAAGCGCACCGGCTCTGCAAAAGCAGAACCGGTGCGCTTTGATTTGTGGGGCGTGCTTTTTGTTCGAAGAACGCAACCCGGTCATATCAATCTCTTGGTACTGCAAGGTCGCAACCCTGATCGCCGTGGCCGGCAGAGCACTGAAAACGGTCTGCCCGCACGGTTAATCATGCCGCCGGATTTGACAGCTGCGTTTGACCTGAGCGCATCCGGCTGTGAGGTGCGTCCACCTTCTGAGCGGAAAAAAGCACAAGAAGAGCTTCTCCCGAGAGAGACTGCGGGAGAACCCCTGTATCCACATCCGGAAGGAGCCACTGTTTGATGAAAGTACGATTCTCTCACGCCTCCAGCGCCACGGGCACCTCCAAAAAACACTCCTCCATCAGAGCTGCCCAGAGCCAGGGGCTCCACCCGGTTAACGTTGGGCTGGGAGACGCGGATGCTGGCCGGGTTGACTGTAAAGTAGATGCGCTCTGCACCGTTGTTGTGCCAGAGCAAAACGGTTCTGGTGTTCATGGGCCCCCCCCTATCTCACCGCAGCGGTCCGGCGCAGGCCCTCCAGAATGGACCGGGCCACCCGGTCCGTAAGTTCCGACTCCATTTCGTGCACTGCTTCCCGGAATTCCGACTTGATTTCGTGCACTGCTCCGGCTCCGGGACAGCCCGGTTCCGATGTGGTTTCGTGCATCTTCTCCGGGATTTCCGACTCGGTTTCGTGCGGGAGACGAACCGCTTTTGCCCTCCTGTCCTCCGGCTTTTCCCCGGATGGGACGGAGTGCATCTCTCCCAGATTTCGTGTGTTTCAGCCGGGCAAATCCACGATACCTAGTGCTTTTTTGTCCATTTTTCCCGGCTGGAACGGTTCCGGGCAAAACTCACGTGAGTCTTGTCCATCCCGGTTTTGGGAAAGCAGGGCCGGATTTTCCCGGTCAGCGGGTGCTTACGTCTGCACGGGATCATGTCGGACTTTCGTAGTTTCCGACCCGGAAGCCTGCACGACATCAAGTCGGATTTCCCGGTTTTCCGTCCGGGACAGCACCGAAGTGGAGGTCGTCACGCCGCCAAAGTCCGCCGGACCGTGTCCGGCATTGGGGAGCAGAACCGCCGGTTCCGTCTGCACGGTATCAAGTCGGATTTCCCCATTTTCCGTCCCTCCGCTGACCGTGTCCGCCGGAGATGCCGGGCTGTCCGGTCCGGTGTCGGGGCCGGTCATCCGGGGCGCAGCTGCCGGCTCAGCCTCACCGCCGGCAGTTCCGTGAAGGCCACGTTGGAGATGCTGTAGCGCTCCTCGGCGCCGTCCACCTACACTTCGGCAAAGGAGCCGGAGAGGGGGCGGTTTGCCTGTAAAGCAGCCATATGATAAATCCTCCTCCTGTTACATGAAAATCTTCAGCGACAAATCCTCCATGGCGTCGCAAAAGGTGAGATGGACCTCCAAAAAGACCTGGGAGCCGGTGTTAGCCTTGAGGATCTCCATGTCGGCGAGATCGGCGGTGTCGGTGCGGATGATGAGGTCGATGCCCTCCACGATCTTGATCTTCTGGAAAGGCACTTCCTCCTTTAGCACTCTTCAAAATACTTCTGCACGCCCCCTCCCCCGCTCTCCGGCTTTGCGGTGCCCTCTTTCTCTGCCGTCCTGTTCTCCTCTCAGCACATGAAAAGAAAGCAAAGTGCATACGCACTCTGCTTTCTTTTTTCAGAATCTTTTTTTTAGGATTTTCAGACAGTTGCTTGGTTTCGTGCAACTTTCGCCCCGTGGGCACCATATTTGAGACGGCATTCCCCAAGCACCTCCTTTCCGTGCTGCCGACGGCCCTTTGGGCTATCCTGCCCGGCCATGCTCTCGGAGCCGTCCTCGCCCCTGTGGCAGTCCTGGGAGGTGGACTTCCACGCACCCCGCTTCCGGTTTTACGGCTACTGTGCCCCCTCCCTGGGGCGGACGGCAGGCAGCGACTACTCCGCCATCATCACGCTGGCGGTGGACGGCGACAGCGGCCTGGCCTACGTCTACGACGCAGATTTGCAACGCCGCCATCCGGACCAGATCATCACGGACATTCTGGACAAGGAGCGGCAGCTGCGCCGGGAGACGGGCCGGGGCTACACCCTCTTCGGGGCGGAGCCCGGCACACCCGAGGGAGGCCCCTCCCTCTCCGTCCCCGCCGGGGCCATCCCAGCGCCATTTGCACCATGAAAGGAGTTTTCACTATGAAACAGATCAACGCCAAGGACCTGCGGGCCATCCGGGCGGAGGACGTTCCGGAGGCGTACCAGGACATCGTGGAGGCCCTGGGCCTGAAGGTTTTTCTCACCCTGACGGACCTGTGCGGGGGACTGAACCTGTACATCCCCAAGCGGGAAAGCCTGGAGCGGGAGGGCCGGGACCGGGAGATCCGGGCCCGGTTCGACGGAGGGAACACCCGGGCCCTGGCAGCCCAGTTCCGCCTCAGCGAGCGGCAGATCCGCAAGATCCTCAGCGGCACCCGCACATAAACACCAGGGTTCCCTCTCCGGCAGAGCCGGGGCCTTGCAGCGCGCCAACAAAAAGACCGCCCGGACAGGCCTCACGTGAGGCCGCCGGACGGTTTTCTTCTGTTTTTCCCTGCTCCCGGACAAGACTCACATGAGTCCCAGGTCCGCCAGATCCTCCCAAGCCACTGCATCAAAGGCCTCCGCTCCGGTAAAATTCAGGTGGTCAAGATCTGCAAAGAGGTCGATTCGCCCGGTGAAGCGGGCGTCGTGGGAATAATCCAACAGCGGCACGCCGTACGTCTCGCTGAGTGTCTCCATCCGCTCCCAAAAAACGGGGAGAAGAACTCCTCCGAGAAGCACTGATTGTAGGCCTCGGAATACGGAGGCACCACCAGCACGGCGTTCCAGCCCTTGTCCCGGCACAGCTCCAGCATCTCGTGATAGGCCTCCCACATGGTGGCGTTCACCTCCGGGAAGGAGCGCTGGATGCTGGAGAGGTGGTTGCGCCGGATGCGCTCCTGCTCCTCCGGGATCTTTTCCTCCTCCAGGGAGGCGGTGTGCATCTTTTCCTCCAGGGTAGGATTCAGTGGCTCCGGGTCCAGAAACGCTGCGGCGATCTCCGCAGGGGCGTTCACCAGCAGCGGCGAAAAGCGCTGGAGGACCCAGTGGGCGAGATCCACATCCACGATATTCCAGGGGTCCAGCACACGGTAATAGCGCTCCTGCTTAGCCTGGAACTGCTCCGGGGTATCGTTCCAGAAGGGAGAGAGATAGCTGACGGTCATCACCACCACAGCACCGTCGGCCAGGCGGTCTCCGTACTGGCGCAGCATCATCCAGTCGTACTGGGCGGTCTGGGAGGAGAGCGCAAAGTTAAACGCGGTCCGCCCCTCCGGAAAGACCAGAAAATCCTCCATCCCGTGAGAAGGTCCCAGCACCGCCAAGTCGATCTGCTCCGGCATCCGGGAAAATCCCTGGGTATTGTCGTTGCGCTCCAGATTCTCATAGGCAGTGGTGCGCTGATAGGCCAGCCCGCCCAGATGGAGGATGCCGCCCACGATCAGGGCCAGCAGGAGACATTTTACAAGAAATCGTTTCATGACCCTACCTCCTCAGAACTGGAAATAGATGAACGGGGCAGGCGTCTCCCGTGGGATCAGCATCACCAGCATCAGCAAAAATCCCACATACACGCACCACCGGATCACCAGCGGCCGGCGGGAGACGGCGGCGATAGCGCCGCCATGCTCATCCGCCAAATCATAGACAAAGAGCAGCGCCACGGAAAGCGCCGTTGCCGCCAGGGAAACGGTGCCGGGAGACACCGCCCAGTAAGCAGCCTTCCCATAGGCCAGGGGATTTGCCAGTCCGTCCAAAAGGTGCCGGACCACATAGAGGGCATCGCCCATGGAACCCGCCCGGAAGAAGATCAGGGAAAAGCAGGAAAGGGCAAACGTCCGCAGAATGGACAAAACGTGATGGAAATGCCCTGGCTTCAGGGTATTTCCCGTATCCGGCCGGATACGGCGCACGAGATCCTCTCCGATGAGATACACCGCCTGCAAGAGGCCCCACGTCACAAAGGTCCAGGCAGCGCCGTGCCAAAGGCCGCTGAGGAAGAACGTCACCGTCAAAAAGCAGTACTTTTTCAGCCTTCCCTTCCGGTTTCCCCCCAGGGAAATATAGACATACTGATGGAACCACTCGCTCAGGGAAATATGATTGCGCTTCCAATACTCCCCAATGGAATGGGAAAAGAAATACGGCGAGCGGAAGTTCACCATCAGCTCCACGCCCATCATGCGGGCGCAGCCCCGGGCAATATCGGAATAACCGCCGAAATCACAGTAAATCTGGAGGGCAAAGGCGCAGGTGGCCACCACCAGGGCGCCGCCGGAATATGCCGTGACATTGCCGTACACCGGATCCACCCACATGGCAAGATAGGCCGCGGCCACGCACTTTTTGAAAAAGCCCCAGGCCATCAGCTTGAGCCCGGAGACGGCGTTGTCATAAGAGAAGGGATGCTCCTCCTTCAGTTGGGGCAGGAGGTTTTCCGCCCGCTCGATGGGCCCGGCCACCAACTGGGGGAAATAGGAGACAAACAGGGCGAACGTGACGAAATCCCGCTCCGGGGCCAGCTTTCCCCGGTAGACGTCGATGGTGTAGCTGAGGGTCTGGAAGGTATAAAATGAGATGCCCACCGGCAAAATGATGTCCAGCACGGGGACGGACCAGGGAATGGAGACCGCCCGGCAGAGGGCGGTGAGGGTCTGGCCAAAGAAATTGAAATATTTGAAGAAAAACAGCAGCCCCAGATTCATCACCAGGCTGATGGCCAGAAAGATCCCCCGCCGCTGCCGCCACCGGCCGATCCCCGCCCCTTTTCCTTGAATTTCCCCTCTTCCTTATGCTATAATGCAGCAAACCGATCATTTCCGCCCACACCAGGAAAGGAGGGCGTTTCCATGCCCAAGCAGTCGGAGCCCATCGGGGATCTCCACGAGGCCCCGCAGCGTTTTCTGGAGACCGACGAGTTCCAGGAGATGCTGCAAACCTATGCCAAGCTCTCCCCCATGGCCGGGGAGAAGAAGACCTTTGAATCCCAGCTGGCCCAGTACGACTTCCAGCGGATCTACCCGCTTTTGGACCTGTACCTCAAGTCCCACGACCTCACCACGCCGGAGAAGATCTCCCAGACCGTGCAGGAAGCCGCCCCGGACACGGTGGCTCTGGCCTCCACGCTGCTGGACCTGTACGAGACCACGCTGGCGGCCCACATCGAAACGGAATACGACCTGCTGGGCAACTCCCCGGCCACCTACTTCATCTGCGGCGTCTGGGCCAATATGAAGCGGGGGCGGGAGTTCCACCCGGCCTCCAACGGCATCACCGTCACCTATTCCGAGCCGGACGCTTACGGAAACCAGAACATCCGCTACCGCAACAAGGACTATGAGATGACCCTGATCTTCGAGGCGGTGCAGGAGTACACCCGCAACCTCTCCTGGACGGCCCACCGGCTGCTGGTGTACACCCTCATGAAGGGCAACACCCAGAACTGGCGGGACAACGCCGTCACCTTCAACATCACGGAGTACATGGACTGGGCGGGCCTGAAATCCCGGGACGCGGCCTACCGCCAGCTGAAAAAGGACGTGCAGTCCATCACCGGGGTGAAGCTCACGGCGGAGTCCTTCAAAAAATACTTCGAATCCTTCTATACCACCCATCTTGCCACGGAAGCGGCCATCAAAAAATACACCGGGGAAGTGCGCATCGCCTTCGCGGAGAACGTGCGCCACTTCCTCACCCAGTACTATCAGCTGATTCCGGACTGGATGGGCCACCTGAGCGAGAACGCCTACCGGATGGCCTTCTACCTCTTCTACCGGGCCCGGAAAGCCCCCCTCAGCGGGGAAAACACCTTCACCGTCCGGGTGGAGGACATCGTCAAGTACATCGGCCTGCCCACCAAGGAGGAGGTCAAGAACCGCAACTACGACGAGGCCATCATGCGCCCCTTCAACAAAGCCGTGGAGGAGATCGAGAGCATCTCCGGCGGCTCCCTGCAGATGTCCTTTGAATACGACAACATCAACACCTTCATGGCAGGACAGATGACGGTTGGCGTGGACGACACCATGACCGACTACATCCAGAAGCTGGAAAAAAACAAGGCCACCCGGCAGCTGGAAAGCCGGAACAAACGCCGGAGAAAGACACCGGAGCCCTCCTGACTCCCGGAAGCGCTGCACGAGATCACGTCTGACTTTCCCCCGGCAATCCCCCATACAAAGAGGCAGTCGTGGAACATTCCCGGCTGCCTCTTCCACACCCCGCCTGACTGTCCGTGTCCAAGCAACAACCTTCAGCACCATGTCCGCACGGCGCGCGCACCCTCCACAAATGAGGAAAACCAGCCCTGCCGGCGGAAAAACTTTTGTCCGATTCCGACTTCCTCCCGTGCTGAGACGACCTCCACCCGTGCAAATCCCAACTTCATCCCGTGCTATCACGACTTTACCCCGTGCAGATCCTGGCAGACCACTCCACCACTTCCTCCCGCTTTTCCAAACTTTTTTTCAGGTTTATCTGCCATTTCCTCCAATCTCTGCGAAACTTTTCCAACTTTTCATACGCACCGTCCCACTTCTCCCTTTTTCCCCTTATAGATATACTAAGATATCTTACGGGTCACGGCGAACCACGCTCCGCCGAGCCCGGTGTGCTATAATACCTCATGAAAGGAGGGATGCCCCATGGCAGAAAACTTCGACGACCTGCGGCCTCACATCCTGGACTACCTCTATGATCGGGGGATCAATCCCGCCAAGCGGTTCCACTGCCTGAACCCAGCCCACCTGGACCGGAACCCCTCCATGGGTTACGATTCCAAGCGATATAAAGTCCACTGCTTCGCCTGCCAGGCGGATTACGACCTCTTCGACCTTTTGATGTTGGACAACCACCTCGCCTCACCGGGGGAGGCCCTGGCGCTGGCCCGGGAAAAATGGGGCCGTCCTGACCGCCGGCCGCCGGCTCCGGCCGCATCCCATCCGGTATCCGTTCCCCGGAAACAGGACCAGGCGCCGCAGCCAACCCCGTCCCTGCCGGAGGATCACACCGCCTACATCGCCCGCTGCGCCGCGGATGCCGGGAAAACCAACTACTTCACCCAGCGGGGACTCTCCCCGGAAACCGTCTCTCGCTTTTCCCTGGGCTATGATCAGGAGCGGGAGTGCGTGGTGCTGCCCTGTGAAAAAGGCCGCGTCGTCCGCCGGGAGGTGGGGGAGAAGCGCTACCTCAACGAAAAAGGCCAGCCCTCGCCCCTGTTCCAGCCGGAGCTGCTGACGGCCTGCGGGGAAGATACCCCGGTCTTTCTGGCGGAGGGCACCTTCGATGCCCTCGCCGCCGAGGAGTTGGGCTTCCGGTGCGCGGGCATGAACGGCGCCGGAAACCGAGAGAAGATCGCAGCTCTTCTGCGGACATTGCCGGGGCCAGTTCCCATCGCCCTGGTGCCAGACAGCGACGAGGCCGGAAACGCCTGGGCGGAAGCCCTCACCGCTGAATTTCCCTGGCTGTACCGGTGTGATCCGGTGCCGGTGGGGAAGGATCTCAACGAAAGCCTGACAGCGGACCGGGACGCCACCGCCTCATTCCTGCGGGCCCAGGCGGATGCCTGCCTGGCGCACATGCCCCCTCCGTACAAAACCCTCTGCGCAGCCGGACAGATGGATGCGCTGGATGCTTACATTGTCCGTCAGGCCCAGCGCCCGCCCCTGTCCACGGGCTTTCCCACCCTGGACAAGGCTCTGGACGGCGGCTTTTACGATGGGCTCTATGTGCTGGGCGCCGTCAGTTCCCTGGGTAAGACCGCCTTTTGCATGCAGATGGCGGACGCCCTGGCCCGGCAGAGGAGGGACGTGCTGGTGTTCTCCCTGGAGATGACGGCCTTCGAGCTGATGGCCCGGTCCATCTCCCGGGAGAGCTTCCTCTCGGACACCTCCCGGGGCCGGACTCTGGCCAAAACTGTCCGGGGCGTCCTGGACGGACGGCGCTACCGCTTCTACACCCCCCAGGAACAGGCCCATCTGGCGGCCGCCAAGGACACCTACGCCGCCTACGGCAACCACCTGTGGTTCCGGGAGGGAGACCACGAGACGGGTCTTGCCTACATCTCCGGGGAGATCGCCCGGCATATCGCCCAGACGGGGGTGACGCCGGTGGTGCTCATCGACTACCTCCAGATCATCGCCCCGGTGGACGTCCACTTCACCGACAAGCAGAACCTGGACCGGATCGTCTGCGCCCTGAAAAAGCTTTCCCGGACGTATTCCCTGACCATTCTGGCCATCTCTTCCTTCAACCGGGAGAATTACAACCTGGAAGTCTCCATGTCCGCTTTCAAGGAATCTGGTGATATTGATTACTCAGCAGACGTACTATTGGGATTGCAGGCAAGAGGAGCAGGCAGCCGATCCTTCAACCTTGATGAAGAAAAACGCAAAGATCCCCGAGAGCTGGAGCTGAAGATCCTGAAAAACCGCTCGGCGGCCCTGGGGGATCCGGTGCCCTTCCGCTATTACCCGGCCTTTTCCTGCTTCCAGGAGGGCTGATCGCCCGGACAAAACTCACGTGAGTCCGACACGTTGGTCCGCAGACGGGGATTATGAAGCGTGGACAGCCGCGCTGGCCGCTTCCGGTGAAAAAAGATTCCTGAAAAAAAGACGGGATGCCTTTGAAGCAGGGCGTCCCGTCTTTTTGACCATGAATGCGATGGGTATATTTTTTCCAAAAAATCAAAATTCTTAGCACATCTCAGAATGTTCTTGTAAAAACAGTGGTTGCATGATGGAATGAGAACCAATTAAAATGCTCAAATAACCATCGAATGACCACGAAAGGGGGGTTTTTTCCATGCGCACAGGCAGCAATATCCGTCAGCGGGCAGATGGACGTTTTGAGGCCCGGTATACGAAGGCGCGGGATGAACGCGGCCGCATCATTTACGGTTATTGTTAAGGGAAGACTTAAGGCAAACAACATTTTAACCGTTCGCCATCATGCCACAAATGGCACGAAAAACATGGCTCCGCAGGCACATTTGTCCATCATCGCAGTTGCTTCCACCTCGTTAGCAAAGCTGCCAGAGCCGTTATCCAGAACCTAAAATATTTTCAAATACCACTGTGCAAGCTGCAGGCCGCAAGAATGGCGTTGCAGGTAGAACTGACTTGTGATACACTTAACAAGACGGTTCCGCAAGCAAACATTTTCAATGGGTTTGAACCAAAAACAACGACAAAGAACCCCCTTAAACTTGAAATTCTAAAATCAGAAAGGACTCTTTGACAATGAAACCTAAATTTGACGGTTATGCGGCACAGTACGATGCCTGGTTTATGGAAAATGAAAACCTGTTCCAAAGTGAGCTTCGCCTGTTCCAGAAGGTGCTCGGTGATATTCAGGGTAAGCGCGTGCTTTCCGTGGGCTGCGGCAGCGGCCTGTTCGAGAGCATGATCGATTGCAGCGGTATCGAAGGCATTGAGCCCTCCCGCGACATGGGTGCCATCGCAGAGAAGCGTGGCGTGAACGTGGTGGCCTTCGGCGCGATCGAGGATGTCGAGCTGGAGGAGAACGCCTATGACGTGATCTACCTCAACGGCAGCTCCAGCTATATGGAGGATCTGACCCGGGCGTTTAACGTCTGCAAGAAGGCGCTCAAACCGAACGGCACGTTCATTTCTCTGGACGTCCCCAAGGAAAGCGCATTTGGCTTCATGTATCTGCTGGCAAAAGAAGTGGGTACCTTTGACCATCCGTTCCTCAACGGCGTTATGCCCAAGCTGCCGTATCCCCACGAGCTGTGCTGCGCAGGTGTGTGGCATTCCACGGAGGAGAAGATCGACGTACTCAAGGCGCTGGGCTTTCACGATTTTGACTTCTATCAGACGCTGCTGAAGAACCCCATGTACACCAACGAGGACGCGGAGGATGTGGTCCCCGGCTACCAGAGCGGCGGCTATGTGGCGATCATCGCCCATAAATGAACACAAAGAACAGCGTGAAGCTCTCACAAACACTCTATGCCCGGGCGGAAAAAATCTGGCCCCGGTATCTTAGCCATCCGTTTGTGACGCAGATGGCGGATGGTACGCTGCCGCTGGAAAAGTTCCGGTATTATATGCTTCAGGACTATCTGTACCTCAGGGATTATGTGAAGATCTTTGCGGCGATCATCCAGAAGGCTGACGATTTCGAGCAGATCCGCTTCCTGAGTGAGGAGCTGGCAGACACCATCGGCGAGACCTTCCGCACCCACATTCCGTATATGAAGCGCCTTGGCATTACGGAGGATGAGATCCGCAGCGCCCGTACTCATATCGACAACAACGCCTATACTCATTATATGCTATGGGAGGCGCAGGCCGGGGATGTGCTGACCGGACTGGTGACGCTTCTGAACTGCTCCTGGAGCTATGCGTATGTGGCGGAAAAGATAGTTAATCGATGCCCGGAGGCACTTCACAATGAGCATTACGGCGCGTGGTTCGCGGGCTACGTTTCAGAAAGCTACCGGCGAACCAACCAGATGCTCATTGACCGGATCGACGCACTTAGCGGGTCTATCGATGACAAAACAACAGCGTACCTCTGTGAGATCTTTGAAAAGTGCTGCTATTTTGACCTGCGCTTTTGGGATACGGTCTACACCATGGGGGACAACTGAATCGAGCCCTTTCGTTACAGCGGTCTCTACCCGCAAGACCTCTGTATCAATCGAGTAGGAGGCTCTCGTAAATAGAGAGCCGACCTCTCACACCACCGTGCGTACCGACCGGTACACGGCGGTTCAACCGCATAAGTGCAAGGACTCGTAGTAGCTGAGGATTCTAAAGTATCCCGCTGCTGCGAGTCTTTCGTTTGTAATGGAACATTGCAATAGAGGACTACCGGCGATACGCCAATAACCAAGTCTGGAATTTCCACACCGGTAGGCCTTGTCAGCCGGGACGCCCAGCTTTCTTGAGTTGGCCACCTTCGTTTTGGGCGTCTTCCACTGCTTCCAGATGTACATCCGGAACCTACGCCGCATCCATTCATCCCAGGACATCAGCGTCCGCTTCATGTCCGCTGCTCGAAAGTAGCCGATCCAGCCACGGATGAACACTTTCACTTCCTGCATTACAGCTCGGACATTGCGTCCACGATTGCGCTTTGTGAGGAGCTTCAGCCTTTCCTTTGCCTTGGTAAGAGCCTTTCGGTGTGCACGGATAAAGATACCGTTTCCATTCTTGCCCAAACAAAATCCAAGAAACTTGAATTTCTTCTGTGCGAAGATACTGGTCACCTTGCTCTTTTCTGTGTTCATTTTCAGTTTCAGTCTGCCTTCCAGATACTTCCGGCAGGATTCCAACAGGCGCTCTGCTGCACGCTTGCTTTTGGCAAGCACCACAATGTCATCTGCATACCGTACCAGCTTTACCCCTCTGCTGTTCATCTCCCAATCAAATTCATTGAGGTAGATGTTTGCCAGCAGAGGAGATAGCGGCCCGCCTTGCGGCGACCCTTCTTCGGTTTTGCAAATTACACCTTTCTCCATGACTCTGCTTTTCAGATACTTCTTTATTAAGCGCAGTACACGCATATCCTGTATCTGTTTGTGCAATAGATTCATGAGCAGTTCGTGGTTCAGCGTATCGAAATACTTGGACAGGTCTACCGATACAGCCTATCTGTATCCTTCCGCCCCATATTCCTTTACCTTCTGAATTGCCTGCTGGGCACTCCGTTTTGAACGGCAGC
>ENA-ORTQ01002229-ORTQ01002229.1-human-gut-metagenome-genome-assembly--contig:-NODE-2229-length-17676-cov-10.480563_pt1 | contig 17676 bp, 17 predicted proteins | sample MGYA00241912_ERZ509188 | MGnify/ENA primary metagenome ERZ509188 (study PRJEB26280, sample SAMEA2338849) | human gut metagenome | biome: human gut; feature: human-associated habitat; material: faeces...
CAAGGATTTTGAGCAGATCAAGACCCTTGGTTACTACGCCATGGGTGCCTTCAACCCCTCCACCCGCCTGTTCGACGGCCTGATGTATCTGGTGGTCATTCTGGCAGGCGGCCTGTCGCTGGTGTACGGCAGGATCACCGCCGGTGACCTTGTGGCCTATATGCTGTATGTCACCACCCTCATCGCCACCATCCGGCGCATCGTGGAGTTTGCCGAGCAGTTCCAGCGCGGCATGACCGGCATCGAGCGCTTTGCCGAGATCATGGACACCCCGGTGGCCATTCAGGATGCCCCGGACGCCGTGCCCCTGCAGCCCGGCCCCGGCGCGATCCGGTTCGAGAACGTCAGCTTTGAGTACCCGGATGACCACAACAAGGTGCTGCACGATATCAGTCTGGACATCCACGCCGGGGAGCGGCTGGCACTGGTGGGCGCTTCCGGCGGCGGCAAGACCACTCTGTGCAACCTGATCCCCCGCTTTTACGAGGTGACGGACGGCCGCATCCTCATCGACGGGCAGGATATCCGCCATGTCACCCTGAAGAGCCTGCGGCAGGACATCGGCATCGTGCAGCAGGACGTGTACCTGTTCAGCGGCACGGTGGCCCAGAACATTGCCTACGGTAAGCCCGGTGCCACACGCGAGGAGATCGTGGAGGCGGCCCGTCTGGCCGGTGCCGAGCGGTTCATTCTGGCCCTGAAGGACAGCTTTGACACCTACGTCGGAGAGCGCGGCGTCAAGCTGTCCGGCGGCCAGAAGCAGCGCATCGCCATTGCCCGCGTGTTCCTGAAGAACCCGCCCATCCTGATTCTGGACGAGGCCACCAGTGCACTGGACAACGAGAGCGAGATCCTGGTGGGCCAGAGCCTGGAAAAACTGGCCCACGGCCGCACCACCCTGACCATTGCCCACCGCCTGACCACCATCAAGGATTACGACCGCATCCTGGTGCTGGGCGAAGAGGGCATTGTGGAATCCGGTACCCACGAACAGCTGCTGGCAAAGCAGGGCGTGTACTACCGCCTGTGGAACCAGCTGCCGGGAGAAGATACGCTGTAAAGGATAAGAAAAGAGGCGCTGCCATCCGGCAGCGCCTCTTTTGCGATCAGGTATGTTTTATTCGCCCACGATCAGACGCACGGAACCGTAGATGCCGGCGTCGTTGCCCAGTGTGGCCGCCACGATGGGGGTCTCCCGGCAGGACTTGAAGGCGTAGGTCTTGTAGTGCTCCCGCAGCGGGTCGAACAGCACCTCGCCTGCGCGGGCCACACCGCCGCCGATCATGAACATTTCCGGGTCGGTGGTGGCAGCGATGCTGGCCAGTGCCATGCCCAGCGTGTCGGTCATCTCGTCCACCTCGCGGGCGGCAAGGGCGTCGCCGCTGCGGGCAGCGTCGAATACGTCCTTGGCGGCAAAGTCGGTGCCGCGCAAGGGGCAGGGGATGTCCGGGTTCTCGTCCAGCAGCTTCTGCATGCAGCGGACCACGCCGGTGGCGCTGGAGTACTGTTCCAGGCAGCCGTGCTTGCCGCAGCCACAGGTGGCGGTCTCGTGACGGTTCACCGTAATGTGGCCGATCTCGCCGCCGGCCCCGTGGGAGCCGTCGATGACCTTGCCGTTCACGATGACGCCGCCGCCTACGCCGGTGCCCAGGGTGACCATGACAGCACTGCGGCAGCCCTTGGCGGCACCCATCCAGATCTCGCCCAGGGCAGCCACGTTGGCATCATTGCCCACCAGCACCTTCAGGCCGTCCAGCAGGCCGGAAAGCTGTGCAGCCACATTGCGCTGGCCCCAGCCACCCAGGTTGGCACAGACGATGGGCACCACGCTGCTGTCCAGCACCGGGCCGGGCACGCCGATGCCCACGCCCTCCACCTGCTCGGCGGGAATGGCCTTTTCCTGCATTTTGCCCATGATGGCCGCAGCCAGATTTTCCAGGATGTGTTCACCGGCATTGGAGGTGTCGGTGGGCACCTCCCACTTTTCCAGCAGGGCCCCGGCGGTGGTGAACAGGCCGATCTTGGCGGTGGTGCCGCCCAGGTCGATGCCAAATGCATATTCCTTCATAATCTCATTTACCCCTTTGCTGCAGCCCGGAGGCTGCCGTATTTTGTTGACTTCCAGTATAACACAGCGCTCTGCAAAAAAGCAGAGCCGCAGCAGCTTTTCATGCAATCAGACGGAAATGCTGCACAGAATTTGGACAGTTTTACAACAGCTCAACGCACCGTGTTGGTCAGGCTGCCAATGCCGTCGATCTCGCAGCGCACCGTGTCGCCGGGCTGCAGGAACTGCGGCGGATCCATGCCCATGCCCACACCGGCGGGGGTGCCGGTGGCGATGATGGTTCCGGCCTTCAGGGTCATGCCCTGCGAAAGCTCGTGGATGACATGGTCGATGTCAAAAATCTGCAAACGGGTGTTGGAGTCCTGCCGCTTTTCGCCGTTGACAAAACTGCGGATGCCCAGCTGCGGCGGGTAGGCTTCAAACTCATCTGCCGTCACGATGCAGGGGCCGATGGGGGTAAAGCCGTCCAGACTTTTGCCAAAGTACCACTGCTTGTGGGCCGTCTGCACATCGCGGGCGGAAACGTCGTTCAGGATGGTGTAGCCGAACACATAGTCCCTGGTCTGCCCGGCGGGCACGTCTTTGGCATCCCGGCCCAGCACCACGGCCAGCTCACACTCGTAGTCCAGCTTCTTTACCAGGTCGGTGTGGGCCTCGATGAAGCCGCCGTCCGGCACGGCACGGGTGACCCGCTTGGAAAAATAGATGGCGTCCTGATGCTGGGTGGCAAAGGCGTCGGCGGAATACTTTTCCGCTTCGTCCGAGTGAGCCATGTAGTTGATGCCCAGGCAGACAACGTCCTGTGCCGGGCAGGGAATGGGGCTCTGCAGCTGCACGGCACCCAGCGGGACCGACGGGATGGCCGACAGGGCCAGCGCCAGCCCGGCCCGCACGGCGGGGGTCAATTGCGGGATGGCCTCGGTCAGGGTGTCGCAGGGCAGGCCCAGCCAGCGCAGCGGGGTGACGGCGGTGCCGTCGGCAGAGAGGACGGCGGGCTCCTCCACACCATCCGGGCCAAGGCAGGTGACAAAACGCATGGAACAGGCCTCCTCTCAGTGCCGGTAGGCGATGGCGTTCCGGATGCGGTCGGCCTCGGCCTGCCCGGCCAGCTGGCGCACCAGCTCCAGTGCAAACGGGATGGCACCACCCAGACCGTAGCTGGTGGTGATGTTGCCGTCCACGACCAATTCGGCGTCCAGCACATGGGCACCGGCCAGCTTGTCCTGAAATCCGGCGTGGGCCGTGGCATTTTTGCCTTCCAGCAGGCCCAGAGAGGCCAGCACGCTGGGTGCAGCGCAGATGGCGGCCACCTTTTTGCCGGATTTTGCAAAGGCGGTGCAGGTGTCGGTTACGGTCTTGTTGGCGGCCAGATTCGGCGTGCCGGGGATGCCGCCGGGCAGCACCACCAGATCCACGTCGGAATAGTCCACTTCTTCGGCCAGTGCGTCGGCGGTGATGCGGATCTTGTGGCTGCTCAGGATCTCGCGGCTGCCGGATGCGCTGGCCACGGTCACGTCCACTTTAGCGCGGCGGAGCAGGTCCACCACCAGCAGGGCCTCGCACTCTTCGGTGCCCTCGGCAAAAAACACAACAGCTTTGCTCATTGGGATAAAACCTCCTTGAAAATAAGAACGCCGCGCACCGCAAAGCGGCACGCGGTGAAAAAATCAGTGCGTATTCTTGTCGGCTTCCAGCAATTCGCGCAGGACGCTGCCGTCTGCGCTCAGTACCCGGCTGACCCGGCTGATGATGGCACTGGACGCGCCGGTCTTGTCCATGATCTCGGTATAGATGCGCTTGTCTGCCAGCATCTCCGCGATGTTGAAGCGCTGTTCCATTGCACTCAGCTCGGAATAGCTGCAGACGTCCTGCAGAAAACGGTAGCACTGTTCCGGGGTCTTGAGCTGCAGGAAAGCCTCGTACAGACCGGATTGCCCGGTCGGATGATCTTTTGCCATGCGCGTTCTCCTTTTTCTGTCCGGCGGCGGGTGCCGCCACTTCATTGCACTACACCAGTGTAGTACAAACCGGGAGAAATTTCAATGCCTTTTTGCGGCAAACCGGGCACAGCCTTACAGGGTGTGCTCAAACACCAGCTCATTGCGGGGCACGGTGCCGGTTTCCTGCTCGGCGGGCTTCAGGCTGCGGTAGCGCAGCGCCTTGAAGAACTGCTGTACGGGCAGGGCCTTGGCATGCACGGTGCACCACATGCGGCCCTTGCCCTCGCCCCGGGCCAGACGCTCGCAGGAAAGCACGATGTCGCGGCCGATGGCCTTGCCGCGGTACTCCGGCCTGAGGTACAGGTGCATCAGGTGCAGGGCGGTGTTCTCCATCTTCCAGGCAAAGTAGCCGATGTTCTTGCCGCCCAGCACGACGAGAAAATAGTTCACGTCGTTGTCGATGTCGGCCTCGATGGCTTCGGCGCTCTGCAGCTCCTCCACCAGAGTGTCCAGCTGCTTGCCGGGGTAATAGCGTTTGTAGACCTCGTGCCAGATCTCGCTGGCAAGGTCGGCGGTGGTGTGGATGTATTTGGCCTTGGCGACCAGTTTGTAATCGGGTTTCATAGTGCTCCTACTTTTGTCGGGGATCACACCTTGAGGATGTAATCCGATTTGCGGGGCGCGGCGGGCTGAGGGTCCCCGGCGGGGTAGCCCAGGATGCAGTGGCCGACGCCGATCCACTCGCCCTCGATGCCCCACTTCTTCAGCAGGGCTTTGCCCTCTTCGCTCTCAAACTCTTCTTTGGCGCGGTTGATCCAGCAGCTGCCCAGCCCCAGCGAGGCGGCGGCCAGCATCAGGTTGCCCATGACAAGGCTGCCGTCCTGCACAGCGCACTTGGCGTTGGCATCGGCCAGCACCACCAGAATGGTGGGCGCGCCGTACATGGGGTCGCAGTCCTTGCCCATGATGGCGGCGTTCATGCGGGAGAGCTTTTCCCGCGTGGCGGCGTCCTGCACCACCACGATCTTGGCGCTCTGCTTGCCCATGGCGCTGGCAGCATAGGTGCCGGCACCCAGAACGGCTTCCAGTTCTTCGTTGGTGATCTGCTCCGGTTTGTAGGCGCGGCAGCTGCGGCGGCTCCGGATGGTCTGAATGGTCTCATTGGTCATGGCAATTTTCCTCCTGTGATCGGATAAGTTTATTGTACCACATTCCACGGCAGAGTGCAAAGTGGCCGGAACTCTCGGAAAAAGATGCAAAATGTACAAGAAATTGAAAAAAGATTATGGAAAAGCATCCTTGTTGCCGCGCGGCCGATACGTTATAATAGGGCTACCAGGAAGGAAAGGAGTCGTGCTCTATGGCGAAGGCATCGCAGGTCGTTATACTGGAAAATGAATTTTACATCATCAAAGCCCCGAACGGGAAGGTGCTGGAAGTAAAGGACTTCAATACGGAGAACGGCGCCGCCATCCAGCTGTGGAGCTACGCGGGCCATCCGTGGCAGCAGTGGCAGTTCGTGGACGCAGGCGGCGGGCGCTGGCGCATCCAGAACCGCTTTACCGGCAAGGTGATCGATCTGGCCCTGGGCGGCGTGGTGGAAGGCACCTGGCTGCACCAGTGGAGCCGCACCAACGGCTGGAGCCAGTGCTGGACGCTGGAACCCACCCGCAGCGGTCACACCCGCATCCGGAATGTGCTGGCGGACAAATACATTGACCTGGTGGGCATGAACACCGCAAACGGTGCTCAGGCCCAGATCTGGACCTATGTGGCCGGCGGCAACCAGGAATGGGATCTGGTGCGCATCGACCCGGACGCCGCCCAGACGGCAAAGCGTGCGGAGGAAAAGCCGGACCCCCAGCCCACGCCCAGCCAGCGCAAGCATCAGAATGATCTGGTGCGCAAGCTGAACAATGCCGGACAGGGCCGCGCCAGCCGGAAGGGCTGACGGCTCCCCGACACCGAAAAAGCATACGAAGTGACCCGGCAGAGCCTGCGGGCTCTGCCGGGTCCTCTTTCTGGCCGAAAATAACGCAGAAAAAGGAGAATACACCCATGAACTTAGGTGCTTTTATGGATCCGGAGTACCCCATCTTCAGCACGACGCTGTGCTATCTGGAGCGGGATGACGCCTACCTGATGCTGCACCGCATCAAAAAACAGGACGACTACAACCACGACAAGTGGGTGGGCGTAGGCGGCAAATTTGAGCGCTTTGAAAGCCCGGAGGACTGCCTTGTGCGGGAGGTGCGGGAGGAAACGGGCCTTACCCTGACGCGCTGGCGCTGCCGGGGCCTGCTGACCTTTGTGTGGGGCAACATGACCGAGTTCATCCACCTGTACACCGCTGACGGCTGGCAGGGCGAGATGGTGCAGGGCGATGCCTGCAAAGAGGGTGTGCTGGAGTGGGTGCCCAAGGAAAAGGTGACGGAACTGCCCATCTGGGAGGGCGACAAAATTTTCTTCCGCCTGCTCAACGGGGATCGGCCGTATTTTTCGCTCAAGCTGGTGTACGACGGCGATACCCTGAAACAGGCGGTACTGGACGGGAAACAGATCGTCGGAAAGACCTGACCGGCAGCATGTCTGGGAGCTTTCCCACGCAAGTGAATCGGGCCATTCCATCGCCCGCCCTATTGCCTAGCGGCAACAGGGTCCCACCCCAGCGGACACTTGCTTTGGGAAACTCCCTGCCATACTGCCTTCAAAGCTGGCATAAAGCCAAAAAGCCGGAGACGCATTGAAACGCCTCCGGCTTTTCATATCATAATGCTTTAGTTCAGCTTCAGGTCGCCGTCCTTGATCCAGCCCAGCTTGCGTTCTGCCTCACAGAAGAGGACGCTGAGCACGGCGGGCAGGACGAAGCACAGCAGGATCATGGCCGCCCAGTCCATGGGGGTGATGGCAGCTTTGGTGCCGGCGGCAATGTCGCTGACCCAGCCGGTGTATACGCCGATCTGGCCCACCAGACCGCAGGTGCCCATGCCGGAGGAAACGGCGGCACCGTTCATCTCAAAGTGGAACAGGCAGGTGGCCAGCGGGCCGGTGATGGCACTGGCCAGCGTGGGGGCGATCCAGATGCGGGGGTTCTTGATGATGTTGCCCATCTGCAGCATGCTGGTGCCCAGGCCCTGACTCACCAGACCGCCCACACCGTTCTCGCGGTAGCTCATCACGGCAAAGCCCACCATCTGGGCGCAGCAGCCCGCCACGGCGGCACCGCCGGCCAGACCGGTCAGGCCCAGTGCGGCGCAGATGGCTGCCGAGGAGATGGGCAGGGTGAGGGCTACGCCCACGATCACCGACACCAGAATGCCCATGATCAGCGGGGCCTGCTCGGTGGCCCACATGATCAGGGTGCCCACCTGGCTGGCAGCTGCGCCGATGGGGGCAGCGATGAGCATGGACAGACCGACGCCCACAAAGATGGTCACCAGCGGGGTGACCAGGATGTCCACCTTGGTCTCCTTGCTCACGGCCTTGCCCAGTTCAGCGGCCACGATGGCAATGATCAGCACGGCCAGCGGGCCGCCGGCCCCGCCCAGGGCGTTGGCCGAGTAGCCCACCGTGATCAGACTGAACAGCACCAGCGGCGGGCAGTGGAGTGCCCAGCCGATGGCGCAGGCCATGGCCGGGCCGCTCATGGCCGTAGCGTAGCCGCCCAGATCCACCAGCATCTCCAGCCCGGTCTGTTGGCCCAGCGTCTTGATGATGGTGCCGATGAGCAGACTGGCGAACAGGCCCTGTGCCATGGCGCCCAGTGCTTCAATGAGGTAGCGCTGCGGAGAAATGACGATGTCCTTGCGCTTTAAAAAATCTTTCACATTTTCCATAAATAACCAACCTTTCCGGTCTGCGGCGCGGTACGCCGCAGAGAAACTGCATGTCAAGTATAATACCATACACCTGTCAAGACAGCAAGAAAAAACGGGATTTCGGGCGGCAAAAACAGGAAATTTCGGCTTTGTGCAATGTTTTGCCCCAGCGAAACGTATCCCTTTTGGAGCATTTTTCGGGTGTGCGGACGCAGGCCTGCCCGTGTGCGGCGGCCGCGGCGGCAAAGTCCAGCCGATTGACGGCGGGACGGCATCGGGTGTATACTGAACCTGTGTGAAAATGCATGAACGGCCGTCCGCTTTTGCGGCGGCAGACTATAACCAAAACAGGGATCCGGAGGCGAAGAAGTACGGCATGAAACGAATTTGGAACAACAGATTTTCGGCACGCGGCTGGGGCAAGGCTGCGGCTGTTTTTACCATGGCCATGGTGCTGGCCGTCGGCGGTCTGGGGGCGGCCATGAATCTGGCCGACCTGCAGGGGGTTGTGACGGTGCAGCCCATCGTCCGGCAGCAGAGCGAGACGGAACCGGAGCAGAAAACAAAGCTCTTCGGGAAGAAACAGACCGGGTCGGCGGCTTCTTCGGAAGAATGCGCTGCGGACAGCACGGAAGAGCCCCGGACGGCGGAAGGACCCACGGCACAGGCACAGCCGGAAGCCGCCGAGCAGCCTGCCGCACAGACCGCGGAGTCTGAGACGACCGCAGAGCAGGGCGAAGAGCCCGCCGCAGCGGAGAACCCGGCGGAGCCTGCACGGGACACCGCAGAGGAACCGGACCCGCTGGTGCCGGGCCGCGCGGAGGACGCAGATCCGGACACCACGGAAAGCACGGAAACGGCAGAGACCGCACAGGAGAACAGCCCGGTGATCCTGCAGCAGGAAACGCCGGAGCTGGCCGCACAGGACCCGCAGGCACCCCCGGAGGAAACGGACGCCGCAGAGAATGACCTGTCCGGCCGCACGCCGGAGGGGACCATGCTGTTGACCGACGAGCAGATCCGCAAGGCGCTGGACGAGGGTGCCCTGGATGAGGCCGAGGCACAGTGCATCGACCTGAGCGACGAGAACGGCTTTTTCAGCTGGCTGTGGAACTGGCTGTTCGGCAAAAAGGACAACCAGGAGGAATACACCGGCTGGCTGACCAAGAACGGCAAGACCTATTACTACAGCGCTTCCACCCATAAGCCGGTCACCGGCATCCAGTCTGTGGACGGCAAGCTGTATTACTTTGACGCCGACGGCGTGATGCAGAAGAATGTGAACTTCGGCATCGACGTGTCCAAGTACCAGAGCAACATCGACTGGAACAAGGTGAAGAAGGCGGGCGTGAACTTTGTGATCATCCGCATCGGCTACCGCGGCTACGGTGCCAGCGGCACGCTGGTGCAGGACCCCATGTTTGAAGAGCACTTCACCAACGCCCGCAACGCGGGCCTGAAGGTGGGCGTGTATTTCTTCACCCAGGCGGTGACCGAGGACGAGGCCCGCGAGGAAGCACAGGGCTGCAATTGGGTGCTGAACGGCCGCAAGCTGGACTACCCCATCTATTATGATACCGAGGCTTCCACCTCTCCCAACGGCACCGGCCGTGCCGATGGCCTGGGCAAGGAGGACCGCACCAAGTGTGCCATCGCCTTCTGCGAGGAAGTCAAGTCGCTGGGGTACAAGCCCGGTGTGTACGCTTCCACCACCTGGTTCCGCAAGCGGGTGGACCTGGCCGCCCTGCGCAAGTACACCATCTGGAACGCCCATTACGGCGTGTCCAGCAGCCCCATCGACTGCGATATGTGGCAGGGCACCGAGAAGGCCCGCATCAACGGCTACAGCGGTGAGCTGGATGCCAACATCAGCTACATGGGATGACAGGGGGAGCGCGATGGACCGCATTCGTCTGATCGCATCGGACATGGACGCGACCCTGCTGGACGGGCACAGTCAGCTGCCGCCGGACTTTCTGCATCTTGTGCAGGAGCTGGCCGGACAGGATATCCTGTTCGCGGCTGCCAGCGGGCGGCCGCTGTACAAGCTGGAAGAGATGTTTGCTCCGGTACTGGAGCAGACCCTTCTGGTGGCCGACAACGGCGGCGCTGTGCGCTGGCGCGGCAAAGACCTGTTCGTCTCCCGCATGGAGCCGGAGGTCTGGCACCGGCTGACGGCCTGCGCGGAGGAAAACGGGGATTCCTTTGTGGTCTGCGGGCTGGAGAACGCCTATCTGCGCCCCTGTGACCGGTGCTATGATGCCGTATACCGCAACTTCTACAACCGCATTGCCTATGTGTCGGATCTGTACACCATCGACGCCGCAGTGGACAAGTTTACCATCTATCTGCCGCAGGACAATGCGCAGGAGGTGTACGAGAAGGTCTACGGCCCCCGCTTCGGGCAGGAACTGGCCGTGGCGGTGTCCGGCAAATGCTGGATCGACGTGACCAACCCCGGCGTGACCAAGGGGAAGGCTGTGGAGCGTCTGAGCAGGCTGCTGGACATCCCATCCGGTGCCATGATGGCCTTTGGCGACACCTACAACGACATCGAGATGCTGGAGGCCGTGGGCTACGGCTTCCTGATGGAAAACGGCAGCCCGGAGCTGCGCAGCCGGGTGCCGTATCTGGCCCCGCCCAACACGGAATACGGGGTGGCCCGGGTGCTGCAGCAGGTATTGCGGCAAAAGGGCTGCGTCTGCCCGGCGGATTTTACAAAAGCACACTGACCCCATAGGGGAGCTGCTGCACGGAAAAAGCGTGCGGCGGCTCCTTTTTTGTGCCGCATACCGGCCCCGGGCGGTGCATACACTGGTTCCAGAGTGTGCAACGCAAAAATGGTGCTGGGGAGGCAGGGCGATATGTTTGTGATCACGTTGAGCAGAACGAGCCTGAAAAAACTGGGGCTGGGGGCCATGTGCTGTGCCCTGGTGGTGTGCAGCGCGCTGCTGGGGCGCTACATCAGCACCCGCACGGTGACGGCTGCGGCGTCGGTGAACAAGATCGAGAGCGCACAGGACATCCAGACCTGGTTCACCGGCTACGGGCTGGAGGTGGACGGTGCGTCCATCACCGCCGACAAAGTCAAGATCCCCCGCAAATGGGACGACAGCTTTTCCGCCTTCAATGGGGTGGTGCAGCAGAGCGGCATGGATCTGACCCGCTGCAAGGGCAAAACGGTGGAAAAATGGACGGCCCTGATCCCGGCGGCCAGCAGCGGCGAGACCAGCCGCTACGGGGTGTTGCTGGTGTGGCGCAAAAAGGCTGTGGGAGCCTACCTGCTGGAGCGGCCCTCCGGCGTGGTGGTGGGTCTGAAGGACCTGCAGACGGCCATGGCCGAAGCCCAGCAGACTTCCGGCGAGGACTACAGCGGGGACTGGGGCGAACGGCACGACGAGGAACTGGACGCGCAGCAGACCTCCGGGGAGGACTACAGCGGCGACTGGGGCGAGCGCCATGACGAAGAACTGACCGGCGACGCGGCGCAGCAGACTTCCGGGGAGGCCGGAGAGCAGGCCCAGGCGGTGGATTATGCGTCCCTGCCGCTGGACGCCGAAGGCTACCCCGTGGAGTGATGCGGGCCGGAACTCCCGGCAAAACCGGTACGGTCCCGGAACGAACAACCGGTTTTGCATGGAAAATTGGGTCGCAGAATGCATAAATTTTGCAAACAAAAATGAAAAAATGTAAAAAGTGAGCATTTTTGGAGCTTTTGTATGTTCAAAACTACCAAAATTTTGCCGCAAAAATCAGCAATATAGAACGGTGCAAAAAGACGGTGCAGGGTTTATAATAGATGTATAAACTTTTCCTGTATTTTTACGCCCCATGTGCTGGAGTTTGCAGCGCCGGGCACAGGAAAATCAAGTAAGGAGAAAATGATTATGAAGGAATTCCAGTATACCGTTAAGGATGCCTGCGGCATCCATGCTCGTCCGGCCGGCCTGCTCGTCAAGACCGTGAAGGGCTTTGCCAGCACCGCCACCCTCGAGAAGGACGGCAAGAGCTGCGACATGCGCAAGCTGATGGCTCTGATGGGCATGGGCGTCAAGCAGGGCGAGACCATCACCATCAAGGTAGAAGGCGACGATGAAGAGGCAGCCGCTGCAGCAATTCAGAAGTTCCTGACCGAGAACGTCTGATCCCGCCGTGATGCCACAGCCCTCGCGGAGTGATCTGCGGGGGCTTTTTTGAAATGGATGAGTAAGAAGGAGAATGAGCGATGCAGGTAGGCACCGGTAGAAGCATTCTGAACGGCATTGCCATCGGCAAGCTGAAGATCTATAAGAAAAAGGACACCGTGATCTCCACCGCAGAGATCGCCGACACCGCTGCAGAGGTGGCCCGCTTTGAGGCTGCTCAGCAGAAAGCCATTGAGCAGCAGACTGCTCTGTACGAAAAGGCACTGGCCGAAGCAGGCGAGGACATTGCCGAAGTGTTCAACATCCACGCCATGATGCTGGAAGATGACGACTTTGTGGACGCCATCAAGGAGATCATCAACGGCCAGCACAAGTGCGCCGAGTACGCTGTCAAGACCGCCGGCGACAATCAGGCTGCCGTGTTCGCAGCCATGGATGACCCGTATCTGCAGGCCCGCAGTGCGGACGTCATCGACATTGCACAGGCGATCCTGGACATCCTGCAGGGGGTGGACAATGCCAGCCTGCAGGGCACCGAGCCCAGCATTCTGGTGGCCGAGGATCTGGCCCCGTCCGAGACGGTGCGCATGGACAAGAGCCTGCTGCTGGGCTTCATCACCCGCGAGGGCAGCTCCAACAGCCACACCGCCATTCTGGCCCGCAGCATGAACATCCCTGCCCTGATCCAGTGCAAGGATATCCAGGATGACTGGGACGGCAAGATGGCCGTGGTGGACGGCTACAATGCCTGTGTGTATGTGGACCCCACCCCCGATCTGCTCAAGAGCCTGAAAAAGCGCCAGCAGGAGGACCAGAAAAAGCAGGCCCTGCTGCAGGAGCTGAAGGGCAAGCCCAACACCACGCTGGACGGCAAGACCATCAACGTGTTTGCCAACATCGGCGGCATGGGCGACGTGGGTGCTGTGCAGCAGAACGACGCCGGCGGCGTGGGCCTGTTCCGCACCGAATTCGTCTACCTGAACTGCAAGGACTTCCCCACCGAAGAGTATCAGTTCGAGGCTTACAAGCAGGTGGTGGAGAGCCTGGCCCCCCGTAAAGTGGTGGTGCGTACCTGCGATATCGGTGCCGACAAGACGGTGGATTACATGAAGCTGGACCACGAGGACAACCCGGCTCTGGGCTACCGTGCCATCCGCATCTGCCTGACCCGGAAGGACTTTTTCAAGACCCAGTTGCGTGCCCTGCTGCGGGCTTCCGCCTACGGCAACATGAGCATCATGTTCCCCATGATCACCAGCCTCCGGGAGCTGCAGGACGCCAAGGCCGTCCTGGAGGAATGCCGCGCCGAGCTGGCTGCCGAGGGCGTGAAGATGGGCCAGAACATTGAAGTGGGCACCATGATCGAGACCCCCGCCGCCGTGCTGATCGCGGACGAGCTGGCACAGGAGTGCGACTTCTTCTCCATCGGCACCAACGACCTGACCCAGTACACCTGTGCACTGGACCGCCAGAACGCAAAGCTGGAGCCTTTCTTCAACCCGCACCATCCCGCTGTGCTGCGCGCCATCAAGATGACCATCGAAGCCGGCCATCGCCACGGCATCTGGGTGGGCATCTGCGGTGAGCTGGGTGCCGACACCGCCCTCACCGAGACCTTCCTGCGCATGGGCGTGGACGAGCTGTCCATGAATGCCAAGAGCATCCTGCCGGTGCGCAAGATCATCCGCAGCGTGGACCTGAGCAAGCCTTCTGAAAAGTAAGGCGGGCCCTTATTTGCAAAATCGACCCCGGCAGGGCACACACCCCGCCGGGGTCTTTGTATACCGGGCAAAGTTTTCCGGAAACCACTTTAAAACCATAAAGCAAAATGCTATACTAGGGACATTGGGTATGCAGGCTGCCAGCGCTGCCCGGGAGGTTTTTTATGACGCAGTTGTTGATCCGTCTGTTTATCCGTCACCCCGACAATCCGCAGGACCCGCACACCCGGGCCGCCTATGGCAATCTGGCCAGCATCGTGGGCATGGTGTGCAATGTTCTGCTCTGCCTGGGCAAGCTCGCCGTGGGCACGCTGTTCGGTTCCATCGCCATCATGGCCGATGCCCTGAACAACCTGTCGGATGCATCGTCCAATATCGTCAGTCTGGTGGGGTTCAAGCTGGCGTCCAGAGCACCGGACGCGGAACACCCCTTCGGCCATGCCCGGTATGAGTATCTGGCCGGGCTGGTGGTCAGCGTGACGGTGCTGGGCATTGGCTTTTCCCTGCTGAAGGAGTCGGTGGTCAAGGTGCTGCATCCCACAGCGGTGCAGTTCAGTCTGCTGACCGTTGCCGTGCTGGTCGCTTCCATTCTGGTCAAGCTGTGGATGAGCAGCTTCAACCGCACCATCGGCCGCACCATCGGTTCCGAGACCCTCATTGCCACGGCGGCGGACAGCCGCAACGATGTGCTGAGCACCGGTGCGGTGCTCATTGCCACCATTCTGTGCCGCCTGACCGGCTGGAACATTCTGGATGGTCTGATGGGTGTGGGCGTGGCCGTGTTCATTCTGATCTCCGGCTGGGGTCTGGTGATGGACACCCTCAGCCCGCTGCTGGGCGAACGCCCCAGCGATGACCTGGTGGATCACATCGAGCAGACTGTGATGAGCTACCCCGGCGTGCTGGGCATGCATGACCTGATGGTGCACGACTACGGCCCGGGGCACCAGTTTGCCTCGCTGCATGTGGAACTGCCTGCCGAGCAGGATCCGTTGGACGCCCACGACCTGATCGACAACATCGAACGGAATTTTATGAAGAATGACCATCTCATGGTCACCATCCACTACGATCCCATCGTGACCTCGGATGCTGCGGTGGGGGTGCTGCGCACCCGTCTGACCGAAAAACTCCGCCAGCTGAACCCGGCCCTGTCACTGCACGATCTGCGCATCGTGCCGGGCAAGACCCACACGAATGTGCTTTTTGATCTGGTGCTCCCGGCGGGCTATGCCGGGGACAAGGTGGAGCTGCTGACCCAGATGGAGCAGTTCATCAAGGAACAGGACCCCACCTATAACTGCATCATCAAGGTGGAGCAGAGCTATACGGCGGCACATCAATCATAGATCCAGGGGGAAGTATTATGCTGAATGAGACCTACCGCGCCATGCTCGGCAACAAGAGCGTGATCCGTGAGACTTTCATGTACGGAAAAAAACGTGCCGCCGAGATCGGCTACGAGAATGTGTTCGATTACTCGCTGGGCAACCCCAGCGTGCCCTGCCCGCCGGAATTTACCGCCGCCATGCAGGACCTGCTGGCCAACGAGGAACCGGTGAACCTGCACGGCTACTGCCCCAGCCAGGGCGACCCCGGCTTCCGCGCCGACGTGGCGGCCCATCTGGCAAAGACCTTCGGCCTGCCCTATGAGCAGAAGCACATCTTCCCCACCACCGGTGCTGCCGGTGCGATTGCCCATGCCATCCGTGCCGTCACCCAGCCCGGTGATGAGGTGCTGACTTTTGCGCCCTACTTCCCGGAGTACGGCCCCTATGTGGCCGGCACCGGTGCGGTGCTCAAAGTGGTGCCGCCGCAGGCACCCACCTTCCAGCCCAATCTGGATGCCTTTGAGCAGATGATCGGCGAAAAGACCACCTGTGTGCTCATCAATACCCCCAACAATCCCACCGGTGTGGTCTATTCGGCCCAGACCCTCACCCGGATGGCCGACATCCTGACCGAGAAGAGCAAGGCCTTTGGCCACAACATCTTCCTCGTGAGCGATGAGCCCTACCGGGATATCGCCTTTGACGGCAAGAAGGTGCCCTACCCGGCAGCCTTCTATCCCCACACTCTCACCTGCTTCTCCTACTCCAAGAGCCTGAGCCTGCCCGGCGAGCGCCTTGGCTATGTGGCCGTGCGTCCGGGCTGTGAGGGGGAGGACATTCTGGTGGATATGATGGCCCAGATCTCCCGTTTTACCGGTCACAACTGCCCGCCCAGCATCATCCAGCGGGCCGTGGGCCGCTGCCAGGAGGTCACCAGCGACCTGAGCGTCTACGAGACCAACATGAACCTGCTGTACGACAAGCTCACCGCGCTGGGCTTTGAGGTGGAGCGCCCCGGCGGCACCTTCTACATCTTCCCCAAGGCACTGGAGGAGGACGCCAATGCCTTCTGCCTGAAGGCCCGCGAGTTCGACCTGCTGCTGGTGCCCAGCGATACCTTTGGCGTCAAGGGCTATGTGCGCCTTGCCTACTGTATCGACACCGAAAAAGTAAAGCGCAGCCTGCCGGCTTTGGAAAAACTGGCGGCCGCTTACCGCAAGTAAACCTGCCCGCCCACGCGGCGCATGGCGGCGCGTGGTTGAGGATAGAAAAACCATCAGAGAGGAAAGGGAACCCTGCTATGGAAAAGATCAAAATGACCACGCCCCTCGTCGAGATGGACGGCGACGAAATGACCCGCATTCTGTGGAAGATGATCAAGGACGAACTGATCCTTCCGTTTGTGGACCTCAAGACCGAATACTATGACCTTGGCCTGCCCAACCGCGATGCCACCGGCGACCAGGTGACCATGGACGCCGCTCTTGCCAACAAGAAGTATGGCGTGTCGGTCAAGTGCGCCACCATCACCCCCAATGCCCAGCGCATGGACGAGTACAAGCTGCACGAGATGTGGAAAAGCCCCAACGGTACCATCCGCGCCGTGCTGGACGGCACCGTGTTCCGTGCCCCCATCATGATCGACAGCATCAAGCCGGTGGTCAAGAACTGGAAAAAGCCCATCACCATCGCCCGCCATGCCTATGGTGACGTGTACAAGTGCACGGAGTTTCGCATCCCCGGTTCCGGTAAGGCAGAGCTGCTGTTCACCGGTGCCGATGGCACCGAGCAGCGTGCCACCGTGTTCAATTTTGAGGGTCCCGGTGTGCTGCAGGGCCAGTACAACAAGGACGATTCCATCCGCAGCTTTGCCCGCAGCTGCTTCAACTACGCACTGGACGTGAAGCAGGATCTGTGGTTCGGCGCCAAGGACACCATTTCCAAGAAGTATGACCACACCTTCAAGGATATCTTCCAGGAGGTGTACGACGCCGAGTACAAGGCAAAGTTCGAGGCCGCCGGCATCACCTACTTCTACAGCCTCATCGACGACATCGTGGCCCGCGTCATCCGCAGCGAGGGCGGCTTTGTCTGGGCCTGCAAGAACTACGACGGCGATGTCATGAGCGATATGGTGTCCACCGCCTTCGGCTCCCTGGCCATGATGACCAGTGTGCTGGTAAGCCCCGACGGCAAGTATGAGTACGAGGCCGCCCACGGCACCGTTACCCGTCATTACTATAAGTATCTGAAGGGCGAAAAGACCTCCACCAACCCCATGGCCACCATCTTTGCATGGTCCGGCGCACTCAAGAAGCGCGGTGAGCTGGATGATCTGTCGGAGCTGGTGCACTTTGGCCAGGCTCTGGAAGAAGCCAGCCTGCAGACCCTGAACGACGGCATCATGACCAAGGACCTGTGCGGTCTGGCAGAGGGCATCACTCCTACCGCTGTGGACAGTGAGGGCTTCATCAAGGCCATCCGCACCCGTCTGGAAGCCAAGCTGGCGTAAAACGATTTTCAATATAACATAAAAACCGGAACGATCCACCCAAAAAGGGAAGATCGTTCCGGTTTGTGTTTTAGGCGGGATGTGCGACAAACTGGAATTTATAGTCCTCTCAAAACCAATTTGCTTTTTCTTCTCGAAATA
>ENA-ORTQ01002234-ORTQ01002234.1-human-gut-metagenome-genome-assembly--contig:-NODE-2234-length-17640-cov-10.494910_pt1 | contig 17640 bp, 13 predicted proteins | sample MGYA00241912_ERZ509188 | MGnify/ENA primary metagenome ERZ509188 (study PRJEB26280, sample SAMEA2338849) | human gut metagenome | biome: human gut; feature: human-associated habitat; material: faeces...
AACGTACTCCGGGCCGTGACGGATTTCTATCCACGCCCTCCGCGAGGAGGGCGACAAAACGGCAATGTTTTCTCCGAGGACAGCGAATGATTTCTATCCACGCCCTCCGCGAGGAGGGCGACCAGCAGGTCAAGCAACGTACTCCGGGCCGTGACGGATTTCTATCCACGCCCTCCGCGAGGAGGGCGACCGGACGCCTTTTTTCATGGTGCCGGTGTCCAACAATTTCTATCCACGCCCTCCGCGAGGAGGGCGACTTTCCCACTTTGGGTTGTCCACTCCAAGTTCTTTGAATTTCTATCCACGCCCTCCGCGAGGAGGGCGACAGGCGTGCATTTTTACAAGGACGATTATCAGTTTATTTCTATCCACGCCCTCCGCGAGGAGGGCGACCGGCGGTGTTCCGGCAAAAGCGTACTTTCGCGTGATTTCTATCCACGCCCTCCGCGAGGAGGGCGACCTGTCAATCCTTGTCATCAGATCACCCCCTGTGAGCATTTCTATCCACGCCCTCCGCGAGGAGGGCGACGCAAATCCCTAACCCTGTTGTTCATCATGCACTATTTCTATCCACGCCCTCCGCGAGGAGGGCGACTACCACAACTTTGCCTATTTGTCAATAGTTTTTTATTTCTATCCACGCCCTCCGCGAGGAGGGCGACGTCGAATGGGCTAAAAATCTGGGCATCTACGAAATTTCTATCCACGCCCTCCGCGAGGAGGGCGACTATCATGGACGAACTCCGAAACCCTGAAACAGTGATTTCTATCCACGCCCTCCGCGAGGAGGGCGACCGTACTTCTTGGAGAGCAGCGTGTGTTCACAAGCATTTCTATCCACGCCCTCCGCGAGGAGGGCGACGGAGGCATGACATGGCAGACATCGCTGCAAGCGGATTTCTATCCACGCCCTCCGCGAGGAGGGCGACTTACGTCGCAGTTCTTCTCGTCCAGTTCCATGCAATTTCTATCCACGCCCTCCGCGAGGAGGGCGACAGCTGGATCTCCCAAAACGAGGACTGGCTTCAGATTTCTATCCACGCCCTCCGCGAGGAGGGCGACATGAACAGGCATTCGGATACCAAGAGGCATGGGCGATTTCTATCCACGCCCTCCGCGAGGAGGGCGACCGGAGGAATAGGCTATATGAGCCTAAACCCGGGAGATTTCTATCCACGCCCTCCGCGAGGAGGGCGACAATACTACTACGAGCTAATAGACTACATCGACAAAATTTCTATCCACGCCCTCCGCGAGGAGGGCGACTGTATCCGGCATGACCATACTTACCAGCAGGGACTCATTTCTATCCACGCCCTCCGCGAGGAGGGCGACCATAGAGACTGGCAAAATGACGAAAACCGAGGTATTTCTATCCACGCCCTCCGCGAGGAGGGCGACGCTGGATAGTTGGCACTACGGTGACAACTACGCGATTTCTATCCACGCCCTCCGCGAGGAGGGCGACAAAGCAGGGGAACCGGTAACAATCCCATTAGGTGGATTTCTATCCACGCCCTCCGCGAGGAGGGCGACCCCGGCCTCAGTTGGCCATGCCTCCGCCGTCTCTCTATTTCTATCCACGCCCTCCGCGAGGAGGGCGACGTTGATGGTGATTCGCGTACCGCCCAGATATTCCGATTTCTATCCACGCCCTCCGCGAGGAGGGCGACCCGAACAGGCATTCGGGTACCAAGAGGCGTGGGCAATTTCTATCCACGCCCTCCGCGAGGAGGGCGACTCTACCTCGATTTCTGTTGCTTTTGCTTTTTTCCTATTTCTATCCACGCCCTCCGCGAGGAGGGCGACAGACAAACCTTAGGTATGAAGACCTAATGTACAATTTCTATCCACGCCCTCCGCGAGGAGGGCGACACGACGCAAAATTTTACCTTGACATAGTATTCAGATTTCTATCCACGCCCTCCGCGAGGAGGGCGACTCTATTACTTTTTCGCGCCGAACCGCATCTTGTGATTTCTATCCACGCCCTCCGCGAGGAGGGCGACCTACCTCGATTTCTGTTGCTTTTGCTTTTTTCCTATTTCTATCCACGCCCTCCGCGAGGAGGGCGACCTACCTCGATTTCTGTTGCTTTTGCTTTTTTCCTATTTCTATCCACGCCCTCCGCGAGGAGGGCGACCAGTATTCCGGGACTCGTCGACCATCACTAAAAAGATTTCTATCCACGCCCTCCGCGAGGAGGGCGACGAGAGACGGCGGAGGCATGGCCAACTGAGGCCGGGATTTCTATCCACGCCCTCCGCGAGGAGGGCGACGCAACAAAAATCGAGGTGGAAATCCTCAGAAGGATTTCTATCCACGCCCTCCGCGAGGAGGGCGACGCTGCGACAGGCGTTCCAGGTACAAAAATACTACATTTCTATCCACGCCCTCCGCGAGGAGGGCGACGTCAGCCCGAAGGCGACCGTCGACATCACGAAGCTATTTCTATCCACGCCCTCCGCGAGGAGGGCGACAAAAACTGAGCAACCTCGCAAACAAGTCGAAGGTATTTCTATCCACGCCCTCCGCGAGGAGGGCGACGGGCCTTGTAGGTCGGCTTGACGACGTCCACGCGATTTCTATCCACGCCCTCCGCGAGGAGGGCGACACTACAACCCCATAGGACGGAGGTGAGACTGACGGATTTCTATCCACGCCCTCCGCGAGGAGGGCGACCGAGGGTGTCGGTCAGAAGTGTGCCGCCGCCCTTATTTCTATCCACGCCCTCCGCGAGGAGGGCGACGCTGCCGCTCTTGCCGCTACTGCTGGATTTTCCAATTTCTATCCACGCCCTCCGCGAGGAGGGCGACGGGACGCTCTTATAGATGGCGTCGAAGTCATCCAATTTCTATCCACGCCCTCCGCGAGGAGGGCGACCTCCGATCCGGGCGTCCACATCGAGATCGGAGGCTATTTCTATCCACGCCCTCCGCGAGGAGGGCGACCCGGCGAGACCCTGCCAAACATTCAGGCCAGCCAATTTCTATCCACGCCCTCCGCGAGGAGGGCGACAGCAAAAACAGAGACAAAATCTCTATTTTCAAACAAATTATACAACATTCTGCACGAATTTAGAAGAGCCTTGATTTACAACGGGTCAAAGAGCTATCCTAATCATGCAAAATGACACAAAAATCCGGTGCGAAGGTGCCGGAAAAATGCTGAGAACTCGCCCTTCGCACCGGGGCGGGAAACTCAGAACAACAGCAGGCCGTCCTGCTCGAAGGGCGGATGAACGCCGACATGCTCCACCTTGCTCTTATAGCTGTTGCCCAGCTGGTAGAAGCGCAGACTGTCCAGCGCAGGGTCGATGAGGGCCGTCAGCTCCGCCTTGAGAACGGCATACTGCGCGGCATCCAGCAGACACTCAAACACGGAGTTCTGCACCCGCTGGCCGTGGTCCACACAGCGCTTGGCGACTTTGCGCAGACGTTTGCGCCCGGCAGGAGTTTCGGTATTGACGTCGTAGGTGATAAGGACCAGCATACACATCCCTCACTTCCAGAAAAATGGCGGGTAAAGCTCCATATCGCCCCGCAGGGTGCGGGCCAGAAGCAGAGCCTGCACATAAGGCACGAGGCCCCACGGAAGCTTTTCGTTCAGGAACGGGTGGGTGATAGTCTCCTGCTTGCGGGTCTGCCACCCGCCCAGAAAGGCGCGGCGGCCCTCATCGGTGAGAAGGACGGCCCCGTTCTCCTGCTTCTGGAAATGCTTCGGTGTCATGATTTTCTGGTTGATGCAGGAGAGCACGAAGCGGTCGGCATAAACTGCACGCAGCTCTTCCATGAGGTCGAGGGCGAGGCTCCTGCGCCCGGGCCGGGCGCGGTGGAGAAAGCCGACGTAGGGGTCGAGGCCCACACTCTGAAGAGCCGCCGTGCAGTCGGAGGCCAGAAGCGAATAAGCGAAAGAGAGCAGGGCATTGGTATTGTCCAGCGGCGGGCGGCGGCTCCGGCCTGCGAAAGAAAAATCATCGTGCTGCTGCAGGATGAGTGAATCAAAGCAGTCGAAATACCGCTGTGCCGCCTCGCCCTCCAGACCGCGAAGCTGGTCGAGGTCGTCACACTGCTCGATGAGGGGCAGCGCCGCCGCCAGCTGGGCGCTGGTGTGCTTGAGCTGTTCCACCGGCACCCGCTGGGGGTGGTCGCGGGTGGCCCGTTCCAGCACCCAGCGGGCGTTATAGACTTTGCCCAGGATGAAATTGCGCGCATAGAGACAGCTCTCTGCCTCGCTGTCTGCGATGCGGTACTGGGTCTGCCGCAGCAGGACGTTGCCCCGCTCTTCGCCCACGGCCCGGGCCAGAAAGCGGCCCTGCGGGCTGAAAAAGCTCAAATCGACCCCGAGGCTGGTACATTTACCCATCAGGGCAGGGCTTGCGCCGGGATAGCTGAAGCAGACGATGCCTTCCAGCGTGTGGAGCGGGACCCGGCCAATTTCAGCCTTGTTGCAGAGCAGGACGATGTTCTCCCCCTCGAGGGAAAGATAGGCGTCCTTGTTGAGGACGTAGAGCGTATTCAAAAACTTTCTCATGGCGCGGCCTCCTGCATCTCGTCCAGATGGGCGCGGAGATAGGCTTTCGGGTCGGCACGCTGATACAGCACGGGGAGGCAGAGCTCTTTGAGGGAGCAGGCGTTGCAGTGGGTGCCGGGCTTTGACTTGGGGGTATAGCCCCGGGCAAAATAGGCGTGCATCTCATCGGCCATCTTCTGGGTGGCCTGGCGCAGTTCTTCGGTCAGCGGCACGACCTCCCGCCGCCGCGTTTCCTCGTAGAAGAGCGCACCCTCCGGGATGCTGCACACCAGCATCTCTTCCAGCGCCATGGCCTGTGCGCAGAGCTGCAGCCGGTCAGCGTCGCTGGCCTTGGCGCGGCCATGCTTGTACTCGACAGGCATGGGCTTCCAGAGCCCTTCCGTGCTTTGCAGAGGGATGCCCTCCGGGTCGGCCCGGAACTCGACGACATCGCAGTTTCCGCTCAGGCCCAGCCGACGGCTGACCACCTGCATCCCTCGGGTGATGAGCAGGCCGCCGCGCCGTTCGGTCTGGTTTGCGTCATGGCAGCGGGCGTGGTCGAGCTGGCCTTCGACGGTGCGGCGGTTCTCCGCCCACTGCTGTTCCAGATGGATGAGCGCCCACTGGCGGCGGCAGAAGCAGAAGTGCTGGATGCCCGACAGGGGCAGCCAGTCGTCTGCGCCGCCCATCAGGACAGCCTCTCGCAGGTGACTCCTTCCGGCAGAGTGTCTGCCACCGTGACGGTGTAGTCGCGGTAGCTGCGGGCGGCGTCCACATCGGGCTTGCGCTGGACGGCGACGGAGTCGAAGAGCTTATAGGCCGGGGCATTGCCCAGCTCAGAATCGTGCTTGAACACGATGAGCTCCCGCACGGCCATCTTGCCCCGGGCAGCGCTGTGGTCGTTCTCGAACATGTTCAGAATGGCAGTCCACAGAAGTTTCAAATCATCCTCGGAGAAGCCGGTGGTCTTCCGGGCGAGGTTGGCCGAGACATAGCCCTCGGCGCGGTAGAGGGCGTAAGGCACGATGTGCTTGCGGCCCATCTCAGTACCCTTCTTCTCGGCATCGGCCTCGGTAGTGATGGCCACGCGGGTGATGGTGACTTCCTGCGGGACGATAGGGTCCACCGACCGGGCAAAGCTCAGCTGGACGGGGCCGCGCACCTGACCGCAGTTCAGCGCACCCTTGACGAAGGTGGTCATGACGGCACCGAAGGTGCGGATGTCGAAGTAGTTCTCACACATATAGTCCCGCAGCTTGGCATCGATGTCGGGGTCGGCCTTTTTGGCAGCTTTCAGGTCGGGGTCGATGCCCAGAGTTTTGATGGCCTCGGCATCGCTGCGGTTGAGGGGAACGCCGTCCTTGATGTAGATACGATAGCCTTTTTCGTCCTCTTTCAGGGTCTCGACATAGTTGCGGATCTTCCGCTTGAGGCAGACGTCGGTCACCAGACCGTAGCCCGTCTCGGGGTCGATACGGGGCATATTGCCTGCATCGGGGTCGCCGTTGGGGTTGCCGTTCTCGACGTCGAACAGGATAACGAAATCATAGCGGTTCTTGATGGGCTCAGACATGGTTTATTCCTCCTCATTCTTTTTGGCGTAGCGTTTCTGGGTCTGGTGGTAGTAGCCGATCTCAAAGGCACCCTGCTCCGGCAGGCTGAGCCGCGCCGGGAAGCCTGTCTCGGGCAGCTGGGCCATCAGCTCGGTGAGCTGTTTGCTGAAATGCACCTCGTTGGGGGTGCTCATCTTCTGCAGATGCTTCTGAGCCAGCTTGACCAGCGTAGGGAAGGCCGTTGCCGGGGTGGCACAGGCCGAGTTGAAGTACCGGTCTTTGATGGTGGCGTTGATGCCGGGGTTAGCGACGCTCTGGATCGTCTCCAGCACAGAGAAGAGACGCCCCAGAACATAGGGAACATTGCTGCTTTCGTTCAGGCTCACGGTAAATACCTCCTTGTTGAGCTCGGTGGGGTAGTTGCGGAGATAGTAGGCTTTCAGGATGGCGGCGCGGCCTCGGGTGACTTCCCGTTCGGCCCGGATGCGGAGGGTCACGCCGTTGAGCAGGGTGGCGGGGTACGGCCCGCCGGTGAGGATGGCCCGGAGCAGATCGCCCACCAGCTGGGGCGATGGATTTTTGTCCCGGGATTTCTGGTTGACCGTCTCCTGCGCCAGCGCCCAGACCGACAGGTTTTCCCGCTTGTCGAAGGCGGGGCGGGTGATGCTGAGCCGGTCGGCGTGGTCCTGCAGATTTTTGGCAAACTGTCCGAAGCTGTTGCGCAGGAAGAACCGGACGGAGAGCCGGGCCGCGTTGGGCGAGATGCCCAGCACATAGAAGTTCTGGCTCGGGTCAAGCTTGTCATCGAGGAAGGAGACAGGGCGTCCCTGAGAAAGGGCTTTCAGTGCGGCGGCAAGGTCGCTTTCCGAGACGCCGCGCGCCTCGGCACCGCCGCAGAAAAACATCAGCATGGCGTTTGAGTAGGCGGGAGCGGCATTTTCGGCCCAGCAGACGATGGTGGTGTCGCCGATGCGCTGACAGCAGTCCCGGTCAGCCAGCAGCAGATTGAGGGCCGTGGTGTAGGCGAAAGCCGCGTACTCGCTGACGGGGGCGTTGGCACCCTGCTCATGGCCATAGGAGCAGAAAGCGGGTGCGTTGAAGGAGACCAGTGCCGCACCGGCGGCCTGTGCGCCCATCACACCTTTGATGGCGGGGTGGATGCGGGCGATGCCGGCCTCTTTGCCGGTGATGAGGCAGCGGGCCGTCTCGGCGTCTGCATCGGAGGTGTCAAAGGCGGACTGCCATGCGGTCCGGATGGCGTCATCTGTGGTGGCCAGCCAGTGGGCACCGTCGGGGGATTCGTAGCCGAACACAAGGTTCGAGTTGTTGTTCAGGTCGGCCCACTGCTCGGCCAGCAGCGGGTGGGTGGGGGCTGTATCCGGCTCCCAGCTGTCAAAAAAGGCGAGGATGGCTTTGGCGGCAGGGGAGTCCACGCCGTCGAGAACCTTGTGGTGAAGGGCGGCACAGGCTTCGAAGCACTGGCGGGAGCGCTCGGGCTTGCCCTTCTCGTCTGCGCCCAGCAGATAGGACGTATTGTCGCACAAAAAGTTTGCGGCGACGCCGGAGGCGCGCTTGACCCGGTGGGGGACAGGGAGCTCACGGGGGGCGATGACGGTCTTTTTGCCCTTGGGGACTTCCTGCCGCAGGTCGTTGAGGGCGAGAAGCTGGCCGTCGGGGCCAAGGCGTAGTTCATAGCTGACTTTGAACTTACTGTCCCAGCCGGGGGCCTCCACCTTGCCCTGCTTCAAGAGCTGTTCATAATAGGCGGTGAGTGCTTGGAGTATCATGTAAACACCTCCACGTCCCGGCATTCCATCACGCCGTCCACCAGCTTTGCGCGGAAGAACTGGCTGCGGATGTTGGCCGAATCAGAGTAATCGAGGCTGTGGAGCATGAAGCCGAGGTCCTGCGTGACCTTCAGCGCCGGAATGCTGCCGCCCGGCCACTCCCGGAAGTTGGCCGGGAACTCCCGGCACCCGAAACAGGGCTGGTGATAGCACTGACCTTTGCGCAGGCGTCGGCGCAGGATGTCCTGGAACTTGCCGGGATTGTCGCTGGGGGCGGCCTTGTCTGTCAAATCAAAGTGACACTCGATGACGTAGTGGACGTCCTGCAGGACCATCGCGGCCCGCTGCTGGATGTCCTCCGAGGTGTAGAGCACCGGCGGCGTGCCGCCTTTGGCCGCACTGAGGGCGGCGGAGGACAGCAGGGTGGACTTGACCTCGTTGCGCCGGATGTTGGTGAACCGGATGGGCCGCTGGGTGTATTCCTCGGTGGACGCTTCGTCCTCGGGGTCAAGGCCGAAGGGCTTGAGCAGATAGATGCGGTCAACCGTATAACGCAGCCCGGGGTGCCAGTAGATGGCCTCCACAAGGCCCCGCGCAGCGGATGGAGTGATCATGTCGTAGCTCACACGCTCGGTCTTCATTTCCGGACGAGTGAAACAGGCATAGTCGCCCCACACCTCAATGAGCATGGACATCAGCATCGCCTCCTTTCTAGGTGAAGTTGAATTTTCAGACTAAGATGAATGTTAGCCATTGCAACCACCTCTTCACTATTTTACTTCATTTATTTGATAATCGGATATGTCTCTATATCCTTTCTGAGCTTAGTATATTCTTTTTCGAAAGCGCTGTCAAGGAGTTATGAGGAATTATCTGGAAAATGTTGAAAAAAAGTTCGTTTTTCCGTATACTGTTGGTGTCGTTGGAGGTTTGGATGCCTCTGATGAGGATTGAAATATTTAATTGATGTCGGAGATGTCAAGGGGAAGCGGCAAAGCGGTGTATGCTTTGCCGCTTCTCTCTTTTTAGAAGTAAAGGCCGATGCCCGTCTCCACATCCATGGCAAGGCCGGTCTTTTCACTGTAGCAGCTGGTGTCGGTGAGGATGGCGGAACCATCGGGCCGCAGTTCCAGCGCCCCGGCGGCGTCGAGCTTGTCGAACTGGTCCTTATAGCAGGAGACGCTGTAAACGCCCAGCTTCCGCAGCAGCGTCCGGGTAACATGACCGCTGCGCAGCTGTTCACAGAGGGCTGCGCCCTCGCCGACGGGCAGATAGACCGTGCGGGCAGCGTTCTCGATGAGGCGGAATTCCTCCGCCACCTGTGCAAAGGGGAACTGGCAGCCCCGGATGCCCCGGAGAAAGGTATCCAGAATGCCGTGTTTGTCCACGGCGTCGGGGCCGCGCAGGTCGGAAAGCTCGTTGAAGTAGAGCTGAATGGCCCGGGGCGTGTCCAGTGTGTCCTGATGCCGGGCGGTGTAGTCCAGCGCGCTGACGTTCTGCCTGAGCATCTGGGGCGTGGAACACTCGTCCAGCCGGAACCGGTAGACGATGCTTTCCTCTGCGCCCCGCCGCCCCTCGCGGTTGCAGCGCCCGGCAGTCTGTAAGAGCGAGTCAAGACCGCACTGCTCGCGGTAAGCGACGGGAAAATCCACGTCCACGCCCGCCTCGATGAGAGAGGTGGACACCACCCGGCAGGGCAGACCCTCTTTCAGTCGCTGGCGGATGCCGTCCAGCTGACGGCGGCGGTCGGCGGCGCAGAGCAGGGTGGTCAGGCAATAGCTGCCCTCGGCGGGCAGAGCAGCGTAAAGCTGCTGGGCCGTCTTGCGGCGGTTGACCACGCAGAGCACCTGCGGGTGCCGGGCCAGCCGGGCGGCGAACTCCTCCTGCGGCAGGGTGCCGAGGTCTTGCAGTGTGGTGCGCCGGAGCACTTCGTAGAGGCGGGCCGCGTCGGGCGTGATCTCCTGCGGGTGGAGCTCAGGCGCAAAGCGCCGGAACAGCGGCTCAAGGGCAGGCTGGGTGGCCGTGCAGAGGACGGCCGTGGAGTGGTAATGCTGGATGAGCTGGGCGATGGCACTGACGCAGGGGGCAAGGTAGTCGCCCGGGAGGGTCTGCGCCTCGTCGAAGATGATGACGCTGTCGGCGATGTTGTGGAGCTTGCGGCAGCGGCTGCTGCGGTTAGCGTAGAGCGACTCGAAGAACTGCACCGCCGTCGTCACCACGACGGGGGCGTCCCAGTTTTCGCTGGCCAGCATCTGGCGGTACTGGGCGGGGGTCAGGTCGTCCTGCTCAACAGTCTTGTACTCGGCGTTGGAGAAGTCGGCCAGAACATTTTCTGCGCCCAGCAGGCCCGAGAAGACGGCGGCGGTCTGGTCGATGATGGACATATAAGGGATGACGTAGATGACCCGCTTCATCTTCTGGGCGGCGGCGTGCTCCAGCGCAAAGGCGAGGGAGGCAAAGGTCTTGCCGCCGCCGGTGGGTACGGTGAGGGTGTAGAGCCCCTGCGGGCCGTGAGCGCCTTTCTCGAGGCAGGCGCGGAGGACGGTGTTGCGCTGGACGCTGACGGGCGAGGGCGATTCGGCCCTGAGATAGCGCTGCGCCTGTGCAGAAACGATGTCCCGCAGCGCGGCGATGTCCGTGCCGCTGCCCCGGGGTGCGGCCTTGCCGTCCATGAAGGTCTCGGTGTCGATGAAGTCGGCGTCCACGAGGCAGGAATAGAGCATCCGGGTAAAGAACGCGAGGCTCAGCGGGTCGGCGCAGGCCCACGCGGGCGGCGTCGAGGCGGGGAGCGTTACTTCCTGCCAGCCGTCGTAGGGGGCTACCGGCTTCTTGCTCCGTCCAAACAGGGTGGCGTCGCCCGGGTCATCGGCGGGGCTCCCACCGTCGGGCAGGCCGCTGTGGTGTCCGGCCACGGCAAAGGCCGTGTGGAGATGTTGGCGAACCCAGGCCTCCTGCGCCCCGGCGGTGGAGTGGTCCACCTTGGGGCCGCCTTTGAGCCGCAGCTGGAAGGCGTCGCTGTATTTGCCGACGTCGTGGAGCCACGCGGCAAATTCGGCCTCACTCTGCGCCCCGAAGGGGGCTGCGAAGGAACCGGCCAGCCTGGCAGTGCCGGCGAGATGGTCGTAGACGGTCTGGGTGCGGGTGCCGTCCTCGCTGATGTGGGCAAGATGTGTGGAGTGCTCCATAAAATGACCTCCTGACTCTGGTTTGCAATAAGGATACGCTTTTCAAAAAGCGGCTGTCAACAAAACGCGCTTTTCGACGAAAAATTCTGGGACTTTGCATAAAAAGCAGACGGAAAAATCTGCAATGTGCCAAAGAAGAAAGAAACGAGTATTTTCATGTTTTTATAATAATACAAATAATATCCAATAAACTGGACTTTTACTGATTTTTCAGGCAAAAATGAAAAGAGAACTGCGTTTTCAGTACTGCGGGAGGAAGACCGCCCATCAGCAAAGAAAAAATGAAGATGTTGTGTACAACAACACCGCATTAAGATGGAATTAAGGCAGGGTTAAGAAAGCCGCAAGAAAAGTGCTGAGTTATTCCATTTGGGAATGGACTTTCGGAAAAATCAAGGCGAATATCCCCCTTTTCATTTGCTGGAATCTGTTGTATTATGAATAACAGATATGGAATCAGAGAAAAAGCGCCGCGATGAAGCGCAAACAGAAATGATAAGAAAAATAAAGGGCAATAGGGGGAGAGCTACGATGGACGAAAAAGATTACGAGCTGCTGCACGCACTGGACGAGACGCGCAACATCACCCACGCAGCGGACAAACTGTACATGACCCAGTCGGCACTTTCCAAGCGCATCAAGGCGCTGGAACAGGAGCTGGGGGTGGAGATCGTGCTGCGCTCGCGGCAGGGCATCCGCTTCACGCCGGCCGGTGAACAGGTGCTGCTCCACAGCGCCGCCGCCGCCCGCGAGATGGAAAAGATGCGCCGCCAGCTGGCTGCTATCCAGGGCGAAGCCTGCGGCACCCTGCGGGCCGGCATCTCGGTGAACTTCTCCTACTACCGCCTGCCCGAGGTGCTGACGGAGTACCACAAAGCCTACCCGAAGGTACGCCTCGACATCGCTACCGGCCACAGCCGGAACATCTACCAGCAGATGCTGGACTCTTCGCGGGACGTGGCAGTGCTGCGGGGCGAGTATCCGTGGGACGGTACCCAGTTCCTGCTCTCGCAGGAGAATATCTGCCTGATCTGCAGCGAGGAGAACAAGGACAGACCCATCTCCGATTACCTTTATATCGACCACAGCAGCGACGCCACCATCAGCGCCCAGATGGCCCGCTGGCGCTACGAGAACGGCGTGACCAACGATGCGGGTAATTTTGTGGTGGATAACATCATGGTCTGCCGCGAGATGGTGGAGCGGGGCCTTGGCTGGGCGCTGATGCCGGAAGTGGCGCTGAATAACTTCAAGGGATATGTCAAGCCCTGCACCTTCGAGAACGGCGAGCCCTTCGTCCGGCGCACCTATATTTTCTGCCAGAGAGACGCAGCCGCCCTGCCGCAGGTGCAGCTCTTTATGGACATGCTCAAAAAGCACCGCTGAGAGGAGAAAAACATGGAAACGACTGTTTCGCTGGTCCAGATGCTGGATGCACGGGAGCGCCGGGTGCAGTATCAGCAGGAGCTGCTGGCTCAGTACCACAAGCCTCTCATCTGCTTTACCATGAATATCTGCGGCCCGGTAAAGGATTCGCCCCTCATCCAGCGGGGCTTTGCGCGGGGGCGTCAGCTGCTGCGCCAGCAGTTTTTGCGGGCAAAGCTGGCGCCGCTGTATCAGGACACCGTCCGGGAAGTGACCGGCTGCGAGGCGTTCTATGTGCTGGACGCCGACCCGCTGACCATCAAGAAATTCACCACCGACATCGAGGACGCTACCCCGCTGGGGCGGCTGTTCGACATGGACGTCATCCGCCCGGACGGCCTCAAAGTGGACAGAGAAGAGCTAAACCTCGAAGGCCGCCGCTGTCTTATCTGCGGCGGGCCTGCTAAGGTGTGCAGCAGCCGCCGCATCCATACCGTGGCCGAACTACAGGAAAAGACGACGGAGATCCTGACCGAGGCCCGGGACGCGCAGGACATTGCCGACGCGGCCCGTCTGGCCGTCCGCGCCCTGCTCTACGAAGTGACCACCACCCCGAAGCCCGGCCTTGTGGACCGGCGTAACAGCGGAAGCCATAAGGACATGGATGTGTTCACTTTCATGGACAGCGCCGCAGCGCTCTATCCCTATTTTGAAGCCTGCGCCCGGACGGGCCGCGAGACGGCGGAACAGCCCGCGCCCGAGACATTCGCAGCCCTGCGGCCTCTGGGTTGTGAGGCCGAGGGCGAGATGCTGGACGCCACCGGCGGCGTCAACACCCATAAGGGCGCGGTCTTTTCGGTGGGCATTGTCTGCGCGGCGCTGGGACGCCTCGACCGCTCCCTCTGGGCCGAAGCAGCCCGCGTTCTGGCAGAAGTATCCGCAATGACGGCGGGCCTGACCGAGAAGGATTTTGCAGGCGTCACTGCCGAGAACGCCGCCACCGTGGGCCAGAAGCTTTATATCCAGTACGGTATCACCGGTGTGCGGGGGCAGGTGGAAGCTGGACTTCCCGCAGTGCTGAATGTCGGCCTGCCGGTGCTGGAAGCCGGGCTTGCCAAGGGTTACGACTTTGACCGCGCCGGCGGCGGCGCACTGCTGGCCATCCTGGCCAACAGCACCGATACCAACATCATTGCCCGCTCGAGCCGGGAGCGTCAGCTGGCCCTCACCGAAGAGCTGAAAGCCCTTCTCGCCCAGACACCTTACCCGGATAAAGATGCGCTCGCGGCGCTGGATGACCGGTTCATTGCGGAAAATCTCTCGCCCGGCGGCAGTGCCGACCTGCTGGCGCTGACCTGGCTGCTCCATTTTGCTACTACTGAGGGGAATATCAATGAGTGAATATACCATTTCGCAGGTCTATCCGACCGATAAAACCGTTCTGGCCCAAATCGACACACTGCTGAGTCAGGAGGGCATCCGCCGCGACGGCAATCTGGACTACATCTGCGCCATGTTCGACGAGGAATACAATGTCATCGGCACCGGCAGCTGCTTCGGCAACACCCTGCGGTGCTTCGCCGTCAGCAGCGCCCATCAGGGCGAGGGTCTGCTGAACCAGATCATCACCCACCTCATCGAGGTGCAGTGTGCGCGGGGGAATATGCACCTGTTTCTCTACACCAAGGTAAAAAGCTCCAAGTTTTTCGGCGACCTCGGCTTCTACGAGATCGCCCGGGTGGAGGATACCCTTGTCTTCATGGAGAACCGCCGCGACGGCTTCGGGGCTTATCTGCGCGATCTGGAAAAGACCAGGACCGAGGGCAAAAGTGCGGCCCTCGTCATGAACGCGAACCCATTTACCCTCGGTCATCAGTATCTTGTGGAAAAAGCCGCTGCCGCCTGCGACACGCTCCACCTGTTCGTGGTCAGTGAGGACGCCAGCCTCGTGCCTTTTGCCGTGCGCAGGAAGCTGGTGGAGGCGGGCGTGGCCCATCTGCCGAATGTGATGCTCCACGACAGCGGCCCCTACATCATCTCGAATGCCACCTTCCCCAGTTACTTCCTGAAGGATGAGGCAGCTGTCATCAACGGCCACGCCCGGCTGGACCTCGCCGTCTTTACGAAAATCGCGGCGGCGCTGAACATCACGGCCCGCTATGTGGGCGAGGAGCCTACCAGTCAGGTGACGGGGCTTTACAACCAGATCATGTGCGAGCAGCTGCCCAAAGCGGGTATCGAGTGTGTCGTTGTACCCCGCAAAGAAGCAAACGGCAAGGCCATCAGTGCTTCCACCGTCCGCCAGTGCCTGCAGAGCGGCGACTGGGATACCCTCGAGATGCTGCTGCCCAAGACCAGCCTCGACTATTTCCGCAGCCCGGAGGCAGAGCCGGTGCTGGCACGCATCCGCAATGCGGGCAATGTCGTGCATTACTGAGAAAAACTTCCTCTCTCTTTGTGGTCATGACAACAGAAATAGGACGAAGCATCTGTTATAATAGGCCCATCAAGAAAAGGAGAGTGTGGATATGATACGTAAAATCATTCATATAGACGAAGAAAAATGCAATGGCTGTGGTGCCTGCGTCACTGCCTGCCATGAGGGTGCCATCGGCCTCGTGAACGGAAAGGCCAAGCTTATGCGCGACGACTACTGCGATGGCTTCGGCGACTGCCTGCCCGGCTGCCCCACCGGTGCCATCACCTTCGAGGAGCGGGAGGCCGCTGCCTACGATGAGCAGGCTGTACTGGAAAACAAACAGAAAAAGGCTGCTGCCGCTGCCGAAAAGCCCGTCTTCCACGGTTGCCCGGGCAGCGCCATGCGCCAGTTTGACCGCCAGCAGGCCGCACCGGCTGCAGCTCCTGCCGCCGCCCAGCCCTCGCAGCTGGCCCAGTGGCCCTGCCAGATCAAGCTCGTGCCGGTGAATGCACCCTATTTTGACGGTGCCAAGCTGCTTATCGCCGCCGACTGCACCGCCTACGCCTACGCGAACATCCATCAGGAGTTCATGCGCGGCCATGTTACCCTCATCGGCTGCCCCAAGCTGGATGCCGTGGACTACAGCGAGAAGCTGACCGAGATCATCCGCAATAACGACATCAAGAGCGTTACCGTCCTGCGGATGGAGGTGCCTTGCTGCGGAGGTCTCGAACACGCCGCCGTCACTGCCCTCAAGAACAGCGGCAAGTTCATCCCCTGGAATGTCGTCACCTTCTCGGTGGATGGCCGTATCCTCGACCGGTAAATAATCGCAAACCAAAAAAGCAGACGCTGCACAAAGCGTCTGCTTTTTTTGTATCATTCAGTTTGTGGTCTGGGTGGCGGACTGTATCATCTTCCAGACAGACTCGACGCTCTGGCGTATCTGAGCCAGCGTGGCGATGTCCTCGTCGCTCATCCGGGAAGCCGGGGGAGAGAGCACCGTCTTGGCAGAGGTCACCGTGCCGGTGAGCTGGATGTGGACGTTGTGGTCCGGGATGGTCAGCAGCACATGGATGGGCGTGGTCTTCGAGAAGAGAGCGTCCGTCGAAAAGCCGAGCACGAGGGTTGTGCCGTCGGCTGCGGCGGGGAACTGATAGTAGCGGTAGCCGTCCCGTGCGGCAGAAGGAGAGACTTTTTTCAGCCCCTTGAGCGAGAGGGTAAAGCCGGAAAGCTCCTGAAGCTCGACCTTGTTCGTCTCGACGCCCAGCACGGCGGAAGCCTGCGTCTGGGAGATGTAGTCTCCGAGGCTCCATTCGGGCAGAAGAACGCTTGCGATGGAGAGCTTATCGGTGACAGCCTGACGCAGAACGGTGTAGAGCTGCCCGATGTCGAAGAGCGTCTCTTCCGAGTCGATATAGACCCGGGTGAAGGGAGACGTCTTGACGGAGTCGTCTTCGTTGAGCTGGTAGAAAGAGAGCTGCAGCTTTCCGGGCGCATACTGGCCGCTGACGCTGCCGCTGGAAGCGTTCACCCGCTCGAGGATGTTCAGCAGCGGCGGCTTATCCGGGCTGTTGGGCGCTATCTCATACCGGAAGGTGAAGGATGCACCGGTTTGCAGAGCCGAGATTTTGCTGTGCAGCTGGAAAAAGACCACGCCCACAGCGACCACTACGGCCACCAGCACGACCGCTAAAGCAACAAAAAGCGGATTGACACGTTTTTTTGGAGATGCCATCTGCAAGACCTCCTGTCATAGACTCTATGATTATAGCATACGAGCAGGTGGACGAAATGTCAAGCCGGAACTTGACGTTATCAGACGGTCAGCGTATACTGTCTGATACATCTTATATAAGGTAGAAGGAGGCAGAGATGAAAATAGCGATACTTGGTACCAGCGGCAGCGGGAAATCCACGCTGGCAAAGCGCCTGGGGGAGAGATACGGCCTGCCGGTGCTCCATATGGATACCGTGCATTTCCTGCCCGGCTGGGTGGAGCGGCCCTTCGCCGAGGAAGAAGCCATTGTCCGGCAGTTTCTCGACGAGAACGCAGGCGGCTGGGTCATCGACGGCAATTATAGCAAGACCTGCTATGCCCGTCGGCTGAAAGAAGCGGATAAAATCATCGTGCTCTGGTTTTCACCGCTGGTCTGCCTTTGGCGGGCGATACGGCGCTGGCAGCAGAACAAAGGCCGTGTGAGGGAGTCGTCTGCGCCCGGGTGCGAAGAGAAGATCGATGCCGAATTCGTCCGCTGGATCCTCCACGATGGGCGCACGAAGCAAAAGTGGGCGAAGATGGAGAGAATCGGGGAAAAGTACCCGGAGAAATATGTATTGATTCGGAACCAGCGGGAGCTGGATGGGTTCTTAAAGGAACTTTGAACTGGTTGTCGCGCCGGTGGCGCGGGGGCAGAGCGCTTTTGCATTGGGGCTAAGTTCTCTTTTGCGCGCCAAAAGAGAACCAGAAAAGCGCCCGCTACTTTCGAGGCGCGGGAGGCACGAATCAAGGGCTGCTCGCCCTTGATAATCCCGAAGGAGTTGTCGAAGCCCAAAAATGCTAGCCGCTTCGCTAAACGCATTTTTTGGGCTTCTCCGGTTTACGGCTCTGCCGATGGTGTTACGCTTTCGCAGAACTTTACGTTCAGCAAGGGCGTAAAGTCTGCTGCGAAGCAGCAAATTGGAGAAACGAGAAAAAAGCGTTAAGCGCAGCGACTAGCTTTTTTCCGTTTCGACCTCATCTTCGGAATCGTTAAGGGCGAGAAGCCCTTAACTCGTTGCGGGGAGAGTGGAGTCCAGAGGTAGGGAGGGGGGATTCG
>ENA-ORTQ01002235-ORTQ01002235.1-human-gut-metagenome-genome-assembly--contig:-NODE-2235-length-17629-cov-2.222033_pt1 | contig 17629 bp, 25 predicted proteins | sample MGYA00241912_ERZ509188 | MGnify/ENA primary metagenome ERZ509188 (study PRJEB26280, sample SAMEA2338849) | human gut metagenome | biome: human gut; feature: human-associated habitat; material: faeces...
AAAAGCTCTTAAATGTGTGGCAAGCCAGACTCAAGATGGCGATTGTCATGCTGATTTTGAGAACTTCAAACATCTGGACGATGTTGATTTTAAGCGTGTTGTATGTACCGGCTCTGAAAAGCCAAGAGATCCAATAAACGGTGGTGAAGGTCAATGCTGTCCATATTATCAAAAAACATACGGTTGTTGCTTTGAAGATGGGGAGTTGTACTGGCTTGATGATGTGGCTAAATTGTTGGAGGTGTATGATGGAGAACAAAGAAAATAAAATTATCCTTGAATGGGAGACGAAAATCGAAGAGGTAAAAGATGAATCGCGGTTGACGGCAATGTATTGCTTTAAGTCTTGTTCGGTCAATCTTTATTGGTGAGGTGGCAGTATGACATTAGAAGAGGCTATAGAACATGCTGAAAAAGAAGTAGTTAAGCTGGAACAAAAATGTGAGGAATCTTGTGCAGAGGATCATAGACAGTTGGTCTCATGGCTGAAGCAGTTGGCGGATCCTTGGATCCCAATTACAGAACGGCTTCCGGAAACGGGTGATTATATTTTGATCTCATTTGACAATTTTTCCCTGCCAGATATCGGGAGATATGAAGTTGGTGAGGATGGCGGCGGGACATTTTATCCAGGCGATGAGGACGTAAGCTATGCATCAGTAGGGGTGATTGTGAATGCCTGGATGCCATTACCGCAATCATGGAAAGGAGAATGAGCATGTATTGTAATGGCAATTGTGAGCATCTGGATCGGAAACATAAGAAATGCCTTCTGACCGGGAAGAAGCTGTGCTACATGAAAGTGCGAGGAAGCATTTCGTATGACGCGTATGAGCATATTGGATTTTGTAAGAAAGACGAGGAGAACACGGAGAAGTAATGAGAATGAAGTGTAGAATTTGTGGAATGTTTCATAGCGATGGAGGCGAGTGCCCGAGTTCATTGGAACCGTTACCAGGTTTCTCTTGGATACACAGTGAGCAAAAAGAACAACGTGAGAAATGCAGCAATAAGATGCCAGAAGCGGTGGTGGATTTTATCCGGCGCCGCTTCATGACCAGACAGTAACAATAATAACAGGGAGGCGGTAGCAATGGACAAGGATATACTCAAACAATACATAGATGCATGCGAAGCGGTGAAGGAGACAGAGGAGCAGATCCGGCAGCTTCGCAAGAACCGGAAGACGGTGGTGGTTGATACTGTGAAGGGGTCCATGCACGACTTCCCTTTTGCCGCGAAGAGCTTTAAGGTTGCGGGCATCGCCCACTCAGTACTGGAGGATCCAGGACAGCTTGACCGGGAGGAGCTGATCCTGGAAGAGCGGAAAGCAGCTGCAGCACAGATCAAGAGCCAGGTGGAAGCCTGGCTTAACACGATTCCAGTGCGGATGCAGCGGATCATCAGATACCGGATTTTTGAAAAAATGTCATGGAGGCAGGTAGCTATGAAGATGGGACGGAAGGCAACGGAAGATAGTGTAAGGATGGAATACCAGAGATTTTTTGATGAAAATTGAAAGTTTGTTCGTTTTGTTCGCTTTGTTCGTTTTTCGTATGCTATAGTATAGACTGAAATCACTGCAGATGCGTTGTATGGTTTAATCTTTTCCCATATCATCCGCCGCTGAGGTGTCAGAGCTTCAGCGGTGATTCGCGGGGTAGAGCAGTTGGAAGCTCGCGTGGCCCATAACCACGAGGTCGCAAGTTCGAATCTTGCCCCTGCTATTGTCTAGAAATTATTGTAACCAGTTGATTGTGGTGCTTGGAGCTATCTTTACGGATGGCTCCTTTTTCTATCCCAAAATACTAAGGCAAGGAAGGTGAGGTGATGGCGAATAATGAGAACCTAAAACCGGTACGAACCAAGAGCGAAGCAAGAGAACGTGGAAGGGCGGGCGGAAAGGCATCCGGAGAAGCCAGACGGAAAAGAGCGGACTTCCGGAAGACGCTGAATGCCCTTCTGACTGCAGAAATAGATAGCCCTGAATGGAATCCTTTGTTGGAATCATTAGGACTGGATCCGACACTGGAAGCCGCAATCAATATGGCGATGATCAAAGAAGCACTTGCCGGAAATGTGAAGGCTTATGAAGCTGTGGCCAGATATGCAGGACAGTCGGGTCAGACGGCTGCGGATGATGAAGAGCAGCGGATCCGGACAGACAGGGCGAAGAGAGCCAGGGATCAGGAAGTCGGTGACACAGATAATCAGGATGATAATATCCAGAGTTTCCTGAAAGCCATGAGACCGACAGAGGAAGATCTGGCTGGATTATTCGAGGAGGATGAAACAGATGCCGAAGCGGAAGAAGAGACCGGCGAAGTTTAATTTCAAGCCATTTTCTCCGCAGCAGCAGAGACTGATCCATTGGTGGAGACCGATGATCAGGGCCTCGGAGAACAATTACGTGATCGCAGACGGATCTATTCGATCAGGCAAGACAATAGCCTGTATCATTGGATTTCTTACCTGGTCTCAGGAGATGTTTTCCGGTGAGTCTTTTATCCTGGCCGGAAAGACGATGGGAGCACTGAAGAAGAATGTGGTCAGACCGATGCTGCAGATGTTGGAAGCATGGGGATGGCCTTATGAATACATTCGATCTGGCACAGATGCCAGGCTTGAGATCGGAACCAATACCTATTACCTGTACGGCGCAAACACAGAGGCAGCGCAGGATGCTCTGCAGGGCTTAACTGCTGCAGGTGCATATCTGGATGAGGCTGCACTGTTTCCGAAGAGCTTTGTGGATCAGGCGATTGCCAGATGCTCTGTGGATGGCTGGAAGTTCTGGATGAACTGTAACCCGGCGGGACCGCATCACTTCATCCGCGAGGAGTATCTGACCGAAGAAGCCATGAAGCAGAAGAAAGTATATCATCTGCACTTTACGATGGATGATAATCTTTCTATATCTCCAAAGCGTAAAGAAGAATACAAGAATGCATGGCCGCATGGCAGTGTATTCTACAAGCGTTTTATCCTGGGTAAATGGGTGGCAGCTGACGGTCTGATCTACCAGCAGTTTGCAGATCACACAAAAGATTATCTGGTCAGCAGTTCCTGGCTTCTGGAGCGTGATGAGCATGGCCGTCTGAAGAACGAAATCGTATATGCAGTTATCGGAGTCGATTTTGGCGGTACAAAGTCGGCTCATTCTTTTACCCTGACAGGATTTACAAAAGGGTATAAGCAGGTAGTGGTACTTGATGAGTATTACTGCAAGAAGCGGATCAACCCGAAGCAGCTGCAGGACGATTTTGTTGATTTTGTCAAAAGGGCGCAGGCAAGATACAAGGTCCTGGAAGCCTACTGCGATTCTGCCGAGCAGACTCTGATCAGCGGACTGGAGAGCGCATGTATTCAGGCGCACGTAGCAATTGACCTAAGAAACGCGATCAAGGGACCGATCAATGACCGGATTGCATTTTATAACAGTCTGATTGCTCAGCACCGTTGGAAGGTGATGAAGCACTGCACCCACATTATTACGGCCTTTGAAGAGGCTGTATATGACGAGAAGAAAAAGAACATGGATGTCCGGCTTGATGATGGCGAGATGAACGTGGACAGCTTGGACAGCACCGAATACAGCACAGAGAGTGTCCAGGAAGACATCCTGTACATTGCTGCATAGGGAGGGCATATGAATCTATCAACGAATACGATCAAGACATATTTGACTGATCAGAAATATACAGTGCCGGCGGATGAGACATACAGTCATATTGATGAGTGGCTGGAATGGTATCAGAACGATGTGAAGAAATTTCATCATTACAAGCTGTATAACGGCAGTATCATGACGGAACAGGAACGTTATAAGCTGGGTATGGCAAAGAAGATCTGTGAAGACTGGGCGAACCTTCTGCTGAATGAGAAGGTGGCTATTAAGGCAGGATCTTATGACAAGCAGCTGAGCATGATCCTGAGCAAAAATAATTTTTTTGTGAAAGGTAATCAGCTTGTAGAGCTTGCTTTTGCGCTGGGCACAGGAGCATTTGTGGAATACAAAGATGCAGACGATGCTGTTGTGATTGACTACATCAGGGCTGATATGATCTATCCTCTGGCATGGGACAATGGAAAAATTACGGAGTGCGCTTTTGGCACTTATCAGACCATGAACGGAAAAGAATACATTTACCTGCAGATCCATCGCCTGGGCAAGGAAGATGGCGAGGATTCGGATATGTACTACATTGAGAACAAGTATGTGGATGCAAAATCCGGAAAAGAGGTAGAGCCGCCGGAAGAGATTGAGGAGTATGTAGCCAACGGATCCGTAGAACCGCTCTTCCAGATCATCACTCCAACAATCTGCAACAATATCGAGATGGACAGTCCGCTCGGCATATCCGTGTATGCAAATGCGATCGATCAGGTCAAAGGCTGTGACCTGACATTCGATAGCTACATGAATGAATTTGTACTTGGCCGGAAGCGGATCATGGTTCCGCTCAGCCAAGCGAAGATGCAAATGCAGCAAGATGGAGTTACAGCACCTACATTCGATCCGCACGATACGGTTTATTATATGATTCCAGAAGACCGAAGTGGCAGTAATCAGTTGACGGAGATCGATATGAAGATCCGTGCTACAGAGCATGAGCTGGGAATCCAGCGCTGCCTGGATTTGTTGAGCTTTAAGGCTGGAATGGGTACAGGTCGCTATAAGTTTGAAAACGGCAGCGTAAAGACAGCTACAGAAGTAATCTCAGACAAGTCGGACCTGTACCAGAGCCGGCAGCGTCATTGCATCTCAATATCAGCGGCTATCCTGAACATGGTCCGCATAATTTCATTTCTTGATACCGGTGCAGCTGTTGATGCGACTGTAGATTTTGATGATTCCATCATCGAGGACAGTAATGCTACGATCGATAAGAATATCAAACTCGTACAGGCTGGACTCAGATCCAAGCTATCCGCAATCATGGAGATCAATAAATGTTCTGAGGCAGAGGCTAAGAAGGAGCTGAAGCGGATTGCCGAGGAAGGGCAGATTACAGGTCAGGACATTGACTGGACAGGAGGGGATGGGAATGAATCGGAATCGAATGATGATCCGCCCGAAGAGGATGATGAAAAAGACGGTTCAGGAACCAATGCTGATCAGGATTCTGAAAAGGATAATCCAGAAGATAAAGGATAGGGTGATCAGTTATGGATTTGCTCGAAAATCAAACAGCAGCGGAATCTGTTGATATTGTGTTCCAGGATCTGGAAGCGATGCTGATGCGGAATATCATCAGACATTGTCAGGATTATGATCAGCCGATTGCTACAGATACATGGCTGCTGCAGAAGCTGGCAGAGATAGGACGTCTCGATCAGGAAAACATCAAACTGATTGCTCAGATGACGGGAATCTCTCAGACAGCGATGGAGCGGATGCTAAATGAATCTGCTGACGAAGCGCTTAAGCAGGTAGAACCTGCTCTTGCTTATCTGACACGTGAAGGGCTCGCAGGAAAGCCTGTAAAGCTGAGAAAAAGTAAGAGTGTGCAGAATACCATGAAGGACATGAAAGCCCAGGCAAAGAGCACTCTGAACCTCTGCAACACAAATATGTTGTATAAGGCAAGGGAAGCTTATCAGAAGCTGGTCAATAAAGTAGCTGCGGATGCTTCCGAGATTGCCGATAAGCAGTCTTTTCTGGATCGCCTAAATGTGCACGGGACAGCAGTCACGATTGGAGCAGAGTCCAGACAGCAGGCTATGCGGAGATGCATTGAGGAGTTCAATGACAAAGGCATTCCTGCATTTGTAGACAAGCGTGGTCGTGAATGGACTCCGGAAGCCTATGTGAATATGGCTATGAGAAACACGGCCAAGAATACTGCAGATGAGGTGCAGACAGCCAGATGCCGTGATTATGGTGTGAATCTGATTGAGATCGATTCCCATTCCGGAGCCAGACCTAAATGCGCGAAGGACCAGGGAAAGATATACGATCTTAACAATGGCAGCGGATACACGACAGATGCCAAAGGGAGAAAGGTGCAGTATTATCCCTGGAACTCCACCAGCTATGGAGAACCAGACGGGATCCTCGGCATCAACTGCAGGCATCACAAATATCCGTTCTTTCCGGGCATGAGCTTACAGACTTATTTTCCGGTGGAGGATCAGGAAGCCAGTGACCGATTGTACAAACAGACACAAGTGCAGAGAGCTCTGGAGCGAGATGTCCGGAAGCAGAAGCGAGAGTGTATGCTATACAAAGAGCTGGGTGATGATGAAGCCTTTGAACAGTCCGCAGTAAAGCTGAAAGCCAAGGAAGCGAAGCTCCGGAAATATGTCGGAGACAATGATCAGCTACACCGGAGGAAAGACCGGGAGCAGGTGGTTGGCTTTGACAGGAAAATCAGTGCAGAAGCAGTGGCGATAAATAAAGCCTATACAAAAGCCCTAAATACTGATAAAATACCATTAAAAGACACGATTATCCATCGAAGTGTTGGTGCAAAATTTAAGAATTATAAAGTTGTTGATAAAGCAACAGGTGTGGAGTATGAATTTGCGGCAGGAAGCCGTATTCAAAACTCAGAGGTGTTCGCTGGAAAAGGAACCAAACATCCACTTCATGAAGGTGTTGCGGAAGGATTGACAGAGCAATATGGTGGAAAAACATCCGAATGGCAACATGCGAAAGGGTATGGTACGTTGATTGATCCAGATACAGGAGAGGAGCTAAGTGCTGAAGTTCATTGGTTCCAGGAAAAGAGTGTGGGTAAAGTAAAATTCAAAGTAAAGGAGTGGTTGGATGAAGGTTAGGTACCTTGGAAAGACAGAGTTTCTTGTACTTACAAATAATAAAGTGTATGATGTCATCTCTGTAGAGAAAGGCTGGTACCGGGTTGTCGATGACTCCGGAGAAGATTATTTGTATCCCCCAAAATATTTTGAAATAGTAGAAGAGTAGATACCACTGGTCAGTAGGCTGGTGGTATTTTTATACACATTTTGAGGGAAAAGTTATGAATCAATATTACATGGTAACAAAAGATGCGGATATCCTGGCACCGTCATGGCTGGCAGACCGCATCGAAAGACACATAGCAACAATCCTGTATCGGACCAGAGATGGACATGCAGAAGTGAAAGGAGTGAGGATAAAAGGTGATGGGGTGGCACAGATCGGTGACACGATTATGTTTGATGGCAGACGGATATCCGTAGAAAGGCGGTGATCCAGATATCTCGGAGCTGTCCGTTAAACAGTGAGCGACTCCAGGAAGGAGGAATACGTAGTGATAACGGTAACTATCACAGAGAATGGTCTTACGATAGACGGCCATGCGGGTTACGCAGAAATCGGGAAAGATATTGTATGTGCTGCAGTGTCGAGTCTGACACAGGGACTGATACATTCGCTCAAGGCTTTGACGGATGATGAGATCTCTTACAGAGTTGCAAGCGGACATGCGGAAATAACGTATAAGGATCTATCAGAAAGAGGAAAGCTTCTGGTCGATTCTTTTTTTATTGCTGTGAGTGACATACAGCTTACTTACGGAGATGACTATGTGAAAATAGGCGCCGAACGGGCGTAAAACGGAAAGGATGGTATAAAAATGAAATTCAGAACACTGGTAGAAAAAGGTTACAGAATGGATCTGCAGGTATTTGCGGATGATCCTGATGGAACCGATAATGATGACGATTCTGGTGAGGAAGACACCGATGATGAAGCTGACGACGATGACGGCGGAGATGATCAGAACGAGAAAAAGTACACCCAGAAGGACATTGATGAAGCTGTGCAGAAACGTCTCGCCAGAGAAAAGCGTAAATGGCAGCGAGAACAGCAGAAAAAGGCTGGAGAACCTGACAGCAAGGGTAAAGCTGGAGGAGATGGCAAAAAAGACGAAGAGAACGAGGAGACAAAAGCTCTTCGGGACAAGGCTGCAAAAGCTGATGATCTGGAGCTGAAGTGGACATGTCTGGAGCATGATGTGGATAAGTCCTGTGTAGATGATGTCCTTGCGTTGGCAAAAGTGCACATGGCTAAAGATGAGGATATGGACATCGAGGATGCCATTGATGAGGTACTGAAGAAGTATCCACAGTTTAAGGCTGGATCATCCAAGGATGATGATAACGATGATGAAACAGAAAAGAAAAAGTCCTGGGGACAGCGGCAGAGGGGCGGAAGCAAGAAGACTTCCGGGGTAGAAGCTGCATTCCTGAAACGCAATCCAGGACTTAAAATTGATTGAGGAGGAATAGGAGTATGAAATTTTTAATGTTTTTACAGCTGTTTGCGCATGCACATCAGGAGAGATGGTCTTCCCTGGTGGATGCAAAGCTGCGTCAGACACTTGTGACCAGAGATAATTATATCTTTAATACCAACTATGAGGGCGACCCGAAGGCGGGAAAGGTCAAGATCCCGGTAAGAGATACAGAAGTGACAGTGAAGGATTATAACAAGGCTACTGGAGTTGACCTGGAGACCGGTACTACAACTTACATGGATCTGAATATCGACCAGGACAAAGCGGTCAATGAGCTGATTGATGGATTTGATGCCGCGGCAGTCCCGGATAATATCCTGGCTGACCGTCTGGATTCTGCCGGTTATTCCCTTGCACTGGAGATGGATCAGAAGTCCATTAACCTGCTGGAGACTACAAGCGGAATCAACGTGTGTGCAACCAAGACTGCAGCAACTGACCAGACTGCATACAAGGAAGTTCTGGCAGCAAAGACCTATCTGACCAGAAAAGGTGTGCCACAGGCTGGACGCTGGCTGATCTGTTCTCCGGAGTTCATGGCAGTCCTGATGCTGGATGACCACTTCATCCGCCAGGGAGACTTGTCTCAGGAGCTGAAAAATGCTGGCGCAGTTGGATCTGTGGCAGGGTTTGCTGTGTTCGAGTCCGGTAACACCATGTATGAAGATACGAAGTTAGTAACTTCAAAGAAAACCACAACTGAGTTTATTGCAGGTCATCCGAACTGGTGTCACCGTGTCCAGGAATGGAGCGTAGATGTACACGTACAGGACCTTGCAGGTTCAGGAAAATATATCGGAGCTTCTGCAGTACAGGGTCGTAAGATCTACGGTCTGAAGATCTCCAAACCGCAGACTGTATATGTGAAGAGAACGGAGGCCGCTGCTTAAGGGGAGCTGATAAAATGGCATATGTAGATGAGGTATACTACAATGATTCTTTCAGTGGGGAGCCAGTCGATACGACTGACTTCCCTTCTCTTTGCCGCCGTGCAGAAGAGATCATTGAGGAGATGACATTGTATCGGGTCACTCCGGTTACGTTTCCGGCGATGCCCGAAGACATGCAGACACGGATAAAGGATGCTGTGTGCGCACAGATAGAGTATCTGGATGCAAACGGCGGAGCTGATCTGGATATGGGAGAGGGTCTTGCCGGAGCATCGCTCGGAAAATTCAGTTACACAGGTGCATCTTCCGGATCCGGTTCGACTGTTCAGTCAATTATTGCACCAAGAGCGGAGCGGATCCTGTGGCCAACAGGACTGACGTATAGGGGAGGGAGAGTATGAAACCGATACCTAAACGACTGTTAATCCATACGGTTACACTGCACAAGGTAGCAAAGAAGGATGCCTGGGGATCTGCGACATTGGAGGAGGGTACAGAGCTTACTCATGTCCGCCTGGAACCGTCAAGTAAGATCGTCCGGGATAAGAACAATGCGGAGATCCAGCTGGCGGCTACATTGTTTTTGGATTGCAAATATAGCTGCCCTGCGGGGATGGAGATTCAGCTGGATGATATTGTTGTCTTCAATGGCCAGAAGCTCCGTGTACAGCTCGTAGAGCCTCTGTACGCAGAGAAAAAGCTGCATCATTACGAGATAGGACTGGTGAAGTATGCCTAAAATAAGCACAAGAGTTACCTTTGACAAGAAAGCCGCAGCCGCACGGATCCGGGCGGTTGCAAATGATGCACTGACGGTCATGGGAAACCAGGCATTGAAAGATGTTACTCAGTATGTACCGCTTGATCAGGGGACACTGCAGTCCAGCGGCCTGTCTTCCAGTGATAGAGCCGCGCATGATATGAAGTTTGACCTTCGGTGGTCAACACCCTATGCCCAGTATCTTTGGCATGGTGATGTCATGTATGGAAATCCTACAAGAAGGATATATGGTCCGGAGAAACTGAGTTTTACCAGTGCTCTTGCCAGGGAAGAATGGGCGAAATATGCCAGAGAAGTGCATGGCGAAGATTGGAAGAAAGTCTATCAGGCAGCCTTGAAGGAGGGATTGAAGTGACACCATTGATTGAGTTTATGGAAACTCTGAAAAGGACTGCAGAGGAAAACTGTTGTCTTGGATCAGAAATCTCGCTGGATGAACTTCCGGCGGGCGGCGGTATTTATGCAGAACCCGGAGAGGGATCAACTGCAGATACCACTTATAATAAAGCGGAGATGAAGACAATCCCTGTTTTGTTTTTATGCAGGAATGAAAGCCAGCGGAAATGTCTTGAGCAGCTGGAGAGCATCTGTAATTATTTCCAGAAGCTGAAGAAACATCCAAATGGTGAGTCTTTCAGTTGGCTCAATACGGAGATTGCAAAGTATCCTTCCAAAATTGGAAGAGACGAGGATGGAACCTATCATTATTCCTGTATATTACGTTGTTTATTATATTTTTAGAGGAGGAAAATCATGAAAATGAATCTTCAGATGTTTGCGGAGCCGGATCTCCCGAAAAGTCCGATTGCTCCGGAAATCAACTATGAGACAAAAGCCTATATCAACACAACACCAGATACCGAGGCATCCCCTACATGGGCAGACATGGGGAATCTCATGAAGAACATGTCTCAGGCCCTTAATGAAGTCCTTTCCCAGAACAGCTATTATGCGGATCTGGGATGGGGAAGTACGGCCGTGACAGGTGCTCAGATGACGCTCACTGTAACTGGTGACGTGAAACCTGGGGATGCTGCTTGCGATTATATTCTGTCTGATAAAGTTATGTATGGCTTTGGAGCTGCGCGTCAGACCCATCTGAAACTGGAGAAAGGTAATAAGATTATTATCTGGCCAATCACACTGGCGAACATTACACCGGCATACGGAGATGCGAATCAGCCGAATGCGCTGACTGTTACGGTCCACGGAAACGGGAAACCTGCTATTGGAACAAAATCATAAGTCTTGGCGGGGTTCTATCTCCCCGCCCTTTTTGGAGGAATGAGAAAATGGCATATAAAGCAAAGAGACAGGATCGGGTAATTGAAGACCTCGAACTGTGCGGATCTGATGGAAAAGTTGTTAAAACAATTCATGTGGAACTGGATGCCGATAACATGGTTCGGAAACTATCAGAGAAATATGTAGCTTTGATCAATGCGCTGAAAAACGTGCAGGAAATCAAAGATGCCAGCACAGAGGTAGAGAAAGCAAGTGCTATAACAGTTTTGGGAGCGGCGGTGGTAGATTTGTTTGAAGCTGTGTTTGGAAGAGAAGATGCTGAGTGTATTCTTGATTTTTACGGAAACCGGTATGTAGAAATGTGCCAGGAAGTTGTTCCCTTCATCACACAGATTGTGATTCCAGAAGTCCGGAAGATTGCGAAGCAGAACAAAAAAGCTGCACTGGCCGGATACAGCCGTAGAAATTCTATATTTAGTGGGTTCAGAAAATGAGCCTTCTAACAGAGTATCCATCCAGGTGGGTAAGGTATGGCGGACACCAGATCCGCATGTGCTGCAGCTATGACAATGTGCTGGAAGTGCAGAGGCTTTACAGGGATGCGGGCTTGTCGGATCTTGAGAAGGCAGATCAGGCTCTGGTTATGCTGACAGGAAGTCCATTCCGGCTATGGCTGATGGGTGAAGGGGACAAGATCCAGCTTCTCAATAAAATTTACGAGGAACAGATCCGGATTCCGAAGAAGCCATCTGTGGGTAAACAGATCCGGTCATTCGACTTTGAACTGGATGCAGAATATATCTATGCTTCCTTCCTGCAGGATTACGGTATGGATCTTGTGAGGGAACAGGGGAAACTGCATTGGAAGCAGTTTGTGGCATTGTTCCAAGGACTGACCAGTAAGACCAAGATCAAGGAGATCATGCGGATCCGCGCAATGGATGTCCCGGAGCCTAACGGACATAACCAGAAAGAGATTCAGAACATCATGGAGCTGAAGTCTTATTATGCGCTGCCTGTTGAAGGCGGTGGTGGTCAGAGCGGCTTGAATGCATTGTTTGCAGCTCTGGAAGCGGAGGCTATGAGATGATGGATAAGAAAAAAGTAAAATGTCCCTATTGCGGGCATGAACAGAATATTTTGTATGGTCCCCGAGCAATGTGCCGGGGTATTTTTATACGCTGTAAAGCAAGGCAATGCAGAAAAGAATTTGAAATCACGATAAACCAGGACAGGTAGTGCCTATGTGCCGATGTCTGATTTGTAAGGCAGAGGCAGGTGAATGGCATGGCTGTGAAAGGTGAGGTCACATATGAACTCCGGGCGGATGACAGTAAGCTGGAGTCAGATCTGGAAGAGGCACAGAAAAAGGTTGAGCAGTCTACGGAGAAGACTGCAGATAAAATAGAGCAAACCGAGGAAAAAACTTCTAAGACTGTAAAAAAGGAAAAAGAAGATGTTACGGATCATCACAGGCAGCAGAATGATGAGAGATGTAAGGACGATCAGGAGACAGGAAAAAAACGGGAAGAAACAGAGCATGAGACCAGTGAAAAAATAAAATCTATTGCGTCTGGAACGGCGAAAGCGATTGGGGCGGGAATGGCAGCTGCTGCAGCTGGTGCTGTTGCCCTTGGAGGATTTGCAGTTAAAAGTGCCACAGATATGGATCAGGCAATGAACCAATTCATATCGTCCACTGGAAAAAGTACAGAGGAAACACAACGGTATCAGAATGTCCTTGAGGATATCTATAAAAACAATTATGGTGAATCCTTTGAAGACATTGGGGATGCCATGTCGCAGGTCATCAAACAGATGGGGGATATGGATGATCAGTCCTTGCAGGCTGTTACCGAATCCGCATATGCGCTGAGAGATACCTTTGAGTATGAAATCCCGGAATCTACACGAGCAGCAAAAGCCATGATGGATAACTTTGGAGTATCCGGAGAGCAGGCCATGAGCCTTATTGCGGCCGGTGCCCAGAACGGACTGGATTATTCAGGAGAATTGCTGGACAGTATTTCGGAGTATTCTGTACAGTTTGGAAAACTGGGACTTAGCGCAGATGATATGTTCAGTATCTTCCAGGAGGGGGCTGAGTCCGGTGCCTGGAATCTGGACAAGATCGGTGATGCGGTCAAAGAATTTTCTATCCGTGCGATTGATGGAAGTGAGACCACAAAAGCCGGATTTGAAGCACTTGGCCTGAATGCGGATGAAACGGCTGCGAAGTTTGCAGCAGGTGGAGATACGGCAAAGGAAGCCTTTCAGGAAGTTGTAAAAGGACTTTCTGAGATGGAGGATCCTCTGGCGCAGAATACTGCTGGTGTCAATCTTTTCGGAACCATGTGGGAAGATCTGGGACCGGAGGCTGTGGCAGCTCTTGCAGGGATATCTGATGGTGCATATGATGCAGCTGGTGCGATGGATCAGATTAAAAAGGTCAAATATGATGATCTGGGATCCATGTTTGAAGGTTTAAAGCGTAGCGTGGAAATGTTGATCCTTCCGCTGGGAGAAGAACTGATTCCGATTCTCAGTGAGCTGATCGAGGCGGTGCTACCGATGGTAGAAGAAGCATTGCCGCCTCTGGCAGATGCAGCGGGAGAGATGATACAGCAGTTGAGCCCTATGATTGAAGAACTGCTTCCGGTGCTAATGGATTGTCTGTCTGATTTACTGCCACCTTTGATGGACATCGTAAATGAGATTCTACCGGTGTTGACAGAGCTATTTTCGGAGTTGATTCCTCCGATTGTAGAAGTGGCGGAAGCTCTTCTGCCGGCACTGATGGATATCATCAATGCGCTATTGCCTATTATAGAGGCTTTTCTTCCGGTTTTGGAGCCACTAATCGAATGTTTTACGAGTTTGTTGGAACCGATACTTGCGTTGATAGAAGAAGCTCTGGTGCCATTGCTGGAAGCATTGGAGCCTATTATCGAGTGTATCCTGGAGTTGGTGATTCCAACACTGCAGATTTTACTTTCAGTGTTTGAAGAAGTTTTTGAGGGGATTGTGTCATCTGTAAGCGGGCAGATCCAGCGGGTTACAACGGTCATGAAGGAACTGATGGCCTTTATCAAGAATGTATTTACTGGAAACTGGAAGGCTGCCTGGGAAAACATACGGAAGATCTTCACGACAATCGCAGAATCAATCGGGGAGTTTTTCAAAATTCCAATAAACCGAATGATCGACCTTATCAACGGTTTTATTGACGGCCTGAATAAAATTAAGATTCCAGACTGGGTACCCGGTTTTGGAGGGATGTCTTTTAACATTCCAAGAATCCCAAGACTTCGCATCGGAATGGATTATGTCCCGGAAGATGATTATCCAGCATTCCTACATAAAGGAGAAGCTGTCCTTACTGCAGAAGAAAACGCAAGATTGCGAGAAATCGGCGGTGTATGGGGGCTCCATTCTGCAGTTACTGCAGCACCGGAGGTGAATGATCGTATGAGTCGGGTCATGGTTGAAAACATGGTGGCGAACGAGGGGATTGACTATGATCGCCTGGGAACAGCAGTTGCTGATGCTCTCATTGATGGAAATGTGAGATTCGTGATCGATGGCCGTGAGTACGCGAGACTTGAAAAGGAGATCAACTGATGAAAATATATTATAAGAACCATAACGGGCAGATTCTGGATCTGATGAAGTGGCCATATATGATCAGCGAATCTGATATCCTTGGCTATGAATGGTCTTATACCGCAACAGAATATACAGGGAATCGGAGTGGATCCACAATATCGGATGTAAGGAAAAAGACGGCAAAGGGATCTGTAAAAATTGCCGTTTCAGCCAGATCAAACCAGGAATACACAGCAGCTCTTAATACACTTCTGTCTGTGACAGAATCGGATATCATGGCAGGTGTGCCAGGAATGTTGTATGTGGATGATTATTATTACACTTGCTACGTGTATGGCAGTTCAAAAAAAGAATGGGAAGGCATGACGGCATTCCTGATCAACACTTTGAAAATAGTATCCCCTTATCCATATTGGTGCAGGGAGATATCAAAGTCATTTCTTAAAAACGGAGCTACTGCTGTAGTTGAACGTGCAGCGGACACGTACCTGTTTTATCCGGTTGCGTATCCGTATCGATATTCGATGCCTGGTAATGCAGGATTCATAAATAATGATCATTACGGAGAGTGCGACTTTAAGATGATCATCTATGGTCCGTGTACAAATCCGGTGATCCGCATCAATGGCCATGCGCATGAAGTCACAGCGACTTTGTATGCAGGGGAATACATCCTGATTGATAGCAGGGATCATACCGTATACAAGTATCTGATCGATGGCAGGAAGCAGAACCTTTTTAATCAGCGGAATAAAGAAAGTGACCTGTTTCAAAAGGTGCCGTCTGGTCGTTGTGCTGTCCTGTGGAATGCCGCAGCATTTGGATTTGATTTGATCCTCTTCCAGGAAAGGAGCGAACCGGCATGGAATTTATCTTAGCTGATCAGGATCGTATGGAGCTTGGAATATTATCTGCAGCAGCATCTTTGGACATTGATCTGTCCAGGGATGCTGAAAACTCAGAGGGAACCAATGATGGACAGATGACAGTAACGGCTGATGAAGGGATAGAATATGGAATGTATATCTTTTCTCCTGGCAGTGAGTTCGGCGGACGGCTCCTGGATCTGAAGCGCAGCACAGCATCAGAGAGCCTTGTTTGGTATTTTGATACCTGGAGGAGAATGCTTGGACAAATTATCATTGAGCCCCCAGAAGGACAGGCTTATAAAATGGTGAAGGGTGATGCGCACACAGTCCTTGCCGAGCTTCTGACGGGCATTTCTGGTGGTTTGTTTACAGTGCCGGAGGAATTGTCTGGTATCACTGTATCCGGGCAATTTGACCGGTACACAACGCTTCTGGATGGTATGAATAAGCTGCTGGAATCATCCAGTGCAAGATTGCAGATTCAGGCTGTTCAGGGTGGTACCGGTGATACATTTAAGGTTGAAGTGTCTGCTGTACCTATTGCTGATTATAGTGCAGAAATTGAGTATAGCCAGGATAATAAGATCGATCTGACAATCCGGGATTACCGGCGGGGGATCAACCATCTGATCTGCCTTGGTACCGGTGAGTTAACAGAGCGCATGGTCCGGCATCTGTATGTGCAGGCAGATGGCAGTATTGGGACGGTACAGTATTATACCGGGCTGGATGAACGGACTGCAGTGTATGATTATCCAAATGCAGAGGATGAAAACGAACTGCTGGAATCCGGAAAAGAGCAGCTTCAGGAACTTGCGAGTTACCAGAAACTGGAGCTGTCCGTGTCTGATGAGCTGGATCTGGCGATTGGAGACATCATTGCTGGACGAGATCGCTTGACGGGGCTGTATCTGAAAAAGCCTATTGTTAATAAGGTCTTAAAAATCAAGAAGGGGAAAGAGACCATATCTTATAAAGTGGAAGGAGATAACTAATGCAGATAATTGATGGATATTGTAATGAACCGAATATCTTTGCTGATGGTATCGGAGAATATAATACAGCCATTTGGGGAACCAGAGACTGTGTTCTTCCGGCCGGAGAACGGCTGGGTTATGAACTTGTCAGCAATAATGAGATCAAGATCAAAGATGGTGTATTTTCCACACAGGGGCGCCGTGGTGTGATCAAAAAAGGCGCTACAGAAAGCTGCATTATTGAAAATGGTACCCAGGCAGAAAACAGAAATGATCTGATCGTAATCGAGTATGCAAAGGACTCTTCCACGCTGGTAGAAAGCCATACCTTAAAAGTGATCAAAGGTACACCGGGAGAGGCCGCTACGGATCCGGATGTTGTGACTGGAGATATCCAGGCGGGTGACGTCCTGCATCAGATGCCTCTGTATCGTGTCAAGCTGGAAGGACTGAATGTGGTTGCAGTGGAAAGACTGTTTTCTGTAGGCAACAATGCTATTGGAAAAGAATTTGATCCGGATAAAGACTATGAGATCGGAGATCTGACTCTCCAGTATAACAAGGCGTGGAAATTCAAAGTAAAACATCTGGCCGGTGCATGGGATGAAAGTCAGATGGAAGAGACGGATGTTTTGACCGAGCTTGCAGCACAAAATAAAAATTTCGCCGAACTAAATGAGAACTTTGGTGGATTAGTTTTTGGACAGGATGAATCCGGTGCTTGGGGCTACAAAGTAGGAGGTGCTGATCCAGTGATCCCTTTCGGCGGCAGCCTTAAGCCACTTGTGCTCAAAGCAAGTCAGTCATATACAGCAGATCAGTCTGGATATGTGCTTGCATTTGGAGCTGCAGCCAATGGAAATGGCAGTAACCTTTGCAGTGTAACAATTAAAAAAAACGGAAATGCAGTAACTCCCAAATTTGCTACAGCAAATAGTCTCAAATTAGGAGCCGCATGGATTCCTGTAGACAAAGGTGATGTCATATCCATTATACCTAAAGGAGTAAATTCAAA
>ENA-ORTQ01002237-ORTQ01002237.1-human-gut-metagenome-genome-assembly--contig:-NODE-2237-length-17625-cov-3.622766_pt1 | contig 17625 bp, 9 predicted proteins | sample MGYA00241912_ERZ509188 | MGnify/ENA primary metagenome ERZ509188 (study PRJEB26280, sample SAMEA2338849) | human gut metagenome | biome: human gut; feature: human-associated habitat; material: faeces...
CTTTAATGGCTGAAGCTACAAAGAAAGTTGATCAAGCTTGTACAAAAGGTGTTATTGTTAAAAACACAGCAGCTAGAAAAAAATCTAGTTTATCAAAAAAATTAAATGCAGCAATGGCTTAGGCTAAAAATGAAAATTATGCATAGTTTTTGTTTTAAAAAAGAATTTCTATTTTATGTAGAAGTTCTTTTTCTTTTTATACTCCAAAAATAAATATATATTTTTCAAAATTTTTCATAGAAATCTTCTGTTACAATTCACAGTCCACAAACTATAACAATCTTCTAGAACTCAGTCTTAAATTGGTACAAATTTCCATTGCTGTTTCTATCTATAGATGCTATTATTTATATAGGTGATGTGATTATGTTAAAAAAAATTTTTAATAGTTTTAAAAACTTAGATAAATTAACAAAATTAATTATGAACTATGGTTTAAAATTCTGCTTTTTTATTTGCATAATTTCTTTTGTAATTCTTCTTACATATAATTTTTCATTTACAATACCAATACTTTTCACTATTGGATTTATACTATTTAAATTAAGTTTAATCTGGGGAATCGAATTTGTCATTTGCGGATTTGTTGTTGACGGAATAAAAAAACAAATTATATAAAAAAACGGGATTTGAGACCCGTCCCCCAATCCCGATTTTTTTTAGGGATTGGGGGACGGGTCTTTAATCCCTATTTTTTATTTATTCAATTCTGCTAAGAACATTTCATTTAACATTTTTGGATTTGCTTTTCCTTTTGTTTCTTTCATTGCTTGACCAACCAAAAATCCTAATGCTCTGTCTTTTCCTGCTTTATAATCTGCAATTGATTGTGGATTTGCTTCTAATATTTTAGAAACAACCTCTTTAATTGCACCCTCATCAGAAATTTGAATCCATCCTTTTTCTTTTATTATGTCTTCTGGATCTCTTGGATTTTCAAATAATTCTGTTAAAACTTTTTTACCAATACTTGAACTAATTGTACCTTTATCAATTAAAATAACTAATTTTCCTAATTGATTTCCATCAAATGGGATAGCAATTGGCTCTGTTTCAGTTTCATTTAAAATTCTTGATATATCTGATATAATCCAGTTATTTACTGCTTTTGGATTATTACATACTTTTATTGCACTTTCAAATAAGTCTGATAAATATTTTGATGCAGTTATAATATTTGCATCTTTTTCAGATAATTCATATTCTTTTAAATATCTTTCTTTTCTAGTCTCTGGTAATTCTGGTAAAGTTTTCTTGATATTTTCAATATATTCTTCTGAAAGTTTTATTGCAACTAAGTCTGGATCTGGGAAATATCTATAATCTTGTGCATCTTCTTTATCTCTCATTGAAAATGTTTTTCCAGATACATCATCCCATCTTAATGTTTCCTGTTCTACTTTTCCTCCATCTTCTAGCACATCAATTTGTCTATCAATTTCATATTCGATAGCTCTTGTAATGCTTCTAAATGAGTTCATATTTTTCATTTCTGTACGTGTTCCAAATGGTGTTCCTGGTTTATGAACAGATACATTGACATCTGCTCTTAATGAACCTTCTTGCATTTTACAGTCTGAAACTTCTATATATTCTAGTATTGATTTTAATTTTCTTAAATATGCCTCAACCTCTTCTGCACTTCTTAAATCTGGTTCAGAAACCATTTCTATTAAAGGAACTCCTGCTCTGTTTAAATCAACTAAGCTTCCTCCACCAAAGTCATCATGGTTTAGTTTTCCGGCATCTTCTTCTATGTGAATTCTTAATAATCTAATTTTCTTTTTACCTTCTGATGTTTCAATTTCAATATATCCATGTTCACATAGTGGTTTATCAAATTGTGATATTTGATAAGATTTTGGTAAATCTGGATAATAGTAATTTTTTCTATCATTTTTACTATCTCTTGATATTTCACAGTTTGTGGCTAGCCCTGCTTTTACTGCATATTCAACAACTTTTTCGTTTAATACTGGTAAAGTTCCTGGCATTGCCATACAAACTGGGCATACATGTGTATTAGGTGCCGCACCAAATTCTGTTGGACATGAGCAGAATATTTTTGTTTTTGTTGAAAGTTCTGCGTGAACTTCTAGTCCTATTACAACTTCATAATCACTTCTTGACATTATTCAGCACCTCCTTTAAATTCTGGTTTATGATTTTCTCTAAATTTAATTTCTTGTTCTAGTGTGTATGCCGCATTTAAAATAGTTTCTTCTTGGAATCTATTTCCTATTAATTGCATACCAATTGGCATTCCTTCTTTGTCAACTCCTACTGGTATTGATATTCCTGGAAGTCCTGCAATATTTACAGATACTGTACAAATATCTGCTAAATACATTTCCAATGGATTGTTTGACCTTGAACCTATGTCAAATGCTACTGTTGGAGATGTTGGTGTTAATATAACATCATATTTTTCAAATCCTTTATTAAATTCATTCATAACTAATGTTCTAACTTGTTGTGCTTTTTTGTAGTATGCATCATAATATCCTGATGATAGCACATATGTTCCAAGGATTATTCTTCTTTTTACTTCTTCTCCGAATCCTTCACTTCTTGACTTTTTATATAATTCTTTTAAATTACTATATTCTGGTGTTCTATATCCATAACGGATTCCGTCAAATCTTCCTAGGTTTGAACTTGCTTCTGCACATGCAATTATATAATATGTTGCTAATGAATATTGAGCAATGTCTAGTGAAAATTCTTCAACTTCTGCTCCAAGTTCTTTGTATTTTTCTATTGCTTTTTGTAAAGTTTCTTTTACTTCTTCATTTATACCTTCACCAAAGAATTCTTTTGGAACTCCTATTTTCAAACCTTTTACATCATTTTTTAATGCTTTTGTGTAATCTTTTTTAGGCATTTCTGCTGATGTTGTATCTCTTTCGTCATGTCCTGCAATTAAATTTAAAAGCATTGCACTATCTCTTACATCTTTTGTAATTGGACCAATTTGGTCAAGTGATGATGCAAAAGCTACCAGTCCATATCTTGAAACTAATCCATATGTTGGTTTTAGTCCTACAACTCCACAGAAACTTGCAGGTTGTCTTATTGAACCACCTGTATCCGAGCCAAGTGCCCATGGAACTAAGTTTGCTGCAACCGCTGCTGCAGAACCTCCTGAAGAACCTCCTGGTACTTTATTTAAGTTCCAAGGATTTCTTGTTTTCTTAAAATATGAATATTCTGTTGAACCACCCATAGCAAATTCATCCATATTTAGTTTTCCTAAGTCTATCATATTTTCTGCATTTAATTTTTCAACAACTGTTGCATCATATGGTGAAACAAAGTTTTCTAACATTTTAGAACTACATGTTGTTTTTACACCTTTTGTACACATATTATCTTTTATTCCTATTGGAATTCCTGCGAAATCTCCACTGATTTCTCCATTATCTATTTTTTCTTGTACATCTTTTGCTTGCTCTAATGCTTCATCTGTTAGTGTTGTAACAAATGCTTGTACATCTTTTTCTTTATCATTTATTCTGTCTACATATGCTTTTATTATTTCCGTTACTGTAAGTTCTTTGTTTTTTAGTTTTTCTTGCAATTCATGTACTGTTAATTCTGTTATATTCATTAAACTTCCTCCTATTTCAATATTTTAAAAATTAATTTATAACTTTTGGTATCTTAAACATATGTTGTTCCTCTGATGGTGCATTTTGTAATAATGCTTCATTATCTTTGAATACCTTAATCTCATCTTTTCTAAAAACATTTTTCTTTTCATTTGCACCAACTGTAACATCAAGTCCATCAACTGGAGCATTGTTAACAACTTCTGCAAATTCTAATATATCTTGCAGATTAAGAGCATATTTTTCAATTTCTTCATCTTTAATTTCTAAATCTGCTAATTTTGCAATGTGTAAAATTTCTTCTTTACTAACTTTCACCTTATCTCTCCTCCTTAAAAATCTATTTTATTATATACTCAAATGCATAAAATTACAATAATAAAATAAAAAAATTGACATATAATAAAATATGAGTTATAATACACTCAAGACGTCGAAGTAGTTCTAAAAACAAAAGTAATAAAAAAGACTAGGAGCCTTCCATAGCATTCCTAGTCTTTTTCTTTTTGTTTAATCCCCTAAGTTCTTTACAATTAAGTAAATCAAATAAAGTTTCAACACTTTGAGTAGTTCCTTCAACAAAAGTAACCTCCTCCCTGCCACTAAGCAAGTCGGCAAGTATATATTAACTTATTTGTATGTTTTTGTCAAGAACTATCGAATACTATCTTATATAATAAACACTATTTCTTTATAATTTCAATGTGCACATCTCTTAATTGATCTCTTCTTACATTACCAGGAGCCCCCATCATCAAATCTTGTGCCTTACTATTTAGTGGAAATGCAATAACTTCTCTAATAGTATCTGAATTTGATAAAAGCATCAACATTCTATCAATACCAGGTGCAATTCCTGCATGAGGTGGAGCACCAAATTGAAATGCAGTATATAAAGCTCCAAATTTTGTTTTAACTTCTTCCTCTGTGTAACCAGCCATTTCAAATGCCTTCAACATTATTTGAATATCGTGGTTTCTAACTGCACCAGAAGAAAGTTCAATTCCATTACAAACTATATCATATTGATATGCAAGTATTTCTAATGGATTTTGATTTTCTAATGCATCCAAACCACCTTGTGGCATTGAAAAAGGATTGTGGCTAAATGCCAATTTATCATGATCATCTAACTCAAACATTGGGAAATCAATTATCCAACAAAATTGGAATACATCTTCGTCTATTAAATTTAATCTGTTTCCTAATTCAGTTCTAATTTGTCCTGCAAGTTCTGTTGCTCTCTTCTCATTATCAGCAATAAAAAATATTGTATCATTTTGTTTTAAATCTGCTAATTCTATTAAAGTTTTCTTTAAGTCATCTGGTATAAATTTATCAATTGGGCCTTTAAAACTCATATCTTCTTGAACCTCTAAATATCCAAGTCCTTGCATTCCAATTGACATAGCATATGCTAACATCTTTTCATGGAATCCTTTTGACATATGTCCTTCAACTTTTATTGCTCTTACAGTTCTATCAATAAATGGCTTAAATGTACATTTTTTGAAGAAATCTGATAAATCTATAATGTATAATGGGTTTCTTAAATCTGGTTTATCTGAACCATATTTAAGCATTGCATCTTTGTATGTTATTCTTGGGAATGGATATTCTGCAATTTTCTTATCAGAGAATTTTTTAAATGTGTTATACATTACTGGTTCCATTACTTGGAAAACATCCTCTTGTGTTGCAAAACTCATTTCCATATCTAGTTGATAAAATTCGCCTGGAGCCCTATCTGCTCTAGCATCTTCATCTCTAAAACAAGGTGCAATTTGAAAATATTTATCAATTCCAGAAACCATTAACAATTGTTTAAATTGTTGGGGTGCTTGTGGCAATGCATAGAATTTTCCTGGATGTAATCTACTTGGCACTAAATAATCCCTTGCTCCCTCTGGTGAAGAACTTGTTAATATCGGTGTTTGAACCTCTAAAAAACCTTGTTCTTGCATTTGATTTCTTAAAAATTGTAAAACTTGTGCACGAAGTTTCAAATTATTTTGTAATCTTTCATTTCTTAAATCTAAATATCTATATTGTAATCTTAAATCTTCTCTTATTTCTTGGTTTGTGTTAATTTCAAAAGGAATATTTTTTGTTCTTTTTCCTAAAATTTTAATATCCTCAATTTTAATTTCAACAAGACCTGTTTTTAATTTTGGGTTTACAGTCTCTTCATCCCTCTTTTTTACAGTTCCATAGACTGTAACTGTTGACTCTATTGGAATATGTGATGCAAAATCAACATCTTTCGCTTCTCCTGATGTTACAACTTGTGTTATTCCATACATATCTCTAATATCTAGGAATACTAATCCTCCTAAGTCACGGATAGTTTGTACCCATCCGGCAATTCTAACTTTTTTTCCTACGTCTTCTAGACTGATTTCGTTACAAGTATGTGTTTTGTACTCGTTCATTTTTAACTACCTCCTACTATTTTTATCCTTTTGGGATTTATGCAGTAGGACACAAAAAAAGTCCACTGCATAATGCAGGGACGAAATAATTCCGCGGTACCACCCAGCTTGAAAGTATTTGCTTTGCAAATATTTTCCACTTTATAAAAATTGCTCCAATGTGTTTCACAATTTAGGTTGACCTTAAAGGGCTTTCAGCCGGTGACCCTTTTTCTCTTTTAGTGACTTCTAATTGCTTTGTATTGTTCTAACGCAATGTGTTTTTATTATTATGTTACTTATTTTAGCACCTTATACACTTATTTGTCAATAAAATTTTTAAAATTTTAGTAATTTAATTATACTTATAACACTATTTTATAATTAAGATGAAACAGCTAATACATTTATCAATTATAGTAATCCTGTCATATAAACTGGCAAAAATATTACATCGTCTTCTACTTTTAAATCATCAATATGCAACACATAACTTGTATGCAAATATTCTTTATACTTTTTCTTAAATTTATTTAAAGATGAAAATGTATAATTTTTACCTGATTTCACTTCAATTGGTGAAACATTGTGTCTTGATGTTATCTTATTTTTAGCTATTAAAAAATCTATTTCCATATTATTTTCCGCATTTTCTTTATCATAATTAAAATAGAAATATAATTTTTTACCAGATGCCACCAACATTTGAGCAACAATATTTTCCATAATCATTCCCTCGTTAAATGCTAATTTATTAAAAAGTATTTTTTGATATATTTCTTCATCAACTAATCCTTTTTCATCAAATGCCAATGAAATTAATAAACCAGTATCTCCCATATAACATTTTAATGCACTTGATTCTCTGTTTAATCTTAAACCTATATTGGGTTCAGTTGTATTAAATGCATTATTTACAATCATTGATTCTTGTAGCCAAAAAAATGCATCTTTATACTCTCTATATCTTGCTTCTTTTTGAAGTGTATTAAATGTAAATCTTTTTTCGTGTTTTTGGAGTTGTGATGGAATTTCTTCAAATATACTTTGAACTTTGACCGAGTCCTCTCCACCATATTTTATTATATCGTCTTGATATAAATTTAAAATGTCTCTTTTAATTAAGTCGACTTCTTTAAAGTTTTTTGTTTTTACATATTTTTCTACTGCTTGTGGCATTCCACCTACAATTAGATATTGTTTAAAATAATCCATTGCTTTTCTATGCATTAATTGCCCCATTGGCTTTTTTTCTTCAAAACATTTTTGTATTAATGGCATTAATGTGGTATTATCATTTGCCCATAAAAATTCTTCAAAATCCATAGGATACATATTAAGATGTCTTTCTTCTGATGGAATTAATATGTTTTCAACATTCTTTTTTATTGATATTAAAGAGCCCGTTTCTATATAATCATATTTTCCATCTGCTACAAGATATTTTATAGCACTTCTGGCTCTTGGAAATAGTTGAACTTCATCAAAAATTATTAGTGTTTCTCGTTCATATAGTTCTGTTTTATAATAACTTGATAAATACATAAAAAACATATCTAGATTATCCAAATAGTTGTTGAATAATTCCTTTACATCTTCCCCAACTTTGTTAAAGTCTATTAATATATATGATTTATAATTTTCTTTTGCAAACTTTTCTACAATATAACTTTTTCCTATTCGCCTTGCTCCATCTATTAAAAGCGCCACTTCTCCGTTATTTTCTTTTTTCCATTTTAATAATTCATTATATATTTTTCTTTTCATAGTTCTCGCATCCTTTCTATAAAATACAAATTCAATCATAAAACCGTTCTTTTTTCTTGTTTATATGCTTCTTTTTATAATTTTATCACATATCCTTGATTTTTTCAACCTTTATTTTACACATATCCTTAATTTTTATCAGCCTAATTTTCCACATATCCTTATTTTTTTTGAACGTAATTTTACACATATCCGTGTTTTTTTGTTTACAATATTTTCCATTTAGTTATATTTTTTCAACAAAAAGTGAGACAAATTTGACTGTCCCACTTGTCTTACATTAAAACTTCAACATTAAAAACTCCATTATCTTCAAGTTTTATCTCTTTTGTTTCTCCCAATTCAACTCCATTAACTGTAACTTTTTCAACTCCCGTATTTTTGCCATTTGCATTTTTAACAACAATATTATAAAAAGCATTTTTCCACTTATATTTGATGTTATACTCTTTCCAAGATGATGGAATACATGGTTTGATTCTAACAAATCCATTTTCTATTTTTAACCCCAAAATATTTTCAATTCCTGTTTTGTAATACCAACTTGCAGAACCTGTATACCAAGTCCATCCACCTCTACCTGCTAAGTTACCTGCTCCATAAATATCTGCTGGTATTACATATGGTTCTACTTTATATTTTTTACAACTTTCTTTTGTTCGTGCATGTTCTATTGGATTTATCATTCTGTATAATTCTGTTGCTTTGTCCCCAAACCCTAACATTGATTCTGCAATTATTACCCATACTGCTGCGTGTGTGTATTGTCCTCCATTTTCTCTAACTCCAGGCAAATATGATTTTATATATCCTGGATTTAGTTTTCCTTTTTCAAATGGTGGATCTAGTAATTTGATTATTCCGTTTTCTCTGTCTATTAAGTGATTTTCTAGACTTTCCATTGATATATATTTTTTGTCATTGTCTCCTGCGTTTGATATTGTACTCCAACTTTGTGCAATACTATCTATTCTACATTCGTCATTTTCCATACTTCCTAATGTGTTTCCATCATCCATAAATGCTCTTTTGAACCATCTTCCGTCCCATCCGTTTGTGTTTAATGATTTCTTTAGTTGTTGCATTATTGTTTTGTATTTTTCTATTTTGCTTTCGATATTTTCTTCTTTTAAATTATTATTATCATTTTTTTGTTCTTCTTCAAGTCCATCCTTGTTTGGTGCATTTTCCATAATTTTAGTGAATCTATCTAGTACATTATACAAGAAAAATCCAAGCCAAACACTCTCCCCTTTTCCTTTAGGGCCAACATTACTAAAACCATCATTCCAATCACCACTACCAATTTTAGGCAAACCATTTTCGCCAAAATTCAAACTTCTTTCAATTGCTTTAATACAATGTTCATAAATACTTCCTGTTTCTTTAGTACTCTCAAATTTGTCATATCTTTCATCTTCATTTTCTTCCAATTCTTTTCCAATTAAATATGGTTTTTGCTCTTCTAATATTGAATAATCTCCTGTAAATTCTATATATTCTGAAGTTAAATATACAAGCCATAATAAATCGTCTGAAAATTTAGTCCTTATTCCTCTTCCTGTTTCTTCATGCCACCAATGTTCAACATCACCTTCTAAAAATTGTTGTTTACTATGCTTTAAAATTTGATTTTTCAAAATTTGAGGGTCAATATATTTTAATGCAAGTGTGTCTTGCAATTGGTCTCTAAAGCCATATGCACCGCCTGATTGATAATATCCTGTTTTACTTAATAACCTACTTTGTAGTGTTTGATAAATATCCCATCCATTTAAAATGATGTTCATAGATTCTAGTGGTGTGTAAACTTGAAGTCTTCCTAAAATATCTTTCCAATAACTTTTTACATTTTCAAGTTCTTGTTTGCAATTTTGAATTTTGCTATATTTGTAAGCAATGTTTTTGCTGTCTATTACTGCATCTTCTGCTCCTAGCAAAAATACAATTTCTTTTTCTGACAAACTGTCTAATTCTACTTCTATTTCATATGCTATACATGGCTTTTTGCCTAAACTATTTTCATTATTTAAACTTGATTTTTTTAGGCCATCTGGATTTGAAATATTTCCATTTCCAAAAAAGAAGTTTTTATCACCTGTATAACTTTGCATTTTTTCACTATTTGATACATATATTACATCATTTTTAAATTCTGAATTATATAAATTTTGTGCACAAATTATATTGTTATTTTTATCATATTTTAAATCAATATATCCATTTGATTTAAGTTCATCTTCACCCAAAACAGGTTTCATATAATATACAATTTTCAATTTTTTTCTGTTTAAATTCATATTTTTTAATTTTAAAATTTGTATTTTTACACTATCTTCTTTTGGGACAAAAACTTCTAATTCCTGTTCTATTCCATCACTTTTATGAATAAATTTAGTGTAACCAAATCCGTAAACTACATTGTAGTTTTTATTATCTGGCATAGGGTTTAGTCCAAGTGACCAAACCTTTTTCGTTTCTTGGTCTTTTAGATATATTATTTCTGATGGAATATCAAAATTAGGTTGATTTTCCCAGGCTGTTACTCTATTTAGTCTACTGTTTTTATACCAAGTATATCCACCCATACTTTGTGTGACCAATGTTCCAAACTTCTTATTTGCCATAATGTGTGACCATACTGTTGGAAGTTGATTATCTTTATTTGCTTTTATCAGATATTCTTTTCCATCTGCCGAAAATGCTCCATATTCATTATAATATTTCAAGTTTTCTGTGTTTTGTAAAATATCTATATTTTCTTGATTTTCTGGTTCTATAATTATATTTTCTGGCTCATTTGGAATCTTTTTATATTTTTCCAAATATTCTTCTTCAATATCTTTTAGTGAGTGACTTATTCCGCCTTTTTTACTATCTATTATTATTCCTGCAATAAATTGCAATAAATTCATATCTTCTTTGCTTATTTCATTTTTATTTAACTCAAAAATTCCGCCTCTAATATTTTTTAAATATGATAACTGACTGTTCAAAACCGCTTCTTCTATATCTTCCATAACATAATTTTCGTAACTATATTTTTCTTCATCTATTATTACTAACTCTGTTTCAAATCCCTTTGTTCTCATAAATTCATATGCTTTTAAAACTTCTTTTACAACATATGTGTCATTACTATCTTTTATTTTTACAAGTATTATTGGCAAATCACCTGAAATCCCATATTTCCAAAGTTCACTTTGACTATATTTTTGTTTTGGCAATTTTTCTAAGTTTAATTTTTTAGATGGATTATTGAAAATTATATATGACAACATTTTTTGGTAATCTCTTATTTGTGAACCTTTTATTCTTAAATATCTTGTTTGAGCTTCATTTTTTGCCTTTGATAGTTCAAATGCTTTTTTGATATTTTCTTCAACTGTGTATTTTTTAATATTTTCAATTACCTTTTCTTTTGTTTCACCTACTGCAATAATTAAATTAACAGTTGATTTTTCTTGTTTTTTAACTTTCATTGCTCTTTTTAATGCCACAACAGGTTCTGTTACAAGTCCTATTTTTTTAGAAAATGGACTTGAATTTTTAACCATTTGAGGAATTCCTATATTCCCTCTGCCTGTAAATTTTTCTTCGTCTATTTCGTACTCTAAATCCCCAATTATTTCACTATTTGTTGATAAATTTACTGCCATATATACTTCTTTCTCATGTTCGTATCTTGTTCTTCTTTTTACAATTATACTATTTGTTTCATTGTCAAAATCAAATATTAAAAATAAATTATTAAATGCAGGATGTGCATAATCTTGTTCTTTTGGTGATAATACTGGTTCAAAGTGTGATGTTATTTCTAGTATTTCGTCTTCATTTCCTAAATTTTCTAATGATAATTTTCTTATTTCCACTGGCTCGTCTGGTGCAATTATTGTTTCAATTTTTGTTTTTATATTGTCATTTATTAATTCTTGTTCCATTTTGTCTGGCATAAAACTAATTTGATATTTGCCATTGTTTGGTATATATTTTGAACTCCATATTTTCTTTGACTTTATATTTTTTATATCAAAAAATATCCCTTGTGGGTAATCATCTGTGCTTTTAAATCTGTTTATTAATATATTTTTATATCTACTCGCTCCTTCTCCTTTTTGGTTCATTGCTATCAAATAATCTTCGTTTGCTATGACATTTCCGCGTATTAATCTCTCATCAATTTTTTTGTAAGTATCTTGGATGTAATCTTCATAATCAACATATTTTAATTTTTCAACCTTTTCTTTGTTTTCTTTTGTTATTATTGCTGTTTCTGGCATTGTTTCTTGTAGCAAAATGCTTATTGCATTTATTTCTGGATTTTGCATAAATCTTTTTTGCAAGATGTTGTTATTAAATAAATTGTTTATTGAAAGCAAAATCAGTCCTTGGTGATGTGCCATATATGTTTTTACTGTTGCCGATTTACTTCCTTTTTTTAATCTTTCTGGTGTAAAATCAATTGATTCATAAAATCCGTATTTATTGTACATTCCATATTCTTCAAGTCTTTTTAGATTTTGATATACTTCTTTTGGGTAATCTGTTATTGCTAATATGCTTCCATATGGAGCCACAACCATTTCATCTGCAAGCCCTCTTTTTAGCCCTAGCCATGGTATTCCAAATGCTTTATATTGATAGTTTGAATGCAAATCTTTTAAGTTAAACGCCGCTTCTGATATTCCCCATGGTATTTGCAATTTTTTTGCATATTCCATCTGGCTCATAATCATAAATTTGCAAGATTCGTCTAATAAACTTCCTTTGTATTTTGGTATATTGATATTTGGCATTAAATATTCAAATGATGTTCCTGACCATGATACAAGCCCTTTATATTTTCCTAGTGTAGTTAGTGTTCTACTTAATGAATTCCAATGTTTTGCCGGTACATCTTTTTTTGCTATTGCTATCAAACTTGCTTGTCTTGCTTCTGAAGCTAATAGGTCATAATATGAATTTGTTAGTTTGTTTTCTTCTACATTGAATCCTATTGAGAATATTCTTTGTTCTTTTTTATATAGATGCGAAAAATCTGTGTTTTCTATTAATTTGTTTACTATTTCTAGTAAACCAGAAATCAAATCTATGTTGCATTTATTTTGACTTTCTAGCCAATTTTTTATAACATACAAATATCCTACAAAGTTACCACTATCTACTGTTGAAACATATCTAGGAAATAATGGTTCTTTTGTTTCTGTGTTATACCAATTATATAAATGTCCATTCCATTTTTGAAGTTCATTTACTGTATTTAAAATATTTTTTAGCAATTCTATTGTTTTATCATTATTTATAAAACCTAAATCATTTGCAGATATAACCGCCATCATCGATAATCCAATATTTGTAGATGATGTCCTTCTTACCACTTTATTTTTTCTATCTTCTTGATAATTGTCTGGAATCAAAAAATTATCTTCTTGTCTTAAGTACTTTTCAAAAAATCCCCACGTTTTTTTACCAATTTCTAAAACATAATCTTGCTCTTTCTGTGTTAATAATTCTACTGCCTTTTTTTCTGTTTTTTCTTTACTTATGCAATACATAATTGCTGGAGTCAAAATCCATAATAATCCAAGCATTAATGCCAATATATTATTACTATTTCCATAAATTATAAATGCTACAATTCCTGTTATAATGTTAATTGCCATATTTTTGTAGTATGAGATTATATCTGTTTTTGCCATTTTTTCTGCTTCTTCTGATGTTGTCCATTCAAGCAAATTTTTATGAGTTATTTTTACTCTATATATTGTTTTTACTATTGCTTTTAAAGATGTGTATGCTTTGTATGGCAAACATCCAAGTGTAATTATTGTTCGTGCAAAAATTCCTTTTAACCCTGATATTTTGGGCGTAAATGTTTTTTGTTTTTCTTCTCCTTCTCTTTTTCCAAATAGATAATTAATTAATTCCAAAATAAACGGAATTATTGAAATTAAAATTATTATAAAATTAAATGCAAAAACATCTATATTGAATATTTTTCCAATTATATTTATATAAATTAAAGCAAATATAATTGATATTTCAAATAAACTTCTTCTTAAATTATCAAAAATTTTATATTTTGAGAGCATATTTAAAGGACTTTTTTTGCTTAGCCATTTTGTTATTTGCCAGTCCCCTCTAATCCATCTAGAAAGTCTATTCATAAAACTCATATATTTTGTTGGATAACCATCCATTAGCATGATGTCAGAAACCAGTCCACATCTTAAATAACTTCCTTCAAGCAAATCATGGCTTAGTACCGTATTTTCAGGAATTGCATTTTCCATTACCTTTGCAAATACTCTTAAGTCATATATTCCTTTTCCTGTAAAAATCCCCTCTTTGAAGTTATCTTGATATATGTCTGATATCGCATTTGTGTAACTGTCTATTCCTCCTGCTCCTGCAAATATTTTTGTAAATAGTGTTTTATAACTTATGTCCAAATTAATTCCAACTCGTGGTTGCATTATTCCATATCCGTCTATTACTATGTTTTTTTGCTCATCTATTTTAGGTCTGTTTAATATGTGTGCCATTGCTCCAACTAATTCTGATGCCGTATTTAAAACCAAATCTGTGTCTGCATCTAATGTGATTATATATTTTATATTTTTTAATTTCTCTTTAATTATTTCATTTCCAGTATTTTGATACTCATTATCTTTGTTTTTTTCTATATCTTGATTTTCTATTTGGTTTTGTATAGTATTAATTCTAAATGGATTTTTTCCTTGTAAAATATACTGATTCAACTGATTCAGCATTCCTCTTTTTCGTTCCCATCCTAAATAAGAGCCTTCTTTTTCATTCCATTCTCTTTTTCTATATATAAAATTAAATATTGGAAAATCTTGATTTTGATATTTTTTATTTAATCTTTCAACTTGATTTAATCCCTCTTGAATTACCTCTATATCGAATTTTTCTTCTTGCATATCACTTTCTGAACAATCACCTAACAATGTAAAATATAAATTTGGTGATTTGTTTGCTAAATAATAAACCTCTAAGTTTTTAAACATTTCGACTACTTTTTCTTTGCTTTTTACAATTGTCGGAATTACTACCATTGTTGTGTTATCTTCATCTATACCATTTGAAAAGTCCATTTTTGGTATTAGTTTAGGCTTTACTGTTTTGCTTAAAATTGCTTGTATTATTTGTATAATCACTTCACTTGATGGTATTAAAAATAGTATAAAACCTACAACTGCGAGTCCGGTGCTTCTTATTTTTAAATTTAAAATGTAACTTAAAATTGCTGATAATATTATTGTTAAAACTCCTATTGATGTTATATATATTTTTGTTTTTGCTTGTGGTGTTTTTTCTTTTTTATTTGTGTATTCTAATTTTTCGTATAATTTATTTATTCCATTGTCTATTAGGTAATATCCAATATGGGTTTTCTTTGTTGTTTCTTGCAAATTTTCTTGTGCCAGTTCCAGCATTTTTCTTGCTATATAAATTTCAGAAATCTTCGTCTTTTTACTTATTTCCTTTATCTTCCCCCTGTAATACTCTTTTGTTTTATAGTCCATTTTTTCATACACATTTGCTGGATCTTTTTTTAATATTTCTTCTACACCATTTATTTTTTCAAATATATCCAAGAAATTAATTCTTTGAATTTCTTTAATACTTGTAATACTGTTACCCATTAAAACTTTTTGAGTTGCAATTTCAAAATGTTCCTTTTTTATAACATCAGATACAGTTGTCCCAAGTTTTTCAACAACTTCTTCAAGTACATTTAAATATGCATTTGCCTTTTTGCCATATCTTTTTAAAATGTATGACATATATTCAATAAACGGATATCTCATATCTTGAAAAAAATCTTTTTCTATTTTAGTATTTTTAAATTTTGTTTGTGATTTATCCTTATTTTCAACTAGCCTTTCTGCGATATTTTCTGCTCTATATTTTTGAATTTGACTGCTATATATTTGTGCACATATATCTGTGATATTTTCTATAATTGCAATTTGCAAAAAGACTCCTATATTCCAAATTTCGTCCATACTTAATGTCTTTTTTCTTTGATAACTTATTAGGTAATCTTCTAAATTTTCTCTTTCTATTTTGTTGTCTGTGTATGCAACTATTTCTGATGCTAGGACATATATTCGTGCAAATCCTTTGTATTCCCCATTTGATATTCCTACAAAATTCATGTATTTATTTAAAGGTAGTTCTTTTTGAATTTGTTTTACTGTTTCTTCTATTATATAAAAATTGTCTAACAGCCATTCTCCTGCAGGGTGTATGTTTATTCCTAATTTTAGATGTTCGTTTAATATGCTGTAGACTTCTTCTATTGTTTTAAAATTTTCTATTAGTTGTGGCACAGGATATGTGTCTTTTTGTGATTTTGATGTTGTGTTATGGCTTGATGCAATTTTTTCTAGGTGTTTTTCTAGCTGGCTTTTTTCTAGCATTGTTCCTGTTATTTTTAGTTTTTGGTTTTCTTTCAAAAAAATTCCACTCCTTGCAAACATTTTTTGTTTTTATTGTTTGCCAAAGAGTGGAAATTTATTCATTTTGTTTTGTTTGAGTTTCTATTGCGATGTTTTAATTTATAAAAATATCAATAATTCCAAAAGGAAAAAGCCCGTATTAACGAGCTTTTTTCATTTTTTTGGAAAGATAATTTTTAAATTTCCAATGATATGTATCTATCATTGAAAACACTCCAGCAACACAGATTACAAAACCTGTGATGAGTTTCCATGTATCCTTTAACGGATCTGAAAAAAAACCTTGTACCATTATAATGGTCCCAATTACAATCACTACCAAACTGGCAATGTACATTGTAACTTTTTTTATCCTCCAATCTCTTATTAATTGTTTTCTCCGTGTTATGTTTTCCATCATATTTGTCTCCTTTTCTGGCTATATTTTCTAGCCTTTAATCACCTTCTACTGTTACTATACTTATATTATACCACTTTTTATTTAAAAATACAAATTTTATCTTTCTTTCCCTAAGTTTCCCGTCTTTATCTCTTCTATTTGATTTTCTTTATACTCAACAATTGATTTTATAAAATTTCGTTTATATCCTCGTTTTATTTTTGGATCTGTTTTTTGATTATTTATACTATCTTCCCATGTAATTCCTGTATCTATTATTTTTTCTACTTTTTCTAATGCTTTATTATCATAGTTTGCAATGCCTGTATAATTATTATTTCCATCATTTAAAACTTTTTGAATTATTTTTGAATTTTCATCTGTTACTGTTACTTCTATTAGTCCTCCACTAATATCTACTTTGTCATCTTTTGAATCATATTCATTTTTATATCGTATTATCTCGTTTCCGTTTTGATCTCTGTCTTTAACTAAAAAAAATCCATTATCTTCTCTAGTTCTATAAATTTCACTAACATTGCTTCTGTCAAAATTTGTTTTGTACTCATTATTATATTCTTGGATATAAATATCTTTTAGATAATCCAAAACTTCATTTGGTGTTTTTTTACTTTCAACTTCTTGTACAACAGTATCTTCCAATGTTGTATCATTTATTTCTTCTAATTTTTCATTACTTACTTTTATACCTTCAATAAAAACTTCTCTATCTCCAAGATTTTTAATTTTTATGTCTTTTTCTGCTTCTCCTACATCTACTGTTATTTCATTTTTTGATTTTTCTACACCATCTTTTCCAGAATTTAATAATGCAACACCCTCACCAATATTCAATATTGATGAAAGTCCCAAAGCCGCTAATAGTCCCTTTATTACCTTTCTTAAAGAATTATTTTTATTTTTTTCTTTATTCTTATTTTTCATACTCCTATCTCCTTTTCCTTTAG
>ENA-ORTQ01002291-ORTQ01002291.1-human-gut-metagenome-genome-assembly--contig:-NODE-2291-length-17235-cov-9.209255_pt1 | contig 17235 bp, 17 predicted proteins | sample MGYA00241912_ERZ509188 | MGnify/ENA primary metagenome ERZ509188 (study PRJEB26280, sample SAMEA2338849) | human gut metagenome | biome: human gut; feature: human-associated habitat; material: faeces...
AACCCCCGCTACATACCCCTTTGACAGTGTGTTTTCCTAATAGGAGCTAATCATATGAAAAAGATAACTGCGCTGCTGCTTGCGCTAATGATGCTGACCGGCGTCCTTGCCGGCTGCGGAAAGCCGAAGGATGCCGGAAAAGCCGGCAAATTGAAGGTCGTCACGACCATCTTCCCCGCATACGATTGGGTCAGGGCGATCCTGGGTGACAAGGCGGAGAACGCCGAGATCACCATGCTGCTGGATAACGGCGTTGACCTGCACAGCTATCAGCCCACCGCCGATGATATTGTCAGGATCTCCGATTGCGACCTCTTCGTCTATGTGGGCGGCGAGTCCGACGGCTGGGTGGAAAATGCTGTGAAAAACGCCGCCAACAAGAATATGAAGGTCATCAATCTGCTGGAGGTGCTGGGTGATTCCGTGAAAACGGAGGAGACCGTTGAGGGTATGCAGGAGGACGGTCACGACCACGGCCACAGCCACGATGAACAGCTCACGGAGGATGACATCAAGGATCGCACCCTTTCGGATTTCGCCGGTGCGTGGAAGTCCCTGCACCCCTATCTGCTGAACGGCGACCTGGACAAATTCTGCCAACACAGGGCGGAGGAGGACGAGGACACCTCGACCACAAAGGACACCTATTTGGAGAAGTACAAGACCTCGTGGCAGTGTGACGCCGAGAAGATCTCTATCAACGGGAACACGATCACCTTCACGTATGGAGACGGAAAAACCGTTTCCGCTGAATACACCTATGCCGGTTATCAGCCGAAGCGGAATGACGAGGGCAAGATCCGCAGCGTCCGTTATCAGTTCGAAACCACCAGTGCCGATGCGCCCAAATATGTGCAGTTCAACGACCACGGCCACGAGCCGGGCGAGGCGGAGCATTTCCATATCTACTTCGGCAACGACGGCTTCGATGCGCTGATGAGCGCCAAGACCAATCCGTTTTTTGTGAAGGACGCGCTTTCCGCAGAGGACATCCTTGACGAGCTGATGGGGCATGACCATGGGGAGGAAAAGGACGAGCACGTCTGGCTGTCCCTGAAGAACGCCCAAGCACTTTGCGTGACGCTTGCGGATGCACTGTGTGCCATCGACCCGGACAACAAGAACACCTATATCGCCAACGCCGCGGCATATAGGGACAAGCTGGCTGCTCTTGACGCAGACTATAAGGCGGCTGTGGACGGTGCGGCCCATAAGACCGTTTTGTTTGGCGACCGTTTCCCGTTCCGCTATCTGATGGATGATTACGGCCTGCGCTACTATGCCGCCTTTGCGGGCTGCTCCGCCGAGACCGAGGCCAGCTTTGAAACCGTTTCGTTCCTTGCTAAGAAGGTGGATGAGCTGGGACTTCCCTGCGTGCTGACCATCGAGGGCGCACAGCACAGGATCGCGGAAACCATCGTCCAGAACACCGCCGGGAAGAACCAGAAGGTGCTGACCATGGATTCCATGCAGTCCACCACCTCCAAGGACGTGGCAAACGGCGCCACCTACCTTTCCGTTATGGAGAAGAATCTCTCCGTGCTGAAGGAAGCGTTAGGGTAAGGAGGTAGGTCTATGGCTCAGCTCACTTGTCAAAATCTCTGTGCCGGCTACGATGGACGACCCGTTCTCCAAGACCTCACCTTTGAGCTTCTGGCAGGCGACTATCTCTGCATCGTAGGGGAAAACGGCTCCGGCAAGAGTACCCTTATGAAAACGATCCTCGGCTTGCAGGCCCCCATCAGCGGCAGAATTTTGACGGGCGATGGGCTGAGGAAAAACGAGATCGGCTATCTGCCGCAGCAGACAGTGGTACAAAAGGACTTCCCTGCATCCGTGAGAGAGATCGTTCTCTCCGGATGCCAGGGACGCTGCGGCAGCCGCCCTTTTTATAACAAAAAAGAAAAGAAACTTGCATCGGAGGCTATGGATAAGATGCAGATTACACAGCTCGCAAGGCGGTGCTATCGGGAGCTGTCCGGCGGACAGCAGCAGCGGGTGCTGCTTGCCCGCGCGCTGTGCGCCACGCAAAAAATGCTGCTTCTTGATGAGCCTGTTTCCGGGCTTGACCCCAAGGTGACGGCGGAAATGTATACGCTCATTGAAAAGCTCAACCGTGAGGACGGCATCACCGTGATCATGATCTCGCACGATATTACTGCCGCCGTCCGATACGCCAGCCATATTCTGCATATTGGCGACACGGCTTTCTTTGGGACAAGGGCGGACTATCTCCAAAGCCCGCAAGGACGGCTGTTTGACGCGAAGAAAGGCGGTGACATACAATGACCGCTATCTTGGAAAAGCTGACTCTCTATTGGGCATATCCCTTTGTCCGCTATGCGCTCATTGTCGGTGTGCTGATCGCGCTTTGCTCCTCCCTGCTGGGTGTGACGCTGGTGCTGAAACGGTTTTCCTTCATCGGTGACGGTCTGTCCCATGTGGCGTTCGGCGCAATGGCGATTGCCGCCGTGCTGCAGATCACCAACAAAATGCCCCTTGTAATGGTCGTTACCATCCTCAGTGCCGTGCTGCTCCTGCGCACCGGGCAGAATACGAAGATCAAGGGCGACGCCGCCATCGCCATGATCTCTGTCGGTTCTTTGGCAATCGGATACCTATTGATGAACATTTTCTCCACCTCGTCCAACCTCTCCGGCGATGTGTGCAGCACGCTGTTCGGCTCCACCTCCATCCTGACGCTGTCCCCCGTAGAGGTATGGCTGTGCGTGGGAATGTCGGTGCTGGTCGTGGCGGTGTTCATCCTGTTTTACAATAAGATCTTCGCCGTGACCTTTGACGAGAGCTTTGCAAGGGCGGCCGGCACGAAGGCGGGGCTTTACAACCTGCTGATCGCCATCGTCGTTGCGGTCATCATCGTGCTGGCGATGAACCTTGTGGGTTCCCTGCTGATCTCCGCACTGGTGATCTTCCCGGCACTGTCCGCCATGCGGATGTTCAAAAGCTTTCGCAGCGTGACCGTCTGCGCGGCAGTCCTTTCGGTTTTCTGTGCGCTGCTCGGCATTCTGGCGTCCATTCTCGCCGGTACGCCGGTAGGCTCCACCATCGTCGCCGTTCAGATCGGTGCTTTCGGTCTGTCGTGGCTGGCAGGCACGGTATTCGGAGGTGTTCGCAGATGAAAAAACTATTATGCTTTCTGTTGGCAGCCCTGCTGCTCTGCACTCTCGCCGCCTGCGGCCGTGAGGACACCGCACAAAAGCCCGCTGCGGAGGATGCAGAAGGCACCGCCGTGGTCGACATTGACCTGACCGCACTCAGCGGCATCATGGTCTATTCCGAGGTCAACAGCATGATCTCCTTCCCGGATAACTACATCGGAAAAACCGTCAAAATGCAGGGGCAGTTCACCATATACCAGGCCACCGACGAAAACGGTGCTTTTATCCCGGACAAAATGTTCTTTGCCTGCATGATCGCCGATGCCACCGCCTGCTGCGCGCAGGGGCTGGAGTTTGCCCTCGCCGGAAAGCCCGTCTATCCCGATGAGTATCCGGAGCTGGGGGCAGAGATCACCGTGGTGGGTACGTTTGAATGGTACGAGGAGGACGGCTGCCGGTATTACCGGCTGGGCAACGCATCGTTTGTAAACTGAGGCAGCGTGGGTCGTATCAACCGGAAATTCCGTGACGCGTTTCGAGTACGATATAAGCAGCAGTCCCCCGGACAATGAAACGTCCGGGGGACTGCTGCTTATCGTTAGATGTCCATTGTCAAGAGGTATGCGGCACCCGTCGCCCCATCATATACGCACAGGGAAACATTTGTGTACGCGCTCGTTCCCGGGTTTCGATCCACCATTTTCCAGTAGCCGTCCGCGATCGGGGGCAGCTCCACATAGGCGGAAAGGCTCTCCAAAAAGCACTCAGCCGCTTCGGAGAAGGGGATGCGTTCCCATTGCAGGAACGCCTGACGCACGTCCTCCCCAACGGTCAGCTTATATAGTGCTATTCCCTCATAAGGAAACCCTTCGTAGTTATTGAAGAGTTCCTCAAGCACACAGTCTTTCTTATCAATATGCAAGCCAAAATCCCGCATAAGCTGCGCCTTGGGATCACCAAGGCGATTTGACCCGCACGACACCAGAAGAATTCCGATACACACGAGAGCCATAACGCATATCAGCTTTTTCATGATTTACTCCTTATGTAAGTGTGTCATTTGGACAGCGGCATTGGCGCATAATTCAACGCCATGATGGCAAAAACCAAAGCCACAAACACGAGCAGAGCAACAGCGATGATTTTCAGCACGCGCCGCGTCCGATGGTTTCTGATGGCAAGCTGTGTATTGATGCAGGACAGCTCCTTCGCCAACTGGTTCGGTTCCTCTTTGCCTTCCGCCTGGGTGCCCAAAAGCTCGCTTACAGTCGTTTCAAGAATGACAGCCAGCTTTATCAACTGCTCAGCATCGGGAACCGACTGGCCTTTCTCCCATTTTGAAATGGTCTGCCGGACGACATGGAGACGTGATGCCAATTCCTCCTGCGAAAGACCTCGCTCCCTGCGTTTCAGTCGAAGGTTTTCTTGAAACATGGAGATCCCTCCTTCCCTCAAAGATTTCACACATAGTATAGCAGTAGCAACACCGTCGTGGCAAGCAACGCAAAGTAACATTCGTGCATTTGCCCCGCTTTGGCTCACTGGCAAAAGGTGTTCACTGTACCTCACTGGGCTTTGTGGCGACCTCCACAATGTTATCGCAGCAGCTCTCGATCAACTCCCTGTCGTGGGTGATTACGAGAATGGTTCTGCCGCGCCGCGCTTCGCTTCTCAGCCTTTCCGCGATCAGGCGCATGTTCTGCCCGTCAAGGCCGCTGGTGGGCTCATCGAGAATCAGTATCCTGCGGCCGGAAAAGATGGCGCAGGCAATGGCAAGGCGCTGCTTCTGCCCGCCGGACAGGGCGGACGGGTGCGCGTCCCTGTACTCGTAAAGGCCAAGCTCTTTGAGCAGGATCCTTGCACGGTCTTTACTTTCTTCTGTCAATTCGGTATTCAGCAGCAGCTCCTCCGCCACGCTTGCCGTAAAAAACTGCGTTGACGTGTCGTTGCCGCAGTAATAGATCTCCCTGCGCCGGACTGCCGCTCTTGCCTTTTTCCCGTCTATCAGGATATGTCCCCTTGTCTGCTTTGTTAGCCCGCAGAGGATCTGTGCAAGGGTGGTTTTCCCCACGCCGTTTTGCCCCGTTATGGCGGTCACGCTGCCCTCTGGAACGGACATCGAAATATCCTCAAAAATAGCTTCTTTGCGTATTCTTTTCGAGAGCCCTGCTGTCTTCAAGACGGCAGGGCTTTCGTCCAATACGGAGGGAGCGGGAAGGCTCTTTCCCTCGTACGGAGAGCGCAGGCCCATACCTAAGATGTCCGCTTCCGGCAGAAGGAGCAAATCCTCCGGTGTATACTCGGCCGCTATTCTACCATCCCGCAGATATAAAAACCGGTCTGCGATCCCCATCAGCCAGTCGATCCGATGCTCCGCGATGAGCAGGGTAAAGCCCTGTGCCTTGAGCTGCCGAAGGGTCTGCGCAAGCTGCCGCGTCCCGGCGGCGTCGAGGTTGGCCGTCGGCTCGTCGCACACAAAGACCTTTGGCTTCATGGCGTATACGGACGCAATGGCCGCCCGCTGCTTTTCTCCGCTTGAGAGGACGTCAACTGCCCTGTCTTTCAAACGGGACAGCTTCAATGCCTCTATGGCGGCATCCGTCCTCTCCCGTATCTCCCGGGCGGATAAGCCGTAATTCTCGCAGGGAAAGGCGACCTCTCCGGCAAGCTCGGAGGAAAAGAACTGGCTTTTGGGGTCCTGAAAAACGCTTCCCACCAAACGCCCGATCTCCCATGTGGAAAGCCTTGATATGTCCTTGCCGTCTATCCTCACGCTTCCGCTGAAGGCTCCGGGATAATAGGACGGCGCAAGCCCGTTGACAAGCCTTGTCACGGTGGTCTTGCCGCAGCCGGAGAGCCCCGTCAGCACGACGCATTCGCCGCTTTTTACCGAAAGGGAAATGTCCTGCACGCCTCTGTCTGAGTTTTCGTATTGAAAGGAAGCGTGTATAAGTTCGATCATGCCATGCTCCTTTCCAAAACCAAATAGGAAGCCGTGACTATCGCACATGCGGCTGCCGCGATGTGATCCCGCGCCCCGGCCCTTTTCTCATAATAGCTGCCCCGCACGCCCGGACGCTCCGCGCCCCTTGCAACGGCGGAAACGGAAAGCTGATCGGCAAGCTGCAACACCCGAAGGAGAAACGGAACCAGCACATACTCCATGCTCTGCATGGGATGTGTGAGCAGCCGCCCCGCCGCGGTAAGCCCTCGGTTTTTCATGGACCTGCCTACGCCTTTCAGCTCCGTCCGCATGGTGGGGAAGAAGCGAAAGACCACAAGAAGCCCAAGAATGAACGGGGTGGGCATACGGAGGCGGGATAAAAACGCGGAGAGCATTCCCGGCGGCGTGGTGATCAGATCCCATGACACCAGAAAGATCGGCGACAGATTCCAGAACATCAGAACATAAAATTCCGAAAAGACCGGCATGTGCAGCCCGTGGAAGCGGATACCGTACAGCAGCAGCGCCAGCAGCAGATAAAAGCAGCCATAGGACGCGGCAAGGCGGAAGTTCCGCTGCAGGACGAGATAAAGGAGCGCCCCGCCGGTCAGGATGCAGGTGAGCAGCACATTCCCGCCGATGGTTACTCCGGCAAAGACGCACAGCAGCGCCCACAGCTTGACCGGCACCGCAAAGGATGCGTCCGCTCTCATAGAACGCCGGCCTTCTTAAAATGCCTGCGGATCAGCCGACTTCCCACCATGCAGCCTAAGAAGCCCATCAGCGTCGTGAACAGCAGAATAAAGGCCAGCCAGCCGGGAGAGGTGTAGTAACGCACATAGGAATCGATGTAGCTCTGCTCCATACCGCTTGCCAGCGCAAAATCGTAGTAGGTGTCCCAGAAGAACCAGATGGGCAGCAGATTGACCCCGTTGTACAGTAGGCTCGCCACCGTCCAGGCGGCGGTCAGCCGTTTCGGCTTTTGGCAGGAGCCTTCCTTCCAGAGAATCGCCTCGCAGAGGATTCCCACGAGAACATAATAAGGAAGCAAGAACCAGTTGCCCATCAGCAGGAAAATCACGCCGAGGATCGTCATATAGATCAGCGTCACAAAACGCTTGCCGATCCGGCTGACCATGAGCATATAGACCGGCGCGCAGAGGAACATGGTGATCCCCACCGGCAGCACCATGCTGACAAAGTCGTTGGCCATGCAGACCATATTGACGACGAGCTGGATCACGATCAGCACCGCCGAAAGCAGCACCGTGGTGATCACATCCCTGACAGACCATTTATTTGTTTCTTTCATAAACTCCTCCTTGTTTTCGACACTTTGTTTTCCAATATTGCATTCGGAATCCTGTTTATCCCGCAACTTTCTACGCCGTCCACTCCATGCTCTCGCTCTGGAGCTGCGCCATGTGGCGGAACAGGCCGTTCTTTTTCAGCAGCTCTGCCGGAGAACCCATCTCAACCACGCGGCCGCCGGAGAGCAGGACGATCTGGTCGGCGTTCATGACGGTACGCATGCGGTGCGCGATGATGAGCACCGTCTTATCCTTGATCAATCCGGACAGCGCCGCCTGCACCGCCGTTTCGTTTTCCACGTCCAGCGAGGCCGTGGCCTCGTCCAGCAAAATCACCGGCGCGTCCTTCAAGATGGCGCGGGCAATGGAGATGCGCTGCCGCTCGCCGCCGGAAAGCCGGGAGCCGTTTTCCCCGATCAGGGTATGGTAGCCCTCCGGCAGCTTGGATACAAAGGCGTCGCACTGCGCCGCCTTCGCCGCCGCCAGCACCTCCTCGTCGGTGGCGTCCCGCTTGCCGAGACGGATGTTTTCCATCACGGTATCCGCAAACAGCACCACATCCTGAAATACGATGGCGTAGTTTTTCAGCAGTGCCTCGCCGTCCACCGTGGATACATCCACGCCGCCCAGCCGCACCGTTCCCTCCGCTATGTCCCAGAAGCGGGCTGCCAGCTTGGCTGCCGTGGATTTGCCGCCGCCGGATGGGCCCACCAGCGCCGTCACCTGTCCCTGCTTCGCCGTAAAGGAAACGTCTCTTAGCACGTCCTCTTTTTCCCGGTAGGCAAAGGTCACGTGCTCAAAGCGGATGTCGTAGCCGTCGGGATCATATTCGGTCAGGCCGGTCATGCGCTTTTCGTTCTCGATCTCCTGCATACGCTCGATGCGCACCTCGCAGGCGAAAACCGCGGCCATGTTGGCAAACATGGAGCCGATGGGGTCATATACCCGGGTGGCGGCGATAAGGAACATCAGAAACGGGATCAGCGCCAGGTCGCCGCGGCTCATCAGCGTTACCCCCGTGAGGACAGTGGTGGCGATGCCCAGCTTTAGGAAGGACTGTGCCGCCGTGACTACGGAGCCTGTGAACAGCTCGCCCCGGATGGTGTCCTGCTCCGCCTCGTCCAGCCTGCGGTTCAGGTCGGCGATATACCGCGCCTTCTGGTTGCACGCCTTGATCTCCGGCGCGCACTCCAGCACCTCCTGCATGGCGTCGGTGGCCGCGCGGCGGGTGACGAGACCCTTCGTTATATGCCGCTTTTCCATGCGCCGGGAGAGATAGACCATCAGCAGCGACGCAGGCACCACCCACAAAAGAGCCAGCGCCATCCGCCAGTCGTAAAGCAGCATGCCTGTGGAAATCAGCGCCGTGGAGATGAGCGCGCCGTGCATGGCGGGGTAAAAGTGGGAGAATGCCTTTTCCAGCGTCTCCGTATCCCCCATGATGGTGGTGGTCAGGTCGGTCAGGTCCCGGTTTCCAAAGAAGGACAGCGGGAGCTGGCGCAGCACCTCCGCCAGCCGGATGCGGCGGTTGGCGCTCTCCCGGTAGGTGGCTTCGTATAGGGCCTTGTACTGGATCAGAAAGGTCACAAAGAGCACGGCGAGGGCAAGGAGGCCCGCGATCAGAAAGCGTGTAAGACCCGCCCCTGGGTCGGTGCCGTTTGTCAGTGCCTCTACGATGCCGGAGAGTGCCGCGGCCAGCACGCCTACGGGCAGCATTTTGCTGATGTTGACCAGTACGGACCAGAACACGGCGGCCACATAGTCTTTTGCGCCCTTCTCCGTCATGGCGTATTTTTTGCGGATGCGTTCGATCATGCGGCACCTCCCACCTTCCACTGCGCGGCCTTTTGGTATTCCTCCCACATGGCGGCGTATACGCCGCCCCTTTCAAGAAGCTCGTCGTGCTTTCCTTCCTCGGCGATCCCGCCGCCCCGGATGACGAGGATGCGATCCATGTTCCGCACCGTGGACAGGCGGTGGGCGATCATCAACACGGTCTTGCCCTTCATCAGCGCCTCGAAGGCCTTTTGTATCTTCGCCTCGTTCTCGGGGTCTGCAAAGGAACTGGCCTCATCCAGCACCACGATGGGTGCGTCCTTTAAGATCGCCCGGGCCAGCGCGATGCGCTGCATCTCGCCGCCGGAGAGGTACACGCCCTTGGCGCCGATCACGGCGTCCAGCCCGCCCGGCGTCTTTTCCAGAATATCGCTGCACTGGGCAAGCTGCGCCGCGTGTAATATCTCCGCCTCGGTGGCGTCCGGCCGGGCGGCGCGGATGTTGTCTCGGATGCTCTTCTTAAACAGGCGCACCTCCTGAAAGACGAAGGAGATCTGCTCCATCAGCTCCGCGGTGGGGATGCTGCGCACATCCCGTCCGCCCAGGAGCACCGCCCCTGCCTGCACATCGAAAAAGCGCGGGATCAGCCGGGCGATGGTGGTTTTGCCGCCGCCGGAGGGGCCCACCAGTGCCCACGCCTCCCCCTGCGGCAGATGGAAGCTCACATTCGTCAGCGCAGGCCTGTCCGCGCCGTCATAGGAAAAGGTGACGTTTTCAAAGGAAATGCCGCTGTCCGCGGGCTTGCTTCCGCTGTCCGCCGCAGGCTCGGGAAGGGGCGACTCCCGGAGTATCGCCTCCAGCTTGTTCACTGCCTCGGCGGCCTCCATCTGTGCGTTGACCGCGTACATCAGCCGCTCCATCATAAAGGCAAGCTGGGGCGCGAAGAAGATGTAAAACACCAGATCGGCCAGCACCGCCCAGCCGTCTGCCGCCCCGCCGACGAGAAACATCCCCAACGGCATAAGGAGCAGGAACATGGCGTTCAGCACTACTGTAAGCAGCGTGTAGGGCATACGGCACATCATGGCGTAGCCGCTGGCAAGGTCGCGGTAGCTGAGGATGGCGGCATGAAAGCTCTTGAAGGAGTAAACCGTCTGCTGGAATACCTTCACCACCGGGATACCCCGGACATACTCCGTGGCCTCAGCTGAAATGCGCTCTCCGGCGCGCTGGTATGCCTCAAAGAACTTCATGCCCGTCCCGGTCATCATACTCATCAGGCAGATAAGCCCGATGATCATGGGGATCAGGCAGGCAAGCCCCATGCGCCAGTCAAAGACGAAGAGCAGCCCCACCGCCAGTATCGGCGTTACGATCCCACCCACCGCGTCGGGGATGGTGTGGGCAAGGAGCGTTTCTGTCAGCGCCGCGTTGTCGTCAATCTGCTTGCGCAGCCGCCCCGTGAGGTTGGCGTTAAAGTACCCCAGCGGCAGGTCAATGAGATGGGCGGCCGCCGCCTTTCGCATATTCGTCGCCACCCGGAAGGCCGCAAGGTGCGTACACATAAGCCCGGCGAAATAGATCGCCGCGCTCAGAAGTGCCGCCGCCAGCGCGTACCAGCCGTAGCGGGCAAGCCCTGCCGGAACGCCGCCTCCCGGCGTCAAAATGCCTCGGGCCGCGTACCAGACAAAGACGAACGGGAAAATGCCGGCCGCCGCCGAAACGCCGGACAGCCCGCAGCCCAAGACGGACAGCCACTTATGCCCTCCGGCGTATTCCAGCAGCCTGCCCAGCACCGGCGGCTGGTTTTCTTTTCTCTGTTTGCTCATATTCCGTGTTCCTTTCTTAAAATATATGGATTTGTTGGAGGATGCGCCGCATCGGTTAGAGGCAACTAACCGACAGCTATTTTTTTAAGGCTCATTCGAGCCTTAAAAGTCCGCTCCAGCCGGAGTGGAAAAAGATAGCCAGTTCATCGACGTATTTCATGGCTTCCTCTCTCGGCATATCGTGGACGATGGTTTCACACACCGCCGTAAAGTAAGCTCTTGTGATCATGTGATGAAGCTGACGAGTCATGCTCCCGGAGAGCATACCGTTTTTTCTGAGGAGGGCGTAGTATTCTTCAGATCGATCGACCTCCAGCTCTACCAGCACCTCGATGAAATCCGCATAGCCCGTTCCCTCCGCTCGGCAGAGAATCAGCTTGAATTCGTCGAAATGGTCGTACATGAACGCGACAAGCTCGTGCAGGTGTTGGGTGGAAAGCTCCAGACTGTCTTTTGCTCTCCCCTCCGGGACGAGGTCAAAATAATCATCCTGTGCCGCCTTGAAGCGGGTGAGCAGCTCACTTGCGGTCTCGCCCACAAGGTCTTCAAACAGAGCGGTCTTATCCGGGTAGTAGCCGTAGAAGGCACCCTTCGTGAAGCCCGCCTCTGCAACGATTTGGTTTAGAGATGCGTCCTTGAAGCCTTTTCCCAGGAATTCTTTTTTTCCAATCTCAAGGATCTTCTTTTGAGTCTCTGTACGTTCCATTGGCGCCCCCGATATACCGGTAGTATATACTGCTGGTATATTATAACCGCGTAGATTTGGTTTGTCAATGGGAGTGACACATTTTATACTAAACACATATACCCTTGCCTGGAGGATTCGCGATATTCTTTTGCGCATGGAAGGGAGTTCATACAGCCATATATGGAATCTCCAGCGAAATGCCTGCGGCACTTCGCTGGAAAAGTACTTAAAACAGCAGCTATGGCCGATTTTTTGACTTGCCCTTCATCTCACCCATTCTATCACCGCAAAATACCCTTTGCAACGCAAATGGTTCATCGGAGTGCCGCCTGCGCGAGGCAATCTCTGACCGCTTCACGAATGGCATCGCTGGTAAATGTTGCAGATGAAACGGCATCCACATCCCAGGTCTGCGCCTCCACGATTTGGGAAGGGATCTCATCTATTGCGCGGTCTGAGATATTTACTGTTTCGCTGTGAGATAGGACATGTACAGACAATATGCTGCTCCCGTCAAGCTCTACCTCTACGGTAACCGGACCGGAATAACCTTCAGCGGAAGCCGTATAAACGCCCGCTGTGTAGATGTCTCCCGATTTGCCGCATCCGGCGCACAGCAGCAGCGCACTCACCAGCACGGAGAACAGCACTGATTGCACCCCTTTTTTCATGTGTTCGAACCTCCTGTTTTTTTGTTCTGCTCCGTTATCCTGAAGGGGAGGCATACCGGAACGTTTAATACCGGATGTGTAATGACCTCCGCTTCTACATCAAAGATTTCCCGCAACGCCTGCTGGGTAATAACCTCTTGCGGCGTACCTGCGCTGTGCAGCATCCCGTCTTTGATCGCCACCAAATAGTCGGAAAACATGATGGCATGATTTAAATCATGAAGAACCATTACGATGGTAATACCATTTTCCCGGTTGAGGCGGCGCAGAAGGTACAATATATCCAGTTGGTGCGAGATGTCCAAATAGGTCGTGGGTTCATCCAGAAACAGCAATCCGGTTTTCTGCGCCAACGCCATGGCGATCCATGCCCGCTGTTGTTGACCTCCCGAAAGCCTCTCCATTTCTCTATGTTCAAGGGAACTCATGCCTGTACTGGCAAGAGCCCACTGGATGATCTCCCGATCCTTTTCGCCGAGACCGCTTAGCGCCGACCTGTAAGGAAAACGCCCGTATTCCACAAGGTCGCCGACTGTGATGCCGTCAGGGGCTTGCGCTCCCTGCGGCAGCAGCGCAAGTCTCTGGGCAACACGCTTTGTCGGCATTTCGTGGATCGCTTCGCCATCAAGGTATACTGCGCCGGAATCCGGGGAAATGATCCGGCACAGTGTCTTCAGTATGGTGGATTTTCCTGAGCCGTTGGAGCCTATCAAGGTGGTTATGCTGCCTTCAGGGATTTTTAAGTCAAGCCCCCTGAAGACGGCCTCCCCGTTATATCCGGCAGACAAACCCTTTGCCTGCATACGTGAAAGCATAGACGTCCTCCCTTAAAAATACCTGCGGAGCAGGAACAGAAAATACGGAGCCGAAAGCACGGAGATCACGATACCAACCGGGATCTCCCTCGGCTGAAAGGCAGACCGTCCCAGCGTGTCTGCCAAAAGCAACAGCAGTGCCCCCAGCAGCATGGAGGCAGGCATAAGGGCGTGGTGTCTGCCTCCGATCAACCTTCGTGCCATATGCGGCGCTACCAGTCCCACAAAACCGATCCCTCCGCTGACGGCAACGCAGGCAGAGGTAAGAGCCACCGATGCAATCAGGAGCAGTCTCAACTCCCTCTCTACGGCTATCCCCAGAGAAATGGCAGTATTCTCTCCTAAGAGCAGAATATCCAGTATGTTCGACTTTGTAAGAAGAAAAGGAACCAGTATAAGCATATAGGGCAACAGGGCAAGAACCTGATGCCAGCTCGTTCCCCAAATATTTCCCGCAAGCCATCTTGCCACGAGCTGATAGCTGCTGTTATCCATGTTCGCGGCCATGATCAGCATAAACGAAGAAAATAAGGACGCAAGACCGATGCCGCCCAACAGAAAATATATTGGGAGGAGTTTTCCGTTCCTCTTTGCAAAAAGATACAGCAGTCCCGTTGTGCAAAGCCCGCCCGCTATGGCAAATATCGGCTGGTATGCCATGGTACGTATATGCAGTGCAGGGAAAAATGTCAGGAACAGCATAACGGCAAATCCCGCCCCTGCGTTTATGCCCAATATCCCCGGATCGGCCAGCGGATTCCCCGTGACAGTCTGCATAACGCATCCGGCAAGTGCCAGACCCATCCCACATAGAACGGCGAGGACGATTCTCGGAACGCGAAACTGCGCTACGACTACGGAGGCTCCATCCGTATGTGGTTGGAATATGCTGTGAACCGCAGTCGAGAAGGGAATTCTTGCGTAACCACTGTTAACGGATAAGATAGCCGTAGCTACAATCAGGATAAGAAGACCGTTGAGGATAAGGAGCTGTCTGGTTTTCTTTTTCATAAGACCATGCCCTCCTTCCTGAAAGTAAGCGCAAAAAAGACGGGCACGCCGAGGATGGATACCAGTGCGCCGACAGGCGTATCAAAAGGGGCGTTTATCATGCGCGCCGCAATATCCGACAGCACCAGCACAACGCCGCCCATGAGCGCAGACACGGGAACCAGCCTGCGGTAATCACCTCCCACAAGAAGTCGGGATATATGCGGTACGATAAGACCGATAAATGCGATGCCTCCCACGAGCGATACACTGGCTCCCGCAAGCAGCAACACCACAAGCATACCGAAAAGCCTGACCGTGCGGACATTTACGCCCAAGCTGGCGGCACTATCTTCTCCCAGTGCCAGCGCTGATAGCCGGCTCGATAAAAGCAACCCAAGCGCACCGGCTGAGAGGATCACCGGGGATAGCATTTTCAAGCTTTGCCATGTCACACCGGACAAACTGCCCGCGCTCCAGAAAGAAAGGGCTTTCACGATTCCAAACGCCAGAGAAACCGCCTGACTCAACGCGGTAAGCAGGGCTGATACAGCAGCGCCTGCCAGAATGAACCGGAAAGATTCGGATCTATGTTTGCCGGCGCCGAAACCATAGACCATGAATACCGCAAGAGCGGCTCCGGCAAAGGCGGCGCATGTTTTCACGATGTCTGATGCGGCGGGAAACAGAATTGCGGACATCGCGACAAAGAAACCAGCTCCCGCATTGATCCCCAGAAGGCCGGCGTCCGACAGGGGGTTTCTGGTAATTCCCTGCATCACAGCGCCGGAGAGAGCGAAGGCCATTCCTGTCAGCCCGGCAGCCAGCGCCCTGGGCATACGCATTTCCAACATAATCATTCCAACACCAGAAACCTTAGCGGGGGACATAACCGTTTCCGCAAAGACCTTGAAGCTACCGCCAGCAATGCCGGTGCAGACGGAGAGAACCATTGAGAACCCAAGCAGCAGCACCAATGCGGCAAGAATAATCAGAAAAGCCGGCGCGGAGCGTTTGTATCTCCCTTGTCTCTGCGATATTCCCACAACCGCGCCTGTTTCCTTACTCAACGTCCCCATGGTTCAGAATCGCGTTCGCGAGTTTTTCCAAATAGAGTTCCTTCCCCATCGCCGTAAAAGCCATATTATACTGATCCTCATTGATACCAAAGTAAACGTTGCCGGCTTTGACCGCTTTCATATTCTTCCACACGGCAAGGTTCCCCGTGTCTCCAGCTCTGCCGTCGTCGCTAAAAAAGAAGATGTGATCTGCATCAATCAGGGAAAAGTATTCCGCATCGACCACTTCACCCCAGACATTCTCCGGTACTCCGGCTGATGGTGTGAGTTTCAGCTCATCGTAGACAAGCTCACCCGGCCCGCCGCTGCGATAGATGTAATAGGAACCAAAATGAACGGAGTTGGCCTCCAATACAGCAAAGGTTTCGTCCCCAATCATATCCCTGATTCTCGCCGCAAGCTCCGCAGCTTTGGCGTCGTAGTCGGCAAGCCATTTTTCTACGGCTGCTTCTTTATCAAACCACTGTCCCAGTTGCTGAAATCTTCCACGCCAGTTAACATAGCTTATGTCATCGTCGATCATGACCGTGGGAGCAATGGCTGCGAGTTGTTCATAAACCTTCTCATGGCGAATATTCATAATGATCAGATCGGGCTTTAACTCCGCGATCTTTTCGAGGTTCAGGTCTCCGGTAGAAGAAGACCCGGAGTAATTGCCGACAACCTCAATACCTTTTTCGGCAAAAAGTGTTGCCAGATGTTTGGGGACAGACACCCCATCGAACATGCTGGTATTAGCCGAGGCAATTACCTTCATATCCAGAATAAGAAGTTCCTCTGTCAAGCCAGCTACATCAACGATGCGCTGTGGATTTGCCGGGATGGCAACCTCGCCCTTCATATCCGTTACCGTGACGGTATCCGAGACCGATCCCTGCGGCGTGGTATCCGTTCCAGCACAGGCTGCAAGAGCAAACACAAGCACAAGGCACAACATGAGCATTGCGAATTTTTTCATTCTGATGACCTCCTGAGTAATAAATCTTTAGTTAGAGCAAGCTAACCAACGGGCGCGCATAGCGAAATAACAGAACAGCTGAGTCTTTTAACCGTGTGGGGTTAACCTTTTCTAACCGCCTACCATTATACAGTCGGCGAAAGGAAAAATCCCCCCGAAAACGCCATGTCTTTCCCCTAAAGCGCCATGATGCTCAGTGCAGTAATAGAATAATTCATAAAGCTATGCTATAATCAGAATCATTGCTCAATAGACAACCGGAATTTATGGAGGTGTTTTTTTGCGAGTATACAAAAGCAAAGAAGAACTCAAAGCTGAAATCAATAAAACTTTTGAAAAATATATTTCGGAGTTTGATTGCATACCAGAAGCCTTAAAAGATAAAAGGGTTGATGAGGTTGACCGGACCCCGGCAGAAAACCTTGCCTATCAGGTGGGTTGGACAACATTGGTTCTTAAATGGGAGGAAGATGAAAGGAAGGGGCTTCAAGTAAAGACGCCGTCGGACGAATTCAAATGGAACCAACTTGGCGAGCTGTATCAGTGGTTCATGGATACCTACGCTCATTTGTCTCTTCAAGAGTTGAAAGCCGAACTGAACGAAAATGTCAAGTCTATCTGCGCAATGATTAATTCGCTCAGTGCGGATGAATTATTTAAGCCGCATATGAAAAAATGGGCTGATGATGCTACAAAAGCAGCTGTATGGGAAGTTTACAGGTTCATTCACGTTAATACTGTTGCTCCTTTCGGAACTTTTAGAACTAAGATTAGAAAATGGAAAAAGGCGGCGCTGTAACTTCCGGTTCATCAAGCCAATATGCCCTTAAAACACGAGCGGCGGGACAGCCTTTATCTGTCCCGCCGCAGCTCGTCGAAAAAGTCCAGCAAATGCTGGGCTTTTTCTCATGTATATACAGTGGCAGAATCCCTCGAAGAGCGGATCTGCAATTTGATCCTTAAACTCCTGGCACATACATTTGGTCGCCTCTGTGCGCTCCCTGCGGCAGGGACAGTATCCGCCGGTGCGCTTGAGTCCTTCCCGGATGGTATTGA
>ENA-ORTQ01002319-ORTQ01002319.1-human-gut-metagenome-genome-assembly--contig:-NODE-2319-length-17080-cov-3.225844_pt1 | contig 17080 bp, 16 predicted proteins | sample MGYA00241912_ERZ509188 | MGnify/ENA primary metagenome ERZ509188 (study PRJEB26280, sample SAMEA2338849) | human gut metagenome | biome: human gut; feature: human-associated habitat; material: faeces...
AAATTTTGAAAAAGTGTCGCCCTCCACTCGGAGGGCGTGGATAGAAATCGCATACGCGGGGAGCCATTGGCTCCCGCAGGTAGTCGCCCTCCACTCGGAGGGCGTGGATAGAAATATTGACTGCGCCCGTTTTAAGTGATATGATACAGGTGTCGCCCTCCATCCGGAGCGTGGATAGGAATTTCTCTATCTCTGCTCACGAAATGCGGATATAGAATATACAAGCCCGGCCCCAGCGGAGCCGGAGACGGAGAAAGAAAAAGCGAAAGCGGCCTTAAAATCCACGAAAAAAGTAAAATCGCGGACGGCGCAAGTCGGCTACCGCATAGGGCAGGCGATCCGCTACCACAAGCAGGCGGAGGAGCGCAAAAAGTCAGGTAACAAACACACCGGCACACGTACAAAAGTCGCCGCCCATGTCCGCCGAGGCCATTATCATCACTTTTGGCAGGGCAGTCGCAAAGACGGCACTCGCAAACTGATCCTCAAATGGGTAGCGCCGATTTTTGTAAATGCAGGCAACGCCGATAATATGTTGCCTACGATCCACAGGATAAAAAAGTAAAGGAGCAAACAAAAATGACCAATTTACAGCGGATAAGATTGGAGCGCGGATTGTCTCAATCCCAATTAGCCAAAGCAGCAAACATAAGCCTGCGATCAATCCAAGCTTACGAGCAAAAAGCGAAAGATATAAACAAACTCCAGCTCCAAAGCGCATGCAAGCTGGCGAAAGTTTTATCTATTCGCCCCGAAGATCTTCTGGAAGGCGGCGAAGCGTAAAACAAAAGCCCCGGTAGCTGATCCGCATACCGAGGCTTTTGCTTGTTTGTGCCGAAATTGTCAAAAGGACGGCACAATCAATTCCACGCCCCCGAAGGGGGTGACATCCGGAGGAAATCCGAACAAATATAGTATATCTGGTGTTTCGCCAAAAATCAAGATTTTTTTGAAAAAACGCTTGATATTATAACACCACAGTAGCATAATATAGATGTCAAAAGGACAGGGTCGCCCTCCACCCGGAGGGCGTGGATAGAAATGTGATATAGGACATCTGGAGGTCGGAAATATTCAGGTCGCCCTTCACCCGGAGGGCGTGGATAGAAATCCCGACCACCCATTTAAGGTGCGTGATGACGAGGAGTCGCCCTCCACCCGGAGGGCGCGGGTAGAACGCAAATCGTAACACTTGACTTTTGGACGTGACATGCCCCCAAGTCTGCGAATAAAGTCAAAGATGCGCCGGGCATCAAAACGGCGGAACAGCTTGAAAAGCGCTTTCATCGGCTGCGAAAAGCGGCGGATAAGGGCGTTCTTTTGCCGTTAAAACCGGACATTGCAGGACAGTATAGGACATCGGCGGACAACTTTCTCAAAACCTCTTTACAGAACAAATGTTTTTAGCTATAATGAGATACAGAAAGGGGGCGGCAGCATGACGGAGAACAGGCCGCGCATGGCGATCTGCTACGATTTTGACAAAACACTTTCCCCGGACGACATGCAGACGTTCACGCTCATCCCGTCTTTTGGCATTGACAAAGACAAATTCTGGGCGGAAACGGACGCATTCGCGCGGGAAAACAGCATGGAAAGCAACCTTTCGTGGATGTTCATGCTTGTTCGCTATTCACGCTTTCTCGGAAAATCCTTAAAACGCGAGTATTTTCGGGCCATCGGTGCGCAGGTGGAGCTGTACCGCGGCGTTACGGATTGGTTCGCGCACACGACAGCGTATGCTGCGCAGCGCGGCATTGAGCTTGAACACTACATCATTTCTTCGGGTCTTAAAGAAATCATCGAGGGCAGCGCCATCGCGAAGAATTTCAAACGCATTTACGCCTCCTCCTACCTCTACACCACGGACGGCGTAGCGGAGTGGCCCGCGCAGGCCATCAATTACACGAACAAGACGCAGTTCATTTTCCGCATTGCAAAAGGCTTTTTGGAGGAGTACGACGAGCGCGTAAACGACAGCATGCCCGAGGAAAACCTGCGCATTCCGTATGAGAACATCGTCTATATCGGCGACAGCGCCACGGACATTCCATGCATGCGGCTCGTGAAAAGCAAAGGCGGCTACTCTGTCGGCGTATACGACCCGGAGAAAAATAACCGCGCCAAAGTATACAAGCTGTATAATGACAACCGATTAAATTTCTACGCGCCCGCCGATTATACAGAACGGAGCAACTTATACCGCTACATGCAGCAGATCATCGACGAAGTCGCCGCGCGGGAACAGATTAAAAGCGAGCGCGAAATTCTGCGTCAGCCCGCCGAAGCCTACAAAATGCGCTCCATGCTCGAAAAGCTCGAGACCGGCTACCCGGAAAAGCTGACCCCGCAAGAGATTACCGAGCTGCAAAAGCTGGAAGCGATGATCAAATCGCGTACTCCGGGTGAGATCGATTGATGGATGACGTAAAGTACCTTCCGTACGGCGAAAAAGAGCTCGCTTATTTACGGAAAAAGGACAAGAAGCTCTCGGCGGTCATCGACCGCGTGGGGCACATTGAGCGCGCCGTGGACGACGACCTTTTTTCCGCCGTGGTACACCACATCGTGGGGCAACAGATTTCCACAAAGGCGCAGGCAACCGTTTGGGCGCGCGTGCAGAACGCCCTCGGCACGGTCGATGCCGAACACGTTTTGGGCTATGGCGAAGCAAATTTGCAGTCACTCGGCATTTCGTTCCGCAAGGCGGAATACATCACGGACTTCGCGAAAAAGGTGCATACGGGCGAATTTGATTTAATCAGCATCGGCGAAAAGCCGGATGAAGAGGTCATCCTCGAGCTCAGCACGCTCAAGGGCATCGGCGTGTGGACAGCGGAAATGCTGCTTTTATTCTGCCTGCAGCGCCCGAATGTGTTCAGCTACGGCGACCTCGCCATTTTGCGCGGCATGCGCATGGTCTACCGCCACAAAGAGATCGACCGCGCGCAGTTTGAGCGGTACCGCAAACGGTTTTCGCCGTATTGCAGCATCGCAAGTTTATATTTCTGGGCGGTCTCCGGCGGCGCGCTCCCCGAGCTCACCGACCCCGCCGCGCCGAAACCGAAGAAATAAACGTACATTTTCGCACGAATAGAAAAAGATAGTCTTCCAAAGCGTTTGTTTTGCTCAGAAAGACTATCTTTTTTATATCGTTTTTATCATGACAAAATTCGTGAGCCAGACGCCGTAACGCTCTACTTGCTGTTCTTTAATGGCCGCATAGCCGCGTTTTTTGAAAAAGCCTTTTGCAGTCAAAGATGCGTGCGTTGTGACGGTTTTTGTCTCGGCGACGCTTTCCAGCGCGTTGCAAATTGCGGCTGCGACGCCCTCGTTCTGGTGGTCCTTGTGGACATACAGACGGTCGAGGTAGCCCGCTTTCACATCTAAATCGCCGAAGCCGATGATTTCACCGTTTTGCTCCGCGATGACGGTTTTATGTGCGCGGAACGATGCGTCCCATGCGGCTAAATCCACTTTTCCCGTCGCCCATGCGTTCACCTGCTCGGGCGTGTAATCCCGCAGATTCACGGTGTGCACGGTGTCGTAAAACAGCCGCGCCATCTCCGCGCAGTCCGCCAGTTTGTATTCGCGTAAACGCATATTTTACCTCGGTTTTGACCCACGCTCCCCCGAACAGGAAACGGCCATTCTTGTCTTTTGTTTCGACATACCCTTTGTTTCTATCTCCGCTCCTGCTTTTAGAGCGATAAACTCAGTCCTTCGGGACTTTGACCCAGATGCCGGGGGTCTTTTCGGCTTCCATAAGGGCGCCCCAGGCGCTGATGATGGAAAGCGTCTCGCTGTGCGGGGCGGGGATGGTGCCGTTTTTGAAGAACTCAACGAGTGCTTCAATGAAGTGGCGGAAGTAATCGGAGCGAATTTCCAGCACGGAATTTTCCGTAGAGCGCGCAATGTTCATCAGGAACGGCGAGCCCTTTGCGTAGCCGGAAAGCGTTGCGGTGCGGCCGTCCGCAAAGCGCAGAACGCCGGTGTACACCTCGTCGTTTGTCAGGTGCATGACTTCCGTCGCGGGAGCCTGCATCATCATGAAGATCGGCTCCAGCTGGTGGATGGCGTAATCCTCAAAGCCGTTCGGGCCCCATGCGTTGACGCCTTTGATGTTCGTTTTATCCGCTGCCTGATACTCCTCCGCAAAACGCAGCGCGGAGGACGACCAGCACGGCGTGCCGCTCTGCTCGGCAAGGTCGAGCATACGCTTTGCAGCGAAGTGATCCGGCGCAAAGGTTTTATCCACATAGCAGCGCTTGCCGGAGCGCAGCGCGAGGCTTGCGAGTTCTTCGTGCTTTTTCGGGTCGCGCGGGGCGAGCACGAGCAGAACATCGCTCTTTTCGATGAGCTCCTCCTGCGTCATCATGCGGGTGAGACCGTATTTTTCGCACCATGCGTCCGTTGTGAGGCCGCCCTCGGGGCTGTCGATTTCAGCCCAGGCGTACACGGCTTCTACCTCGCCGTTTGAGTAATCGTGCAGCATGTGAACGTAGTTATTGGCGTGCCACTCGTCTAAATAGTAATCGATAAAACCGACTTTGATCATGTTTTTGACTCCTTTAAACTGAATTTCAATACAACTTTCCGGCGTACTTTTCCGCCGGTATTCGCGTTCATTATAGCACATTCCGCCGTTTTGTACCGCAGTTTTTGCGAAATTTTGAAAGTTCATGGAAAAAGCAAACCCTTTGTGTGAAATATGCAAAAAAGCGTCCCGAATGCTCGGAACGCTTTTTAGAAATTTGGAAATTCGGTGTGGTTTTTGCCGCCTTATCTCGCGTTTTTCTTGACGCGCAGGCGGTTGATGGCGCGGGCAAGGTTTGCCTGCGCGGTGCGGTATTCACGCACGCTGCGCTTTTGGAGGATGGCCTCCTTCGCCTCATCGGCGGCGCGCTGTGCACGTTTGGCATCGATCTCTTCCGGGTACTCGGCGGAGTCTACGAGTACGAGGACATCGTTGCCCTCGACCTTCACCATGCCCTCGGAAACGGCGGCGGTGCGCCACTCCTTACCCGGTGCGCGGTAAGAGAGCACGCCCGGCACGACAGCGGAAATCATATTGCTGTGACCAGCCAGAATGCCGTACTGGCCGACCGTTGTGGGCACGACAAGCGACTCGCACTCGCCCTCGAAAAAGACCTTATCGGCTTCAAGCAGGTGCATCTGAAATGTACGCATCAGATCGCCTCCGCCTCTAACTGCTTCGCTTTCGCGATGACATCCTCCAAGGTACCGACGTTATAGAACGCCGCCTCGGGGTACTGATCCATTTCGCCGTCTACGATGGCCTTGAAGCCGCGCAGCGTCTCTTTGAGCGGGACGTAAACGCCCGGCACGCTGGAGAACTTTTCTGCGACGTGCATCGGCTGCGAGAGGAAACGCTGGATCTTTCTGGCGCGCTGCACGGTGAGCTGGTCTTCGTCGCTGAGCTCGTCCATACCGAGGATGGCGATGATGTCCTGCAGCTCGCTGTACTTCTGGAGGGTCTCCTGCACTTCACGCGCGATGCGGTAGTGCTCTTCGCCGACAACATCGGCTTCGAGGATACGGGAGGTGGACTCCAGCGGATCGACAGCGGGGTAAATGCCCTGCTCGGCGATCTTACGGCTCAAAACGGTCGTAGCGTCGAGGTGGGCGAATGTTGTGGCCGGGGCCGGGTCGGTAAGGTCATCGGCAGGCACATAAACGGCCTGAACCGAGGTGACGGAGCCGTCTTTTGTGGAGGTGATGCGCTCCTGCAGCTCGCCCATTTCGTTTGCGAGGGTCGGCTGATAACCGACGGCGGAAGGCATACGGCCGAGAAGCGTGGAAACCTCACTGCCGGCCTGCACGAAACGGAAGATGTTATCGATGAAGAGCAGAACGTCCTTATGCTCTTCGTCACGGAAATGCTCTGCCATGGTGAGGCCGGAGAGGGCGACACGCATACGCACGCCCGGGGACTCGTTCATCTGGCCGAAGACGAGCGCGGTTTTATCGCCGACGCCGCTTTCACGCATTTCACGCCAGAGGTCGTTGCCCTCACGGCTGCGCTCGCCGACGCCGGTGAACACGGAGTAACCGCCGTGCTCCATGGCGACGTTGTGGATGAGTTCCTGGATAAGGACGGTCTTGCCGACGCCTGCGCCGCCGAACAGACCGATTTTGCCGCCCTTCGGGTACGGCTCCAGAAGATCGATGACCTTGATGCCGGTCTCGAGGATCTCGACGGCCGGGTTCTGCTCGTCAAACGACGGAGCTTTTCTGTAAATGCTTTTGTGCGGCTCGGTTGCGGGAACGGCTTCGCCGCCGTCGATGGGATCGCCGAGCACGTTGAACATGCGGCCGAGCGTGTTTTCGCCCACCGGCACTTCGATGGTTTTGCCCGGAGCCTCAACCTGCATACCGCGGGAAAGGCCCTCACTGCCGGAAAGCATGACGCAGCGGACCGTGTTGTCACCCACATGCTGGGCAACCTCCATCACATACCGCCGTCCGTCCACGGTAAGCGAAAGGGCTTCTCTGATTTTCGGCAGAACGCCGGACTCGAACTGTACGTCGATGACCGGGCCGGAGATCTGTACGATCTTACCTGTATTCACGTTGTTCACGCTTCCTTCCTGTGTTTTTGACGCTGTGCCTTCGCACCGGCGGAGACCTCTGTAATCTCCTGCGTGATGGCAGCCTGACGCACGCGGTTATACTGCAAGGAAAGCTCTGCGAGGAGCTTTTCCGCGTTGCTGTTGGCGGAATCCATCGCCGTCATGCGGGCATTCTGCTCGCTGCAGAAGCTATCGATGAGGGCACTGTAAATAAAGCCCGAAACGTAGCTTTGCATGATGTTGTTGAGAACCGCCTGCACGGAGGGCACAAACTCGAACGGCGTGGTGACCGCCTTTTCCACCGTATCCGTCTGGAAATAGGCGCGGTGGAACGGCAGCAGACGCGTGCAGTGTGCAGAGGACGTGAGGCTGTTCTCCATATCGGTATAAATGATAAAAATCTTCTTAAAATCCCCGCGGTCGTAGCCCTCGAGCAGGATGTCGCAAATTTCTCTCGCGCGCTGCATGGTGGGGTTCTGTGCCGTATAGAGGAAGCTGTGTTCCATGGGGATATTGTGCTGCGTAAAGAAGTGGCGGCCGTATTCGCCTACAACGTAGAGCTTCGTGTCGGGATGCTCATCGAGCATGTGCATAGCTTCCTTGATGACGTTCTGGTTGTATGCGCCCGCGAGGCCCTTATCCGCCGTGATGACGAGGCACGCATAGGTGCCCTCCAGCGGCGGCTCGCCCTCGGGGGGATAGAAATAGCGGCTGTCCACGTCGTTCTGGGTACGGAAGATACGCTTGATCTCCGTGCGCAGCGCCTCGAAATACGGGCGCGTGCGGTCCAGATCGTTGCGTGCTTTGCGCAGCTTTGTGGAAGCGATAAGGTACATGGCGTTCGTGATTTTACGCGTATCCTTAACGCTTTCGATTCTGGTTTTAATCTCTTTTGTATTAGCCATAGCGAAAACCGCCTTTCCGAGCGCTTACGCGTTCTGCGGGTTTTCCGCCTTGTACTTTTCGAGGAATTCCTTCGCGACTTTCAAAATCTCTTCGCGATCGGGGTCGGAAAGCTGACCGGTGGTATCGACACGGCGGCAGACATCGCTCATATTCTTCTCGGCGTACTTGATGAGCTCCGTGTGGAAACGACCCATATCGTCAAGCGGGACGTCCTGCATGACGTGGTGCAGGGCGGAGACGAGCGTGATGACCTGATCGTGCTGGCTCATCGGATGGTACTGCGGCTGACGCAGCAGACGCATAAGGCTCTGACCGTAGGTGAGCTGACGCTTTGTGGTCTCGTCAAGGTCGCTGGAGAACTGGGTGAAGACTTCCATTTCGCGGTACTGGGCAAGATCCAGACGGATGCCGCCCGCTGCCTTTTTCATGGCCTTTGTCTGAGCGTCGCCGCCGACACGGGAAACCGAAAGACCGACGTTAACAGCCGGACGCTGGCCGGAGAAGAACAGGTCGCTCTCAAGGAAGATCTGACCGTCTGTGATGGAAATAATGTTTGTCGGAATGTAAGCGGAAACGTCGCCCGCCTGCGTTTCAACAATCGGCAATGCCGTCATGCTGCCGCCGCCGAGTGCATCGGAAAGATGCGCGGAACGCTCCAACAAACGGGAATGCAGGTAGAAAACGTCACCCGGATACGCTTCACGACCCGGGGAACGCTCCAAAAGCAGGCTCAGTGCACGGTACGCAATGGCGTGCTTTGAAAGGTCATCGTACACGATGAGGACATCTCTGCCCTGATACATGAAGTACTCGCCGAGTGCGCAGCCGGCATACGGTGCGATGTATTGCAAGGAAGCCGAGTCACTGGCAGATGCGTTGACGACGATGGTGTAATCCATGGCGCCGCGGCGCTTTAAGGTCTCCACAAGCTGTGCAACGGAGCTGGACTTCTGACCGATGGCGACATAGATGCAAACGACGTTCTTGCCCTTCTGGTTCAAAATGGTATCGAGCGCGACGGCGGTTTTACCGGTCTGGCGGTCGCCGATGATAAGCTCACGCTGGCCGCGGCCGATCGGGAACATGGAATCGATGGCGAGAAGGCCGGTTTCCATAGGCGCGTTGACCGGCTGGCGGTCGACAATGCCCGGTGCGGGGCACTCGATGGGGCGGTAGCCCTCGGCGCTGATGTCACCCTTGCCGTCGATCGGCGTGCCGAGTGCATCGACAACACGGCCGAGGAAGCCGTCGCCGACCGGGATACCGGCGGTCTTGCCGCTTCTGCGCACAAGGCTGCCCTCGGTGATCTCGGCATCGTCGCCAAAGAGGACGCAGCCGATCTCATTGCGGCGCAGGTCCTGCACCATGCCCTTAACGCCGGAGGAGAACAGGAGAATCTCGCCGTAGGCGGCATGCTCAAGGCCACTGACAACGGCGATCTCATCGCCAACGGTGAGAACCGTACCGGTCTCTTCCGCTTCTGCGGATGGGGTAAAATCTTCAACGGCTTCCTTCATCAGCGGAATGACGGAATCACTGCCGGACTTTAACGCCTTTAGCTTTTCTTCAAACTGGCGCAGACGGCTTTTGAGGCTCCAATCGTACACATCGGTGCCGACGGTAAGCGTGAAGCCGTTCAGCATTTTATCTTCTTCAAAGGTGAGCGGAATCTCACAGCCATAGGTACGCAGCAGGAATTCCGCAAAGCGCTTTTCCTGTTCGGCACCCGGGCGGCGGCTGCCGCGGAGAACGGCTACAGCCTTTTCATCTGCATTACGCATTCGGCTCTCCCCTCTCTGCCTGATCGAGGAACGCGTCATACGGATCGCCGTCTTTATAAACAAGCTTCTTGGTCGCTTCCATAGCGAGCTCGGTAAGCTCCTTCTGTGCGTCTGCGATCATCTTATCATGTACACGGGCGGCATCCTTCTGCGCATCGGCGACGATCTTATCCGCCTGTGCATGGGCATCGGAAAGCTGCTGCTGTACGCTGCGGTCGAGCTCTTTCTGCGCTTCGGTTCTCTTTGCGCTGATCTCGCCCTCAACGGACTTGAGCTGCTCCTGATAATCCGCCTTGATCTTTTCGGCGGAATCGAGTTCACTTTGGGCCTTCTGTGCCATTTCGGCATAATGCGCTTCGCGCTTTGCCATGAAGTTCTTGACCGGCTTGTACAAAAGGAAATACAGGCCGCCGAACAAAATGACGAAATTCAGTACATGCAGCAAAATCTGCTGCCAATCAATATTCAGTGGGATGTTCACGATCTGCACTCTCCTTTACAGGACGAAGATGATGAGGATAACAACGAGCAGGGCATAAATGATGGCCGTCTCGATAAAGACGAGGCCGAGCATGAGGGTGGTACGGATCTTGCTTTCAGCCTCCGGCTGACGTGCGATGCCCTCAACAGCCTTACCTGCGGAGAGGCCCATACCGACTGCACCGCCGGCGGCTGCAATACCGACTGCAATAGCGGAAGCAAGTGCCTTAAGGCCAGTTGTGCTGTCTGCGGTGGTGGCTGCAGCTTCTACTGCGGTTTCGGCTGTTGCCGTGGTGGTTGCGGCATCGCCGTTTGTTGCGGCGAATACCGGAATGGAGATGGCGAGGATGGCGATGACTGCCAGCAGAATGATGGCAAGCTTCTTTAACTTTCTCTGTTTTGCGTTCATGATATTTTCCCTCCGTAGGTTAATTTTCAGCTTCTGCTTTTACTTTTTTCTTTTTCGGTTCCTGCTTCTCGGAAACCTCGCCGAAATAGAGCGCGACGAGCATCGTCAAAACATATGCCTGAATGAGCGCGTGCAGCAGCGTGAACATAACGCCCACGATGACCGGCAGCACAAAGCTCAGATTCACATAATAATACACAAGCTCCGTAACGAGCAGGCCGCTTAAAAGTGCGCCGAACAGACGGAAGCTCATGGAAATCGGCAGCGAGAACTCCTTTAAAGTGCTGCCCACGCCTTTGAAGCCGTTATACGCGATACCGCCGCCCAGAATGACGAGGTACGAGAAGCAGCCCATGGCGATGGCGGCGTTGACATCGGACAGCGGCGCCGGAAGCGTGATGGGCGAGCCCTCCGTTGTGATAGCCTGAATGCCGAACAGCTCAAAGAGCGTACCGATGAAAATGTACGCGCCGGCCGTGAAGATGTACGCACCGAGGAAGCCGCTGCGCCCCGGGCTGTTGGACTTAGCCATGCCGTCGAACAGGTCTACCGCCTGCTCAAGGAGCATCTGGAACTTTCCGGGCACCATCTTAAAGCGCGGAATGACGAAAATGCGCACGATGACCGCAAACACCAGCAAGATGCCCGAGACCACCATGGCGGAGATCAGCGCCGGGTTGACATCTTTGATGCCGAAGAGGCTGATTCTGTTCGTCTCATGCAGAACCGCGTCACGCATGGTCACCTGAATCGTTTCGGTCTTCTGCACCGAAGGAACCAGAATGCTTGCGACGAGCAGCACCACAATAGCGCAGATCCACAAAGCCAGCTTTGTTTTCTTTGCTTTCATTGTTTTTCCCTTTCTTTCTCAAAATTTTGCCTTCCATTTCAATATCACCGGGCAAAAATTCCCCCTTCAGCGCTGCGCCCCAAAAGGGCACACGACCGCATCTTTCGCCGCTGTGAAAAGCAGCAACAAGACACGGTCACAAGAGCACACGTTTTTGTTGACATTGACCAAATATCCTGTTACTTTTTTGTAAACTGTATTTGGAAGCATCTGTATTATACGCACATTAAATCGAATTGTAAAATGTTATATTGACATATCTACTATTTCATTTTTGATATTTTAGTAAGCCGTATGGAATTTCATTATGCCGTGCGCTATTTTTCTCTTTACAAATAAAGATAAGATGGAACGGCGCGCGGGAAAAGTCAGGCTTTTTCAACTTGACAGGGGCTTTCCCCTTGCTTTATACTGGAGAAAACAGACGGAAACGGGGAGACAATATGCGGACGGTTTATAAAAACGGCACGGTTTACACGGGAAACGGCTTTGTGACGGATTTTGCGGTGGAAAACGGAAAATTCTGCTTTGTGGGCGAGACGGATAAAGCCACGGCAGATGAAGTAGTCGATTTAGACGGAAAATTCGTCTGCGCGGGGTTTAATGACTCACACATGCATGTGCTGAACCTCGGCAATGTGCTGACAATGGCGAACCTCGGCGCGCACACGACGTCTTTAAAGGAGATGCTCGACTGTCTGCGCACCTATATAAAGGAAACGGGCGTGACACCCGGCACGTGGGTGCAGGGGCGCGGCTTTAACCACGATTATTTTGCAGACGAGCGCCGCTTTCCGACGCGGTGGGATTTGGATTCTGTCTCTACCGAACACCCGATCTGCATTACGCGGGCATGCGGGCACATCTGCGTAGTGAACTCGAAGGCGCTGGAAGTGTTGGGCATTACGAAGGACACGCCGCAGGTGGCGGGCGGCAGCTTTGCTTTAGACGAAAACGGCGAGCCGAACGGGCAATTTTTTGAAAACGCCGTAGCGGTGGTGTACGCGGGCATCCCGGCGCCGGATGAGGCGCAGCTGTGTGCAATGCTGCGCGCCTCTTGCAAGCGGCTGAACCGTTACGGCATCACCTCTTGCCAAAGCGACGACTACGAGACATTCCCCGGTGTGCCGTATGAGACGGTGCAGAAGCTTTTGAGAACGCCGGGGCTGATGACGGTGCGCGTGAATGAGCAGGCACAGTTTACGAACGTAGAGGCGCTTTCTGAATATATCGAGAGCGGCGATGCGTATTTTGAAGACGACATGTTCCGTGCGGGACCGCTGAAGATCATCTCGGACGGGTCGCTCGGCGCACGCACAGCGTGTTTAAGCCGCCCGTATGCAGACGATGAGAACGCACGTGGCATTCCGCTATACACGAATGCGGAATTGAACGGGCTTATCTCTCTTGCGAACGAAAAGGGACTTTCCGTTGCGGTACACGCCATCGGCGACGGGGCGCTCGACAATGTATTGGACGCTTACGAAAAGGCGCTTAACGAGCACCCGCGCGACGACCACCGCCATGGCATCGTACACTTTCAGATCGTGCGGCGTGACCAGATTGAGCGCATGAAGAAATTAAAGCTGCGCGTGAATTTGCAATCGATCTTCCTCGACTACGACACGCACATTGTGCGCGAGCGTGTGGGCGATGAATTGGCGGGCACAAGTTACCCGGCTAAGACGCTTTTAAACGCGTGCATTCCGTTCTCGAACGGCTCGGACGCGCCGGTGGAGGAACCGAACGTGATGCGCGGCGTGGAATGTGCGGTGACGCGGCGGAGCATTGGCTCTACGGACGCGCCGTATCGCCCGGAGGAAGCGCTGACGGTACGGGAGGCCATTGACTCGTTTACAAAAAGCGGCGCGGTAGCATCATTTGAGGAAGGCAAAAAGGGCGAGATTGCAAACGGACAGCTTGCGGACTTTGTGGTGCTTTCCGAAGATCCGTTCAAGGCGGACGCAAATACGCTGCACCGTATTGAAGCCGAGGCGACGTATTTAGGCGGCAAATGCGTTTACAAGCGCATGCGTTTACAAAAAATAAAACAATGAAATTTCCGGGTAAGGCTTGTCTTTGCCCGGTTTTCGTTTATAATGGATAGGGCGCGTGTATTCGGCGCGCTGCTTATTTTTCTCAGGGGAGAACATTTATGGGTAAATTTACATTTCATCCGGTCAAATCGCTGCGGTCTGACCCGAAGCTGCGCATGCTGTGCCTTTTCGGCATTGAGGGCTTTTTATTGCAGTATGCCGTTTCGCTTTACACGCTGGCGAACAATTTGTATGCGACGAATCTTGGCGCGACGGACACGCAGATCGGTCTTGTGCAGATGGTACCGAACATGGTGGCGGGCATCTGTATGATCCCGGTGGGATTCCTTGCGAACCGCACGAAGACGAGCCGCACGGTGCCGTTCGTGCTGGCGCTGTTTTTGAGCGCGGCGTATTTTGCTTACGGCTCTGTGCCGCTGTTCGGTGAGCACCGCATGACGGCATTTTTTGTGTTTCTCGGCATGACGGTGGGCGGCATTGCGCTGTATAACGCGCAGTGGCAGACATTCTTCGGCGACGCGGTGGAGCCGGGCCTGCGCAACAGCGTGTTCACGTTCCGCAGCCGGTGTCTGTTCTTTGTGGGCATTGTGGTGCCGCTTTTGTGCGGCAATATCATGACGCTGATGCCGGACACCGAGGGAAAGCTCATTGTGCTGCGCATTTTCTTTTATACTGCAGGCGTATGCATGCTTTTGCAGGCGCTTGTGCTGCGCCGCATCCCCTGTCCGCCGCGCAAGGCGGAGGAAAAGCAGGAGATGGGACTGAAAATGTTCCCGGAGGCTTTGAACCAGATGGTACGCAGCAAGCCGTTCCGCGGCTTTTTCATCTGCATCATGCTGTTTTACCTTTCGTGGCACCTGGACTGGAGCCTTTGGTACATAGCGGAGACAAAATATGCCGGCATGAACGAAGCGCAGCTGAGCTTTTTTCAGGCTTTGTGTTCCATTTGCCAGATGATCTTCATCGGCTTTTTCTCGAAGCTGTGCCGCCGCAAATCCGAGCATTTTACAATCATTTTTGTATGCGCGGGCTTGCTGCTCTGCCCCATTACAGTGGCTTCTATGACGTTGCTGCCGCAAAGCGCGCGTATGCCGTATTTTATGATTCTGGCGCTCATCGGCAACATTCCGCAGGGTGCGACGAGCATGTGCGTGGTACAGCTGCTTTTGCAGGCGACGCCGAAAAAGAACCGCGCGCTCATCATCAGCATTTACACGCTGTTTGTGACGCTAAGCAACTCGCTTCTGCCGTTCTTCGGCGTTTCGGTCTACACGGCGCTCGGCGCGAACGACACGGCAATCTTCACAGTGAACGTGATCGAATCTGCGGCACGCTTTGGGGTGCTGATTATGATGATCCTCCGTTACCGCATGATGAAGCGCCGCGGCGACTTGTTCCGCCCGCTGTGCGAGGAGTAAGGAGAAATGTATGGCTCTTGTTTTATACCATGTTGAAGACGCTGCGAAGGAAAAGCAGCTTTCTGCACTGTGCAGAGAACTGCACCTGACGGCAAGACGTCTGACGAACGCCGACCGTGACCGCGCAGTTGCAGCGCTGTGCGGCGAGAAAGTGAACGCGAACGTGCAGAAAGCCCCGGCGGGCTACAAGCTGCCGGAGGTGCTGATTTTCTCCGGCTTTGCGGGTGAGATGCTGGACGTGTTCCTTGCGGCGTACAAAAAAACGGGTATCGCGCCCATTCCGCTGAAAGCCGTACGCACGGAGCACAACGACAAGTGGAGCCTTTACGCACTGTGCGAGGAGCTGCGCCGCGAGCACGCCGCCATGCTGCTGCGCGGGAGCTTTGGAAAGTAAGGTTATTGATAATTTGAAGATGGAACGACCCCGAGGGTTTGAAACTCGGGGTCGTTTTTTATACAAAAAGCGCCCGCAGAAGATGACTCTGCGGGCGCTGGGTTTTAGTTTTCGTTTAAGGGGTTGGGGCCGGCGCCTACGTCGTAGATCTGGATATAGAACTGCGAATTGGAGACGAGGAGCATATAGGCGGGGTCGTAGCTGCGGATGGGATAGAGCGTATCGTAGGCTTTGCGCACCTCGCCGTTTGCGAGCTGCTGCGCACCGAGGCGGTAGGTCGCCTCCGTGACGCGGGAGGCGGCGTCGCCGTAATCGCCGGCGGCCTTAAACTCCGCGATGGCGTTTTCGTAATCGGCGTTGTTGTAATACTGCTCCGCTTTCAGCGCGTGGATGCGCAGAAGCTGCGTCGGGCAGTCTTCATACTCGCCGAGCTTTGCGAAAATTTCGGTCGCCTTGTCGTACTCGCCGTCTTCGACGAGCTTTAACGCCTGCGCGTAGTAGGCGGCGTCAATCTTCGGGAGAAGGTCTTTATCGGTGACATACTCAAAATAGGTAAGTGCTTTTTCTTCGTCGCCCTTTTCGTAGAACGCGATGCCTTTATCACAGAATGCGGCCTGCATTTTCTTATTCTGCTCCGCGTTGACTTCTTTAAAATGCGCGGCGGCGGACTTTAAGTTATCCGCTTCGAGGGCCTTCATGCCGAGCTCATAGTGACAGGTCTCGACTTTTTCGGCGGCATCCTTGTAATCCTTGAGGGGCTCAAGGAGATTTAACGCGTCTTCGTATGCACCGCTTTCAAACGTCTTGATGGCACGGCGGTACTCGGCCTCGGTGATCCGATCTTTGCTGTCTTCGTAATCGCCGAGGGCGGTGAAGGCTTCGATGGCTTCTGCGAATTTCTCGTTTTCGAGCAGGTCGCAGGCTTTTTTGTACTCTGCCTCCGTGATACGGGCGGCGCTGTCGCTGTATCCGTCGAGCGCCGTGAACGCGGTGATGGCTTCGTCATACTTGCCGGCTTCGAGCAAGGCGGCGGCATCGTTATAGTGGTTCTGCGGGATGATGTAGACGATGAGCACCACGACGAACGCGGCGATGAGGACGGCGAGCGGAATGGAAACGGACAGGAAAATTTTGCGGTGGAGCCGCTTTTTGCGGGCAGCTTCCTCAGCGGCAGCCTTTTCCTCTGCCGCTTTGCGGGCGGCAGCTTCGGCGGCGGCTTTTTCCTCTGCCGCTTTCTTTTCTGCGGCGATGCGGGCGGCCTCGGCCTTTTCAGCTTCAGCCTTGTTATAGGCTTCGAGATTTTCTTTCAGCTTTTCTTCGTCTTCAAACAGTGCGTGCTGGGGCCCGTACTCGGCACCGCAGGCAGCGCATTTTTTTTCATCTTTGTGGTTCACTTCGCCGCAAGCGCACATCCAGAGGTCTTTGTATTCCTGCGGAACGAACTGCGCCGCAGCTTCTTTATCCTCTGCCATTTCGGTGAAATCGCGCTGATACTGTGCACGGAGGTCTTCGTCCTCCATGACGTCCGCGATTTTCACCTGTTCGGGGAGATTTTCAAACAGCAGCGAGGCGCTGCCGTTCCAGAACACGTCTTCGCCCTCGAACTGCACCTTTTTGATGGCAACGGAGAAGCTGTACGCGGCGTCATCAACGTCGATCTCCTCGTCTGCGCCGAAGACCGCGTCGCGGCCCAAAATGGGCACGAGATAGCGGCGGTCGCGCACGACGGCAAGCTCGTTTGTGGCTTTGTCGAAAATGTGGATATCGACGTAAACACTCGTCACAGCACGGGGGTCGATATTGCGGAACGCAAGACGCAGGAATGTGCGCGGGGAAGCCGTTTCTTCCTGCTCTGCGACGGGCGTAGTTTCCGCGGCTTCCGTCTCTTCCGCTTCGGCGGGCGCGGTGAGCTCTTCACGGTACAGCGCGCCGCTTTGCAGCAAGACCGGGCAGGACTCTCTATATTGATTTTTCAGTTCAAAAAACGGCTCAAAATCAGCCATAGTTTCTTTCCGTCCTTTTTATCTGCTTATCATCGAAGCCGTTGTGGTTTCGACGGTTTTCATACAATACATACTCAGTTTAATTATACCTGATCAGGGCGAAAAAGCAAGGAAAAAGTGCGTGGGTGGGGAGAAAGTTTTGAGCGGCTGACGGTGATATATGCTCTAAGTGACTTCTTAATCATGATT
>ENA-ORTQ01002338-ORTQ01002338.1-human-gut-metagenome-genome-assembly--contig:-NODE-2338-length-17003-cov-2.753599_pt1 | contig 17003 bp, 23 predicted proteins | sample MGYA00241912_ERZ509188 | MGnify/ENA primary metagenome ERZ509188 (study PRJEB26280, sample SAMEA2338849) | human gut metagenome | biome: human gut; feature: human-associated habitat; material: faeces...
TATCCCAGAATCCCACTTTTCCGCCGGGCGGCAGGAAGAAAAGGCCCCGCCCCAGCTCCGTATAAAGGCTCCCCCGCTCCATCTCTTTTCCGCAAGACGGGCAATTCATAGGCGCGCTTCCCTCATTCTGACGCTGCAGGCTGTTCCGTCTCCTCCGGCATTTCCAGTGTGAAGCGTCCCAGCTTGCCAGCTCTGTACTCGTCCAACAGGATTTTGGCCATCCGCTCCGTGTCCACCTCGCCGCCGGAGATCAGAAAGCCCCGCTTTTTCCCGACGGCCTCCAGCAGGCGGTAGCCCCAGGCCACGTCCTCCTCGCCGTCCTGACGCTCCGGCAGGGACGGGAGCTTGTAGCCGGTCCTCAGGGCCTCCGGGTAGTTGGTGCCCAGGTACGCCATCAGGTGGCAGCCCAGGGTCTCCATGTCCAGGATCTCGTCCTTCACCGCGCCGGTGTAGGCCAGGTTCAGCCCCACGCTCTGGTCCTCAAACTTGGGCCAGAGGATGCCGGGGGTGTCCAGCAGTTCCAGGTTCTTGTCGATGGGCACCCATTGCTTGGACCGGGTAACGCCGGGGCGGTCCCCCGCCTTAGCCGACTTCTTCCGGGCCACCTTATTGATAAAGGTGGACTTTCCCACGTTGGGGACTCCCACCACCATGGCCCGCACCGGACGGCCTACCTGGCCCTTCTCCCGCCATTTTGAGATCTGCTCCTTCAGCACTTCCTGGGTCACAGAGGAGAACTGGTTTACACCCCGGCCGGTCTTGGCATCAGTCTCCAGCACCGCATATCCTTTTTTCCGGAAATACTCGCCCCAGGCCCGGTTCTGGGCCGGGTCGGCCTGATCTGCCCGGTTCAGCACGATCAGCCGGGGCTTATCGGCGCAGATGGCATCGATGTCCGGGTTCCGGCTGGAGATGGGGATGCGGGCGTCGATGATCTCCGCCACGATGTCCACATGCTTCAGGTCCGCCTCGATCTGCCGTCGGGTCTTGGTCATATGTCCCGGATACCACTGAATATTCAACTCTCGTCTTCTCCTTCCCTACGGCGGAGGGCGTGCTCCGCTCTCCCCGCCGCCATGGTATAAAAAGGGAGCGGTACCAGTACCGCTCCCTTTTTATGTTGGATTACAGGGCTTCCTTGATCTTGGCGGACTTGCCCACGCGGTCGCGCAGGTAGTACAGCTTGGCGCGGCGGACCTTACCGTGGCGGACGGTCTCGATCTTCTCAATGGAGGGAGCGTGGACGGGGAACACCTTCTCCACACCGACGCCGTAGGACACGCGGCGGACGGTGAAGGTCTCCTCCAGACCGCCGTGCTTCTTGGCGATGACGGTGCCCTCAAAGACCTGGATACGCTCGCGGTTGCCTTCCTTGACCTTGATGTGCACCCGCACGGTGTCGCCCACCTCTACGACGGGGGGCTTAGCCTTCAGGTGCTTCTGAGTAAAAGCCTGCATGAGATCCATAATGATTCCTCCTGTTTATATAGGCGTTCTTGCCGGCCGTCTGCCCCGCTGTCGCTGGGGCGCCGCAGAGGACCGCCCGTTATCAGACCAAAGGATTATACCACAGTATTTTTCAAAATGCAAGTAGAATTTCCCTGTTTTTCGCCTTTCTCACACCGAATCATAAGCCTCCCGGTGGCTCTCCGTCCGCCGGACCTCCACCTTCGGGAAGTGCCGGGAGAGGAACTGCACCAGCGCTGGGCACACTACATCCTCTGTGGCAAAATGGCCCGCGTCCATCAGATTGATGCCCAGGGCCTTTGCCTCCAGGTATTGGTCGTACTTCACGTCGGCAGTGACGAAAGTGTCACACCCCGCCGCCAGGGCGTCGGAGAGCATGGAGGCGCAGGCGCCGCCCCCCACCGCCACCCGGCGCACCGGCCGGCCCGTCTCCACGAAACGGACGCTGCAGGCGGAGAGCTTTTCCTTGATAAAGGCGGCAAATTCAGCGGCGGAACAGCCGGCCTGAGGGGCCGTCCCAACCCGGCCGATGCCGTAGGGCCGCCCCTGTCCGTCAGTCCCGTCCCGGCAGAGCAGTTCCACACCGTCCAGCTCCAGGGCCCGGGCCAGACAGTCATTGACGCCCCCCTGGGCGGCGTCCAGATTGGTGTGGGCGCACACCGCCCCGATACCCTGTTCCGCCAGCAGGAGCAGGGTCCGCCCGGTGCTGGTCTGGTCGGTGAGGGCCTTCACCGGATGAAAAATCACCGGGTGGTGGGAGACGATCAGCTCCGCCCCCCAGCGGCCGGCCTCCGCCGCCACCGCCTCCGTGATGTCCAGAGACACCAGGACCCTCCGGACCTCCCGCTCTCCCCGGCCCACCAGGAAGCCCGCATTGTCAAAGTCCATCTGGGTGTCGAAGGGGGCCCACTGGTCCAGAGCCCGGTAGACGTCTATTATCGCTGCTGCCATGCATCCCACTCCTTCCGCATCTCCATCAGGCCCTCCAGGACCTGCTCCAGCTCCCTGCGGCGCGCCTCCGCCGGCGCCCGGGAGCGGGCCATCCCATCCAGGGCGCGCCTCACCCGCCCCAGCAGCAGGCCTCGGAGCGGGTCCTCCATCCCCGGGTACTGGCGCCCCGCCCACTCCTCGGCGGGCGTCATGGGGACCGCGCCTCCCTGTCTCGCCAAAATTATGCTGTAAAGGGTTTCCCCTTCCAAAACTGTTTTCTCCCGTAGGCATAGAAATCCATTGCGCCACAGCCAGCCCCGCAGCTCCGCCTGAGTGCTCATGGGCTGGAGAATAATCGGAAAGTCTTTTTCCTTTACCCACGGCGCCGCTTCCAAGATATTAGTGATAGTCTCCCCCCCCATCCCGGCGATGACCAGAGCGTCCACCTCCTCCGGAGCGATTCCAGAGAGGCCGTCGCACAGGCGGAAGGACATCCGCTCAAAGCAGCCGCAGGCCCGGGCGGTAGCCCGGGCCCTGGAGAGGGGCCCCTCCCGCACATCTGAGGCGATGGCGCTGGGGATGCGTCCGTTCTGGAGCAGCCATACCGGGAGATAGGCGTGATCCGTCCCCACATCAGCCAGCCGGGCCCCCTCCGGGATCATCTCCGCCACCCCCTGGAGCCGGGGGCTCAGCTCCGCCCGCTTCTCCATAGTCACAGGGACAGGCTGACCGTCAGGTAAAGGGCGTGGGCAAAGTCCCGGGCTGCCTCATCCCGCTCTTCATTCATAAAGGGCTCCTGGGGCCCGAAGTCCCGGCGGCACAGCATGCCGAGATAGTCCATCTCCCCGTGCTTGCACCAGCGCTTCAGCCCCTCGTCCCACAGGTCCGCGCCCCGGTCGGGGTGATAGCCGCAGCTGGCGATAGCAGCCACCTGCTTCAGCTTCCAAAGGGCGGGCTGACGGCCCTCCGGCCCATAATACTTGTTGGGTGCATAGATCAGCCGGTCCATCACCGCCTTCATAGGCGGAGTGCAGTACCAGGAATAGATAGGGCTTGCAAGGATAAGTACTTCACTGGTCTGGACGGAATCAAAGATGGCCTGCATGTCGTCCTCCTGGGGACAGCCGAAGGTCCCCCAGGGCGTGCTCTGGCACTGCTTGCAGGACAGGCAGGGCAAAATGGTCCGGTCATAGAGCCAGATCATATCCTGCTCGATCCCCATGTCCCGGTTCTCCTCCATAAATGCCCGCAGCAGAGCGGCGGTATTGCCGTTCTTCCGGGGGCTCCCCATCAAAACCGTATATTTCAACGCTGTTTCCTCCCCTGTTGTTTAATGAATAAAAAAGCGGGGCGGATTGCTCCGCCCCGCTTTTTCAGCAGCTCAGTTTTCGGCGGCGATCATGGCGTTGACCTGCTGGAGCAGATCATCCACGTCCACCCCGTGGACCATGCAGGCCTGCTCCACGGTCTCCCCGCGGGAGGCAGGGCAGCCCAGGCAGTGCATGCCGATCCCCATGAAGAGGGGGGCGGTCTGAGGCGCAATGTTGAGGATATCACCGATGATGGTGTCCTTGGTGATGGTCATAGCAGAATTCCTCCGTTTTCTTTGGAATAAGAATAGTATATCCTATCGACAGGATTTTTGCAATGGAGAATTTTATGTTTTCTGCTTTCTCCAGATGTGGTCTCTTTCCCTGAGAAAGAGGACGGCCCCCCCTATCTTCTCAGCCCCGGGACCTCCTTCCCGCTCCTCAACATCTGAGAAAGGGTGGAAAAGAGAAAAAGGGTGCCCGGTGGGCACCCTTTTTTCCTGGATGAAATCAGCCCTGCTGCTCGCGCATCTTGGCGAAGCACTCGCTGCAGTAAACAGGACGGTCAGACTTGGGCTCAAAGGGGACCCGAGCCTCGCCGCCGCAGGCAGCGCAGGTGGCAGTGAAGTACTCACGGGGGCCACGGGCCGCGTTCTTGCGGGCGTCACGGCAGGCCTTGCAGCGCTGGGGCTCGTTCTGGAAGCCGCGCTCCGCGTAGAACTCCTGCTCACCGGCGGTAAAGGTGAACTCATTGCCGCACTCTTTGCATACCAGGATCTTGTCTTCGTACATGGTTTTCCCTCTCTTTGACTCGTTCCCCATTTTTCATGGGTGGTGTAATATTTGCGATCAGCTCTTGCTGAGATCGCCGGAAGAAAGTTGCCGCGCCACCTTTCGCCTGATCCGCTGAACGGCGTTGTCCACTGACTTAGTGGAGCGCCCGACCTGGCTGGCGATCTCGGCGCAGGAGAGACCGCCCAGATAGTAGGATAGGATTTCTGCCTCGAAACCGGATAATTGTCCCTTCAGAGCGTCTAGGCGCTCTCTCAGTTCTTCCCTGCCGATGACAACATCTTCCGGGCTCTCTTCGCTGGAGAACAGGTGTGCGCTGGTTCCGTCAAAAAGAGGGGTTTCGAATGAGACGCTATGGTTCAGGGGAAAGTGTTTATCCCGCTGCGCCGCCCGGACGGCGGCATAGAGCCTGCTGCGGACACAAATCTCCGCATAGGTGCGGAAGGAGGTCTCCTTGCCGCTCTGGAAGCCGCGGATGGCGGCCAGCAGTCCCAGCATCCCCTCCTGGATCAGATCCTCGCTGTCGCCGCCTGCCAGAAAAAGCGGGCGGGCACACACTCGCACCAGACGTGTATAGCGGCCGACCAGCTCGGTCTCTGCCAGCGGGTCGCCGGAGGCGGCCAGACGGCAGAGCGATTCATCCGAGTAAGACTGTGTTTGGGACTGCACCAAATCCATATACTATGGCTCCTATACATAATAAACAAAACCGACGGATTTGTCAAGAAAAATTTTGAATCGATTTGTGAAAGTCTCACAGAGCAGGAAAACTGCCCCTTGTCACGAACTTCCACACCTTCCAGTTTTCTGTCACAGGGCGGCGATCTGGTCCGCCAGCCGCTGCGCCGCCGCCTGGGCCGTATCCTGATCCCTGGCCTCCACCATGACCCGCATCAGGGCCTCAGTGCCCGAGGGGCGCACCAGCACCCGGCCCTCGCCGGCCAGCTTCTCCTCCTCCGCAGCCACGGCATCGGCCAGGGCCTGGCTGGCCATAACGGCCTTTTTCCTGTCGTTGTCGGCGACCGGGATGTTGATGAGCACCTGGGGATACCGCTGGCAGATCCCGAACACCTCAGAGGCCCGTTTCCCGCTCTCCTTCAGCAGAGCGAGCACCTGGAGGGCGGTGAGCTGCCCGTCTCCGGTGGTGGCGTGCTCTAGGAAGATCATGTGTCCCGACTGCTCTCCTCCAATGGCATAGCCCTTCTCCAGCATACGCTCCAGCACGTTGCGGTCGCCCACGGAGGTGCACTCCAGGTCCATCCCGTGCTCTTTGGCGAACAGATGCAGCCCCAGATTGGACATGACGGTGGCCACCACCGCGTTTCCTGGCAGCTTCCCCTTCCGCTTCATGTCCAGACCGCATGCCGCCATGATCTGGTCGCCGTCGATCAGCTCCCCCCGCTCATCCACTGCCAGGCAGCGGTCTGCGTCGCCGTCAAAGGCGATACCGATGTCATAGCCCCCCGCCCTTACCATGGCGGCCAAGGCGTCCATGTGGGTGGAACCGCACTTTTCGTTGATGTTGACCCCGTCCGGGTCGGCGTTGATGACGTCGGTGCGCAGCTTGGAGAAGCGGTCGAACAGGCGGGCGGCGGTGGCGGAGGCGGCACCATTGGCACAGTCCACCAGGATGCGCAGGCCGCCCAGGGTGGAGTCGATGGTGGACTCCAGGTGGTCGATGTAGTCCTCTGACGCTTTGGGGGCCACATAACTCACTTTGCCGATCTCCCCGTGGGTCTTTCGGGGCACGTCGTTGTGGCCGAAGAGGACGATCTCCTCGATCTTCTCCTCCAGCTCGTCGGACAGCTTGAAGCCCTGGCCGTTGAAGATCTTGATGCCATTGTGCTCGAAGGGGTTGTGACTGGCGGAGATGACGATGCCCGCATCCGCCCCCTCGTCCACCGTCACCCAGGCCACGCCGGGGGTGGGCAGGGTGCCCAGGTCCAGCACGTCGGCCCCCGCGGTGCACAGCCCCGCGATGAGGGAGCCCTTCAGCAGGTCGCCGGAGATGCGGGTATCCTTGCCGATGGTGACCAGGGGCTTCTCCCCCGGCTGCTTGCCCTTGGCCAGCACCTCCGCCGCCGCCAGGCCCACCTTATAGGCCAGGTCCGCGTCCAGACCGGCGTTGACCACGCCCCGGATGCCGTCAGTTCCGAATAGTTTACCCATATATGATTACCTCTTTCTTCCGAATTGATCAAAGTTTTCCTTCAATGCCCGCTCCACAGGGAACATGCTGCCCACAAGCACTGCCAGCTGCACCCCTGTCACCGGAATACACCACATCCCGGTCTCCTCTGTGCCCCGCCCCAGGGCAGGCAGCATAGCCAGCAGGCTCAGAGGAAGCATGACAGCCCCCGCCCGAGACCAGAGCTTCCCGCACACCCGGTGGGCAAAGTCCCAGGTCTGCTGATTTTTCATGGATCGTGCGGTGCGGTAACCGTAGAGGGAGTTGATGCTCTTGGGCGGCTTTGTCAAAAAACGCCGGCCAAAAAACAGCATCACCAGCGGGATCAGCAGGGACGAGGCGGTGCAGAAAAGCCAAAAGCCCATGGTCCTCTCCCCTTTCCGATTTAGAAGCTCAGCTGGTCCAGTCCGCCGCCGCCCGCGCCCCCGGGCATCGGCAGCCCCAGGTGCTGATAGGCCTTGGGAGTGACGCAGCGGCCCCGGGGGGTCCTAGTGAGGAAGCCCAGCTGCATCAGGTAGGGCTCATACACGTCCTCCAGGGTGACCGCCTCCTCGTTGATGGTGGCGGCCAGGGTCTCCAGCCCCACCGGGCCGCCCCGGTAATTTTCGATGATGCTCCGAAGCATCCGGTGGTCGATGGAGTCCAGCCCCAGGGGATCGATCTCCAGGGCGGTAAGGGCCTGGTCTGCCACGTTCCGGGTGATGACGCCCCCAGCCCGCACCTGGGCGAAGTCCCGCACCCGGCGGAGCATCCGGTTGGCGATGCGGGGCGTCCCCCGGGAGCGGCGTGCGATCTCCATGGCTCCCTCCGGCTCGATGGGCACCTCCAGGATGCCGGCGGAACGGGTGACGATCAGGGCCAGCTCCTCCGGACTGTAAAGCTCCAGCCGCAGCGTCACACCGAATCGGTCCCGCAGGGGGGCGGACAGCTGTCCGGCCCGGGTAGTGGCCCCGATGAGGGTGAACCTGGGCAGGTCCAGGCGGATGGAGTTGGCTGAGGGCCCCTTGCCGATGATGATGTCGATGGCGTAGTCCTCCATGGCAGGGTAGAGCACCTCCTCCACCGCCCGGTTCAGGCGGTGGATCTCGTCCACGAACAGGATGTCGTTCTCGTTCAGGTTGGTAAGCAGGGCGGCCAGGTCCCCCGCCTTCTCGATGGCTGGGCCGGAGGTGATGCGCACGTTCACCCCCATCTCATTGGCGATGATGCCGCTGAGGGTAGTCTTGCCCAGTCCAGGGGGGCCGTGGAGCAGCACATGGTCCAGGGGCTCATGGCGCATCTTGGCCGCCTGAATGAACACCTCCAGGTTGCCCTTGGCCTTCTCCTGGCCGATGTACTCCCGCAGGGTCTTGGGCCGCAGGGAGTACTCTCCCTCGTCCTCCCGGGTGAGGGAGGTGGTCACCAGGGGCTCCTCCAGCCCCTCCGCTTCAAATTCTGTGTTGGAAAAATCAATGGCCATAGGTCCACTTCCTGTTCATTGGTCCGATCCCGGCCGCACGCGCCCCACCGGTCAGGGCAGGTCGTACAGCAGGTCGCATTTGGGATATTCCCGATAGGCCCCCTCCGGGAGCTCCATGCCGAAGCCGTCGAAAAAGATCTTAGGCGGCTCGGCGCTGATGACCTCTAGCAAGGTGCCAGCGGCCGCCAGCAGAGGGCGCCCTCTCCCCTACTGTTGTGGGTGGGCGGCATCGAACCCGTCTGCCAGCTTCGTCAGCTTCTTCAAAAAGGCCTCCTCGCCATAGGTCCATAGCTTCTCCAGCCTGCCGCAGCCGGCGGTGATCCCTGTGAGCCGAATCCTGCCGTCCCCCAGGTCGGCCAGCAGCAGGCTCAGCGAGACCAGATCCCGGTCTGTCAGGCTGAACCGCTCAAACACCCGGACAATAAAGCGCGCCCCCTCTGTCTCATAGACACTCCCTCCCCCGTCGGTAACAGACTGGCTCCCCGCCAGGATCCCGTCCCGGAAATAACGGAAGACCTCGTCCACGCCCCAGCGGGCGGAAAACTCACGCTCCAGCGTTGCCATCGTGTCTCCTCCTTCGGCGGACTCAGCCGGTGAGCTGGTCCGCCAGTGTCCTGATCCAGTCCATCGTCTCATCCACTCCGGCTATATCAGCATACTGGTGGGACGCGCCTGGGACAACGGACAAAAACAGCCTGCCGTCCCGGCCCGCCAGCATCATGGTCAGGGTAAGGCGGTAACCTCTTGAATGAGTATAAATATATTTCTCATACACCCGGAAGGCGCAGCGGACGCCATCCCGCCGGCCGTCCCACTGGCCCGCCAGGGTCACCGTATCCTGCATTTGGATCAGGTTCCACACCACATTGGTCCGCATGTCCATGATCCCCCGGTGCAGATAGTCCAGCACCTCATCAAAGTCGTAGACCCCCGGTATGTTCCGCTCCAGCTTCTTCATCGTCCCCTCCTGTCCCGGCCGCCCACGGGGCGGGCCTCGCCGCAGCTCATGCCACTGCGGTCTCCAGCGCGGCAGAGGAGCCGCCGTCCATCACTGCCCGGTCGATCAGGGTCAAAACCTGTCTAAAATCGCCGCGGAAGTGTTTTTCATATTTGGCCGCCGCGTCCCGGCACCCTTCAGCCTTTCTCCAGGACCCTCATCCCCTGGAACATGTTTGCGCCGTCGGAAAAAATCTCCAAAAATTTGTCCTCACCCCAGTGAATGGAGATCCCCAGACCGCCCCCACGCCCGGCGGCGGAGATAGCGGATGCGAAGGTATCCCCGCCGTCATTGACCAGGGTGAGCGTCAGGCTTAGATAGTTGTCCCCCATCAGACTGTATCGCTCATACACCCGGACGGCAACCCGGGCACGTTCAGAGGAATAGTCGCTGCTCCCCGTGCATTCCCCGTGGTTTTTGGTGAGATGGGTATGGAAATACTGCAGGATATCGTTAAAGGAATAGCCGCTTGGAAACACACATTCAAACTTGGCCATTTCCCTGCACCTCCAGTTGGAACTTTACCCCTTCATCATCTTCTTCAGCGCCTGCTTAATGACCTCTTCCAGGGTAAGGGCGTCCAAGTCGATCCCCTTGAGCGCCAGGTTGATCTCCCCCTGGGAGTAACCCAGCACCGCCAAGGCGGCGGAGGCCTCAGACAGCTTGTTCTCCGGGATGACGGTGACCCCGGTGCCTCCATAGGTCTCCCCCGCCCCGTTGATGGTCTGGCCCTTGGCCAGCTTGTCTTTCAGCTCCAGGATGACCCGCTGGGCGATCTTCTTGCCGATGCCCTGGGCGCAGGTGAGGGCCTTCTCATCCCCGGTAATGATAGACAGAGCAAGGTTGGCCGGGGTGCTGGCCGACAGGATGGACAGGGCAGCCTTGGGGCCCACGCCGGAGACAGAAATGAGCTGCTGGAACAGGTTCAGCTCCTCCTGGGTGGCGAAGCCGTAGAGCTCCATGGCATCCTCCCGCACGTTGAGATGTGTAAAGAGTTTTCCCTTATCCCCCTTCTTCAGGGCGGACAGGGTATAGCTGGTGGTGCGGCAGGCATAGCCCACTCCGCCGCAGTCGATGACAGCCAGATAGGGCTCGATATGGGTCACGGTTCCACTGAGATAATAAAACATAAGATAGGACCTCACATTAGATCAGATAGGAGTTATGAGATATGGATGCGGTATCCAGCTCCGCCGGACACAGTTCAGACAGCCGCTCCAGGCGCCGGCTCCTTGAGCAGGTATCGGAATTCTCCGCTATAATAGAGCTCCAGCCGAAACTCCAGGCAGCGGCCGGTCAGGTTGAGAAAGCCGTCCAGCTTCACCTGGCGGTACCCGTAGGTCTCGTCCATAATGTCCAGCGTCCCCTGAGGGTATGTCTTCAAAAAATCCTCCACCGCCATTTTCCGGCTGGTAAAGGGCCCTCGGTTTCCGCAGAGGACGCCGCGGTACTCCATTACATAGGCGTGGGAGCTGTCCCAGTCTACCCCAGTGATCTCCACATCCCCCTGCACCTGGTCGAAGGGCTCTGTTGTCTCCACATAGCCGTACTGGGTGACCAGCCGCAGGGTATCCCCCTCCAGCCGCACCTCCAGAATATAGGCGTCGTGGAGGCTGTAGGGCAGGTCTGGGGCGGGCTGCTTTACGATGACAGGCATGGGTCCCATCCTTTCCGGGAGTCAAGTCCCCCTGGTCCTATCTCCTGATCCACTGTTCTTTCATCGTGTGTCGTATTTCATGGGGTCAAAGACCCGTTCGGTGTTCAGGAGGCTGGTGGCGGCACGGCCGTGGCAGATGGCCAGGGCCAGGGCATCGGCGGCGTCGTCGGGCCGGGGAACCTGCTTCATGTTCAGCAGGCGCTGGGTCATCAGCATGACCTGCCGCTTGTCCGCCCCGCCGTAGCCCGCCACAGCCTGCTTCACCTGCATGGGGGTGTACTCAAAGACGGGGACCCCCAGCCGCTCCGCCGAGAGGAGGATGACCCCCCGGCCGTGGGCCACCGCGATGCCGGTGGTGATGTTTTTGGTGAAGAACAGCTCCTCCACCGCCATCTCGTCCGGGTGGAAGGTGCGAATGAGCTCTTCCATGTCGTCAGAGATCTGGAGCAGGCGGCTGGACAGGGGGATGCCCGGCGGGGTGGTGATGACGCCGTATTGGACCAGCGTGTTTTTCTGACGCTCCGCACGCACCACCCCGAATCCGATGGTGGCTACGCCCGGGTCGATGCCTAAAACGATCATGGGCCCCTCCCGCTTCCATACATACGAAGTAAGTGTATCATGTTTTTCTCCAAATGGAAAGACTGTTTTCACTTTCCCTCTCTCTTTCGATACCGCGGCACACTGGGCGGCTGTCGGGAGGCATGGGAAGAGGCACTCCCTTGCTTTCCCGGCGGGTGTATGGTACAACGGAAAATGGGATGGGGGCTCTGGAGAAAAAAGTCTGCTTCCACCGTGACATTTCCCCCTGCAAAATGGAGTATTATGCGAAGGGAGGTCGTGATATGGCAGAGCAACCGCTGAGCCCGGAGGAGGGATTCACCTCCATCCTGGAGCGGTACGAAAAAATGGTGTACGGCTTCGCACTGGCTCGGACCGGCAGCCGGGCGGATGCGGACGACGTGTTTCAGGAGGTATTTCTGGCCTATTTCCAGTGCGGCAAACATTTCCGGGAGGAGGAGCACCGCAGGGCCTGGCTCCTGCGCACTACTCTCAATTTCAGCCGCCGGGTGACCGCCTCCCCCTGGCGGAGGCGTGTGGTCCCCCTCTCGGAGCGTGCGGATGCGCCGGTGCAGTTCCAGACCCCGGAACAGACCGGGCTCTGGTCCGCCCTCTCCTCTCTGCCAGACGGGCTGAGGGTCCCCCTCTACCTGTTCTACTTTGAAGAACTGTCCACCCAGGAGATCGCGCGGCTCCTCTCCCTCCGCCCAGGCGCGGTGCGGATGCGCCTGTCCCGGGGGCGGGAGCACCTGCGGGAGCTGCTGAAAGGAGACTATTTTCATGAATGACCCCATCTTTTCTCAGATGAAGGAACAGCTCATCCCCAGCCCGGCGGCCCGGGCCGCGCTGGAGGAGGGGCTCTCCCGGCCTGTCCGCCGCCCCGTCCACCGGTGCCGGTACTGGGTGCTGGCCGCCTGCCTCCTTCTGGCGGCCGCCCTGCCGCTGGGACACGCCCTCCTCTTTCCGCCCCTCCACAGCTATGTGACGGTGGGGGAAGCGGCGGGGCAGGAACAGGACGCCAGTACCCAGGAGGCAGCCCCCCGCCCCGGCCTCATCATCAGCGAGAGCGGACTTGGACCGGACACCCTCCCCGCAGAGGAGGGGGAGCCGTACGACCTCAGCCGGCTTCCCGCCTCCGCCCAGGACGGCGTCTGCCCTGCCCAGCAGCTGCCCAGTGCGGAGGGAGAGACCTCTTCCGATGCCGACACAGGAGAGGGCGCCCTGCTCCTGGAGCGCCTGACTCGGGAGATCCAACGGGAATACGGCAACGGCACCTACCCGGACTGGTACGGCGGCGGCTATCTGGACAGCGCGGGAGATGTGGTGGTCCTGCTGGTCCGGGGCTGCGACACACAGGCCCTGCGCAGTCAGGTCCGGGACTGGGCCGGGGGCGGGGTGTCCTTTGCCAGGGCCCGCTACTCCCTCGCCTCCCTCACCAAGCTCCAGGAGCAGATCTGTGCCCAGCCCTCAGTGAAGGCGGTGCTGTCCTCCTGCGCCCTGGACGAGGAGAACAACCGTCTGGTCCTGTCCCTCACCAGGGCCGACGATGAGGCCCTGTCTGCACTGGCCGTGCTGGACCCCAGGGACGACGCCGTCTATGTCCAGGCGGCCGCTCCAGCCTCTGCGGAGTCAGGCACCGGCACCGCCTGCCCCCGGGCCTCCCGCTAACTGCGCTCTGGACCGCCCACTTTCCCACATCGTCAGGGCTCCCCGGCACTGCCGGGGAGCCCCTCTGTTATGCAGATATCGGCCACCGGGCCCAGCCGGATCGGCGGAAGAATTCCTCCAGCTGGCCTCTGTCGATGGTCACGACAACGCTGGAGGAAAATCCGATGGTGATGGTGGAACTTGATCGACCTCCCTATGCGCAGCAGCCCCATAAGGACCAGCAGGATCCCAACCAGGATGGCGGCTGTGGACATCAGCATCTGAGGCAACAGTCTTTCCACACTCATTCCTGCCTTTTGCCCTGACTCCCCCCTCTCCCGTGGCTGCCAAGTCTTCTCCTGCCTCTATACGTGCAGGGGATGGAAAAACTGCAAATCTTATTTCATATCTTTGTCTGTTTTTTCCAGCCCGCGCTCAGACAGGGACACCCGCCGGGTGGCCACCCGCTCCCGGAACGCCTCGTCGTGCTCCACGAACAGCAGGGTGGGCCGGTACTCCAGCAGCAGCTCCTCCATCTGGATACGGGAGAACAGGTCCACAAAATTCAGCGGCTCATCCCAGACATACAGGTGGGCGCTGCGGCACAGGCTGGCCGCCAGCAGGACCTTCTTCTTCTGGCCCGCGCTGTACGCACCCATTTCTCCCTCAAAGGCCGCCCTGGGGAAGTCCAGTTTGCGCAGGATGGTCATAAACCGGGTGGCGTCTATCCCCTCCTCCGCCGGGAAGTCCCGAAGGGCTCCCTGCAGATGGTCCACCTTTTGGGAGACATAGGAGATCTCCAGGCCAGCGGCCCGCCGCACGGTCCCCGTGTGGGGCACTTCCTCCCCCAGGATCAGCCGGAGCAGGCTGGTCTTGCCGCTCCCATTCCTCCCCTCCAGACACAGCCGCTCCCCCTGGCTCAGGGAGAAGCTGACCTCGCCGCACACAGGCCCGTCCCCGTAGTCGATGGAGACGCGGTCCAGCTCCAGCAGGCGGGCGCTGTGGAACGCCCGGGGGGCCAGCTTCAGGGGCTCGGCCCGCTCCACGTCGTGGAGCAGAGCCGCCTTCTCCCGGATGGCAGACTCCTGCCGGCTCTCCAGGCTCTTGGCCCTCTTCATCATCTTGGCCGACTTGTGGCCCACATAGCCCCGGTCGGGGCGCAGTCCGGAATTTTTACTGGCGTATTTGGTCTTTTCCACCTGGTCGGACCAGGCAGAGGTCCGGCGGGCCGCCTGCTCCAGTCGGCGGATCTCCCCCTTCAGCTGCTGGTTCTGGGCCTGCTCCCGCCGGTCCCGGTCCTGCTTCTCCTGGTACCACACGGAGAAATTTCCCTTCACCAGCTCCGGCCCCGTCCGGTTCAGGGCCAGCACATGGTCCACGCACCGGTCCAGAAACGCCCGGTCGTGGGAGACAAGCAGGAAGCCCCGGCGGCTGTGGCTGAGATATTGGGCAAGCAGCTCCCGCCCCTCCTCGTCCAGGTGGTCGGTGGGCTCGTCCAGCATGGGCCAGCTCCCCTCGTCCAGAAACAGGGCGGACAGGAGCACCCGGGTCTGCTCCCCTCCGCTCAGGGTGGAGAAGGTGCGCTCCAGCACCTCCTCATCCAGCCCCAGCAGGGACAGCTCCCGGACCAGCTGCCACTCCTCCGCCTCCGGTGAGATATCCCGCAGCACCTGGGACACCGGGACCTCCGTCTCCCGGACGGCGCAGGGGAACCGGCGGCAGGCCAGGCCCGTGCGGATCTGCCCCCGGTGCTCCAGCCCGCCCTCCAGAAGGCGCAGCAGGGTGGTCTTCCCCCTGCCATTTCGGCCCACCAGCCCCAGCTTCCAGTCTGTGTCCAGCTGTAGGTCCAGGTCCTCAAAGACCGGCTCGCTGCCGCCGTCATAGGTAAAATACAAATGTTCGATTTGGATCAAAGACACTGTTCTGCCTCCCTTTCCGCCCCGCCGGCGGCGGGGCATATGAAAAAAGCCGCAAGAAGGCGCACCTTCTCACGGCTTTGGCAGACGATCCACAGCCGCCCCCCTGGGGCAGCTCCATACGAACAGCCGGAGCGGGAAGACAACACCCTCTTGCTCAGGCATGACAGAACCGGGGCTTTTCAGGCCCCTCTCTCTTCCATCATGCGGTTCAGCAAGCGGCATTGCGCATTTTCCCGCCTCCATTTCTTCTAGATTCCCATGCAGTGTAGCACAGCGGAGCCGCCCTGTCAAGCAAAAACCAGGACGAACTGCATCCGGCCTGGCTCATGCTCTGGGGTGGGCCTTCTGATAGACGTCCTTCAGCTTGTGGTTCAGCATCCGGGAGTAGATCTGAGTGGAGGAGATGTCCGCGTGCCCCATCATCTCCTGGATGGAGCGCAGGTCCGCCCCGTTCTCCAGCAGGTGGGCGGCGAAGGAGTGGCGCAGGGTGTGGGGCGTGATGTCCTTCTGGATGCCGGCCTTCTCCTGGTAGTATTTGATCAGCTTCCAGAAGCCCTGGCGGCTCATCCGGTCCCCGCTCATGTTGACGAACAGCGCCGTCTCATCCGGCTCGTTGATGAGCTGCGGGCGGACGTTGCGCAGATACTCCTCCAGCGCCCGGATGGCGGCGGGGTAAAGGGGGATGACCCGCTCCTTCCCCTTGCTGGCACAGTGAAGCACCCCGGCGTAGAGGTTCAGGTCGTCCACGTCCAGCTCGATCAGCTCCGACACCCGGATACCCGTGGCGTAGAGCAGCTCCAGCATGGCCCGGTCCCGGTACCCCTTCAGGTCGCTGCAGTCTGGCTGCTCCAGAAAGAGCTCCACCTCCCGGCTGGTGAGGATCTGGGGCAGCTTGCGCTCCACCTTCGCCGCAGTCACGTTTCGGGCTGGGTTGCTCTCCACCAGTCCCCTTGACAGCAGGCAGTTGTAGAAGGACTTGATGGATGCCACAGACCGGGTCACCGTGGCAGCGGATTTGCCCCGCCGGGTCAGGCCCCGGATATAGTCCTCCACGTCCCGGGGCAGCACCTCGTCGAGCGGGACGTCCCGTTCCTCCATCTCCTGGGCAAACTGATGCACGTCCCGCAGATAGGAGCTCACCGTGTTGGCCGAGGCCTTCTTTTCAGTTGTCAGATAGCTCTCATAGTCCTCCAACAGATTCGACACACACAAAACTCCCTGATTCCAGATTGCGGGCCCTCCCGCAAGTCACAGCACAAAGCGGGCCGAAGCCCCCACCAGCACCGGAACGATGCTCAACTCCAAGATCACACACAGCATGACTGCCCCGCCGCACAGCGCGCAGCGGACCCCGTAGGCGGTGTCATAGCTGAGGGGATAGCGGCTGTCCCCCGTCACCCGCCGCAGAAGGCCGTAGGCCCCCAGCATCCCCTGGGCCCCCAGCACGAAGAGGGCTGGCGCCCACAGCAGCGCCGGCAGCCCGAACAAGAACAGCGCCGGGATCAGCCCCGCCCCGCCGAACAAGCGGCAGAAGCAGGCCACGGAAAAAGAAAATAAAAAGCCCCGCACGGCAAACAGCACTGGCAGTCCGATCACCCCCAACGCCGTGAATCCCATCAGCAGGGCCGCCAGGGGAAAACGCATCTGCTCCCACAGCACCGCCCAAAAGCCCGGGGCTCCCTCAGTCCCGTCCTGGGCCAGCGTCAGATAGGTCTGGAGATAGTCGGACAGGGCGCTGCCGCCCGCACCATTCACCATGCCGCCCAGCAGGCAGCCCGCGCCGCCCCCCAGCAGGAACGCCATACCCAGCACCGCCATCGCGGCCAACGTCCCAGACGGCACATCCAGCATGATCTTTCCCTGTCTCCCCATGGCGCTCACCTCAGTGTCAGCCTATGAGGCGGGATAAAAAAATAGAAGCGGGGAACCCTTGGATCCCCCTACCGAATCTGAATTTATCCTTAATATACCGCTCGGCGCCCATTTCCGCAAGGGGTTTTGAAGGATTTGTGAAAATTCGTCATTTCCGTCAATACTTTATGTCAACATGATTATGTAAACTTTGTTGACCAAAGA
>ENA-ORTQ01002348-ORTQ01002348.1-human-gut-metagenome-genome-assembly--contig:-NODE-2348-length-16931-cov-2.731571_pt1 | contig 16931 bp, 6 predicted proteins | sample MGYA00241912_ERZ509188 | MGnify/ENA primary metagenome ERZ509188 (study PRJEB26280, sample SAMEA2338849) | human gut metagenome | biome: human gut; feature: human-associated habitat; material: faeces...
TGAAGAATCGTAACTCCGGCTTTTGCATCGGATAATATCTTATTGAAATGATCTACTTTAATAAAAATAATTCTTTGACAGTTTTTGTCATATTGTTCAAAAGCTTTGTTCATCGTTTTCTCCTTTCGTTGGCTTTGATGTTTACACCAGCAATATGAAATAAAAAAACACAGCCATAGTCGTTCCTTTGTCCTGTTAGCCTCAAAAGATTAAAAAAATACCACAAAATCCTTTGACGTTTTCCCAAATGACGCAATATACATAGTGAAAAACATCGGTTATCCGATGGTACAGTACTTACGGAGGTAGCGAACGAACTATGATAAAATTAAAAAAGAACAAGACGATAATTATTGGGGAAAGTGGATCTGGAAAATCGTATACAGCTTTAAACATAGCCTTAAAGAAGAAAGGGACAACCTTTATATGCAATGGTTGTGTCAGTAAGAGTTACTACGAAAAAAGTTTTCCATCATTAAAAGAGTATGAGGACAAAGATGGTGCCTACAATTTTATTCCCCAAAGAAACGGGAAATACTATATTTACAAGAGCCTACGACAATTTGTACCGGATTCTGAATTTTTACATGCATTGATTCTGGGGTGTGATTACGGATATTTTGGAAATGATAGAAATGCAACTTTTGTGTTCGATGACAATGCGTGGGTAGCTTCCAATAGCAATCTGCTCACATTATGGCAACTATCTCATGTGGATTGCAGAATCATCATTACGGCAGATTCCATTTGTGATATTTTAAAAATAAAAGAAAACGACTTCACAAAAGAAATGGTCAAAGATATTTCCAGATACTGGGATATTGTCGTACTTGCAAACAAATAAGTGAAGGAAAGGCAGCCATTGCGTTGCAATGTACAACCGGAATCGCAGAATACCTGTTTTCCCCACAACATCATCAAAAATGAAACCGGAAATATAGAAAGAAGGATGCATATCACCCAGAATTATCACAAAAAAAAACATTCTCCAATAGGAACAATCACACAAGAATTTGTTATTTCAACCCACGCGCCCCTTTCCGGGGTGCGACTTATTGTTTCTTAATCTCCTTCCATATCACTCACCTTCTTTCTTATAGAATATGCAACACTATTCCTTCGCTCCTTCACGGTTAACGTTCTCTAGGTGTGATTACATATAAAAAAACTACCCACTGTTTTATTCCAGCAGGTAGTTTAGTTCACGATAATCCTTACTCGTAATGACCTCTGCAAGATAAGATCTCTAGTAAATTTCCGTTAACACGATATACCAGTCTGTTAGTGTCATCAATTCGTCTACTCCAAAAACCAGACAAATCACCCTTTAATGGTTCCGGTTTACCAATTCCGCTAAATGGATCGCGTTCAGCATCTTTAATCAATTGATTGACACGTTTAAGTGTTTTTTTATCCTGAGACTGCCAATAAAGATAATCATCCCAGGCTTTATCAAACCAGTTTTTATTCATCACTCATCATCCTCAATCAAATCGTGAATAGTGCCTTTTCCAGAATTAAGTGCCTGAATTCCTTCCCGTAAAAAGGCCATATTTCTTTCTGAATAGAATGGATCATTGTTAATTGAAAAAGGAATACGGTGTTCACGAAGAACCGCTTTAACAAACATATTAATTGCAGCAGAAGAACTGATGCCTACATCATTGCAAAAAGAATCAAATGCGATTTTATCAGTGCTGTCAACTCTTGCCGAAATTGTTGCCTGTGCCATAATAATCAGCTCCTTCCCTAATTGTTTAATTATATTTTACCACAAAAGTGTTCATTTTACAATGAAATGTATAACAATTGCTTTTTAAAGGTTATTTTTCAAAAAGTTTCCCAAAAGGCTTTGACGAAATCCAAAAAGGCGCAATATGTGTAATGAAGACAAAAAAGAAAAGTGCGCGGACCATTTTGTACTTACAGGGGGATCCTGAATGGGACGCGCCGGGGAAAACGGAGGTATATGATGTACAAAAGGGCGCAAAGCCCAACTGCATGAGGCAGCTGCAGATGGGTTAATCAGAGGAATTGTTTCATATTTTTGTGAGCGGGAAAACAGGTTTCCCATTCGCGTTTACAGTGGCACCCCGTGGAGGGGCGCAGGGGTTGAAACAAATATATAAAATGATGGACACCATATTTTTTACGTTGCACCCCACAAGTGGTGCATGGACTAAAAAAAGGACAAAAGAAAAACCACTCTTGGAAAATTCCTTGAGTGGCTTTCTTTTTTTGCGTTATACTATTAAATATCAATAGCAGTTATCAAATCATCAATGTGTTTGTAGTGTCTCATAGTCCCTACCTGAGTTAGTGATGCCATATACCGCAAGCAATGTCGGTATCGAGTTTGCCTTGCCTGGATATGTCGCACTGTCGACGAAATTATACGTTTTCCCGTTGGCTGCAGTAATCGATCCATTGTCCATAAGCTGTGAATATCTCAGGTTGTAGACCGCTCCGTATGCTGTGATACGTGCTGTTTCGAGGATCATGTATCGGTTCTCATCTCCATGTTCTTTGAGGTAATCTGGGTCATATTTCTGGTACGCATAAATCTTATCCCCGGTATCCTCGTCGGTAATCATATCGTAAGGATTGATATGCTGCTCTTTACCATCTTTATCCACGGTCACATCCGTAAATTTTGCAGAAGACGGCAGCCCGAGTGTTACGTGCCAGCGGGATGCACAGAAACTGTACTCATCCTCTGAAACCCCATTAGATCCAAGGTCATTTCCAATAGCATCAAATTCCTTGAAGAGCTCCTGGTCATCATCACCATTAATATCTTTATGGAGTGCTGTAACTTTACTGTTTCCAATAAAAGTACGGGTACGTCCATTCAGGTACAGGAACTGCGCGTTACCCTCGCGGTAGCCATCCCCCATCGGGATAGACAGCGGTGCAACAACCTCTTCTTCCATACCAGTTAATGGATTTTTTTGGGTCATCGGCATTCCATTTGCATCGAGTATTGTACGGCCGAGCACTTTCGATGCCGTTTCGGTCGCAGCCTTCTCTTCATCGCTGTAGTTCCGGCGTGCCTTCTCGTCATCCCAGTTCAGTAACATAGCATGGTCATAAATTTTGTCTTTCTGCTGATTAAAGTAGTCTGTTCCATACTTATCCATAAGACCAAACTCATTAACAAGCGTTACATCTTCATTCCGGCTGCCCCACACATCAACTGCCATGAGCTTGTCCTTCTTAGTATCGAGGATGTAATATTTCGGCTCGATCTGGACGTTTCCGTCCGCGAAATCCCGGCTTAATACCTGGATATCCCATAAGAGGTTGTATCCAAGCTGAAGCTGCTCACTCTTTCCCCGCAGTGCTGCGATGTTATTCTTTGCTGACTCAAGCGGGGTTGATACGCACCTGCTGGAGTCCTCTCCTACATCAGACCACTTTGCTGTATGCCATGTATTGTACCACTGGTTATATGCGGATACCTTTTCGCCCCGGATATCCGTTGCGGTATCTCCATTATTTTTATGCCATGACAGGTATGCGTTCTGTATACTCTTATCGACTGCATGAACAATACCATCTATATACCATTTATCATCATTTGTCTTACGTTTGAACAAATTGCTAAAGCGGAGGTCGGTACTATCCTGCACCGTGAGGTTGCCAATCCTTGATATTAAATCGACGAACGTTTGCTTATATGCTGAATGTTTTGCCGTCAGGTCAATTGCACGTTCTGCATTTGTAATGCTTGAGTTATCCTGAGAGCAGTCAAGTGATAACGTTCCGTCACGGTCGTACGGATTTTCACTGCCGCTCGGGGAAGGCTGGTTGTTGATTGCTTCCACGGCATACTCAATGGTAGCCCCACTCATCTCATGGTTGTCAAGCTGGGCGTAGAACTGATACGTAAATCCATCATCACGCTCCGACAAGCTGGTCAGATCGTAACAGTTGTTTTTAACGTTGCGGTTCGTCACCTTGTCCGTAATTTCCAGCTGGAACCATTGACCCGCAGGGTGCTCCTCAAAGGTTCCGTTCCGATTATACAAAACAGAATATGGGAATTTAATCCATTTCTCCCTGGTCCACTCCGTGCAGTCATAATTATTCGCATATCCTTTTCCCTTCCGCTGTTCGGTCTGGGCGATTCCATAATCATCTGACTCATAAAAATCGCCACTGTTTGGGAAGTAAATATAAAAATAGTTATCAAGCAGGACGAAATCTCCAAATTTCAGCGGCTTGGACGTTCCCGGTTTTCCTGCATTTGCCTGCTCTGCACCCTTTTTATGCAGCTCATCATTATGACATGCATCATAACAGATCTCATTGCCAGCATCGTAATGTCCAATCTTTCCGTTAACTGCCTTATGATGCGGTTCCTTGCACTGCAGGACATAAGTGGTCTTGCAGTGCTTCGTGCATACATGGCCGTCGTAGATGCACTGGCAGCTCCAAAACGGGTTTATGATGGTATGTCCATCTGTAGTGACACTGTCCGGAATCAGTGAATAATTATTTCCGGTTGCTTTCTTAACCAGGTCAAACACTTTGTCCGGATCATAGTCAGTATGTGCTTCGATAACGGTAATCTTTGCATAACCATTTCCGCTATGCTCTCCGGTTATACCGGATACATCTGTCAAAGAAGGGGAAGCAAATCCCGAACCACCGCCAGCACCAGCGTCGTCATCATCATTCCGCGAATAGCTTTCGTAGCTTCCGCCACCTCCATAGAGACCGCCGCCCCCGCCACAGGTATTCCAACCGGAATTCGATCCTCCTTTTCCAAATGATCCGCTGAAATAAGCATTTCCAGGTCCGCTGACAGTTGCGCCTTCCCCTTTCGTGCCACATCCGTTTCCACCGGTTGTACCACTCTGGTTTGCGCCGCCTCCGGCTCCACCAGCTCCGGAACTTCCTCCGGCTCCGCCTCCTGCTACAAGCAAGACACTGTTCTTATTATTTGATAATGCAGCTAATTCACCGTTTGCTGTTGCAAAATGTGTTGCACCGCCGCCATATCCATGGCATCCGATACCTCCACCATTATATGTACCTGCAGACTGTCCAGCTACAATGTATACGGTAGTTTCATTTGCAAATGTTACTGTTCCGGCTGAATATCCACCCTTTCCAGGGTTTCTGCCTCCACCGGATGCTCCCCATGCTTCCAGCTTATATTTACCAGCCGGGAGGGTAACACTTTTCACGGATCCGGAATAGTCATAGGTATAGGTCTTTCCTGCAGCTACGCTGCCTGCAGATCCGCCGCTGCCACTTCCATAGCAATTCTTCAGCTGGTCCTTAATTTTACCCCATACCGCAGATCCAAGCATTTTTCCAAGGTCTGCAGTGTTTCCGTTGCTTGCTTCATCTACTGCAATCTTAAAACCTTCCGATGGCGTGTCCATGCATGCTTCTGTATGCACATGTCTGTTGTTTTCTGATGTCTGTTTCTGGTAGCCATCATCAAACTTGCGTGTCCAGTCAATCGTTCCGGCTGCAGTGATTTTTACAAGACCGTTTCCACGGCGTACCCCGGACTTCATTTCTGTGTTTGTAAGACCGGATGCTGTATATCCCGAACCGCCGGCACCGCCGCCATTATTTGCATTAGTGACATATCCACCGTACCAGCCACCTCCGGCACCGCCAGAATCAGTTCCAAATGTTACAGATTCCCCAACACCCTGTTTGTATCCGCTGCCCTGGGTTCCTCCCATTCCGCAGCCACCCATATTCTGGTTGGCTGAGTTATAGTCACAGGATGCAGTTTCAGAGTCTATCCTCATCCGTGAAGAACCCCTTGCATGGAAACAGAATTCCCAGATAGTATATGGATTCTGTCCGGAATCTGCAGAAGTTCCGTCGGTATTTGTTGTAGATGTAAGTCCACTTGGTACGGTAAATGAATATCTGTATTCATTACTGTTTGCTGCTTCAACCGTATAATTTCTTGTCTGGTATCTTCCATAATTGGTATATACAACCGGATATCCATTTGTAAGATTATCACCTTTTACTGTTATCGTAACCTTTTGTCCCGGAAGATAGGTTTTATATGGGCCAAATACACCCTGTTCACTTCCATTCGTTACTGCACTGTTACCAGAAAGTGTTGTCCCGGTACGCAGTGATAAACCACTTGTTGGTGTCCATGTCGCATTTCCGGTAGATTTTATATTTTCAATGTATGCATTTTCACCATTCTTTCCACCGCCGTTTCCACCGCGTCCATCATCAGATCCACGGCTTCCCCCGCTGTTGTCTGCTCCGCCACCGCCGCCGGCAGCCAGAAGTGTCCCATCAGGGTTCCAGCTTGTTGTTGCGGGATTGTTTGTGGTAGAAATATGTGACATTCCTCCACCAGAACCGCTGTCAGCAACACCACCGTCACCACCGCCGTTGTAACCACCAGCTGGTCCTCCAAAGCGGTTTGTCCCGGCTCCATATTTTCCAGCGCCGCCAACAAAAACATAAATTTTCTGTCCTTTCTTTAAGCTGATATTTCCTTTGGAATATCCACCATTTCCAGCGACAGAACTTGTATTTCCCCTGTCAACGCTGTCATCATATCCATCACCGCCAGAAGCTCCCCATGCCTCAAGGGTATAGACTCCGTCTGCCGGGGCAGTGAATGTCTGCACATCACCTGTATAATTGTAAGTATACTGTACCTTTTTATCACTTATGCCATTGTAATAATCCTGTGTTGTTTTGGCGTGTTCTGTTACACCTGCAAAGCAGGATAAGGTATGCCTGTATGAAATACCGTTTGCGTCCTTTTCCGGTGCAAGTCTCGTAACTGCAAGATTATCCAATGAATAACTGCAGTCATAAACGGTATCATAAGCTGTATCATTGGAAGTTGAATCATCCTGGTTACCGAACCAGATGCCGTCACCAATGTAATTTGTCATGTCCCCAGAAGAATTCTTTGTTTTGGTAAAGGAAATTTCTTTTCCATCCACGGTTGCGCCTGTATTGGCATCAACGGTATAAGAACCGTCTTTGTAATTAATCTTCTTAGGAGATAACACCACAGAATCCATTCCGAAATGATACTGAATAGTGTTCTTTCCATCCTTTACCAGAGGAGAGGTCGTAGATGTATATTCCGATCCATCTGCAAGCATGATCTTCAGTGAACCGTCCGGCTCTGCAAGAAGTTTTGTTGCCCGGGTAGTAAACAGTGCCTTTTCTGAATCCAGTGCATTGTGGAAATTAAATACTCCCTGGAGTTCATAAGTATCACTCTTTGCTTCTTCTGTATCCACTCCCATTGCGCTCCATGACATTGCAAGGGATGCGCTGCCGTTTCCGGAGAGGTAACGATCCGGCTGGTTCTCATCATCTTCGGACGTGCCTTCGAATGCCTCAAGTCCGTCATAACGCTTGATGACAAAGCCACTGTCTGCGAGACTGACATCCATGTAAGTGCCTCCAGGGGCAAGGATATTGCTGATAATGGAATCATAGCTGTGTACGACTCCATCATCGTCTTCCACATCACTATGCTTTGCATTGTCAACATTAAATGCCGCCCTGCGCACCGGCTTTCCATACTGGCAGTTTAACAGCCGGTACTGACATTCTTCTGCTGTTCCCGGACAAGTCGCATCATCAGCTTCCTTATTCATCTCCGCTGCCCCGCTTTTATCATCGCCGAGCACACGCTGATCCATTTCCTTGTTTACCGTAAGGATATTTGCCCCCTGTACGGAAACCGGGTCATGGACAACGATGTTGTTGACTTTCGTCTGTCCGTTTGTGTAGATGGAATCCATGGTATAACCGACTCTCCCGACTACGCTGTCGTTCTCGTCTGTATACTTGAATGTATAGTTGGTAATATCATGCGATTCGGCGTTTTTATCAACACCAAAGTTCGTATATGTAACCAGCGGGATAAAGAATGCACGGGACTGCCCTGTGACATATTCCTGGTTCGGGTTCGTCGGGCACTGTGCAATACCGTCCTGCATAAGCACAAGTCCGGCATTACCAAACTGCGCCGGTTCCGGTGCATCCGTCTGTCCGTTCAAGGAAGGGAGAATCCGGTTAATCCAGCTGTATTTTCCCCATACATCCTGCTTGGTAGGTGCAGTATAAACATCCGCAGTATTTGTTCCCATCCGCGCTGATCCGCTGCCATAAGTATCATAGTTTGTTCCGCCATAAGTGTTTCCACATCCAGGGGAACAGATATTCCCGTCAATCGAATCCGATTTTGTCTGCATGATGGTTTTTACATCGTCCATCTGCTTCTGTTTTGTTTCAATCGTCCTTGCAGATGTTACTTTTGCAAGGTCCAGGGTATTTCCATTCTCATCGGTATCTGTGATATGGTTATACTTCTCTTCATCTTTGTCAAATGCGGTTTCTACAACTGCATTGCCTCCGGTGCCCTGGTACTTCGTGGATGTACTGCTGTAATTGCCGTTATAGCTTCCTACATTAAGGTTTGATGTCTTCTTAACCAGCGGGTTATTCGTCCACATCTTATCTTCCCACATCCATTTTGCCTTGCTGACATTCTCTTTTTTGAGATTATTCATGTCTGTCGGCTTGGAGTACCACAGGGTATCCTCATAATTTTCCTGGCACTCATGGTGTTTTGTTTCTGCAGTATCCTGATAGTAGACAATACTTTCATTTCCTGAACTGGTTTGCAAAATCAGGAAATCTGAAATAACAGTTGCTTTACAGTTCAGCTTACGTCTCTTATCAAAGCGTTTCCACTCGAACGTTGTCTTGTCCACTGCATCGGCTGTGTTATTGGTATATCCGGTCTTGGTCCTTGCTGCTTCCCCGGCTTCCCCTTTTCCTTCCCCGCTTGTCTTGGCATTATCGTGTCTGTTGCGGAGGTTGCTGTATGTACTGTTTGTATACAGGCATCCCCTGCACCAGCTCTTTTTATGGCCGTTTGCCGTAACTACAACCGGGCTTCCCCCATGGGATGCAGTCTGTCCGTCACAGGAATCTGTACGGGTCAGCTTTTTATCACTGTTAAATTCTGTCCATGTAACATCATCATCCTGTCCGGTCTGCAGGCTGTAGCGGATACGCCCGGCTTTTGAAGTATCTGCCTGCGCAATGTTATAAAAAATATTCGGGTCGTATCTTACGATCTTCGATTTTACAATATCAAGGTCATTTTCTGAGGTATCCGTCCAGGTTTCTTCCCCGTCTGCATCCGGGTCATCCCCTATATCCCCGGTCTCATAGTCCGGGACAATAAGATCGCCGTTTTCATCATACTCTTTATCGTTTGCGGCTTCCGTGCCTTCCACATCTGACAGGTCCGGATCAACAACCTGGGTATTATCCTTATTATCTTCCTTCTCTTTCTTTACTGCATCCGCTTCTGCTTTTCCTGCTTCCCCTTCAATACTGCTTCCGCTGCCATCATCTGTCTTACGGATCTCCCCCATGCCTTCGGCATAGCCTTCCTGCAGTTTCCATACCTTAAGGTTCGTGAAACGGATCGTATCGAAACGGAGTTTCTGGATCCATGTATCCTCGATCGCCGGGAGTACATGCTGGCAGCATGCGCCACAGAGGTCATGTGCCCCAAACTGGGTCAGGCCGCTTTTCTTTTCTACTTTCAGCCCGCTTTCCCCTACTTTTCCATCGTAATTGCCTGCGGTAATGCTTCCATCCTTGAATGTTACTTCAATTTTGTACTGGATGCTGGAAGATTTTCCATCCACAGATCCCTTGTATCCGCTCCAGCTGGAGTGTCCGGTTACTTTTCCGTGCTCATCCGTTGTATGGGATCCGGAAGCAGAAGCTTTATTACCTTTGGTGTAACTCCATCCGGTTCCAAGATCAGCAGATGTATTTGTTCTCTTTGCGCTTGATACAAGATCTGATGATGTATAGGTTCCTCCGCCATAAGACCGTGAGGAACCGGTATCATAGCTCTTTTCCCCTCCGGTCAGTGTAACCTTGATCGTAGCGGTTCCTACATGGTATACCCTTTTATATCCGTCAGAGTCATCAATACGGTAAACCGTGCCGTCTGCACTTTTACCGATTTGTTCCATCTTCTTCGCCCAGTTTGCAGCCTGCCCTAATGCTGTATTGTAGGCAGAAACATCCCAGTTTGCCGGGGTCGGGGACATGCTGTATACTTTACCGGCATTTCCGCCCTCACATGGTTTTCCGGACGGGCTTACATTCGACCCGCTCTGTGACCACCGGGAAGTATTGTTCCCGATCGTCCCTGTCCATGTCGCGTGGAATTTGGTTGTGCTGTCGTGTCCGTTTACGGTCGTGTTATAACCGGCAGCGCCCTGCGGGTTTACGGCACTGTTCTTTTCCGCCGTGACCGTTTTTTCCTGTTTCTTATCATTGGCATCTGCAACAAAAGTCTCTTCTTTTGTATTCCCTGCGGTAAGTGATTTTAAAGTATCACCTTTTTTGTACTCACAGTCCACGCCGTTGAAAATACTCTTATAGCGTCTTCGGGAACGGTAGCTGTCTTTATTCCCGCCCGGGACTTCTTTAAGATAATAATCATCATAGACTGCCTGCATGTTGACAATGAATTCTGACCCGCCGGTTGCAAAGTACAGGGACCGTGTGCTCGGCACACCTGCCATTGCTTCAAATGTCTCATTATAAATGGACCCTTCCTTTAATTCTGCATATGCTTCCGGAATGGATTCATAGGTGTCGGAAAGGTTCACATCCTTCGTATCATCCTTGTGGTAGATATACTGTGCAATGACATTGTTTGTTGTTGCGCAGCCACCTGCCTTAAGGTCAGACATGGATGGCTTTGTCTTTGTGACCGAACTTCCATTTATCACGCTTGTCCATTTTGTCTTCGCACCACTGCCGGATTTCTGCATGATATACACTTTTGCTTTCCAGTTCACATAATAACTGCCGGTGCCGGAAATCTTAAACCCTTTGGTACGCACATCTGCATTGGAAATGCGCCAGATCAGGCTCCGGTTTGCCTGCAGGTCTTTACCACCAATCTGTTTTGCAGACACAAGCTTGTTATAATTCTGCTCATCTCCCTTTTCACTTCCCTTGTTGGTGGAATCGTATGCGTTGAGCTTCTTATAATAGGTAGCTTCTTTTTTTGCATCATATTTGGTTCCCGTTTCCGGATCTGTTACCCGCTGGACACTTTTTACGATTTTCGGATCCAGCAGGCTCGCAGCGGTTGTCCCGTCTGCATTTTCAAACACAATCTTTACATGGTATTTATCCGATGCAAGAACCTTATCGAAAAGTTTCTTGGATTCCTTGTCTTTCCCCGGGGACAGTTTCACATACAGGTTGTCCTTAATAGTTGCTGTGTGTGTTTTCCCCGTCATACTGTAAGACTGGAAGGTATCCTTGATATCTTTTCCATCCTGGGCCGGTTCCTTACCGTTCACATCCTTGCTGTAAATGGTAAGATTCAATTTCACATCCGGGGTCTCTTCCGGCTGTGTGGAAGTCCAGTAAAAACCGTCCACTGCGTAGGTACCATACTGCCATGCTATATTTTTTGCCGTACCTTTAAATGCATTAATACCATGCGGGGATCCGACTGTTTGAAGCAGTTCGACCGTGGCCAGCCTGTTGTATACCCTTGCATTCGGCTTCCCGTTTTTATTGGGCATGCTGTAATAAGCCTTTGTCGTACGCATGATGACCATGCGGCTGTACCAGTCTTTGCCGCTGCCCGTGACGGATTTTGTATTCTGCACTGCCTTTGAAAGCCTGTCATAGTACGTGCCATAGCCAGCATCTTTATACTTTGATTTGCTAACAACGCCTTTTTTCGTCGCGACCTCTCCATTGTGCGCCTGATAATTCTGTCCGGATTTATCATCAGATGCCGCAAAACCAATAAACCCCTTGTTCAGGCTCTTGGCATTTACACTCTTTAACGATGCAAAGGCGTCTGCTTTGCCGGAAAAGTTGTAATGCTTATTAATGACACTGCCGCAGGAGGCATAGGTGACCTCTTTGCTCGTGGCATAGGCCATTCCCATATCAAGACGGATGACAACGTTTTCCAGGCTGCTGCTTCCGCTCTTTCCATTACTTCCATCAGCCGCTGTTTTCGCATATGTTGTTACGGCTTTCAGCCATTCGTTTGCTGCTTTTTTGTCACCGCTTGACTGGGCGAGGGCGTAACCGCTTACTAACAGGTCAAGGTAATGTGTGTTGTACTCATCATTCAGGACACGTTTTTTGGCCTCGTCCATTTCCATGGTGGCACCCGGGGCAAGTACCTTTTTAAAACGGGAATTGGCCTGGTAAATACTCCGGAGTACCTGGGATCCGACCATGTTTTTGTTTGCGGCATCCCTTACCCCTTTCTGGGTACCGTATAATCCCTCTTTTGTCCCGTTTTTGGAGAACATTTCCGTGCCATAGGATTTACTGCTGAGTCCGGCAGCTGTCGTATACCGGAGGAAGATGTCTGCCATTTCCGGTGTTGTCGTATACTGCCCCTTGCTTGTTTCATTTACGTTTGCAATGGAAGAATACAGTCTTCTGGCACGGGCAAGGTTTGTTTTCCCCTTGGATGAAAAGCTTTTCCCGTTAAAACCGATAATCTTATTAATATCATCCTTACTCAGTTCCGAGAAATGTGCATAGTTGCACACTTCATACTTTTCCTTGGAATCATTGGATGTGACTTCCACAAAAGATTTCTTGTTTTTTGATGATTTTTTCTCTTTATTCTTGATATATTTCTTCAAATCGGCATAGTAAATGCCTGCCTTATTCTTCCCGCTGCCGGCAACGCCGTCTGTGACGCCCTTTGAAGTTTTCTTGAAGCTCCCGGCATCCTTTTCCTCATACCACGGGTCAAGATCGTAAAAAATAGACTTTTTATTCCCTTTCGCACGGCCGGTCACAACGGAACTCTTTTCCTTCATTATCCAGGAATGGTGGCTGCTGGACGTGATGACACGCGGGACGAATACCAGGGTGCTGTCATCATATTCATACGAGTTCTGCATCGCGAGGATGTTGGACGTAATCGCATGATGCAGGGCATTACTGTATTTGTAGATTGTTTTCCCCTTATCCGTGGTTCCCATTTTGTCGATCCAGTATGGGTAGTAGTCTGGCTGGTTCTTGGGAGGTGTATACTTCTTTTTTGCCTCTTTTACATCCTCCGGATCATTGGTGGACGCTACAGGGGAAGAATTAGGAACTGGCTTGTTTTTATCTCCACCATAATACAGTGTCCCTTTCTTATTGACCTCATTCAGGTCATAGGTAACCACCGATACCCCGATGACGCCGGGCTCGTAAACGGTCGGGTTATTGCCACCCCCGCCAATATAGGATGGGCTGGATGTATTGCCCCTGGTTCCGTAATCATTCGATGCCTCGTTACCCTTTGCTGCATAAATGATTGTGGCCTCGGCACACCCAAGGATGGCTGAAACCGCAATCAGCACCACTGCTGTCAGCGCTGCCCCATGCTTTCCCATCCACGCAGCAAGCTTTTTGAAAAACCTGCTTTTGTATCTGCTGTCTGAAATACCATTGTTCTTTCCCATGGTTTTCCTCCTTCATAAAAATGATATCTATAATAAAACCGCCACTGCGGTAGCTTTTTTATTTTTAATCTGTTACAATAAATGTGAAATACTGTTTTTGCAGCCTTATTTTAAAATGTGAGGATCGAAAACCGGAAAAAGTGAAAACGTAAAAACAGGAAATATGTATGGTAAAAAAGTGTAATAAGTTTTCCGTTTTTCTTTGACGATTTTCAAAATGGCGCAATATATAAGGTGAAGGGAACAAAAGAAACCTTCAATTACTTATTCAAATATATTTACAAAATCCAAAGGAGGGTTTTATCATGAAGAAAAATGTTTTTAAGAAACTGATGTGTGCAGTTCTTGCTGCTGCATGTGTTGCCACTGCTGTTGTACCTGCAATGGCTGATGATGTCATTACCGCAGAAGCCGCTACAAAGAAAGTCACTTCTGCATACAGGTACCATATCGATGGGTATGATAAAAAGGGATACCCTGCCAGCTATTCTAAAGCGTCATTTTATAAGGATTTAAACTCCCTGCCATCTGTCAAAATGGGGAAAACAACCATTAACGTTCCGGCAGTAACATCCTCAGTAAAATCTGTATCCAAAGAAAAAGGAGAACCCCGGTACGAGTCCTTTGTAAAATTTAAAGCCCCAAAGACGGGGAAATACGTATTCACACTCGACAACCTGCAGGGTACAGACGATAAATCTTTAAAATGCCTCAGTGAAGGTATTTATAAACCCGTGAAAGAGGGGAAAAAATATAAATTAGAATACCTTTATCCAGACGCCGTTGGTAACTACGGAGATCTTTACGAAAACAATTACCTCGCAAGGCTCCGCACCATCCTTGACAATTACAAGGCAGAGCATCCGGAATATGCAGATGTCATCGAAGAAACATATGAATATAAAACAGATTTTGTAAACAAATATCCTGTTAATAAAATTAAGTTTACCACCAAGCTTAAAAAAGGACAGACCTATGTATTCGTTATTGACAATATTGGAATGCAAAAAGCTGTCCCGCCTTATTTTACTACCCATGGCAGCAATGAACAGAGTTGTCTGTGGGGTGGGAACTACCTGAAGGCATATTCATTCGACATGAATATCGAATACAGGAAATAAACTATTTACATAGTTGCACCCTCCGGGGTGCATGGATTGAAATATATTGAATGCAGGAAATAAGCTATTTGCATAGTAGCACCCTCCGGGGTGCATGGATTGAAATTTATATTGCACAGGTGAATTGCCCGCCCCGCCCCAACACCACAAAAAGGTCAACCGGGGCGGGGCTTCCTTTGAACTGCGACATGAATATTTGGAAGTCCTATCCCTTTCTTTTCCAATGTCCACACACACAAAAAAGGATCACCGCTATGGATGATCCTTAAATTCTGCTGCTTATTTGATTGACTGTGCAAGTGCTACTGTTTGAGCATCTACACCACTTGCGATAATCTGCTCTGCCGTTTCGCCATTCCTCAAACGGTTAACCACAGCCACAAGCAGGTTCTGGCCTTCTGCGCGGCCTTCTACAAGACCTTTTTCAATTCCTTTGCGTTCCAATCTTTCTGCTACATCGCACATACAACCAACCTCCTTTTTATTGTCAGATTGTAAAATTTCCTCGTATCTTCGATCTCCAGCCATTACTGCCAAGAGTTTTAACATGGCATCGACATGCGTGATGACGGTTTGATCGTCCGGTACATAGTCCGGATTTTTTCTTCTCTCAGAAAAGAATCGAGCAACAATCCCAAAATCACTTTTAAATCTAGCAATCTGCTCATCCGTAAGCCATGCGATCTCGAATACATGGATGTTGTAATCACTCATTCATCAAGTCCCGCTGGAATATCCAAAAGTTCCTTGATGCTTTTCGGTGCTGTCCAATGTTCATTGCCAAAATACAGCACTATGGTAATCACTGGGACGATTTTATTCTTCCGGTCCAGCAACTGGCTCCTGTATGCAGTTCCGTCATAACTGAACACTCGAAATGGCATAAACTTTTCGACTTTAGTCTGATTTTCCATGCCACATAAGGCGATCCGGACATTTCCATCCATCCAATATTTTGCGACATCACGCTCCAATTCATGAAGTTTTTGATCACTTGCTTTGTATTGAGAATGAACAGAACTGTTTCTCAGCGAATCCGGATGTACTACATCTTTCCCTTCAAATACAAAAGCATTTATGATATCTGCAAAAACATCATTGTAATCCTCAAGTATTTTTTCGGTTAAATCTTTTTCACCCATATTTTTTCCTCTCTTTCCCTGTTTATGCAAATTTTTTGTTTCTAATCAGGGAAAGCTTAGGCATCCCTGATTATTTCAAATCAGGGACCATCCCTTATCTGATTTTATTATAACACCCGCAATCGAAAAAATACAGTGGGAAAATGGTCAGATAGCCATGTGCTGCGTGCTCGCATGTTTCTTTTCTCCCATAAATCCTCACTCTCCTTTCGATACGTGTTTGTCAGTTCAACTTTAATATGAAACAAGAAAAGTTTCCCACCCCGGCTTCCTACCACCAGAACGCGGGTAGCTGGCGGGGCGCTAATCTCACCATTCTTGAATTGGATTACGGGAAAGAGATCGCGGTGAAACCATCTGAGATTAAGATTTTGGAAGAATAGCATTTGAAGGGAATATGTCAAGGAATTTTGTTTCTTGTCTTCCCATTCAATTTTTGGTACAATAAGTATGTAATCGAACAGAAGTACGGATGCGATTTTCCGATTGTTGACTGCCCTCTAGTATTACGAAAGAGAGGGTGATGCCCTATGAGTACATCAGAAGTATTAACTTTGCTGCTTGTAGTCTTCGCGGCACTGTCTTACATAGACAACCATAACAATAAAAAGAAATAGCATCCTCTACCGCCTAAAGTGAAGGATGCTATTCTTTAACATATTTAACTGAGGGCAAATCGGAAATTGCTTCCGATCAGCTTCTAACTAGATTATAACGGAAGGCGCTTGAGAAATCAAGTGCCTTTCGCTCAATAAGGACTTCCTGATTCCTTACTTTATTTACATCCATTTATGAAATAAAAAAAGACACAGCCGAAGCTATGCCTTTAATGTAATTGGAGCCCTGTAAATGGGTTATGGTATCACTGCATCTTGCACATATAGCACCACAGCATTTCTTCGATTGCGTTTTTCTTCGTAATCTCATATCCATCTTCAAGGAATCTTTCCTCAAGTTCCGCCACAATCTCATCTCCGAAATTTTCTGGAAGGATTTCGCTCTCCTTATATATTTCGTCAAGAAACTCTCGGATCTTTTCTTTCTTTGTATTGCGAGCATTTTTAACGGATTTTCTAATCACAATCTCATCGCCAACAATTTCAACTTTGGATAAGTCGAGGTTGAAAACGGGGGCGACCACATAGTCGTCG
>ENA-ORTQ01002359-ORTQ01002359.1-human-gut-metagenome-genome-assembly--contig:-NODE-2359-length-16888-cov-5.980277_pt1 | contig 16888 bp, 15 predicted proteins | sample MGYA00241912_ERZ509188 | MGnify/ENA primary metagenome ERZ509188 (study PRJEB26280, sample SAMEA2338849) | human gut metagenome | biome: human gut; feature: human-associated habitat; material: faeces...
GGTAGAAAAGCTGAATTTAGCTGATGATTTGCTGGTTATGGCTGGTGATAATGTGTTGGATTTCAGCCTTTCCAAATTTGTGAAGTTTGCCAAGGAGAAGAATACCTCTTGCGTCATGTGCCATGAGGAAAATGAATTGAAAAAGCAGCAGAAAACGGCAATTATCACACTGGACGGGAATGACCTGATTACCAGCTACGAGGAAAAGCCGAAAGAGCCAAAAGGAAATCTTGCTGTGCCGCCGTTCTACTGCTATCGTGCCTGTGATGTAAAGCGGATTCAGGAAGCTCTGGAGAACGGCTGCGGCTATGACGCACCGGGCAGCTTTGCGGCTTGGTTGAGCAAGCAGGCACCGATGCACGCTTACGTCATGCCGGGTAAGAGGTATGACATTGGCGATATTAACAGCTATGAGTATGTAAAGAGTGTGTTTTCAAAATAAAAACGCAAAGAGAGAGGAGAAAGTAATCATGAGAGATTTTAAGGATTTGAAAATTGCTGTGGCCGGAACTGGATATGTTGGTCTCTCCCTTAGCGTGCTGTTAGCACAGCATAACCAAGTGATGGCTGTTGACATTGTGCAAGCGAAAGTGGATATGATTAACAATCATAAATCTCCAATTCAAGATGATTATATTGAGAAATATCTTGCAGAGAAAGAACTGAACTTGACCGCAACGCTGGACGCAAAGGCTGCATACTCGGATGCGGACTTTGTTGTAATAGCTGCTCCCACGAATGTCTACTCAACGAATCATATTGGCGTAGCAACGTCGAAGATAGCCTGTTTTGCACACTATATAGGGCACTGAAATTGGTTGTATTTCACAGCTATATGAACTGAAAATGCAAAAAAAATATATACAGAACGCTGAACTTTTGACCCCTGTGGCACAAAATTGGCACAACTTTTTCAGAAGAATCATAGAAATGGCGGAAAACAGGAGAAAACAACAAAAATCCATGAGTTTATCATTAACGTCTGAAACTGCTGTTGAGTACACTATCTGACCCGCTAATGACACCTACATCATAACGGTTTGTTGAGTCATGAAAAATAGAGAAAAACAGATGATTTCTACTTCATAAAACAGCTGTTGAGTAGAGCATGAATGGTGATGATAATTACATGTTTTGAGTGGTTAAAGTGAATAACTTGTTCATAATGAACAATGAATGGTGAGAATTGGACTGGATGATACATACAGTTTTAACAAAACTCATGCGCCGACAGGGTTCGATTCAACAATCCAACACTTAGAAAAACGTCATTGCAGGGTATACGGGGTTCGACCGTACAAATCAACACTTCGGTTATAGAGGAATAGAGACGAGTGTACTCATCGGATGTTTTATGGAGTAGAAAACAAGGAAAATATGATTGCTGGGGTAATTGGATACGACAGCATAAGAAAACACTTAGCCGTGTGAACGGTAAGAGGAAAAAGAAATACTATCTGTGAAGAGCAGATGTGTGCATAGATTTGCGGAAGAAAAATGACGAGGAGTATTTGAGGGATGAGGAAGAATAAAATTAGAATACTGCATGCGGCGCAGGCCGCAGGTGGCGTGGATCGCTACATCCGAATGCTTCTCAAGTATTTGGATAAGGAAAAATTTGAGAATGTACTGGTTTGCTCACAGGATTTCCATGAACAAGACTACAGAGGTTTGGTTGATTCTTTTGAACAAGTCGAGATGACGCGAGCCATTGGTGGCAATGACTTAAAGGCGATTAGAGAGGTTAGAGCACTGATAAAGAAATATAACCCGGATATCGTCTATGCTCATTCCAGCAAGGCCGGAGCAATTGCTCGTGTTGCGGATATCGGCTTGAAGAATCGTTGTGTATATAATCCCCATGGTTGGGCGTTTAATATGCGCTGCTCGGCAAAGAAAAAAGCGATATACACAATGATAGAAAAAATTGCAGCACCGTTCTGCGATAAGATTATTTGTATTTCTGATGCAGAGAAACAATCGGCATTAGACAAGAAGATTTGTAAAGAGGATAAGCTGCAAGTCATCTTTAACGGTGTAGACATCGAAGCCTATGAAAATGGAGCACATGGTGCAGTTAAAAGGCAAGACCTGAACATTCCAGAAGATGCATTTGTTGTCGGTATGGTTGGGCGAATAAGTCAGCAAAAAGCACCAGATGTCTTTATTAAGATGGCAAAGCAGGTGAAAGATGAAGTTCCAAATGCACACTTTATTATCGTTGGTAATGGAAATCAGGAAGACGAAATCAGAAAGTATGCGAAGGACAATGGCTTTTCGGATAGTTTACATATTACTGGATGGGTTGATGATCCGATGAGTTATGTGGAGCTTTTCGATGTTGCATGTCTACTGAGTCGCTGGGAGGGCTTTGGACTGGCACTGCCTGAGTATATGATGGCAGGCAAGCCGATTGTGGCAAGTCGGGTGGATGCCATTCCTAATATAATCCGAGATGGAGAAAATGGTCTGCTTGTTGGAGTGGATGACGCTACCGGAGCAAGTAAAGCTGTGTTGCGAATCTATCAGGATGATGGATTGAAGAATAGATTGGTGACGCAGGGCATGGAAGATGTGCATAGTAGGTTTAACGCTCAGAGAGTTTCAGAAGAACACGGGAAACTGTTTGAGAAGATAATTAAGTGATTAAAGATAGTTTGGAGAGTAGAGGAATGAAAAAAACAGCAATTGTGTCATGCTATTTCCAGCATAACTATGGAAGTATGCTTCAGGCATATGCCACGCAGATGGCGTTAGATAAACTGGGATATGAAAATGAAACCATAGATATTTCTGGTTTCAACGGAGAAATTAAAAAGGCAAAATTGCTGTATTTTGCTAAGGCAAGTTTAACTTCAGATATTTTGCTGTCTAAACTCGGTATGGCAAAGAATGTATTGATTAAGAAAATTTCCAAAAACCAATACGCAGAATTGTCTAAGATTCGTGCAGAAAAATTCGATGCGTTTAGCCGTAAGCAGTTTAGACTTTCTTCGAAATACAATTCGAAAGCCGAACTTGGAAATAAATGTAAAGATAACTATTCGAATGTGCTTGTAGGAAGTGATCAGTTATGGCTTCCTGGAAATATTGCAGCGGATTATTATACACTCAATTTTGTGCCGGGGACAGTAAATTCGATTGCCTATGCAACGAGTTTTGGCCAGTCAAGTTTGCCGAAGGATTCTGCAAAAAAAGCCGAAGTATTTTTAAAGAGAATAAAGCACATTGGTGTAAGAGAAGAATCGGGTCAAAAACTGGTGAAAGAAATTGCGAATCGCGATGTTCCAGTGGTTTGTGATCCGACATTGCTGTTTACAGGTGATGAATGGATGGCAATTCAACAGAAAGAGCCAATTGTAAAGGGAAAGTACATTCTGTGCTATTTTCTTGGCAACAATCCGCCTCATAGAGAATTTGCAAAACGCTTAAAAGAAGCTACAGGCTGCAAGATTATAGCACTGACACATTTGGATGAGTTTGTAAAGAGCGATGAAGGTTATGCTGATGAAACGCCTTATGATATTGATCCGGCAGATTTTCTGAATCTAATTCGAAATGCGGAATATGTGTGTACAGACTCTTTCCATTGCTCCGTGTTCTCCATTCTTTATAAGCGACAGTTTTTTACATTCCGTCGGTATAACAGAAATACAAAACAGTCAACAAACAGTCGTTTAGATACACTGTTTCACATGGCGGGAATCACTGGCAGATTACTGACGGGAGAAGAAAATATAACTAATTGTTTGAAGATAGAGACAGACTTTGAAAGTGTTCATAAAAAGTTAGAAGGAATTCGGCAGAAGTCGTATGAATATCTTCTTGCGGCATTAAAAGATGAAGGGAGTACAGATTTGTGATTGAAGTTAATAAAAAACAGGACTGTTGCGGCTGTACTGCCTGCGCAGCAATTTGTCCGAAAGATGCAATTGCTATGAAGGAAGATAATGAAGGATTTCTTTATCCGACTATTGACAAAGAAACCTGCATTGATTGCGGTGCCTGTGAAAGAGTATGTCCAATCATTCATACAGCAAAAGAAAAACCTTTTGAGCAAACCGCATATATCGTACAGAATAAAGATCAAAAGGTCTTAAGAGAAAGTACAGCAGGCGGAGCATTTACTGCAATTGCTAAATATGTCTTACATAATAATGGTGTTGTGGTTGGTGTGGAACTAGGCGCCGATTTAATAGCTCGCCATGTTGCAGTTGAAAAGGAAAACGATTTATATCGATTCCGTAATAGTAAATATGTCCAAAGTTCTGTGGGGGGGGGTACCCACCGACAGATTAAGTCCTTCTTAGAGCAAGGCAGATTCGTATGCTTTAGCGGAACACCGTGTCAGATAGAGGGACTAAAGAATTTCTTAAAGAAGGACTACGATAATCTGGTTACCGTTGATGTGGTTTGCAGAGCAGTACCTTCTCCTTTGATATTCCGTAAATATGTGGAATATCAGAAGAAAGAACTCTCAGACAATATAAAGACGGTTCGTTTCCGCGACAAGCATTACGGATATAAATATTCAACGATGAACGTCATAACAGACAGAAATCATGGTAATTACCATCAGGGCGTTGAATCTGATCCGTGGTTAAGAGCATTTTTCTCTAATATTTGCGACCGACCATCGTGCCATTCATGTCATTTCCGAAAGCAGTATCGTGTTAGTGATTTTACAATATGGGATTGCTTTAATGTGGGTAGGTTCTCAAAAGAACTGGATAATGATAAAGGAGCTACGAGAGTTTTGGTGCATACAGAAAAGGGAAGGGAAATCTTTAATGCAATTAAGGATGACTTCTCTTACGTTGAAATCGCACCAGAAGCCGCTGTAGCTGGTGCAAAAGAAATGAAAGAATCTGTTGCACCGAATGAAAAGCGTGAGTTATTCTTCAAAGATGCAAATAGAATGAGCGGAGAAGAACTGTTTAATAAGTATTTCCCGGAGACCTTTAAGGTTAAAGCGGAACACTGCATCAGGTTGACCTGTTATAAATTGGGTATATATAGCATAGCAAAAAAACTATATGTCAGACTAACGCATAAGTACTAAGCTTGCTATTCGTCTTGATTTCTGAATCTGTATTATGCGGAAAGGAAATCAGATGATTGAAATTAAGGATAAAAAAGACTGCGTTGGTTGCACAGCCTGTGCAGAAATTTGTCCAAAGAAATGTATCCAGATGAAACCGGATGAAGAAGGATTTCTGTACCCGGTTGTCGATAAAAGTAGATGTGTAGAGTGTAATGCCTGCAACACAGTTTGTCCAATTCAAAGTCCCGTTACTGAGGAAGAAAAGCCACAAAAAGCTTATCTGGTTCAGCACTGTGATGAAAAGGTGAGATTGGATAGTTCGGCAGGCGGTGCGTTTACAGCTATAGCAACAGTCGTTCTCCAAAAAGGTGGAGTGGTATTTGGAGTAGCATATGATGAGAATTTTCATGTGCAGCACACTTATGTGGAAACTGTTGATGATCTGAAAAAATTCAGAAACAGTAAATATGTTCAAAGCGAACTAGGAGATTCTTTCCACATGGTGAAAGACTTTCTCCAGAAAGGAAGATGGGTCTGCTTTAGCGGAACGCCTTGCCAGATTGAGGGGTTATCCAAATTTTTGCGAAAGCCATACGAGAAATTGGTTCTGGTCGATGTGGTATGCCATGGTGTTCCATCGCCGCTGATATGGAGCAAATATCTGGAATATCAAAAACAGACTTTTCCAAAACCAGACAACATCCGCTTTCGGGATAAGTTTTATGGATATAAATACTCCACAATGAGTATTATCCAAGATGGAAAGAACGTATACCATGCAGGATCACAACTTGATCCAATGTTAAGAGCTTTCTTTTCAGACACGTGTGATCGGCCTTCTTGTTATGAGTGTCCTTTCAAAAAAAGGTACCGTGTAAGTGACTTCACAATTTGGGATTGTTTTTCAGTATATGATTTCGATAAGAAATTGGATGATGACAAAGGTACGACCAGAGTCCTTTGTCACTCTCAAAAAGCGGCGAGCCTTATGCAAGAGGTAATAGAGTCTGCAAGGTGTGAAGAAGTTTCGGCGGATAAGTTAGTTGCAGGTGTAAAGGAAATGTTCGAATCTGTTCCAATGAACCCAAAGCGGACCGTATTTCTGGGTGATGCAGCAAAGATGTCGGGTAAAGAGCTGTTTGAAAAATACTATCCTGTCACGAACAAGGTAAAAGTAAAAACGGCCATTCGGAAGGCGCTTCTGATGACTGGAATCTATGGAACAATGAAGAAATGTTTAAATCGGGTGCGAGGTAGATAAAATGATGGAGCCATTTGTAAGTATTATTGTTCCGGTATATAAAGTACCGGAACAATATTTAAGAAAGTGCATTGAAAGTACAATGACACAAACACTGAAAAACATTGAAATCCTGCTGGTGGACGATGGCTCACCGGATCAGTGTGGCAAGATTTGTGATGAGTACGCAGAAAAAGATAAGCGAATTCGGGTATTACATAAAAAAAATGGTGGACTCTCCTCGGCTAGGAATTACGGCTGTAAAGCTGCACAGGGAAAATGGATCATGTTTGTGGATGGTGATGATTGGATTGAACCAGATATGTGCCAAACCATGTATAGTGCCGGAGAAGAAAAACAGGTACAGCTTGTTATGTGTGGCATTATGAAGGACTATGGTAAGTCTGCCACGGAATATAAATTCTATTTGAAAGATGGAAAAGTATATAAAGGCAAGGAATGTAAATGGCTTCAGCAGCAGCTTTTGGTCTATAACGGTAATATTGCAGTTGCATATTCAAAGCTGATTGACCGAAAACTGCTAATAAACAATCAGATTTTTCACGATGAAGTACTTCGGCAAGGTGCGGAAGGGCTAGAATTTAATCTTCGGTTATTTGAGAAGTTGGAGAGTGCGACTTTCATCAATAAGCCATTTTATCATTATATCTATAATGAAAACTCGATTTCGGCATCACATAATGAAGCAAATCATGAGTTCGTAATTAAGTGCTTTGAAAAAATCAAAGCGTTTATAGATACATCTGATAATAAGGAGATGCTGAAGCCTTGGTTTGACAATCGACTGCTGTATGTGATTGTAACCACAGCGATCAGTGGCTATTTCAATCCGACTAATACGGAACCGTATGCAGATAAAAAGCGGAAATATGCCGCATATCTTGAAAAGCCGATTGTAAAAGAGGCTTTAAAGACGAAGAATACAGTTGGAATTGGAAAGCAAAGAGAAGTTGTGTTATTCCTTATTAAGCATCGAATGTATCTAATGCTTGATATGATGGGAAAAATGAGAAAGTGGCAGAAGGAACATAGATAAAAATAGGGAGGAATATAATAGTGCTATTAATTTGTATAGGATTAGCGCTTTTTTTAATAATAGCGTTTTACATATTTGACAACGATTTTTTTTCTACTTCCTTTTTGGTTTTAGCGGGTTATTTTGTAAGTTCATTGTTTGCCATGTATAGCTCTGAAAAATGGGGGACAGACATTCACTGGATTCTTATTGTAATCTTGTTTTCTGGTTGGAGCGCATTTGTTTTTGGAGAAATATTTATAAAAAGAATTCTATATAAAAATCATTGGCATAATAATGAATTGGTTGAGTTCCAAGAAATAACATTTCAACCAATAGTGCTTATATTGCTAATAGGGTTGAATATTATAATAACATTGTTTTTGTATAGAGAAGTGTCAAGAATTGCAAATATAGGTGGAAATTCACTGTCGAATGGATTAATAGCTGGATATAAGGAAAATGCCTTAGATAATTCAATCAGCGGATTTGTTACGCAATTGCTGAAAATTACAAAAGGAACAGCTTATGTTTGTGCAGCTATATTTTGTAATAATATTATTTTTTTAAGAAACAGAAAAGAAACCTTAAAACAAAGCATTTTATTAGTCCCAGGACTGATTTACTGTACGCAGTGTATTATGAAAGGTGGACGGTTTAACGTTATTGCGTATTTGATAGCAATTCTGTTTTATAGCATCTTTGTATTACAGTATTCACATGGATGGAAATATAAAATGCCGGTCAAATCATTGCTTAAAATTGTTTTTGCAGCATTGTTTATTGTATATGCATTCTGGTTTTACAAGGAGTTTGTTGGAAGAACGAGTGAAGCGTTATTTGGAGACTACATTGCACAGTATGTTGGTGGACCTTATGAACTATTCAATCAGTTCGTAAAGGAGAACAGTAACACAGTTGGCACAAATGAAACATTTGCTGGCTTAGTTGAATCGATAAATAAAATATTAGGTACAAGTATTAAAAATCTGAGTTATCATGAATTTAGATTTACCGCCACAGGAATTATGCTTGGGAATGCTTATTCTGGAATGAGAAACTATTATTCGGATTTTGGTATTTTTGGCGTAGTCATAATTTGTTTTTTGTACTCTGCTTTCTTTAGTAAAATGTATTGTCGATTAGCCAAAAGTAATAACATTTATTCGATGTTTTTTTGTTTCATATATTTAGGAAGTATAGTATATTGCTTGGTATTCCATTTTTTTTCTGATTATTTTCTTGCAAGAATTTCAGTTGGGTATTTTATTGAAGTTTTTGTTATGTATATTGTTTATAGAATTATTGTAAAAACGAGATTTAAGATTTAAGAAAGGAAAATATTATGAATATTTTTGTTATACATGCGCATACAGCAAACAGAGGTGATGAGGCCGCTGTTAAAGCAATGATTGATGAAATACTTAGGGCAAAACCAGATACTAAAATAACGATTGCTATAAATGGAGATACTTTTTACCCAGCAATGGATAAACGAGTAACACAGATTGGAAGGTTTCCGAAACCTCATTCGGTATTAGCCAGAATCGAGTATCCAATTTTCATGAAATCATCTGGTAAGATTTGTTGTACTAACACTGCAAAAAAGTTTAAAAAGGCGTTGAAAGAAGCAGATCTTGTTATTCATGCTCCAGGCGGACCGAGCATTGGCGACATTTATATAAATGCAGAGAAAGCTTATTTGGACAGATTGGAATTGGCTCAAAAATTCAAGAAAAAATATATGTTTTACGCACCATCAATGGGACCGTTTAATAATGACGAGAGGAATATAAGAAGGAGAAAAATTCTTTTAGGTGCTGAAAAAGTGATTTTGAGAGATCCGATTTCTTTCGGCTTTGTAAAAGAATTCTGCCCGGAATGTCATCCGGTACTTGCGTTAGATTCTGCATTTCAGCATGAAGTAGATACTTCTCTTAATGAAAGTAAACTTCACGGTTATACAGAATTGTATGATTTCATGAATAAACATGAAAAAAATATCGGAATCACGATTACAGACCTGAAATGGCATCCTAAATATGGAAAGACAAAAGTGTATGAACAGATAAGAAAAACATTTGAGGAATTTGTAACATTTTTGGATACCAATGGGTATGGAATTATCTTTATTCCGCAGCTTTATGGGAGCGGCAACGATAGTGATTTGATGTCGGAGTTTTCAACAGGTGGTAACGGGTTTGTAATGGAAGCTAATTCTGATATATATGATACATATTTTCAACAGTATGTAATTGGAAAATTATATGCTGTAGTAGGTATGAGATATCACAGCAATATTTTTTCTGCTAAAATGGGAACACCGTTTGTTTCTATATCCTACGAGCAAAAAATGAAAGGTTTCATGGAAAAAATGGGACTGCCACAGTATTGTATTCCAGTAGAATCCTTGACTGAATCGGAATTAAAATCGAAATTTAATGATATGGTTTCCGCATATGAAGAGTATAAGAATTTGCTTGAGAATAAGCATGAGGAAATGTTGAAACAAGCGTATTCTTCAACGGAAGCGGTATTAAAGATTTTGGAAGAAAATGATAGGAGAAGCTAAAGTGAAAGTTTCGGTAGTGATGACTACGTATAACGGAGAAAAATATTTATGCCAAATGCTCGATTCATTAAGAATGCAGGAAAGAAAAATAGATGAGCTTTTATTTTTTGATGATAAGTCGACAGATGGAACTGTTTGTTTGATTGAGGATTACATAAAAAGGTATGATATAAAAGAATGGAGAGTAGTAGTTAATAAGAAAAATCTAGGATGGGAAAAAAATTTTACACAAGGGATTAATGCTGCAACGGGTGATATTATTTTCCCATGTGATCAGGACGATATATGGCATCTTGACAAAGTGAAAAAGATGACACAAGCATTTGAAGATAACGATGACATATTGCTTTTGACCTCAGGCTATCATGCCTTTAGTGAAAATGGGGGAGAACCTATTACACAACAAAAAGTAAAAACGGAAACAGATGAGAAAATTAGTAAAGTTATCTTTGATCAGCACTATTATCAAATTTTACGTCCTGGTTGTACAATGGCTTTTAGAAAAGAAATTCTTTCGACATTTATTAAATTGTGGAAACCAGGTACGCCACACGATGCCTTATTATGGATAATAGCTTCAATACAACACAGATTATATTTATACAAGGATACATTTATTGAGTATAGAAGACATGATGCTAATGCTTCTAAAAATATATCTCACGGGTATAAGTATAAGGTAAATGAAGTTGAAAGAACACTTGCGGTAAATAAATGGTATCTTGAGAATTTCACACCAGAAGCGGAAGAAATAAAAATCATATTGAATTGCAATATTTGGTGTGAATACCGCAAAAAACTGTTGGTGGAAAAAAAACGATGCTATTGGTTTAAGTTACGAAATTATAGCAACTATTATTTGACGAAAAAAAAATATTTCGGTGACTTTTATTATTCGTTTGTTAAATGAATGTGGAGGAAAAATGAAACTATCGAAGCGTATTAAAAATAAAATCAAAATATTTATCAACAGAGCTACAATGTTTCATGAATTTTATCATGACTATAAAGATTATAAAAAATGGAATTATAATAATCCGACAGTAAAAACACGTGCAGCACAAGAATCAAAAATGCTTCGTCAGACCCACATGATTGAAAAGGGAATGTCATTATCCTCTCCACGAAAGGGGTTCGGCCAGCAGAAAATTAAAGAACTTTTTGAAATGATGGATCAGTATTTGAAAAGGGGTTATCCCTCTGACGGTATGCCTTTTCAAGATGCAATCATAGTACTGAATGCTTATGTTGAGATGCAAAAAAGGCTTGGTTATGAAAATGTTGATATGATAGAAAAGCTAAAAGGCTATGATAAATATCGAACTGACGGGCTTACAGCGGGCATTAAACACGATACGCGAGAAAATTTGCTGAGTAATGTGGACAAGCCGTTTCCGGAGTTCTTTTACAGTCGGCATTCAATGCGTCAATTTGATGATAAAACTATTAATGTTGAGGACATAAAAAAGGCCATTAAAATTGCTCAGAAAGCACCGACCGCATGTAATCGTCAGGCCAGTAAAGTTTATTTGTATAAAGATAAAGAAACAAATGACGCTCTGGGAGATCTGATTGCCGGCAACACTGGATTCCAACAAGAAGTTCAAAATTATCTGGTTGTTACTGCGGATGTTTCGGCATTTTATGATACCTTTGAACGAAATCAAGTGTATGTGGAAGCAGGCCTGTTTTCAATGGCACTTGTTGAAGCCTTACATTATTATGGGATTGGTAGCTGTGTTCTTCAAAATGGAGAATACTATAAGAAGAATAGAAAATTCAAAGATATTTGTAAAAATATACCTGAAAATGAACGAATCATCTTGTTTGTTGCGGTTGGATATTATAAGGAAGAGTTCTCCTATGCAGTATCGTTGCGGAAGAATGTTGAAGATGTATTCGTTGTAAAATAATAAAGGAATACTTATCGAGATGGTAGATAGAAATAAAGAATTAGCTGTAAACACGGTTATACTTGGAATTGGTCAATTGATTCCTAAATTTTTAGCGATACTTTTGCTTCCGCTATTAACATCATATCTTACAACGGATGAATACGGAAATTACGATCTGATTTTAAGTATCGCAAGTTTGTTAATTCCAGTCGTGACAATGCAAATACAACAGGCCGTATTTAGATACCTACTTGCATCAAAAAGCGCAAAGGATAAAACTTTCTATGTGACGAGTTCACTTGTATATATTGGTATATCATCTATTGTATGCTATCCAGTTGTTTATTTAGTTCTAAGGTTATTAAAGATTGATTCGTTTTCCGCATTGTTAATCTGCATCCTATTTTTAAGCGAGGCACTTTATTCATTATTGGGACAAATTGTACGTGGGTTAGGTTATAATGCTCGATATTCTGTAAGTGTTGTTGTTTATTCTACGGTAAATCTGGTGGCAACAGCTGTGTTGTTAATGGGATTTCATTTGGGTCTGCAGGGTGTCATTATCTCGCTGACAATAGGTTATTTAGGTGCAGATACATATATGGTAATTGCATCTGGAATGATTGGCTACTTTAAACTGGACAAATTTTCGTCTGTGTCTTTGAAGGAGCTACTGCATTTTTCAATGCCGATTGTTCCGAGTTCAATTGCATTGTGGGTGGTAAATTTATCAGATCGTCTAATTATTATCCACTTTATGGGCGCAGCAGCAAATGGAATATATGCAGTTGCAAACAAGATACCTTCACTATACAGTACGGCGTATGGTATTTTTAATTTAGCGTGGACAGAAACGGCATCTAAGGTTTCAGATGATGGAGATCCGGCAGAATATTATACAAAGCTCTTTTCTGGATTATTTAAATTTTTAATTGGAGTTATGCTAGCTTTGATAGCAGTAACACCTATTATCTTTAGTGTGCTTGTCAAGGGAGATTATGGCGCAGCTTTTTTTCAAGTACCTATATTGTATTTTGGAATATTTTTTAATAGTCTTGTTAATTTTTATAGTGGAATTTATATTGCACTTAAGAGAACAAAACAAGTAGGATACTCATCGGTTGCAGGTGCAATAATTAACGCGGCAATCAATGTACTTCTAATTGGAGAAATTGGACTATATGCGGCATCAATTTCAACTGCAGTTTCTTTTTTGGTGATTGCTATTTATAGAGCAATTGACCTTAATAAAGTGATCGAGATAAAGTATAATATGAAAGAAATAGCGGTTGGGATGGGACTATTTTTCACGGCCACTGTATGCTTAAATTGCAATCAAGTATGGGCAATAATTTTATGTTGGTGTATTGCTGGAATTTATAATATTACTCAAAATATGCAAATTGCAAAAAAGATGATAAGAAAATTTTTGAAAAAATGATTGCTACATTAAGGGGGACTAGTGTACTGCTACCGATATTGTTCAGAAGCTTTAGAATTGTTAGATGGGCATGTGTGCTGACTGGATTTATTTGCTCTTGTAGCATTGAGATATTGCAGCATATTACTCAAACGGGGTTTTTACAATTAGATGATGTGGTGACAAACACAATGGGTACGCTGTTGGGATGGTTTATATGGCGTGCATGGAAAGTGGACAGAAAATATGATCACGATGGGAATCAATTGCCAATGTATCAAGGTATGTCCGATAAAAGCAGCACGAGCACAGTAAGGAGAGAGTATGCAAACAACATTACTTATCATGGCAGCCGGTATCGGCAGCCGATTTGGAACAGGAATAAAACAGTTGGAGCCGGTGGATGATGCTGGTCATATCATTATGGACTACTCGATACATGATGCGATTGGAGCTGGTTTCAATCATGTGGTATTTATCATCCGTAAGGATATCGAGAAAGAGTTCAAAGAGGTTATCGGTGATCGCATTGCCTCCATTTGCTCTTCTCATGATGTAACTGTGGACTACGCATTTCAGGATATCAACGATATTCCGGGAAAACTTCCGGAAGGCCGGACAAAGCCGTGGGGAACCGGTCAGGCTGTGCTTGCAGCGAAGGAAGCGATTGATACCCCATTCATTGTGATCAACGCAGATGATTACTATGGAAAGGAAGGCTTTAAGGCTGTCCATGAGTATTTGGTGAATGGCGGCAAGTCCTGTATGGCAGGTTTTGTACTGAAGAACACATTGTCCGATAATGGCGGCGTGACTCGCGGTATCTGCAAGATGGATGAGAATGGAAACTTGACTGAGGTTGTGGAAACTAAGAACATCGTCAAGACTGCAGATGGAGCAGAGGCAGACGGTGTGGTTGTTGATGTGAATTCTCTGGTATCCATGAATATGTGGGGCTTGACTCCTGATTTTCTGGATGTGCTGGAAAATGGTTTCAAGGAGTTTTTCGAGAAAGAAGTACCGAGCAATCCTCAGAAAGCCGAGTATCTGATTCCAATCTTCATCGGTGAGCTGTTGGAGCAGGGAAAGATGTCCGTAAAGGTCCTGAAGACCAACGACACCTGGTACGGCATGACCTACCATGAAGATGTCGCAGCTGTAAAGGACAGCTTCAAGAAGATGCTGGAGAACGGCGTGTATAAGGCTGATCTGTTCAGTGATCTGTAATGGAAGCAATAAAGGTATTAGCCAAAATCCTCACAAACATCCTGACTGCTCTGTATGAGCCGTTTGGATTTTCACTTCTGCTTTCCTTCCTCGCCATGTTCTTCTATCTATATGCGTATGAACCTGAAGAGGCTGGCAAAGGATGGAAGAGTGCCATAGTGACCTGGTATCAAAAATTCAAGGGGAGTGTGTTCTTTCGGAGGTTGTTTTTCTTAGCTTTTGTGACCTCACTTATTCTGTTCCGAACCCTGTTAAACCGTCAGCTGTGGATGAATCCTTTATCCGATGTCATGGGTGGCTGGGGCATCTGGGAGACCGTGAATGGCGAACAGAAGCTGACCACCGAGTGCATCGAGAACGTGATCATGATGGTGCCGTTTTCAGCTATAGTGATGTGGACGTTCGGAAAGAAGATAGGAAACAGTTGGAAGAAGATACTGTGGTATAGCGGGAAGATAGCATTTATCTTTTCGATAAGCATTGAGATGCTACAATTATTGCTTCGCTTGGGTACATTTCAGCTATCAGACATCTTCTATAATACAGTGGGTGGAATGATTGGCGGATTGATGTATTGTGCAGTGATGAAGGCAAGAAAGCGTCTGTAAAACTGGATGAAATTGTGATATACTGGGAGCGGTAGCTCCCTACGCTGCTCGGACAAATCAAAAATCTTTTTGATTAATCACACACCTCTCCGTGGTGAGCAGCAGGCAACGATCTAAGAATCAGGGATTCGGTGATCGGCTGAGATGTGATGAAAAGAAAAACAAAAACTAATATAGGGGTGAGGAGAGTTGACGGAAATTTCTTTTAATGGGGGACGATTTGTTTCCAATCGAGAAGAACTGAATTATGAAGAGGTTCTTAATCATTTTCCGTGTGCAAGTATAATTAGAATTCTTACCTACAATATTTCAAGAAATCAGCAGGACGATAAATTGCTAAACGCATTAAAAGAAACGAATGCTGATGTTCAAATTATTACAAATGTTCCGTCTAGGATGGAGAGATATTATAATTCAGATGCGGGAAATCACATGAGGATGACGGCAAGACGGAATATTAATGTCTATATATCGAAATTGAATCCAGAAAATTTCCAGAATGGATTTGTTCCTTTCTTTAACGTTCATAATCATGCTAAAATTATAGGAACAGAAGATATAGTTTATATTGGCTCGGCCAATTTTTCAAATGAAAGTGCAAATAATATAGAAACCGGAGTTATTATTGAAGACAAGGTGTTTATCCAAAAATTATATAGTGAATTTTTCGATGCAGTAAAAAATGAATCTCTTTCATATTATGACGAGAGCTTCAGTGCATTTAGTCTGTTTGTGTTGTCACTATATGCAAAGTTTGAACACCATTATAATAAAATAATAACAAATGTTTATACGGATTATGAGAGAACGAAACTAGTGGTTGCGGAAACAATTTTCATAAGTGTTGATGAGCTTGATGCATTATATCGAGACTTGGAAGAACTAGAAGGTTTATGTAATATTGCGGAAGAAACATATGACGAAGAAAATGATGGATATAATGAAGAACTTGATGATTTAAAAGAAGAACTCCAAGCTTTGAATATTGAGTGGTTAGAAGAAGTTGTATCCGAAGACGGAGATTTGTATAAGTTGGCCTCGTTTGATTCTGAAGCAGAAGTCGGTGAGATTATGCAGTCAGATTATTCGCAGTGTGCATTTGATGATCAGCTCGATTATTATACACAGAAAGCAATGGATAGAGTTCAAGCAGTATATGAAGATTTGCACGATACATTTTTTGATCAGGGTGATGATTTTTTAAATGAAATGCAGGCAATTTTGAGAGCATTAGAGAAAGCAATGAGCTTCTCAAAGAAGTGGAAAGCTTCAAAGATAAATCCGGAAATAGATAATACCTGACATTTTGAAAATATAATTATAGAGTAAAAAAGAGGTACACAAGTATGCCCAGAACCAAAGGAAGCAAGAACCGCGCCAAGACCGACTTCGATGCACAGATTGCAAAGCTGCAGAAGGACAAAGCTCTCTTAGAAGAGGGTGTAGCCAAGACGGTCGCTCAGATCGAGGAGCTAAAGACAGACATCAAGTCTATGCGTGAATCGCTGAAGCCGCAGAGAGCTGAGATCAAGCAGGTCGAAAAGGAAATCGCCAAGCTCGAAGCCAAGAAAGCCAAAGCGGATCAGAAAGCTGCTGAAGAAGCGAAAAAGGCAGAAGCAGAGGCTATGGTTAAGAAACTGCTGGCAAGCGGGATGAGCGCGGACGAGATCCTTGAAAAACTGAAATAAACAAGAAAAATAAATGCCGTGTGTGGAACACAGGCCCCTCTGGGAGCTGGAAAACGCACGGTATATTTTGAGGATTGCTGTATAGCTTATAACGGAAATAAAAAGGAGCGTGAGAACAATGAACTTATCAAAAATACATCATATTGCAATCATCGTAT
>ENA-ORTQ01002384-ORTQ01002384.1-human-gut-metagenome-genome-assembly--contig:-NODE-2384-length-16739-cov-2.980281_pt1 | contig 16739 bp, 18 predicted proteins | sample MGYA00241912_ERZ509188 | MGnify/ENA primary metagenome ERZ509188 (study PRJEB26280, sample SAMEA2338849) | human gut metagenome | biome: human gut; feature: human-associated habitat; material: faeces...
ACATCACAGGAAAACGTATGGAGAACAGCGGGAGTTTGGTTATAAAGACTTTATCCCGCTGTTTTGCGCGGAAAGATTTAATCCTGCGTCATGGATGCAGCTTTTTAAGGAGGCGGGTGCCGGCTATGTGTTCCCGGTGGCGGAGCACCATGACGGTTTCCAGATGTACCGCTCAAATATTTCGCACTGGAACGCTTACGAGATGGGACCGAAGCGCGATATAGTCGGCGAGCTGAAAGCGGCCGTGGAAGCGCAGGGCATGACGCTTGGGGTATCCTTGCACCGCATTGAGCACTGGTTCTTCATGAGCAACGGCAAAAAGTTCGAGAGCGATATGCCGCAAAACCCGGACCGCGACGACCTCTATTGGCCCTCCATGCCCGACCCGGAGAATTTCGATGCCATCGACGGCAAGCCCTCTGAAGAATTCATGGAAGACTGGCTTGTGCGCACGTGCGAACTCATCGACAATTATCACCCGAAAATTCTCTATTTTGACTGGTGGATTCAGCAGGAGGCGGCAAAGCCGTACCTCAAAAAAGCGGCGGCGTACTATTATAATCGTGCTGCGGAATGGGGCGAGGAGGTTGCCATCGATTATAAATTCGACGCGTACATGTTCGGCACGGCGGTGCCGGATATTGAGCGCGGGCAAATGGCGGACATCAAGCCGTATTTCTGGCAGACCGATACCGCCATTGCGCTGAATTCCTGGTGCTATACGGAAAACAACGACTTCCGCCCGGCGGGGGACATCATCTGCGACCTTGTGGACATCGTCAGCAAAAACGGTGCGCTGCTTTTAAACGTAGGCCCAAAAGCGGACGGCACCATCTCCGATGAGGACACCGCGGTGCTGACTGCCATCGGCGACTGGATGCAGGTGAACGGCGAAGCAATCTATGACACGCACGTGTGGAGGACGTTCGGCGAAGGCCCCACAAAGGTGCAGGACGGCGGCTTTTCCGACGGCGTGAAAAAGAACTTTACGGGCGAGGATTTCCGCTTTACGGCAAAGGGAGATACGCTCTTTGCCATTGCGCTGAAGGCGAACGACAACGGCGAATACCACATTCACTCCCTGCGTATGCAGGAGCACACCGCCGGTACGGTGTACCACGGTTTAGTCGAGAGCGTTTCGGTGCTCGGCACAGACGATGCACCCGCGTGGACGCGCGACGAAAACGGGCTGCATATCAAGACGAACTACACGTCCGATAAGCCGATCACATTCAAGATTAAATTAAACTAAAATCACAAAACAAAAAGCAGAGTGTTCGGATTGAGCACTCTGCTTTCGTTATTTTATGCAGTTATTCGGAGATATACTCGCGTACGCGGAACTTGGCGCCGGCGTTTTCGCACAGCTTGCGGCAGGCTTCAATGTCCTCTGCGGGCATGGTGCTGACGACCGTCATCACCACATGCGGCACGTTTTTTACGGCTTCTGCCGTAAAATGCAGCATGGCATCAAACGCCTCGGGGCCGTATTTCGAGTGACATACCGCATCGTACTTTTCGGCGGTCGGCGCGTTTAAGCTGACGGACACAATATCCAAAAGCCCGTGCATTTCCGGCGCGGCGTTGCGCCCGGTGATGCAGTCCGCAAGGCCGTTCGTGTTGACGCGCAGGGTGTAATTGCCCATTTCTTTTAAGCGCGCAGCAAGCCAAAGCATGTCGTCCCAGCGGCAGGCAGGCTCGCCGTAGCCGCAGAAGACAATCTCCGCGTATGAATTGAGGTCGCGTTTTTTAAGGTCGGCTAAGATTTCCTCTTTTGTCGGCTCCGCGCCCTCGTACCAGAGGTTATCCGCGTACAGGCTGCCCGTGCTGTTGTTGCGCAGGCAGAAGTCGCATGCGTTCGGGCACTGGTTCGTGACGTTGATGTAGAGGTTATCGCCGTATTCATACGTGATGGTCAAGATGATCGCTCCTTTTATTTTGCGGCGCTCGGCAGCGTGATACCGAAAAGGCGGCAGGCGTTTTCGCAGGCGGTTTCCAAAACCTCCTGCGCCGTGATGCCGCGCACTTCGGCGATCTTCGCCGCGTCGTAGGGGATCATGGAGCTGTCGCAGCGCTTGCCGCGGAATGGCACGGGCGCCATGTAGGGCGCGTCCGTTTCGGTCAAAAGGCGGTCGAGCGGGATGGCCTTTGCCACATCCACGCTGTGGCGCGCGTTTTTAAACGTCACAACACCGCCAAGGCCGATGTACATGCCGAGCTTTACGGTCTCCTGTGCTAATTCCACACTGCCGGAAAAGCAGTGCACGACGCCCTTCGGCTTGTATTTCCGCAGAATGTCCATCATATCGCCGTGGGCCTCGCGGTCGTGGATGACAACGGGCAGGTCGTGTTTTTTCGCGAGCTCCAGCTGGGCGATAAGCACCTCTTTCTGCTTTTCGCGCGGGCACTCGTCCTCCCAGTGGTAGTCGAGGCCGATCTCGCCGACGGCGACGATCTTCGGGTGGGAAAGCAGCGCTTCCACGTCCGAAAGCCAGTTGTCGGGCAGGTCGTTTGCGCACTCCGGGTGGATGCCGACTGCACCGTAGATATAATCGTATTTTTCACAGAGCGCCACGATTTTTTTGAGGCTTTCATAATCGGCTGCCATATTGATGACCGCAACGACGCCCTTTTGCGGCAGTACGGAGCCGAGCAGCTCGTCACGGTCGATGTCGAACTGCTCGCTGTCGTAATGTGCGTGGGAATCAAATATCATAGAGATTTTCCTTAGCGAATTTTGGAGCCTGCCGGGGTGCCGTCCACAAATACGACGCGCACATCATCCTCGCCTGCGTCTGCTGCAAGGATCATGCCCTGGCTTTCCACGCCGCAGAGCACGGCGGGCTTCAGGTTCGCGACGACGATGACGGTGTGACCGATGAGGTCTTCCGGCTTATACCACTTTGCGATGCCGGACGCGACCGTGCGGGGTGTGGAGGTGCCGTCGTCGAGCGTGAGCTTCAAGAGCTTCTTTGCACGCTTGATCGGCTCGCAGGCAACGACCTTTGCGGCGCGCAGCTCAACCTTTGCAAAGTCTTCAATATTGATCTGGGCAAGACCCTCAATTTCCTTCTTCGGCTCTTCCTTCGGAGCGTACTTCGCTTCCACAGCGGCAATCTTCTCGCCCATCTCCTTCGGATCGATACGGGCGAAGAGAATCTCCGGCTTGTCTGTTACTTTACCCCCATTCGGGTAAACGCCGAACGTATCGAGCGTATCGTATGCGCGCAAGGTCGTGCCGAGCTGTGCGACGATCTTCTCTGCGGTGTCCGGCATAAACGGCTGAAGCAGCGCCGCGCCGATCGTGATGCTTTCCACAAGATTATAGAGAACGGTGGAAAGTCTGTCGGCTTTCGCTTCGTCCTTTGCAAGCGCCCACGGCATCGTTTCGTCAATGTACTTATTGCAGCGCTTGAAGAGCGTGAAGATTTCGGAAATGGCATCTGCCACGCGCAGCTGATCCATCTTCGTCTGCACGCTGTTCTTTGTGGCGAGCACAACGCTCTTTAAATCGTTATCGACATCTTCTACGACGTTTTTGTTCTCTACAACGCCGCCGAAGTACTTGTTTGTCATGGAAATGGTGCGGTTTACAAGGTTGCCGAGCGTGTTTGCAAGGTCGGAGTTCGTGCGTTCGATCATCAGATCCCACGTGATGGTGCCGTCGGATTCAAACGGCATCTCGTGCAGGACAAAATAGCGTACCGCGTCTACGCCGAAGAGGTCTACAAGGTCTTCTGCGTAAATGACGTTGCCCTTCGATTTGCTCATTTTGCCGCCGTTCATCAGAAGCCACGGGTGACCGAACACCTGCTTCGGCAGCGGCAGGTCGAGCGCCATGAGGAAAATCGGCCAGTAGATGGTGTGGAAACGGATGATGTCCTTGCCGATGAGGTGCAGGTCTGCCGGCCAATCACGCTTGAACTGCTCGGTGGAGTTGCCGTCGCAGTCGTAGCCGATGCCGGTGATGTAGTTTGTGAGCGCGTCGAGCCAAACATACACGACGTGCTTGTCGTCAAAGTCGACCGGAATGCCCCACTTGAAGGAGGTTCTGGAAACGCAGAGATCCTGCAGGCCGGGCAGGAGGAAGTTGTTCATCATTTCCGTTTTGCGCTGCGGCGGCTGGATGAACTCCGGGTGCTTATTGATGTAGTCGATGAGGCGGTCTGCATACTTGCTCATCTTGAAGAAGTACGCTTCTTCCTTTGCGGGCTTTACCGGGCGGTGACAGTCCGGGCAGCAGCCGTTTTCGTCAAGCTGAGAAGCCGTGAAGAAGGATTCGCACGGCGTGCAGTACATGCCCTCGTAGTGGCCCTTATAAATATCGCCCTGCTCGTAGAGCTTTTTAAAGATCTTTTGTACCTGCTTTTCGTGATAATCGTCCGTGGTGCGGATGAATTTATCGTAGGAGGTGTTCATCACGTCCCAGTTCGCCTTGACAATCTTCGCGACGTTGTCGACATATTCCTTCGGGGTGATGCCGGCGGCATTGGCCTTTTCTTCAATCTTCTGGCCGTGCTCGTCCGTGCCGGTCTGGAAGTAGACATCGTAGCCCTCCATGCGCTTATAGCGCGCAATGCTGTCGGCGAGCACGATCTCATACGTGTTGCCGATGTGCGGGCGGCTGGAGGTGTAGGCGATAGCCGTCGAAATATAATACTTCGGTTTACTCATGGGTGGATCATTCCTTTACAATGTATTTTCAAGGGGTTATTTTTTTCTACGGTTGAATGTATTCAACTGAATAGTACGGCGGAAAGTGCCGAGAGAATCATCAGCCCGGCCAAAATCGCCGCGCCGATGCGAACGATGAGCTTGCGTTGCTTTTCGGTTTTCATAGAAAGCTCCTTTCGCGGGTGCAGGGCATGCCTGTACGTGTACCCTTTATTTTACCATTCTTTTTTTCACCTGTAAACCGCTAATTGACTTTATTTTCCGCCGCGGTTACAATAAAAGCGGAAATACTTTTGAAATGAGGGAAAAACCCGATGCAGTTTTTAAATACAGAAGAAAAACCGCGCCGCGCGGCGGTCATCAACGATCTTTCCGGTGCGGGGAAATGCTCGCTTACGGTGATGCTGCCGGTGCTGTCCGCCTTGGGGTGTGAGACATCCGTGCTGCCGACGGCGGTGCTTTCCACACACGGCGGCTTTAAAGATCCCGTGTACCGCGATTTGACGGACGATATGCTGAAAACGGCACAGCACTGGAAGCGCGAGGGGGCCGAGTTTGAGGGCATCTGCTCCGGGTACCTCAGCAGCCGCGAGCAGATTGACACTGTGCGGGAAATCTTCGAGCTGTTTACGGACGAACACAGCCGTCCGCTGCGCCTTGTAGACCCCGTGATGGGCGACAACGGCACACTGTACGGCATTTTTAATAAAGAAACGGCGCAGAGCATGACGAGGCTTTGCGAAAAAGCGGACATTTTAACGCCGAACATGACAGAGGCATATTGCCTTTTACACGAGCCGTTTAAGGACGGGCCGTATGACGAAAGAGAGCTTAAAAGAGTAATGAAAGCCCTTTCCGACTTTGGGCCGAAGGTCGTCATTCTAACGGGTGCGTATACGGCTGAGGAGACAATCGGCGCGGCGTGCTACGATAGGGAAAAAGACGAGACGGCGCTGGTGCTTTCCGACCGCGTGCCGGGCAAATACCACGGCACGGGGGATATTTTCGCGGCCGTGATGCTGGGGGCGATGTTAAACGGCAAAACGGTAAAGGAAGCCTGTGCCGCCGCCGTGCGGTACACCGCAAAGTGCATAGAAGAAACGAGAAAAGCATGCGGTGACAACACCATTTGGGGCGTGAAATTCGAGAAATGTCTGCCGTTTTTGATGCACGATGTGCTCACGGAGAACGATGAATAAAGTCTTTGGTCAAGTTTTCTTCAGAAAACTTGCGGGTTCTTAGGGCAGCGCCCTAAGTCGCTTTCAACAGAAAGCGAAATCTTATTGCCTAACAAAAAACTGGGAAACCCAGTTGCATAGGTTCCCTGAAAGGGCGGTTCAATGCCGCCCTTTTTATATAGCTGTGAGCATGCGTTGGCGCGCATTATCTCTTCTTTTTCCTCAATCAGAGGGAGTCTGAAATTAAATAAAAACCGCCGGACATTGCAGGACATCAGAGGACATTGTAGGACATCGGAGGACAAGAATTTGAAAAGTTTCCCTTTTGAGGGAAACTTTTCTGCATTTTGGGGGTATGGGTGAAGAGACAAACAGGCGGGCGAAAAAACGAACGCCGTTTGGCGCTTCAAAACTTTCAGAGAGGATGTGGAACATGGTGAACGAAACGGCGAAGGAGGGCTTTCGCAGATTGGCGTTCGGCGGCATTCACGATGCCGTAAGGCTGCTCTTTTGCGAGGACGTGAACCCGCGCACGCTGAAAAACATGGATCTGTTCGCCGTCTCCGAAATTCGCAGACCGAAAAACGGCGGCATGGAAATTCGGTTTTTCGACCGGATCGAAGCACTGCGGCTCCTCAGTGAGCTCGAGACGAGCGGGACGGGTGCACAGGCGCTGCTCTCCGCCATTGAAAGCGGTGCGGCGGCGCTGAAAGACGGGGATAAGCCGTGACGCCGTTTTCCGAAAAGCAGATGCAGGTCTTGTGCTGGTGGGGCGAAAAAAGCCCGCACCAGAATAAGCTTGCCGTCATCTGCGACGGCGCGGTGCGCAGCGGCAAAACCACCTGTATGGGGATATCTTTTTTTCTGTGGGCGATGGCACGCTTTCAGAATACGAGCTTTGCGGTGTGCGGCAAAACGATCCGTTCTGTGCGGAGAAATGTGATCGCGGAGCTTATACCAAAGCTAAAGTCTATGGGCTTTTCCATGCGTGTGCGGCAGGCAGAGAACGAGATTATCCTATCGTATCAGGGCAGAGAAAACCGCTTTTACCTTTTCGGAGGACGAGATGAATCGAGCGCGGCGCTCATTCAGGGCATGACGCTCGGCGGCGTTTTGTTTGACGAGGTGGCGCTGATGCCGCGCTCTTTTGTGGAGCAGGGCATTGCGCGCTGTTCGCTGAAAAACGCGAAGCTGTGGTTCAACTGCAACCCGGAGCACCCGCAGCACTGGTTTTACCGCGAGTGGATTTTGAAAGCCGAGAGCCGAAACGCGCTTTACCTGCACTTTACGATGGAGGACAACCCGTCCCTCAGTGAAGATGTGCGAAAGCGCTACCGAACGATGTTTTCGGGTGCGTTTTACAGCCGGTTTATTGAGGGAAAGTGGACGGCGGCGACGGGACTGATTTACCCGTTTGCGCTTGACCTCTTGTGCGAAGTGCCGAAAGCGGACTTTGAGCGGTACGCGGTGTCCATCGATTACGGTACGGTAAACCCGACCTCCATGGGCCTTTGGGGGCTTTTGTGCGGCGTGTGGTACCGCGCAGACGAGTATTACTTTGACGCGCGGCTTGAAAACACGCGGCGCACGGACGAGGAGCACTTTAAGGGTTTTTTGGAGCTCATTCGCGGCAGAACGCCCGATGTGATTGTATGCGACCCCTCGGCGGCGAGCTTTATCACACTTTTGCAGAGCCGTGGTTTTGCAGTGACGGCGGCGAAAAACGACGTTTTAAACGGTATCCGCATGACGGCAACGGCGCTGCGCACGGGGCAGATCAAGGTGACAAAGGGCTGCGTGGACGCGGTGCGGGAGTTTTCCCTCTACCGCTGGGCAGACGACGGCGCGCGGGATGTGCCTGTGAAGGAGAATGACCATGCCATGGACGACATCCGCTATTTTGTCTCCACGGTGCTCGGCGCGGGCGAAAGCTTTGCCTGCGCGGTGCAAAGGGAGACGGGGAAAGGAGTTAGCATTTGGGATTTTTGAAAAAGGAGAAGCGCACGGCCGTTTCGGTGCAGACGCAGGGCGGGTACCCGCCGGTGCTGCCGGTGACGGCAGGCGAGCGTGCACTGTACCGTTCCTTGCGCGAGCAGGTGCCGATCATCGACGCGGCAATTTACAAGCTGGTGCGTCTTATCGGCGGATTTGAGGTGTATTGCCCCGAAAAGCACACGGAAAACGCGCTGCGCGGTTTTTTAAAAACCGTGCCCGTAAACGGCTGCAACATGGGCATCGATAACTTTTTATCGGTCTATTTTGAGCAGCTTTTAACGTATGGCAATGCGATTGGGGAGATCGTACTCGCAAACGGGGAAATTCGGGCGCTGTATAATGCGTCGCTCGAAGACCTCGAGATTCGGCTCATCTCGCCGCTTGAAACGGGCGTGTTTGTCGTAAGGGACGGGCGTGCGGAGCCGTGCCGCTACCCGGAGCTCATTTTGACTTCGGCGTTAAATCCGATGCCGGGCAGCGCGATGGGAAGCTCCATTTTAAAGGGCCTGCCGTTTGTGAGCGAGGTGCTTTTGAAAATTTACCGCACCGTCGGCATCAACTGGGAGCGTATGGGCAATGTGCGCTTTGCGGTGACGTGCAAAAACGAGGGCTACATGAACGCGGGTGACCGCGCGGGGCAGCTTGCAAAGGAGTGGAGCCGTGCGATGCACGGCCCCGGCGTGAGCGACTTTGTGGCGGTGGGCGACGTGCAGATTAAAGCCATCGGCGCGGACGGGCAGCAGATGGACAGCGAAGTGCCCGTGCGGCAGATGCTGGAGCAGATTGTGGCGAAAATGGGCATTCCGCCGTTTTTGCTGGGGCTTTCGTGGTCCTCGACGGAGCGCATGTCGAGCCAGCAGGCGGACATGCTGACGAGCGAGCTGACGGCGTACCGCAGAATTTTGGAACCGGCGGTTTTGAAGATCTGCAAAACGTGGCTGCGGCTAAATGGTCTTGACGACACGGTGGAAATCGATTGGAACGAGATCACGATGCAGGACGAAGTCGATCACGCGAACGCGGCGTATCTCATGGCGAAGACGGAGCAGCTTTTAAAGGAGGGGGAAGCTTGAGCGAAACGGTAACGGCGGTACAGCCGGATAAAGCGGCGATGGAGAAGATCAACCTTTACACGCGCCGCGCCTATAAGCCGGAGGAGGTGTACACGTTTTCGGTCGTTTTGTGCGACAACGAGGTGGATAGAGACGGTGAGTGCTTTACGAAAGAGACACTCGAGGAGCTTGCGAAGCTGTTTGTCGGCAAGACGGGCATTTTAGACCACGAGCCGACGAGCAAAAATCAGACGGCGCGCGTGTTTGACGCTGCGGTGAAGGAAATTCCCAGAAAGGTAACATCTTTAAACGAGCCGTATGCGCAGCTCACAGCACAGGCGTATGTGCCGCGAAACGACGGGACGAAGGTGTTTATTGAATCCATTGAAAGCGGCATACGCAAGGAAGTCAGCGTGGGGTGCGCAGTGAAAAAGCGCGTGTGCTCCGTGTGCGGCGAGGAAAGCTGTGTGCACGTGCCGGGGAAAATGTACAACGGCAAGCGCTGTGTGCGTATTTTAAGCGGCGCGGCGGACGCGTATGAATTCTCATTCGTGGCAGTGCCTGCACAGCGCGCGGCGGGCGTGGTGAAGAGATTTTCGCCGCGCTTTGAAGAATCGGAGAAGAAAAAGGAGGTCAAAACGGTGTACGACATTGTAAAAAAGCTCGCGGATGGCGAAGACAGCGTGACGGTGGCGAAGGAGGAGCTCAACATGCTCAAAACGGAGCTGAAAGCGCTTTTCGACCGCGCGGAGTGCGGCGACCGCTACCGTGCGGCGCTGTGCGAACGCATCTATAAGCTGAGCGCCGTGGCGCAGCCGGAGTTTAAACGCGGACTGACGGAGGCGATCACAAAGTCGCTCGGCATTGCAGAATTGGAAGAAATGGCGGCGGCGCTCGCAAAGGCGGCGGAGCGCAAAATGCCCGTAATGCCGCAGCTGGCAGCGGAAAAGACGGAAGACACGAACGCAGCAGACGACGGTGCGTTCCGCATTTAAGAAAGGAGACTATACAATGGCATTTGAAAACATTACACTCGAAAAAGGCATGTACGGCGTGCCGGGCAAGAATTTTACACAGGTTTTGGAGGAGCTGGACGGCTCCCAGAACTACGCGGGCACACCGTTTGCGGGGCTTGACGCATACCAGAGACAGCTTAAACGCTTCGGCATTCGTGTGAGCGGTGCGAACTGCGACACCGTGGAGAAGTTTTTCACTTCCTCCCAGAGCGCGGCGCTGTTCCCGGAATACGTCGCCCGCGCAGTGCGCCAGGGCATGGAGATGGCGTCTTCCCTGCCGGACATCGCGGCGACCGTGACGAAGATCGACACGCTCGATTACCGCACCGTGCAGACGGCGACGGCTTCTGGCCAGAAGATCGAAGACCCCGTAGCGGAGGGCGCGGCCATTCCGGAGACGGTCATCAAGACGGCGGGCTCGCTTGTGACGCTGCATAAGCGCGGCAGACTGATTGTCAGCTCCTACGAAGCGCTGCGCCACCACAGACTGGACCTCTTTACGGTCATTCTGCGCCAGATCGGTGCGTACATTGCGCGCAGACAGATGAAGGACGCAGTGGACGTGCTGTTAAACGGCGACGGCACGAATACGGGCATCACCGTGACTGCGCTTACCGCTGCGCCGACCTACAACGACCTTGTGACGCTGTGGGGCAAGCTTTCCGACTATAACTTCAATACGATCCTGGCCGGAACGACTGCTTTGCAGGCGCTCCTTAAAATCACGGAGTTTAAGGACGCGCAGGCGAGCCTCAATATTAAGGGTGCGGGCAAGCTCATCACGCCGCTTGGCGCGATGCTCATCCATGTGCCGTCCATGGACGCGAAGAAGATCATTGCGCTCGACAAAAACTGTGCGCTTGAGATGGTGCAGGCGGGCGATGTGCTGACCGACTACGACAAGCTCATCGACCGCCAGATGGAGCGCGCGGCCGTGAGCGCCGTGGCGGGTTTTGCACAGATCTACGGCGGCGCCGCACAGGGCCTTAGCTACTGATTTTATTCGATTCTGGCAAGCCGTACCGCTTTGGTACGGCTTTGCCGAATAAAAAAGGAGGGGCAAATGGAGATACGAAACGTGCTGGAACGGCTGAAGCTTTTGACAAATGACGACCGCGAAGACCTGCTTTTGATGCTGAGCGGCGATGCGGTGCAGCGGCTGAAAGCGCGCCTTTGCTGCACTGTGGAGGAAGAAAACGCGCATGAGGAGGCGCTGTGCGCAGCGGCTGCGGCGCAGGCGGCGTATCAGTTTTGGCTTTTGGAGGAAGCGGCATCGCCGAAAAGCCTGACGGCGGGCGAGGTGCGCGCGGAATTTGACAAAGGCAGCGAAAGGGCGCTCGCCTATGCAAAGCAGTGCGAGCGGGCGGTGTCCGGGCTTTTGCGTGACGAGGATTTTTACTTCGGCGTGACGGAGGGCACGGTGTGAGAAATGTATTTTTGAGGGCGCAGCAGATGACGGCGGAGATAAGCGGCGAGAAGGTCGTTTGCCGCGGCGTTGTGCATCGCCTGAAGGAAGACAAAACGGCCTTGCAGGCGGAAACGGAGACGTTCGGCGGGGCAATGAAGCCGCTGTATGTCTACTTCGGCGACGGCAAAGTGCTTTGCGGCGCGGAGAACGCGAGGCTGACTGAGGGCGGCGAGACGTTCCGCGTTTTATATGCCGAGGAAAAAAGCGGGATTTACGGGGCGCTTTACGTGCGCGCGGTGCTGGAAAAGGAGGAAAAAGATGACGGGAACGGAGCTTAGTGCGGCGCTTGCGGAAAAGCTGAAAGTGCTTTTGCCGGACTGCGCGGTGCGCCCGGCGTTTACGGGCACGCTGCAAAGGCTTCCGCAGCGTGCCGCGGTGACGGTGGGCGTGATGCAGGAGGAAAACGCGGACGGTGTGTTTGAAACGGTGCTCGGCGTGCGGCTGTATGCGCGCGAAAGGGATGACCACGCGCGGCTGTTTGACGCGGTGTGTGCGGCGGTATCGTCTTTGCCGTGTGCGCTGCGCAGTGTGAAGCGGAGCGAGACGACATACTCGGCGACGCTCAGTTGCCTTGTGACGCTTTGCACGGTGCAGGCGGCGACGGGTGCGGCGGATAACGCACGCGCGGCGGTGATGATCGGTGACAAGGTATTTACGGCGGACGCGGTGAAGATTTCGCACGAAGCGGAGGTCAAGCGCTATTACGCCATCGGCGAGGAAAATCCGTATGCGGCAGTGGCGGGCAAAGCGGTGTATACGATTGTGCTGCACGGGTTTTCGGGCGGCAAGGCGGCGCTCCCCGGCGAATTCACACTGCAAACGGGCGGCGCGCGGTATACGCACTGCGTTTTGAAAGCGGCGAGCGAAAATAAGCTTGTGATAGAAGCAGGTGCGTGTGAAAAAATCACACAGCGAACACAAAGCGGAACGGAGGCATAAGGTGGAAGAAGAAAACAAAAACGCTGAGGCGCTCTCCGGCATTTTGGAGCGCGAGGAGCGGCGATATCCCGCGCCGCTTCGTGCGGATAGGAGGTTTGCATGAACCTGATGACGATGCAGTTTGGCAGCTTTGTGTTTCCGGTGAACCCGACGGAATTAAAACTCGAGCGGGCGTGCCTGCTGCGTGAGACGGTGGGTGTTGACGGCGAAGAACGTGTGGAGGCGGTCGGCAAGCGCAAGGCGCGCGTAGCAGGCATGGGGCACTTCACCGGGGAGAATGCGATGGCGGTTTACCGCGAGTTAGAGGCGCTTTTCGGTGAAACAGAGACGCTGTACTTGCCGGGGCACAGGCCGTTTGAGGCGGTTTTGAGCGAGCTTGCGCTCATCGGCGTGCCGGAGAAAAGCACGGTGCCGTACACGTTCGCCTTTGTGGAGACAGCGGGGAAAAGCGAAGCGGTCTCCGGCCGGACATACCGCGCGAAGGCGGGCGAGAGCCTGTGGGATTACGCGTATTTTACGGGCGTTTCGATTGACCGCTTGGCGGAGAATAACCGGCATATCGCGTGTATTGCGGCGCTGAAAGACGGCGAGGAGGTGCATGTTCCGTGACGGATTTTTCGCTTGAGTTTGTGTTTGCAAGCGGTGAAAAACACTCACCTAAAGCGGAGCCGAACGAATGGCTTTTAAGAAGCGACGCGGATACGGTGGCGGACAGTTTGACGGTGCGGTTTAGTGTGGGAAAGCGGCTTTTTACGGAAGAACCCGTGGGGGCGGTGCTTAAAAAGGACGGCGCGGTGATCTTTGACGGTATCGTGGACGAACACCGCGTGAAATGCCAGAACGGCGCGCGCACGGAGGTCTTCTTCCTGCGCAGCCGCGCGGCGCTTTTGCTCGACAACGAGGCGGCACCGATGGAGCTTAGATTGCCCTCGCTGCGGCTTTTGGAGCGGATGTATCTGATGCCGCTGGGGCTGCACGCCGTGGGCGGCGACAGGCGGCCGGTGGAGGGCGTTTTGACCGTAGAAAAGGGCGTGAGCTGTTTTGAAGCGCTGCAAACGTTCTCGGAGAGATATCTAAACTGTACGCCGTATACGGACAAAAGCGGCGGCGTGCACTTTGAAAGCTACGTGCCGAAAACGGTGAAGCCCGACTGGGTGACGGCGCGGGAGGTGATTTTTTGCCCGTACAAAATGCTGAGCGGCGTTACGGTGCAAAACGCGCAGACGGGCGCATACAGCGCGGAATATCACGATCCTTTGGCCCCGCAGGTGCGCGTGCGGTATCTTTCCGCCTATGCGAAAACAGCACCGACAGCGCTTTTAAATGAAAGCCGCAGGGCGGCAAAGCGACTAAAGCTGACGTGTGCTTCTTATATAGACGGGAACATGGGGGACACGATGCGGACGGAGGAGCTTGGCGAGGTGCGGCTCATCTCCAAAAATGTTTTACTGCGCGGGAAAGACGTGAAGACCGAGCTGCATTTTGAACCGGTTTAAAGGAGGCATGAACATGTGGCTGACGAAAAAGGAGACGGCGGAAAAGGCCGAAAGCGTGAGAACGGGCGTTGTGACGACGGGCGGCGGGGAGATTTCCGTCTGCACGGAGCTGGAGCGCCGTGCACCGACTGTAACGGTGCCGTACGGCATGGCGGTGAGCGTGCCGCAGGGTACGGAGGCTGTGATGACCGGCGGTGTGTGCCTTGGCGTTGTGAACGACGCGGGAACGCTTTTGCCCGGCGAGGTGCGGCTATTCTCAGTGGGCGGTGCGGAGATCGTTTTGAAACTCGACGGCACGGTCGTCATCAATGGGCAGGTGTTTGAGAAAAAGGAGGAATAGCGTGGAGGTCGTGATTTTAAACGGCATAACGCAGACGGCGGCGACAGGGCTGCCGAAGACGGCCGAGGGGCTTAACGCGCTTATGCAGCGCGCGTATAACCGCATTTGCCTAAAACGCGGCGCGTTTTGCTATGACCGCGTGCTCGGCAGCCGGTTTTATATGTTGGATGCAGCGGACGAGCACGCCGAGGAGCGGGCGCTGCGGTATGCGCAGGCGGCGCTGTTGCCCTTAGCCGGTGTTGAGGCGGTCTCCGTGCGGCGTGAGGGGGAGCGGTTTATCTTCGGACTCCAGACGATGCTCGGCACGGGGGAGATTGCGGTGAAAGGGGCGAAAGTGTGAAATTTGAGGAAATTTATGCGCACATGGCGGCGGAATACAAAAAGCTGGCGGGCGTGGAGCCCGAGGACGCGGCGGACATTTCGATCCGTCTGAAGGTACTGGCGGGCGAGTTGTATACGGTGCTGTGCGCGGCGGAATCGCTGAAGCTGAATTGCTTTCCGCAGACGGCGGCGGGCGAGGCGCTTGACCTGCACGCCGAAGAGCGCGGGCTTGTGCGCAAGGACGCGGTGAAATCTGTGGGCACGCTGACGTTTTCGCGCCGAACGGCGCTGAGCTACGCGGCGGAGATCCCCGCGGGCACGGTGTGTGCGGCAAGCGGCGAAAACGCGGTGGAATATGAGACGACGGAGGCGGCTGTGCTGCCCGCAGGCGCACTGACGGTGACAGCGGCGGCGCAGGCGGTTTTGGGCGGCAGGCGCGGCAACGCGGCAAAGGGTGCGGTGAACACGCTCATCACGCCGCCAGCGGGTATTGAAAGCGTGACGAACGATGTGCCGTTTACGGGCGGCGCGGATAAAGAGGACGACGAAGCGCTGCGCACGCGCCTTTTGCGGTGCTTTTACGCACTGCCGAACGGCTCGAACACGGAGACGTACCGCCGTGCGGCGCTGATGACACCGGGCGTGAAAAGCGTTCAGGTGGTGCCGCGCGCAAACGGTGTGAACACGGTGGCAGTGTACCTGTACGGCGACAACGGCGCGGTGACGGACGAGGTGCTCGGAAAAGTCGGAGAGACGCTCGAAAAGCTCAAGGAGATCAGTGTGGACGTGACGGTGGCTGCAGCGGTGGCTGTGAAAAAGCCGGTGACAGTTTACGTGAAGCCGAAGGACGGGTGCGCGTTTGAAGATGCGAAAGCATCGTGCACGGCGGCAATCACGGCGTACCTGAATGCGTTTGAGGTGGGCGAGCCGTTTGTGACGGCGGGGCTAATCCATGCGGTGATGGAGACGGGCATAGCACAAAACTGCACGGTGCCGGCGAGCGTGGCGGACTTTACGCCGAACGCCGGGGAGATCGTCACGGCGGGCGCTGTAAATGTGCTGGAGACGCAGTAAGGAGGGCAAATGACGGAACTGGAAACCCGCATGCGCGCGATGCTCGAAAAAACGGGGCTGTATTTTGGAGAAGACAAGTGGCTTTCGGCAGAGCTTGCGGCGTATGCAAAGGGGCTTGAACTCGTGTATGATACGCTTTCTCATGTGCGGCGCGACGTGTTTGTGCAGACGGCGGAGGAGGACGGGCTGAAAGCGTTTGAATCGCTGTTCCGCGTGGTGCCATCCGTGGACAGCACGAAAAACCGGCGCGCGATGCTGCTGACCCGCGGCGCGGTGACCCCCGCAGACCACACAGTGGAAGCGATGCAAAAGCAGCTTTTGGCGGCAGGCATCAACGGGAAGCTCGTCCCGCAAAAGGGCGGCGTGCTGAACATAAATGTGCTCTCTACCATGGGCATTTCCGAAGCGGCGGCGGAAAGCGAAGCGCGCGCGTTTTTGCCTGCGCACCTCAGTTTGGTGTTCGATTTCGGCAAAAACACGTGGGACGCACAGGACGCGGCGGGGAGCTCGTGGAATGTGCTCGACCTTCGAAACAAGACTTGGAACGCGCTCGACGTTTTATGAGCGGAAAGGAGAAACATGGCAGCAAGTAAAAAATCAACGGTTCTCGGCCTTTGCCTTTGGGAGGGGACGGACAAGCCGCGCCGTGTGGATTTTGTGGCGGACAATGAAGCCATAGAGTCGCAGCTTGGCGGGCACATTCAAAACGATAACCTGCATTTAAATGACACGCGCAGAAAGCGTTTAGATACGCCGACGGAGGTGCGCACGTACACGGGCACGGGTGCGGCCTCGCGCACGATCTTATTCGGCTTCAGTCCGAGTGCGGTGATCGTTTTTGCGGTGGACAAGCCGTTTTCACAGGCGACGACGGGCTGCACAAAGCAATACGCCGGCATAGCGGCAGGCGGCCAGAACAGCCTTGGCGTGATGCTTTCCACGGCGCAGGTGACGGTGCGGCAGACCCAAACCGCCCCGACGGACGGCAGCGGCATGGCATCGCTGAACGAAAGCGGCGTAACGTACGCGGTGTTGGCGTTCAGATAAGGCGTTATATCATTTTCCGCGAGGAAAATATCATATCGAACAGAGAGAGATAGATCATTAAAAAAGAAGCGCGCAGCTTTTAGAGGAGCTGCGCGCTTCTTGGCGTATTGTGTGCAATTTTCAGGGATTTCTAAAGGCG
>ENA-ORTQ01002397-ORTQ01002397.1-human-gut-metagenome-genome-assembly--contig:-NODE-2397-length-16645-cov-2.700060_pt1 | contig 16645 bp, 17 predicted proteins | sample MGYA00241912_ERZ509188 | MGnify/ENA primary metagenome ERZ509188 (study PRJEB26280, sample SAMEA2338849) | human gut metagenome | biome: human gut; feature: human-associated habitat; material: faeces...
ATAAAGAATGTAGAGAATTAATGCATGAAGCACAATGTCTTGCAGGAATGGCATTCAGTAATGCATTACTTGGAATAGTTCATTCAATGGCACATAAAGTTGGTGCAGTATTCCACATACCTCATGGATGTGCTAATGCTATTTTCTTACCATATGTTATCCAATATAATAGAAAGGCTTGTGAAGATAGATATGCAGATATTGCAGAAGTATTAGGAGTAAAAGGAAAAGATAATAAAGAATCTACAGATTTATTGATAAATAAGATAAGGGAATTTAATAAAAAGTTAAGTATACCTGCATCTATGAAAGAATATGGAATCACTGAAGAGGATTTTACTTCAAATGTTAAGTTTATAGCTCATAATGCTGTTCTTGATGCATGTACATCATCAAATCCTCGAACAATTGATGATGAGACAATGGAAAAACTGTTAGTTTGCACATACTACGGAAATGATGTTGAACTATAGTTTTATTTAAACTAGATATTTAAGAATTATTAAGGAAGTGAAACAATGTATAAAATAACAGACAAAAGATATCTTACTGAAAATATATACTTAATGGATATAGAAGCACCTAGGGTTGCAAAATCAGCAAAACCAGGTCAATTTATAATCATAAGAAATGATAAAAAAGGAGAAAGAATTCCATTAACCATTGCAGATTATGATAGGGATAAAGGTACTATAACTATTGTGTTTCAAACTGTAGGTGCTGCCACAAGGGAATTGGCACAATATGAAATAGGAGATTATGTAGAGGATTTTGCAGGGCCTTTAGGGCAACCAAGTGAGCTAATATATGAAGCTGTTGATAATCTTAAAGGAAAGAATATTTTATTTGTTGCTGGAGGTGTAGGAGCAGCTCCGGTATATCCGCAAGTTAAGTGGCTTTATGAGCAAGGGATAAAAGCAGATGTGATTATTGGAGCTAGAACTAAAGATCTTATTATTTTAGAAGAAGAAATGAAAAAGGTTGCAGGAAACCTTTATGTATCCACTGATGATGGAAGTTATGGCTTTAATGGTCGAGTTACAGATATGCTAAATTATTTGGTGAATAATCAAAATAAAAAATATGATCATTCCATAGTAATTGGGCCAATGATTATGATGAAGTTTATGGCCAAGCTTACTAAGGAGTTAAATATTAAGACTACAGTAAGCTTAAACCCAATAATGGTGGATGGGACAGGTATGTGTGGAGCTTGCAGAGTAACTGTTGGAGGCAAAGTAAAATTTGCTTGTGTTGATGGACCAGAATTTGATGGGCATTTAGTGGATTTTGATGAATCTATGAGAAGACAAACTTTATATAAGACAGAAGAAGGAAGAGCGCTTTTAAGAATGGAAGAAGGAATTATTCATAAGCATGGCGGCTGTGGTTGTGGAGGTGGAAATTAATGGCGATGTCAGATAGAATGAAAAGAGTGGCAGTTAATGAACAAGAACCGGGAAAAAGAGCTAAAAATTTTATGGAAGTATGCTTGGGATATGATAATGAGAGAGCTGTTAAAGAAGCATTGAGATGCCTTCATTGTAAAAATCCTCAATGTATAGAAGGATGTCCTGTATCAATAAATATACCGGAATTTATAAATTATATTAAGGATAATGATATTGAAGGAGCAGCTAAAGAAATTGCTAAATATAGTTCTCTTCCTGCTGTCTGTGGAAGAGTATGTCCTCAAGAAAGTCAATGTGAAGGAAAATGTGTATTAGGAATTAAAGGGGAACCATTGGCCATAGGAAAGCTAGAAAAGTATGCAGCAGATTGGGCTAGGGAAAATTATGTTGATGTATCTTTTAAAGAAGAGTCAAATAATATAAAGGTAGCTATAATTGGATCTGGGCCTGCAGGGCTTACTTGTGCTGGTGATTTAGCTAAAAAAGGGTATGATGTTACCATATTTGAAGCGCTTCACGAACCAGGTGGAGTGCTTGTATATGGAATTCCAGAATTTAGACTTCCTAAGGAAGAAGTTGTTAAGGCTGAAATTGATAATATCAGAAAATTAGGTGTTAATATAGAAACAAATGTTATTGTAGGTAGGACAATAACTATTGATGAAATAATGAATGAAGAGGGATTTAAGGCTGTATTTATCGGTTCAGGTGCAGGACTGCCAAAATTTATGGGTATACCTGGAGAAAATGCCAATGGAGTATTTTCTGCCAATGAATTTTTAACGAGAGTAAATTTAATGAAAGCTTTTAAAGAGGATTATGATACTCCTGTGAAAATTGGTAAAAGGGTTGCAATAGTAGGTGGTGGAAATGTTGCCATGGATGCAGCAAGGACAGCGTTAAGATTAGGAGCTGAATCACATATAGTCTATAGAAGAAGTGAGTCAGAACTTCCAGCAAGAAAAGAAGAAGTACATCATGCAAAGGAAGAAGGAGTAATTTTTCATATACTTACTAACCCGGTAGAAATATTAAGTGATGAAAACGGATGGGTAAAGGGAATAAAATGTGTAAAGATGGTTCTAGGAGAAGCAGATGATTCAGGAAGAAGAAGACCTATACCGATTGAAGGTTCAGAGTTTGTTATTGAAGTAGATACAGTGATAATGTCTCTTGGAACATCACCAAACCCACTTATTGCTTCTACGACTGATGGATTAGAAATTAATAAATGGAAATGTCTTGTTGCTGACAAAGAAACAGGTCTCACTACTAAAGAAGGAGTTTATGCAGGTGGAGATGCTGTTACAGGTGCAGCTACAGTTATACTGGCTATGGGTGCAGGTAAAAAGGCAGCAAAAGCCATAGACAAATACCTACAAGAAAAAATAACTAAATAATTGACAAGCTACCGTTAAATCAATAGAATTATAATATAGCCCCAAAGGTTCTTTGGGGTTTTTATCATACATATGAGATTAAAGAAGGTGAGAAAATGAAGAATTTGAAAAGAACAATTCTTATTTTTTATTTTCAATTGAAGAAAAACGAGTGAAAATTTTATATCTTACCAAAATAGTATCTATGTATGCTAAAGGCTATTATAATGTAAAAATTAAGCTTATTACTGATGAAGAAGCTTTTAAAATATAAATGATTAAAAGCAGGAAAACTTCTATTTACCTAAAGAATGGGTAGATAGAAATAATGATAATTTCATACTACAAATAAAAGGGGGTTAAAAAATGATAACTGAGCATATGAGAGCTTTAATAAAAAACGGAGCTACAATAAGAGCTATGTTTGAAGAAGGAAAGGAACTATCTAGAAAGTATGGCAAGGAAAATGTTTATGATTTTAGTCTTGGAAATCCTAATGTAGAGACACCAGAAGAAATAAAGAATATTATAGGTGAAATTATCTCTGATGAAAATTCATTAAGTCTTCATGGATATATGAGTAATTCAGGATATGAGGATGTAAGAAAAACAATTGCAAATGATATAAATAGAAAATATCATTTGTCTCTTGATGAAAGCAGTATAGTAATGACTTGTGGTGCTGCAGGAGGGCTTAATATAATATTAAAGAGCATTTTAGAAGATGATGATGAAGTTATATTATTTGCACCTTTTTTTGGTGAATATAGTAATTACATCAAAAACTTTAATGGTAAGGAAGTTGTTGTTGATACAGATGAAAGGACGTTTTTTCCTAATATTGAAAGCTTAAAAAGAAGTATCACTAAAAGAACAAAGGCTGTAATTATAAATTCACCAAATAATCCTACAGGAGTAATTTATAGTGGTAAGGTGATACAAGACATATGTTCTGTACTAAAAGAAAAGGAGCTAGAATACCATAAGGAGATTTATCTAATTGCTGATGAACCTTATAGAGAACTTGTCTATGATGATATAGATGTGCCTTATATATTAAATTATTATGATAATTCATTTGTATGTTATTCTTATAGTAAGTCTCTCTCATTACCAGGAGAAAGAATAGGGTATGTAGTAATAAATGACAAGATGATGAATTTTAAAGAAGTGACGGTGGCTTTAAGTATTGCTAATAGAATTTTAGGATTTGTTAATGCACCATCATTATTTCAAAAGGTAGTTAAAAGATCTTTAAATTTAGAAGTTGATATAAATATTTATAAAAAGAATAGAGATTTAATTTATAGTCATTTAACAAGTCTAGGGATAGAGTGTGAAAAGCCTAAAGGGGCATTTTATTTATTTCCTAAATGTCCAATAGAAAATGATAAGAAGTTTTGTGAAGAAGCAAAGAGATTTAATATATTATTAGTGCCAGGATCAGTATTTAAAAAAGAAGGATATTTTAGATTAGCTTATTGTGTATCTTATGAAACAATAGTAAATTCATTGCCAGCCTTTAGTAAACTTATTGAGCAATATAGATAATTAATATTCTTTAGAATAGTGATCTAATATAATGTATGGGTACATTTTGCCGCTAGTTAAATTATATGTTATATTTTTCATATAATAATTTTGGCAGGTGAGGAAAATGATAAAAGATATAAAAAAAGTTGTTGCAATACACGATATCTCAGGTCTTGGTAGATGCTCTCTTACTGCGGTTATACCAATATTATCTGTATTAGGAGTGCAACCTTGTCCTTTTCCAACAGCAATACTATCATGTCAAACAGGTTATTCAAATTTTTCGTTTTTGGATCTTACGGAAGAAATGATTAACTATAAAAATAGCTGGGATGAAATGGGGTTTGCTTTTGATGGGGTATATAGTGGATTTTTAGGCTCTGAAAAGCAAATTGATATAGTGAAGGAACTTATAGTGAGTCAAAATATCTCCTTTGTATTAATAGATCCTGTAATGGGAGATAATGGGACTATTTATAAGACTTACACAGAAGCTATGTGCAGTAAAATGAAAGAACTTGTATCACTAGCAACTGTAACTACACCTAATATTACTGAAGCATGTATTCTTTTAGGTAAGCAATATAAAAATGGAGAATATTCTTTAGAGGAAATTGAAGAAATAGCTAAAGGAATAGGTGTTTTAGGCCCTAAAAAAGTTGTCATTACAGGTATTATAAAAGGAAGTGAAATAATAAATTTTGCTTATGATATGGATGAAGATAAGAAGTATATTATAGTTAATAATCATTCAGATAGATCATTTGGAGGAACTGGTGATATATTTGCCTCAATAATATGTGGTATGCTGATGAGAGGAAAAGGTTTTGAAGAGGCTGTTAAGAAAGCTTCGGAGTTTGTCTATAAAGCAATAAGCTATTCTGACACAAAAAAAATTGATGTGAAAAATGGTGTTGTATTTGAACCAATTTTAAAGGAGTTGTTTATATGATTAATGGGCATAGCAAAGTAAAAGCATTAGCAATATCAGCTCTTTTAGCAGCTATCATATGCATTACAACTACATCTTTTCATATTCCTGTAGGAGTCAATGGAGGATATGTACATGTGGGAGATGCATTTATATATATGGCAGCAGCTATACTACCATTACCTTATGCCATGATGGCGTCAGCTATAGGAGCAGGACTTGCAGATTTGATTAGTGGAGCAGCTGTATGGGTAATACCAACAATTATTATTAAGCCGATATTAGTATTGTTTTTCACAAGGAAAAAAGAAAATATATTATGTAAGAGAAATATTTTAGCAGTTTTTTTAGCAGGTTTTACAGGTGTAATATTGTATTGCTTAGCTGAGTATATAATGTATGGTAATTTTCTAGCTGCTTTTTATATGAGTTTTATTACATTAGTCCAACCTGTGGGAAGTGGATTAGTGTTTGTTATGGCAGCTTTGGCACTAGATAAAGTGAAATTTAAAAGCAAGGTTTTTTTGAAAGAAGTATAAAGGGGGTGAAAAAATGATGAATATATTATATACAATAGGAGATAGCTTATATATAAATATAACTAACAAATGCCCGTGTAGTTGTAGTTTTTGTATTAGAAAAGAAATGGATGGACTTAAAGGCAGTGGAAGTCTTTGGCTTGATAGGGATCCTTCTGTTAGTGAAGTTGTAGATGAGCTTAAGAAACAGGAGCTTAATTCATATAAAGAAGTAGTTTTTTGTGGTTATGGAGAGCCGTTAGTTAGGATACATGAAGTGGTGGAAGTAGCTAGATACATTAAGTCAGTATCAAATGTGAAAGTAAGAATAAATACAACTGGTATTTCTGATTTAATCCATAAGGAGAATAATACAGCAAGATTGCTTGTTGGATGTATTGATGCAGTTTCAATAAGTCTAAATGCACCAACAGCAGATGAATATGTGAAAGTAACAAGACCAAAGTTTGGTACAGAAGCCTTTTATGCCATGATTAAGTTTTCCAAGTATGTCAAAGAAAATATTGGTGATGTAGCTTTTTCAGTTGTTAATGTCATAAGTGATGAACAAATTGAAAGATGTAAGAGCTTAGCTGATGAAATGGGGATTCCTTTAAGAGTGAGAGAAAAAGAAGAATAATAGAATTAAAAAAGAGCTATGAATAAAAGTACTTGCTTTTGGGTAAAGTTTTAATAGGGGGAACGGTTGCAAATAATAACCCCTTGTAATTGTTAGTAAAGTGTGATAATATGTTAAAGGAAGTAATTTACTAATAGCTAAAAGATATAGAGTAGGGGTAAACACCTGCTCTTTCTATTTTAACGCAACTACTTTTCTAGTTGCGTTTTTATGTACCTATGTTTAAATTACGAAAAAACTGAATATTGAAAAGGAGGGTAAAAAATGAAAGTTAATGCCTTAGTGGAACAAATAGCTGAAATAGTTAAGCCAATAGCTGAAGAGCTTAGCTATGATATTTATCACATTGAATATGTGAAAGAAAGCGGAGAATATTATTTAAGAATATATATAGAAAAAGATGGAGGCGTTTCATTAAATGATTGTGAAGCACTTTCAAGAAGAGTAAGTGATGTATTAGATGAGAAGGATCCTATTACAGATGCATATTTCTTAGAAGTTTCATCTCCTGGATTAAACAGAACATTATTTACCAACGAACACTATACAAGATTTATAGGAAATGAAGTCTTAGTAAAACTTGCTAAAGCTGTTGAAGGAACTAAGACCATAAAAGGAATACTTAAGGAAAATAATGAGAGTTCAATAACAGTTGAAGGAGCAGAAGAAATAAATATTCCAAAAGATAAAATTAAGTCCGTAAACTTAGAAGGGGAAATATAACAAGGAGGGGAAATATAAATGAATCAAGAATTTATAGGTGCTCTTAAAGAGATAGTTAAAGATAAAGGGATTAGTGAAGATTTATTATTTGAAACAATTGAAGATGCATTAGTAGCAGCATACAAGAAAAATTATGCTGGGCCAACTTCTTCAGCTCAAAATGTAAAGGTAACAATTGATAGGGAAACAGGAGAAATCCATGTATATTCTCAAAAAATAGTTGTAGAAGAAGTATTTGATGATGTAACTGAAATTGGACTTGAAGAAGCACAAGCTATAAGACCAATCTACGATTTAGATGATGTAGTTGATTTCGAAGTAACACCAAAGAATTTTGGAAGAGTTGCAGCTCAACTTGCTAAAGGTGTTGTAACACAAAGGATAAGAGAAGCAGAAAGAAGTATCATATACAACGAATACAAAGAATTAGAATATGACATCATCGTTGGAACAGTTTTAAGACAAGATAAAGGTATGGTATTTGTTAATATTGGTAAGTTGGAAACTGTAATTGGACCAAACGAACAAATTCCTGGAGAAGAATATAGATTTAACGAAAAGGTAAAATTATATGTAGTTGAAGTTAAAAATACTTCAAAGGGTGCACAAGTTGTTGTATCAAGAACTCATCCAGGATTAGTTAAGAGACTATTTGAACTAGAAGTTCCAGAAATATATGAAGGTGTTGTTGAAATAAAGAGCATTTCAAGAGAAGCTGGTTCAAGAAGTAAGATTGCAGTAGTATCTCATGATGAAAATGTTGATCCAATGGGAGCTTGTGTTGGTCCTAAGGGTGCTCGTGTACAAAATATAGTAGATGAGTTAAAAGGTGAAAAAATCGACATAATCAAATGGAGTAAAGATCCAGCTGAATTTTTAGCAAGCGCATTAAGCCCAGCAAAAGTATTAAGCGTTACAGTGGATGAAGAAACTAAATCTGCTAAAGTTATCGTTGATGACAACCAACTTTCACTTGCTATAGGTAAAGAAGGACAAAATGTAAGATTAGCTGCAAAACTTACTAACTGGAAAATCGACATTAAGAGTAAATCACAAGCAGAGGCATTAGAAAACTAAAGGAGGATTTACTATGAAAGTAAAGAAGATACCTTTAAGAATGTGCACTGGATGCATGGAAATGAAGCCTAAGAAAGAGCTTATAAGAGTAGTTAAAACTCCAGAAGGAGAAGTAACAGTGGATCTTACAGGTAAGAAATCTGGAAGAGGGGCATATATTTGTAGAAATATAGAATGTCTTGAAAAAGCCTTTAAAGCTAAAAGGCTAAGTAGAAATCTCGATATAGCCATTGATGAAGAAATCTATAACAGATTAAGGAATGAGATATTAAATGGATAAATTTTTTAATTTTTTAGGATTAGCTAAAAGAGCTGGGAATATAGTTGAAGGCTATAGCAGATGCGATGAACAAAGAAATAAGAAAGATTTTTTCTTAATTATAATATCTGATGATGCTTCAAATAGCACCAGAAAGAAATTTAAAAACCATTGCATAGCAAAGAATATAAGATTAATAGAAGATTTTTCAAAAGAAGAATTAGGTTTTGCTATTGGAAGAGAAGAAGTTAAAATTTTAGCAATAACTGACAAGAATATGGCTGAAAAGTTAATGTTTTTATACAGAGAGAATTCAGGAACAAATTAACCGGGGGTGATTTTATTGTCAAAAATCAGAGTATATGAATTGGCAAAAGAGTTAAATGTAAGTTCAAAAGACTTAATAACTTTATTAATGGAAGAGTTTGGTGTAGAGGTAAAAAATCATATGAGTGTCATAGAAGATGAAGATGCTGCACTAATTCAAGAACTTATAGGTGAAAATGGAATACCACAAGAAAAGAAATCTATAGTGGATGAATATGAAGATCAATTAGCTGAAGAAGTTAATAAAGGTGTAAGAAAGAAAAAGAAAACTAAGAAAGAAATTGAGCGTGAAGAAATCGAAAGAAAGGCAGAAGCAGCATGTGGAGTAGTTGAAATAGGTGACACTATTACAGTTAAAGAGTTATGCGAAAAGCTTGGAAAACCAACAGCAGATGTTATTAAGAACTTAATATTCTTAGGTGTAATGGCTGGAGTTAACCAAGAAATCGATTTTGCTACAGCAGAAAAGCTTTGTGAAAAATATGAAGTTATAGCTGAAAGAAAAGAAGAAGAAACAGAACTTGAAGCATTTGAAGAAGATACAGATGTAGTAGAAGAAAACTTAGAAAAGAGACCGCCTATAGTAACAATAATGGGTCACGTTGACCACGGTAAAACTTCATTATTAGATGCTATAAGAAAAGCTAAAGTTACTGATACAGAAGCAGGTGGAATCACTCAGCATATAGGTGCTTACACAGTTACTTTAAATGGTGAAAAGATAACATTCTTAGATACACCAGGACACGAAGCTTTCACTGCCATGAGAGCTAGAGGAGCACAAGTAACAGATATCGTTATTTTAGTTGTTGCTGCTGATGATGGTATAATGCCACAAACTAAAGAAGCTATAAGTCACTGTAAAGCAGCTAATGTTCCAATGATAGTTGCAATAAATAAGATTGATAGACCAGGAGCAAATGTTGATAGAGTTAAACAAGAATTAACTGAACATGGTTTAGTAGCAGAAGACTGGGGCGGAGATACAATTTGTGTACCAGTTTCAGCAAAAACTGGTGAAAACTTAGATTCATTACTTGAAATGATTCTTTTAACAGCAGAAATGCAAGAATTAACTGCAGATCCTAATAGAAAATCTAAGGGAACAGTTATTGAAGCTAAGTTAGATAAAGGTAGAGGTGCTGTTGCATCACTATTAATTCAAAATGGTACACTACATGTAGGAGACTCTATTTTAGTTGGATCTACATATGGAAGAATAAGAGCTATGTTTGATGATATGGGTAAAAAGATTAAATCAGCAGGTCCATCTATACCAGTAGAAGTTTTAGGTCTTTCAGAAGTTCCAGCAGCTGGGGACAGATTTGTAGTTGTTAAAGATGAAAAGACTGCAAGAAATATGGCTGAAATCAGAAAATATAAAATCAAAACTGAAAGCCATCAAGCATCACATAGAGTATCACTTGAAGATTTATATAGCCAAATCCAAGAAGGTAAGGTTAAAGAATTAAGCATTATTGTTAAAGCTGATGTTCAAGGTTCAGTGGAAGCAATAAGACAATCTTTAGAGAAACTTTCAACAGATGATGTTAAGGTTAGGGTTATCCATGGTGCAGTAGGTGCTATAACAGAAACAGATATAACTTTAGCAGCAGCATCAAATGCATTAATGATTGGATTCAATGTTAGACCTGATTCAAATGCAGTAGCTATGGCAGAAAAAGATGGAGTGGATATCAAAACATATAGAATCATCTATGATGCAATTGAAGATGTTAAGTCTGCTATGATTGGTATGCTTGATCCTGAGTACAAAGAAGTTATAAATGGTAAAGCGGAAGTAAGAATGACTTACAAAATATCTAACGTAGGTACTATTGCAGGATGTTACGTAACAGATGGTAAAATAGTAAGAAACTCTGAAGTAAGAGTAATAAGAGATGGAATAGTTATCTTTGAATCTGTCTTAGCTTCATTAAAGAGATTTAAAGATGATGCTAAAGAAGTTAATAAAGGATACGAATGTGGCTTAAGTGTTGAAAGATTCAATGATCTTAAAGAGGGAGATATAATCGAATCATTTACAATGGAAGCTGTAAAAAGAAAAGAGCTTTAAGAGGTGATTTAAATGGCTAACTATAGAGGCGGAAGAATAAACGAAGAAGTCAGAAGAGAAGTTAGTAATATAATCCAAAATGAAATCAAAGATCCAAGACTTACTGCAATGGTTTCTGTAACAGCAGTAAAAGTTACTAAGGATCTAAGATATGCAAAGGTATTTGTAAGTATATTTGGAAAAGATGAAGAAGAAAAGAATAATACTTTCACTGCATTAAAAAATGCAAGTGGATATATAAGAAAAGAAATTGGCATAAGAATTAATTTAAGACATAATCCTCAAATAATTTTTGAATTAGATGACTCAATAAGCTATGGAATGCATATTGAAGAACTTATTCATAAGGTTAATAAGGGTAAATAATTGTCAATTAAAACAATTAAAGATATTTTATTAAGTGCAAAGAAGATAGGCATTACCTACCATGTATCACCAGATGGTGATGCAGTAGGTAGTGTTCTTGCACTTTATAATGGATTAAAATACTTAAATAAAGATTGCTATGTACTTTCTAAGGAGTCACTATCAGAAAATTTAAGATTTCTTTTAGGTGCTGAAGATGTAACTGGTGAAGTGTATGAACCAATAGATGATACAGATGTAGTTATAGTCTTAGATTGTGGTAATTATGAAAGAATATGTGCCAATTTAGAAAATTATAATAAAGTATTATTAAATGTAGACCATCATTTATCAAATGATATGTATGGTAATGAAAATTACGTAGATATAGATGCTGCAGCTACAGCAGAAATAGTTTATGAATTACTGTTGGAGCTAGGATTTGTTTTTAAAGAAGATGATGAAATAAGTAAAGAAATAGGAACATGTTTATATACATCGTTAGTAACAGATACAGGAGCTTTTAGACATTCTAATGTTACATATAGAACTTTAGAAATTGCTGCTAAACTGAAGAGAATTGGTGTAAATAATACATTTATTTATCAAAGTCTTTTTGATAATAAGGATTTTAATAGAGTGAGATTTGTAGGCAAAGTTCTTACAAATATGCAGCTCGTTTGTGATGATAAAGTTGCCTTAATAGAACTACCTAAAGATGCTGGAAAAGAGTTTGGTATAGAAGTAGGAGATACTTCAGATATTATATCTTATGGATTGCAGATAAAAGGTGTAGAAGTAACTTTATTAGTAAAAGAAGCTGATGATAAGATTAAAGCTAGTCTTAGATCAAAAAATGATGTTGATGTAAGAAAGATTGCTGAATACTTCGGTGGAGGTGGACATACTAAGGCCGCAGGTTTAGCTATAAAATATTCAACGTTAGAAGAAGCTAGAGATAAAATATTAAGCAAAATAGAGGAAGAGTTATAAGATATGAATGGAGTTATAAATATCTTTAAACCTAAAGGAATGACATCTTTTGATGTTGTTAGAGAAGTAAAAAAAGTTTGTTCCACTGGAAAGGTTGGTCATACAGGAACCCTTGATCCAGAAGCTACAGGTGTTTTGCCAGTATGTATTGGAAGAGCAACAAAGATAATAGACTATATCATGGATTCAAGAAAAGTATATGAAGTAGAGTTTAAGCTTGGAATTAAGACTACAACATATGACGATGAAGGTGAGATTCTTGAAACTCGTGAAACCAAGCATTTAACTGATGATGAAATACTTCAGGCAATAAAGGGATTTTTAGGTGAATATTCTCAAGTGCCACCTATGTATTCAGCACTTAAACAAAATGGTGTTAGACTATATACTTTAGCAAGACAAGGAATTGAAGTTAAAAGAGAAGGACGAAATATAACTATTTATAATATTGAAAATATAAAAATAGATAATCCTTTTGTTTCAATGAAGGTTACATGCTCTAAGGGAACTTATGTAAGAAGTCTTTGCTATAATATAGGGGAAAAGCTTGGAGTTTATGCAACAATGACAGAGCTTAATAGAGCTGAAACATCAGTTTTTAAGCAGGAAGATTCAATTAATATTAAGAATCTTACTAGTGAAAACTATTCAGAGCACTTAATTTCCATAGAAGAAGCATTAAATCATTATGATAGAATTAATATAAATCATAAGTATGCAAAGCTTTTAGTAAATGGAGTGAGAGTTGGAGACACTAGATATACAAATGATAAAGTTGAAAATGAAAAATTATACCGTGTATATGATGGAGAAAAATTCTTAGGTCTTGGAAGCAAAAATAATGAAGGATTTAAGATTACTAAACTATTAATAACTTAGGAGAAAAATAATGTTAGTGTTAGAAGATGCTATTTTAAAGAAAGAAAATAGGAAAAACTTTGTAGCCTTAGGCAGTTTTGATGGATTGCATAAAGGGCATTTATCTCTAATACGTAAGATAAAGCAGCTGGCTGAAGAAGGTAAAGGACAATCATTTGTTTATACTTTTAAAAATCATCCTAGAAAATTTATTAATATAAATAGTACATTGAATTTACTTATGACTAATGAAGAAAAGATATCTATTTTAGAAAAAGAGGGGATAGATATCTTAGCCTTTAAGAAATTTGATAAAGAGACTATGAAAATGAGCCCAGAAGACTTTATTAAAAATATTTGTGAAAACTTTAATATCAAGGGTATTGTAGTAGGATTTAATTTTAAGTTTGGTTATAAAAATGCTGGCGATATTAAGTTGTTAAATGAACTTAAATCTAAATATCATTTTGATTTATATGTTATGGAGCCTTGTATATATAATGACTCAGTAGTAAGTTCAACTAGAATTAGGGAAGCTATAATTGATGGTAATATGGAAGAAGCTTTTAATATGCTTGTACGACCATATTCTCTTGAAGGGAAGGTAATTCATGGCAAGAAGCTTGGAAGAACAATAGGATTTCCAACGGCAAATTTAGAAATAGACAAAAGCAAATGTATTCCTGCAAAGGGTGTATATTATACCAATGTATCTATTAAAGGAAAAATTTTTAAAGGAATTACTTCTGTAGGGCATAATCCTACAGTAAATGGGAAAGAATTAACTATAGAGACTTATATTCTTGATTTTAATGAAGACATATATGGGCAGAATATAACTTTATATTTTATTAATAAGATTAGAGAAGAAATAAAATTTAATGGCTTAGAAGAACTGGTAAATCAATTAAATGTAGATAAAAGTTATGCTGAAAAAAATGGAATTATTATTTAATATTGATTTTATTTTGTACTAAACGACAAAATTACTATTAAAATAAAATTTGTTTACAATATTAAATTAGTCTGATATAATAACTGATGAACAAACCTATATCTAAGATATGAGCTTTAACTTATACCATGGATATAAGGGGATACTATTACGGAGGTGTCATAATGGACGCAATAAGAAAGCAAGAAATAATTAAAGAATTCGGAAGACATGAAGGAGACACTGGTTCACCAGAAGTTCAAATCGCACTTTTAACTGAAAGAATCAACTCTTTAACAGCTCACTTAAGAACTCATAAGAAAGATCACCACTCAAGAAGAGGTCTTTTAATGATGGTAGGACAAAGAAGAGGATTCTTAAAGTATTTAGCTGCTCAAGATATCGAAAGATATAGAGCTATAATTTCAAAATTAGGCTTAAGAAGATAGTCTGTAGAGCGGGTTTTATCCGCTCTATTATTTTAAAGATTAAAAATTAACCGAAAGACCTGAAGGGAGGTTATATAAAAATGACTAATGTACTTACAAAAAACATAGCTGGAAGAGAAATGAAAGTTGAATCTGGTAGAGTAGGAATGCTTTCAGATGCAGCAATATTCATGAGCTATGGAGATACAGTTATATTGACAAATGTTAACGCTTCAGAAAAACCTAGAGAAGGAATAGATTTCTTTCCACTTAGCGTTGAATATGAAGAAAGATTATATTCAGTTGGTAAAATACCAGGTGGATTCATCAAGAGAGAAGGTAGACCTTCAGAAAATGCAATTCTTTTTGGAAGAGCTGTAGATAGACCTCTTAGACCATTATTCCCAAAAGGGTATAGAAATGATGTTCAAGTAGTTTGTACAGTTGTTTCTGTAGAACAAGATAACTTACCAGAAATTCTAGCAATTAATGCTGCGTCTATGGCATTATGCATATCAAGCATTCCATTTACAACACCAGTTGGAGCCGTCCAAGTAGGATTAATTGATGGAAACTTTGTTTTAAATCCAACATTAAAAGAAAGAGAAGAAAGTATTCTTCAATTAACTGTTTGTGCAACAAAAGAAAGAGTAATGATGATTGAAGCTGGTGGAGATGAAATACCAGAAGAAACAATGATCAAAGCAATTGAATACGGTTTTGAAAAATGTCAAGATATCGTAGCATTCCAAGAAGAAGCTATGGCTAAATTTGGTAAAGAAAAAAAAGAACCAGTTCTTTATAAACCAAACGCAGAATTAAAAGCTGATATAGAAGAGTTTGCTGGTGAGATGATTAAAGCAGCAATGTGGATTACTGATAAAGATGAAAGAAATGCTGCTATGGATATTGTAAATGATAAAATCATAGAAGAATTCCAAGAGAAGTATGCAGATTGTTTAGGAGATATCAATGAAATAGTTTACTCTATGCAAAAAGAAGTTGTAAGAGATATGCTTCTTAACCATAAGAGAAGACCAGATGGAAGAGCATTTGATCAGATAAGAAAGATTTCATGTGAAGTAGGAATATTACCTAGAACTCATGGTACAGGTTTATTCACTAGAGGTCTTACTCAAGTTATGACTGTAGCTACTTTAGGAGCTGTAGGTGACATCCAAATAATAGATGGTATTGGTGAAGTAGAGTCTAAGAGATATATGCATCACTATAACTTCCCTGCTTATTCAGTTGGAGAAGTTAGACCACTTAGAGGACCAGGAAGAAGAGAAATAGGGCATGGAGCTTTAGCTGAAAGAGCTTTAGAACCATTAATACCTTCAGAAGAGGAATTCCCATACACTATAAGATTAGTATCTGAAGTATTAAGTTCCAATGGATCAACTTCTCAAGCTTCAGTTTGTGGTTCTACACTAGCATTATTAGATGCAGGTGTTCCAATAAAGAGACCAGCAGCTGGTATAGCAATGGGATTAATAACTTCAGAAGATTTAGTTCATGAAGAAGTATTAACAGATATACAAGGAATTGAAGATTTCTTTGGAGATATGGACTTTAAAGTTGCAGGTACAACAGAAGGTATAACTTCTATCCAAGTTGATACTAAGATTAAGGGGTTAAGCTTTGATGTAATTTCTAAAGCAATTACTGATGCTAGAAAAGCAAGAATATTTATTTTAGATAAGATAGAGGAATGCATTCCAGCGAGCAGAAAGGAAGTATCTAAATTTGCACCTAAGACTTGTACTATAAGTATTGATCCAGAAAAGATAAGAGATGTAATTGGTGCTGGTGGAAAGGTAATCAATAAGATTATTGCAGATACTGGTGTTAAGATAGATATTAAAGAGGATGGTACAGTATTTGTTTCATCACCTGATCATGAAGGGGTAAATGAAGCCATAAGAATTATTGAAGGATTAACAAAAGAAGTTCAAGTTGGTGAAGTTTACTTAGGTAAGGTTACAAAAATTGCTGCTTTTGGAGCATTTATTGAAATATTACCAAATAAAGAAGGATTATGCCACATATCTAAATTAGATAAAGCAAGAGTAAATAAAGTTGAAGATGTAGTATCTGTTGGTGATGAAATACTTGTAAAAGTAACTGAAATAGATCAACAAGGCAGAATAAACCTTTCTAGAAAAGATGCATTACCAGATGAAGAGGAAACAACTGAACAATAGTATT
>ENA-ORTQ01002407-ORTQ01002407.1-human-gut-metagenome-genome-assembly--contig:-NODE-2407-length-16589-cov-11.188763_pt1 | contig 16589 bp, 14 predicted proteins | sample MGYA00241912_ERZ509188 | MGnify/ENA primary metagenome ERZ509188 (study PRJEB26280, sample SAMEA2338849) | human gut metagenome | biome: human gut; feature: human-associated habitat; material: faeces...
GCAAAACAGAGGCTCACCACAAACGGGATGTTTCCCCCGTATAAAAACACAACAACAAGAGCCGTTCTTGAGCGTCAATAAAGCGAATAACAGAACAGTCTGTGAAATAAAATCCCTCGCGTTCAAATAGATCCGCCGAAGGTGATCCCAATGAAGAAAGCTTTTGTACGGAACGTCTTATTTGAATAACTCTAAAGGAGAAACTCCGATGTACTAAGTAATGACACTCCCTTCGCAAATCTAACTCGAAAGAATGTGGTAATATGAAATTCATCTCTGTGATTCGTATCCCGCACTCCAACAGTTAAGAAAAGGGTCATTCCAATGTACTAAGAAATTCATTCCCCTGCCAATCGTTCTTCACCGTTTCAAAGGAGAATCTTCTATGAAACGTCCGGTACAGACCGAAAAATGAAGAAATCGAGGTCAAGAGGCTATGACTCCGAAGAAGTAAGCATCCTGCCGACTGAGGGCTTGCAACCGCCTCAAGTCGGCAGGTTTTTTGTCTGATGTTTTCCAATGAAGCCTGCATCCTCCCGTTTTCCTGCCGGGAAGATGCGGGTTTTGTTTTGTCCCGAATATTTTGCGGCGGCAGGCGCGGGGCGTGTAGACTTTCGAATCTATTTCGTGTATACTTTTGCTCAGAAAGCAGCACTTACAAGGAGGCAAACCACTATGGCAAGCAATTTCGAGTTCTACTCCCCCACCCGGGTCATCTTCGGCAAAGGCACCGAACAGCGCGTGGGCGCGCTGGTACGCGAATACGGCGGCACCCGCGTCCTCATCGTCTACGGCGGCAAGAGCGCCGTCCGCTCCGGTGTGCTGAACCGAGCTGAAAAGTCGCTGGCCGAGGCCGGCATTTCCAGCTGGACGCTGGGCGGCGTCGTGCCGAACCCCCACCTCGACAAGGTCTACGAGGGCATCCGCATCGGCAAAGAGAACAGCATCGACTTCCTGCTGGCCGTGGGCGGCGGCAGCGTCATCGACACAGCCAAGGCCATCGCCTACGGCCTGGCCGAGCCGGAAAAGGACGTCTGGGAGCTGTACGAGCACACCCGCACGGCCAGCAAGTGCCTGCCGGTGGCCAGCATCCTGACCATCGCGGCGGCGGGCAGCGAAACATCCAACAGCAGCGTCATCACCCGAGTGGACACCCACCAGAAGCGGGCCTACAACGACGACATCAGCCGCCCGAAGTTCGCCCTCATGGACCCCGAGCTCACCAAGACCCTGCCCGACTATCAGACCGAGTCCGGCTGCGCCGACATCATGATGCACACCATGGAGCGCTATTTCACCAATGGCGGCAATATGGAGTTGACCGACGCGCTGGCCGAGGGCCTGCTGCGCACCGTGATGAAGAACGCGGTCATCCTCCACACCGACCCGGCCAACTACGAGGCCCGGGCCGAGGTGATGTGGGCGGGCAGTCTGTCCCACAATGGCCTGACCGGCTGCGGCATCGCCAGCGGCGACTTTATGTCCCACAAACTCGAGCATGAGATGGGCGGTATGTTCGACGTGACCCATGGCGCGGGCCTCGCCGCCCTCTGGCCCAGCTGGGCGCGGTACGTCTACAAGGACTGCCTACCCCGCTTCGTCCGCTTTGCCCGGAACGTCATGGGCGTGACCACCGACGGCACCGACGAGGAGATTGCCCTGAAAGGCATCGAGGCCATGGTGGACTTCTACCACAGCATCGGGATGCCCGCCAGCTTCCATGAGCTGGGCATCGACCCCACCGACGCGCAGATCGACGAGATGGCCCGCCGCTGCCTCGAAGCTTGCGGCTCCGCCCTCGGCTCGGCCAAAAAACTCAGCCTCGACGACATGATCGCCATCTACCGCGCCGCCAACCACTAAGAAAACTTTTTTTCCTTCCGCCCGGCACAGGATATTTTGCTTACTCTGTGCCGGGCATTTCGTTGTCTTTTGTGTGCTTCATCTCACTTTTTTGGCAAAGAAGTGGAAAAGAGATGGGAAAAATAAGAGCATTTGCCTGAACTCGAAGTATAAACGAAGCGCCCCCCTTCTCCACACAGAAGCAGAAGGGGGGCGCTTTTCTATGTCTGCCGAAAGTTTTCAACAACACAAAACTTCATTCTCCTATCACAAATTTCCATCTCCCTTTTGAGAGGAGCTGTCTGCGAAGCAGACTGAGAGGGCTATCCATCCTTATAAAGAATAGATGTCTATAAAATTTCTATATTTTACAAAGGTTTCGTTTTGTGGTTTGATGGAGCCAGAACGATTTGTTTTGCTGCATCGGGGCTGTCAAACCTGCGTGAATGGGGTCGTTTCCTGCGTGAATCGCTGTGTCTAAGCCCCGATGGTTATGTTATAATATGGTCATAAGGGAGGAACTTGAGGATGGAGCTTCGATTTGCGGTCGTAGAAGACCGCCTGCCCGACGCTCAGCGGTTGGAGAGCCTTTTGCGGCTGGCTTTCGGCGGCGGGCATACATTGGTCTGTGACCATTATGAGAGCGGTGACGCCTTTCTGCAGGCGTTTCCCTCAAAAAATCATCAGGTCGTTTTTCTCGACATCTGCATGGAAGGCACCAATGGCATCGAGACGGCGCGCATCCTGCGCCGGACCGACCCCGACCTGCTGCTGGTGTTCGTGACCTCGTCCCCGGAATACGTATGGGACGCATTCCCCGTCCACCCCTTCGATTATCTGCTCAAGCCCTACCGGGAAGAAAAGCTCTTCCAGCTGGCCGACGAGCTGCGGCGGGTGCTCTTCCGGGCCGAACCGGAGCTGGAAGTCCGCATCGCACGGCAGCAAGTACATCTCCCCCTGCGGAAGATACAGTACGCCATGGCCCAGAACCACTACGTCCGCATCGTCAGCGACGACGGCGAGTGCCGGGCCGTCTCCACCTTCTCCCAAGTGGAGCAGCTGCTGCGGGCGCAGGAGAATTTCATCGTCTGCAACCGGGGCGTCATCCTGAACATGGACAAGGTGCTCCGGCTGGACAGCGACTGCTTCGAGATGCTGGACGGCACCCGCCTGCCCGTGCGCCAGAAGGACAAGAATACCCTGTTCGCCCAGTTCACACAATATCAGTTCCGCCATATGCGGCGGGAGCTATGACGCCGAGAGGAGGCCCGACCTTGGACTTTTCTTTATTTGGACGCTATTTTCTGGACCTCGCCGTCTTCTACCCAGGGGCATTCCTCTGTCTCGCGCCCCTGTGGGAGCATGTGAAGGCCCCCCGGCGCACCGCTGTGCTGACAGCCGCTCTCGTCACGGTCATCTGCCTTGCGGCGGCGGCCCTCTGCGCCATCTTCGAACTCGACAGCAACATCCTGCTTCTGCCCACCCTGCTGGCGGCGTTCTGGCTGCTGCGCTGGCGGGTGGGTCCGGAAGTTTCCGTGAGCCAGACTGCCTTTCTCTTCGCCGTCTCCTGCGTCATGATGGCAGTCTGCACCCTGCTTTCTGCGGTGCTCAATGCCCGGGCTGAGGTGGGCAACGACGCCCCGGCCTGTCTCGTCTCCACCTCTCTGCTCAAGCTGGGACTCTCGGCAGTGCTCTGCATCATCTTCTGGTTCACCGCCGTCCAGTGGAGCCGCTGGCTGCTGCAGGAGTACCGGGGCGAAGCCTTCTGGCAGTCGGCCTGGCCGCTGCCCACCATCTACGCGGCTTTCCTCGTCTTCTGTATGCCGCTGGACCCGGCCGTCGTGCTCATCAACCGTCTGATGATCATTTCTGTTCTGGCCGTCTCCATCTCGCTGCTGGGCATCTTTTTGCTGCTGTACGAGATGTATCAGGTGGCCCGGGAATACACCCGCAGCGCCCAGCTCGACCGGGAAAACCAGCTTCTGGCCGTGGAATCCCGCCGCTACACCGAGCTGCGGGCCTATATGGAGCAGACCCGGCATCTCCGCCACGACTTCCGCCAGCATCTCCACGTCATCGCCGGACTCACCGAGGCCGGGCAGGTGGATGAGCTGAAAAACTACCTGCACCAGTACGAATCCGAGCTGAGCGAGGAGCGCCCCACCCTCTGCGCGAATCCTGCCGTGGATGCTCTGGCCGGTCACTACGACCACGAGGCCCACAGCCTCGGCGTGCCGGTGGACTGGCGGCTGGAACTGCCCCGCCAGCTGGCCATCCCGGAGGCCGACTTCTGCATGATGCTGGGCAATCTGTTGGAAAATGCTTTCCACGCCAGCCAAAAGCTGCCGCCCGAACAGCGACAGGTGAAGGTGATGGCCCGGATGCTGAGCCCCGCCATGCTGGGCCTGCTGGTGGAGAACCGCTATGACGGCGTGCTCAAGCGCCAGCAGGGCACTCTCCACTCCACGAAACACGACGGAATGGGCATCGGCCTCGTCTCCATCCAGACGGCTGTTTCCAGATATGGCGGTTCTATGACCGTCGAGACCGAGAACTGTTTGTTCCGGGTGAATATTCTGCTGAACTTATAACCTCTCCGTCACGCCTGCGGCGTGCCACCTCCCTTATCGAGGGGAGGCTGAGAGGTCATGTTATCAAAAAAGGAGGACTCCACTATGAAAATGACCCGACGCAACTTCCTCAGCGCTTCCGCTCTCACACTGCTGTCCTGCCAGCTGGCTCCCGCCGCCAGGGCAGACTGCCTTCTGTCCGACCTTTTCCACGGCGCAGACACCGCCCTGCCGCCGAAGCCTCTGACGGCAAAAGTTATGGACGCCAACCCCTTTATGGGCCGCAGCGAGTCAAACATCCACCACGACTGCTACAACACTGACTCCACCGACGCCGTCCTCCCCGTGGGCATCTGCCCCGAGGTCAACGTGGCAATGGAAAAGACGAACCCCAACGCCTCCCCGGCCATCTTCTTCGACAACTTCGACAACCCCGTCAGCCCGTTCCTCGGCGGTCTGGCCATCCGCGACCTCGACGCAGAAGAAGTCCGCACCATCGGCTTTTTCTCTCCCGCCAGGCACGACGGCGGCGGCTATCTCATCCAAAGCTCCTATTCCTTTGTGGACGGGCGCAACCTCATCGTCTGCCCCACCAGCCACAACCATGTGCTGATGCTTCGCGCCACCGACGAGAACGGTACGCCTCTGCCGGTTTTCGAAAAGGTACTGGACATCAACATCAAAGAGGCCGCCGAGCGGGTGCTTGGCCGCAGCCTCGAGCAGAACCTGCTCTCCATCGTCTTTGACTACGACGGCAACCTCTGGTTCGTCACCGGCGGCTTCCGCATCTACCCCAGCCGCGGCCAGCAGGGCGCGATGGGCTACATCTCCCACAATGCCATCGACGCCATCCTTGCCGGCGGCACTGCCGACCTCGACCACGAAGTCCATGTCTACGCTCCCGCTCCGGGCGAGGGTGCTGAAAACGGCATTGCCTCCTGCCGGGAGGGTGCGGTCATCCTGACGAACCTTGCCTGCTACCTGCTGCGTGCCAACGGCGGCGTTGAAGTCGTCTGGCGCACCCCCTACGACAGCGTGGGCGCAAAAGACAGCCGCGAGGGCGCTGCCACCACCGGCGGCGGTCTGGCATGGGGCGGCGGCTGCTCGCCCTCTCTGAGCAAAGAGCTGGTCTTCTTCACCGACAACCTCGAGACTGTCAGTCTGATGGCTGTGGACATCCACACCGGCGAAGTCGCCGCCAGCCACCCGGTCATCGACGAGCTGCCCGCCAACATGCCGGTGTCGGTGGAAAATTCGGCCATCGTCTACGACCACGGCAATGGCCGGGTCAGCACCATCGTCTGCAACTGGTTCGGCGCAGGCAGCCCCAACCTCGCAAAGCCCGACAGTGACTCGTCCATTCAGAGCTACGAGAACATCTACGACCGCAACTGGCTGCTCAAGGGCAACTGCATGATCATGCCCGGCGTCGAACGGGTAGACACCATCCGCACCGCCGACGGCTGGACCATGAAGAGCGTCTGGTGCCGCGACGACCTCAGCGACACTTCCATGATGAAGCTCTCCACCGCCACCGGCTACATCTACGGCTTCGTGCAGGACGTGGACAGCGGCATGTGGCAGTACATCGTGCTGGACTTCGACACCGGAAAGACCGTCCTCACCGTGGACGTCGCCTCCCTCTACGGCTACAACAACATGGCCATCGGCATGTACGCGGGCCGTGACGGCAACAAGCTCTACTGCCCCACCGGCTACAAAGAGCTTCTCCGCCTGCAGGACCGCTTCGTCTTCCTGCCCGAGATGCCCTACCGGAAGGTCGATCTGGACAAGACCTCCCGCCGGGTGCTTTCGGCGGCAGAGTTCCAGGCCGCAGGCGGCGCCGGCACCCCCGCAAGCTGGCTCCACACCGCCACCCTCGACAACCTCCACCCCGCGACTACTGTTTCTTTCCGCATCAACGGCTTGACCGGAAATGCCGCCGACTATAAGCTCTTCGCCCTCGGCACGGATGGCCGCTACCACGAGGTGTCCGACTGGCACTTTGACGATGCCCCGGCCCGTCTCAGCGCGAAGAAGGTCTACACTATCTGCCTCACCGCACAGGACGGCGGCAGCTTCGACCTCTCGCCCGACGCCAAGGAAGTCACCCTTTCCATCGTTCTGGCCCGCTGAATCTGACAAAGCAGGAGGACTCCCGCCATGAAAATGACCCGCCGCGATTTCCTCAAGCTCTCCTCTGCCGCTGCCGCCGCCTGCGGCGTCACGTTGCTGCCGGCCCAGAAAGCCGATGCGGCTTCTGCCATCCAGACCCTGCTGGAAGAAGCTTATCTCTACGCCTTCCCGCTGGTGCTCGTGGACGCCACCAAGACCGTCTCCACCAACACGAAGACCGCTTCCGCCAGCCGCGCCCCCGTCAACCAGTTCATCCACGCCCGGAAGCTGCTGGACGCTTCCAGCCGCACGGTCGTCAGCCCCAATGTGGACACCATCTACACGCAGGCGTGGCTGGACGTCAGCGCCGAGCCTCAAATCTACGTCGTGCCGGAGGCCGACCGCTTTTTCAACGTGCAGGTACTGGACGCATGGACGAACACCGCCGCCGTGCTGGAAGCACCCGGGGCCTACGCCATCGCCTACTCGAGCTGGGAGGGCACGCTGCCCGAGGGCGTCCGGCGCATCGACATTCCCACCCGGACGGTCTGGACCATCGCCCGCATCATGCTCTCCGGGCCGGACGACCTGCCGAACGTGGCGGCGCTTCAGGGCCGGATGCAGCTGATGCCCCTCTCGGCCTACCCCGCCGGGCTGGCCGCTGCGCCGGAAGGGAGCTATTCTCCGGAGAACGATTTCGTCCCGGTGCAGAAGGTACTCGCCATGACGCCGCAGGAGTTTTTCGACACCGCCAACCGGCTGATGGAGACAGACCCGCCCGCCGAGGCGGACGCGCCTCTTCTCCGCAGCCTCGCGGCCCTTTCCGTCGGCCCGGGCCAGCAGTTCGACGCCTCCGCCCTCGGCCCTCTCGGCGGGCTGCGCTGGAAGCGGCTGCTCCTTCAGCTCAAGAGCAGCCTCCGGGCACAGGCAGCACGCTATTCCCGCCAGATGGGCCAGTGGATCTACTATGGCGACCCCATCGGCAATTTCGGCACCGCCTACGACTACCGGACGATGGTCGCCCTGATGGGCCTCGGGGCCAACACCACCGACATCGCCATCTACCCGCGCACCTCCACCGACAGCGCCGGGGCCGACCTTACGGGCCAAAAGACCTACACGCTCCACTTCGACGCCCTCCCGCCCACAGTGGGCAACGGCTTCTGGTCGGTGACGGCCTACGGCGAGGACAACTTCCTCATCGACAACCCCATCAGCCGCTACTGCGTGAACGATCGTTCCGGCCTCCATCGGAACGCCGACGGCTCGGTGGACGTTACCCTCTCCAAGGACGCGCCCGAGGACACTACCAACTGGCTCCCCGTCTCGGACGAAAAATTCCACCTTTTCCTCCGCATCTATAAGCCCGACTGGACGGCGCTGGACAGCTTCCCGCCGCCGGTCATCTCTGTGAAGTAGCAAAAACGCCATCTGCGTCTCGGCGCAGATGGCGTTTTCATCGTTACAGCGTTTTACAGGGTGCTCAGCAGGCGGTGGCCGCCGTTCTGGTCGGCGGCATAGCGGGTGGTGCGGTTGACCTGATTGTCCAGCGGCAGGCCCTCAGCGTAGCGCTTGAGGTTGTGGATGAAGATGTCCACGATGTTGTCCAGCGTCTTGGGCAGGCTGAACTTGCCGGAGTTGTGGGGCGTGATGATAGCGCCCGGCTCACCCCACAGCGGGTGGTCGGCAGGCAGAGGCTCCGGGTCGGTGACGTCGAGGCCCGCGCCAAAAATTTTGCCGCTGCGCAGGGCCTCCACGAGGGCGTCGCTGTCCACGGTGGTGCCGCGGCCCACATTGATGAGGATGGCCCCGTCCTTGCAGCGGGCGAAGCGCTCGGCGTTGAACAGCTTGTTGGTCTCAGGGGTGCCGGGCAGGCTCAGGGCGATGAGGTCGGCCTCGGGCAGCTCCTCGTCCAGCTGGCTCTGGGCCACCACACGCAGGCAGTAGTCCGGGCAGGGCGTGTCGGGGTGGACCGTGCGGCGGACGCCCACCACCTCAGCACCCAGCATATGGGCGCGGCGGGCGAAGTTGGAGCCGATGTCGCCCATGCCGACGCAGAGCACCCGCGCCCCGGTGATGCCCCTCACGGGGCGGTCAATGGGAGCCCACTGGCGCTGGTTCTGGCGGTCGCGGTAGAGGAACATATCCTTCTGGATGCCCAGCCACATGGCCAGCATCCACTCGCTGATGGCCAGACCGTAGGCGCCGGTGGCGTTGGTCATCATGCAGTTTTCGGGCAGGACGCCGGGCTTCAGATAGGCGTCGGGGCCGGCGGAGTTGGACTGGAACCACTCGATGTGCTTGTTCTGGCTGATCATCGACACCGGTGCGTTGCCCAGCACGACATCGGCCCAGAGCACATCTTCGGCGTGGACGTCGTCCAGCACGTTGAAACGGAATTCAAATTCCGGCACGGATGCCTCCAGCGCGGCGCGGTGGGCGTCGTTCAGGGGCAGACATACCAAAACTTTTTTGTGCATAAGGATACCCTCACTTCCTGTGTATTCTTTTATAAGAATACTCTCCCCCGCCCCGCTCCGCAAGAGGCAAAATGGCCGCTTTCTTAAGAATTCCTTAGGATTTCATCCCACAAATCCCAAGAAGTATGTGATAAGCTGTCCACAATGCAGAAAATCTGCTATACTGATACTATGCAATACAGGAAAGGAATCATAGACTATGCAGACCATCATGATCGTAGAGGATGACCCGGACATCCGGGACGGCGTGCGCATCCTTCTGTCCGGGGAGGGCTACCGCATCCTCGAAGCCGAAAACGGTCCCCGCGCCCTCAGCCTGCTCACACCGGAAGTCGATCTGGTCATCCTCGACATCATGATGCCCGGCATGAGCGGCCTGCGGGTCTGCGAGGAGATACGAAAGACCTCCACCGTCCCCATCCTCTTTCTCACCGCAAAATCGCAGGAATCCGATAAGCTTCTGGGCCTGACGGCGGGCGGCGACGATTATCTGGCCAAGCCCTTCTCCTTCGCGGAGCTGAGCGCCCGGGTCAAGGCTCTGCTGCGGCGCTACTGCGTCTATCAGGGCAAAGACCAGGCCGAACCTCACAACCCCAGGCCCGACGCCCAGATGCTGGAGCTCCACGGCGTGCGCATCGCGCTGGACTGCAACCGGGTCTGGGTGGACGAGCAGGAGGCCGACCTGACCGAGACCGAGTACAAGATCCTCAAGCTGCTGATGCAGAGCCCCCAGCGCATCTTCCCGGTGCAGGTCATCTACGAGACCGTGTGGGGCGAGCCGTATTTCTACGTCTCCAACGGCACCGTCATGGTGCATATCCGCAATCTGCGGATGAAAGTAGAGCATAACCCTCAGAATCCTCAGCGCATCTGCACTGTCTGGGGCAAAGGCTACCGCTTTGCGGCGCAGGAGGACGGCAATGTCAACACCTGAAAAGCACGGTCTGGCGAAACAGTTCACCCGGCTCATCGTCCTGTCGGGACTGGCAAGCTTTCTGCTGCTGGGCTTTCTGCAGGTGGTGCTGAACAAGGGCCTCCGTCTTTATTTCGACCAGCCCGAGGTTCAGACCAAAGCTTCCCAGTATCAGGTCAACGAGCTGCAGAACTATATCACCGAAAATTCCCTTTCCAGCACAGACATCAAAAAGCTCACCGACTGGACGCGGAGCCATCGCTATAACCTGTTGGAGCTTTACCGCGACCAGAAGCTCATCTATTCGTCCTACGCCCCCCGCCACTACTACAAGAACAACGACCCGGAGGCCCCTGAGCTGACCGACAGTCACCAGCACGGCCCCTTCTACGACTGGTCGCCCGTCTACACCCTGAACTTCTCGGACGGTGAGATCACGGCCCTGCTCTACTACAACGGTTTCGACGCCTGTTACAGCACCGGCTGTGATCTCCTGCTCATCATCTGCCTCGCATCCTTCCCCCTCTTTTTCCTCTGGGGGAGCCGGGGCATCGTGAAGTACATCGTCCAGCTCAGTGAAGAAATTCAGGCCATGGAGGGCGGCGACCTCGACCACCCTATCACGGTGCAGGGCAGCGACGAGCTGACGACGCTGGCGTCCAGCCTCGACTCCATGCGTCTCACCCTCCGCCAGCAGCACGAGGACGAGGCGGCGGCCGCCGCCAAGGTGAAGAACCTTATCACCGAGATGAGCCACGACCTCCGTACGCCCCTGACCACCCTGCTGCTCTACACCGAGATCCTTCGCCACCGCAAATATGAGACGACGGCGCAGGCCGAAGATTACCTTGCCAAGATAGACACCAAGGCCCGCCAGCTCAAGCAGCTGTCGGACAACCTCTTCGAATACGCCCTCGTCACCCGGGACACCGTGGCCGTCCTCGACCCGCCGGCCCGCTTCTCCCAGATATTCGAGGAGCCGCTGACCGAGATGGTGGGCGAGCTGCAGGAGCGGGGCTTTGCCTGCGCCCTCGAGCTGGGCGAGGAGGACGACACCCTCACCGTAAAAGAGCAGTACGTCCGCCACATCCTCGACAACATCACTTCGAACCTGCTCAAATACGCCGACCCGGCGCAGGACATTTCCGTCCGCTTCGTCAAAGAGAACGGCAAAGCTGGGCTTGCCTTTGAAAATGCCGTCCTCCCCGGCCAGCACCGCACCGACAGCACGAAGGTCGGCCTCACCAGCATCGAGACCATGATGGAAAAGATGCACGCAGCATGCCGCATCGAGCAGAGCGGCGAACGCTTTTGCATCACGCTGCTGTTTCCCATAGAGAAATAACCTCTCCGTCAGCGCTGACGCGCTACCACTGCCCGGGTTGTTGCTCCTAACGAGGAGAGGCCTTGGCATACCGGAAAACTTAATCTCTTCGCCAGAGGCTCCCCTCGATAGGGGAGCTGTCTGCGAAGCAGACTGAGAGGTTTACATTGCACAAAAACAGCGCAGCTTGTGGAAAAGCCACAGGCTGCGCCGTTTTTTCATAAAAAATTCAAACCTCTTAAGTCCTTCTTAATAAATTTCTCGGGCATTTCCTAAGATTTGGAATGTATACTTCTCCCTGTCAGATGGGGAGAAGTGCTCCCCGCGAAATCTCTTAGGAGGGGCAAATCACCATGCTATCAAAAAAGAAACCACAGGACAAGGTCGATCCTGAATATCTCGTCGGCCTTGACACGGCCTCTGCCCAGCCGGCTCCGGCGGGCGTGAAGCCCTTTATCCAAAAGCACTGGAAGCCCATCACCGCCGCCATCTGCGCGGCAGTGGTGGCCGCAGCCGTGCTTGTCCCGAAGAACAGTGCAAAGCCCGCTGCCGCCAGCGCCCAGTATGTTGAGACGAGACCCGAAAAGCGGAACATCGTCAACAGCTACAGCGCCGACGGCATCATCACCGCCGCCGACACCTACACCGTCAAGCCGATGGTCAAGGGTACTGTCCTGACCGCCGACTTCGAGGTGGGCGACACGGTCAACAAGGGCGATGTGCGTCATCTACGATTTGAGCTACCTCGAGATGACGCTGGACGTCGATGAGCTGGACATTCTCGACATTCAGGTGGGCCAGAAGGCCGAGATCACCGCCGACGCCATCAGCGACCGCACCTTTGAGGGCGTCGGCACCAGCATCTCCTCTGCAGGCACCACCACTTACCCCGTCACCATCCGCATCGACGACACCGGCAGCCTCATGCCCGGCATGAATGCCACTGCCGCCCTTGACATTCCCCCTTGCCGGCGTTATGTTATTGTTAAGGCGACAGCCGGTTTCGCCGTCTTTCGCCTCATATTAAAATCGCTCTTGTTTTATAGCTGTCTGGACTTTACACAAAATTTGGGAAAGACCCATTTTTGTCTAACTTTTGGGGTTCATTTCAGTATCCGGAGTCTCTTTTTTGGCATTTTCTTCAATGTTTTTGCAATTGGAATCTATAGTTTCGATAGCTGTTTTCTTTCAACGACATGGATAAGCTAGGCCTTATTGCTTTGCAGAAACAGCGCATCACCCGAAATTTTAATTATTTTCCGCTCTGATTCTGATATACTATCGTTAAGACATCGATTTCGGAGGTCCACATGGATACAAGTATTTTCCGTTATGTGCTCGAGGTAGAAAAATACAGAAACATCACCCAGGCGGCGAAGCGACTGTTTATCTCGCAACCGGCACTGACCAAACAGCTGAATAAGCTTGAAAAAGAGTTGGGCTTTTCGCCTTTTGACCGCACGCACAGCCCAATCAGCGTTACACCACAGGGCGAAATTTTTCTCGATTTTGCTCGGCGCTATGTGCAGCTCGAAAGCGAGATGATGGATAGTCTTCGACAGTTTAATCAGATTCCAGCAGAGCCTGTACTGATTGCCACAACGCATCGTGGTGGCGCCTACGCTGCTGTTCAGGCAGCACCTTTCATGATGACACATCCAGAGATACATCTCAGTTACCTGAATCGCAACTCTCAGCAGTGCGAAGAAGAGCTGGAAAGCGAATCCATCGACTTAGCCATCTATACTGAACCTGTACACTCCGAAAACATCGAGTATATGCCAGTACAGGAGGATCCGCTCGTATTTGTCATTCCACAGGAATCACCGATTCTGGAGGACCTAGATATCTCCGATAATTCACTCGAGCATCCGGTTGAAATCGACATCAGCCGTTTCCGTAATCCGTCGCTCCGATATATTCTGGCGACGCCAGGTCAGGGGCTGTATGATGCCGAAAAATCTTTTTTCAGAAAATATCACATCACACCGATTCATCCGCAGCGCATTGATTATGTTGACACACGATATCTCGTTGCCTGCAGCGGCTGTGGCATCGCCCTGTTGCCGCACACGACGATTCGTAATTCATCTACTGGTCAAAACCCGGTCTATGGCACGATAAAAGGCGATACTCTGTATCGTTATGTCATCGTCGCCCGAAAGAAGGGCCGCAACTTATCCCCTTCTGCAGAAATCGTCTGGCGCTACATGATCAGCGCATCTGCTAAAAATCGATAACATTTTGGAATCAGGTTCATAACAGAAAAAGGAGAAGCATTCGTCATTCAATTTGCAGTACAGAGCGAGTGCTTCTTTTTCTGTTTTATGGCGCTATGTCCATTCCAAATGGTTATCGTCCCATAGAAGAATCGCCATTGTCACAGTCTTGCACAATTATTCCCATTTTTGTACAATACATTTATCAAATTTGCCGGCAAATAAAAGTGCTTTAAAAATTCTGTATCACTTTTTGGGAGGATTTACTGTGAATAAGTTAAAAGAAACGAAAATCCTTGGGTTCCCTCTGTGGATGTACCTTATATTCAGTATACTGATGATGGTGATGGCAGCCAATGACTGGATGCTGACCAACATGGTCGGCGCACTCGCCTTCGCGATGATCATCGGCACGCTGCTCGGCTGGGTCGGTGACCATATCCCGGTCTGGAAGACCTGGTTCGGCGGCGGCATGCTCTTCTCCTGCCTCGTAGCCGGCGCGATGAACACCTTCCACCTGATCGGTGAAGGCTCGATGGAAGCCCTGAATACCTTCAACGGCTCCACCGGTTTCCTCGATCTCTACATTCTCGTCCTGATCACCGGCTCTGTGCTCTCGGTTGATCGTAAGATGCTCATCAAATCCTTCGCCGGATTCGTTCCGACGATTCTTGCAGGTATTGCAGGTGCACTCGGCCTCGCTGGTCTCGTAGGTGCCATCACTGGCGTCGGCGCAATCGAGGCGATCGCCACCTATGCAATTCCAGTCATGGGCGGTGGCAATGGTGCCGGTATCACACCGATGAGCAAGATGTGGGCTGCTGCAACCGGCGGTGATGCCTCCTCCTGGTATGCATCTGCCTTTGCAATCATCAGCATTGGCAATCTCTGCGCCGTCTTCATGTCTGCACTGCTGAACAAGCTCGGCCAGATCAAGCCATCCATGACGGGTAATGGTCGTCTCATGGTCGGTGAAGAAAATGTCAGCACGAAGTCCAGTGACGTGAAGCTGACCGCAGCCGACTACGCAACCGGTCTCGCACTCGGTGTCGTATGCTTCAATGTAGCTAACCTCTACGCAAAGCACATCTCCATCATCAACCATGCAAACCTCGGCTTCAGTATTCATACCTTCGCTTTCATGGTCATCCTGATGGCGATTCTGAATATGACGAATATCCTGCCGGAAAACGTGAAGGCCGGCGCAAGGGGCATGCAGCAATTCTTCGTAAAGTATATGTCCTTCCCACTGATGATTACCGTTGGTATCGGTACGAACCTCACAGACTACGCGAAGGTCTTCACAAACCCAGCGTATATCGTCATCATCATGGCGACTGTCATTGGTGCGATGATCGGAACCATCATCGTCGGTAAGCTGTTCCACTTCTATCCTGTAGAAGGAATGCTGACTGCCGGACTCTGTATGGCAAACGGCGGTGGTGCCGGCGACGTACAGTGTCTCGGCGCTGCGCACCGCATGGAGCTGATGTCCTATGCTCAGATTTCTTCCAGAATCGGTGGTGCCATCATGCTCGTCATCGCAAGCTTCGTTTTCGGTAAATTCCTGTAATCCTGGAGGTACTGTATGGCAAATCAGAATCCTTTGGCTACGAATCTCACGCTTGAGCAGCAGAAAAACCTGTTCGGCAATGCTTACTTAAATATGCTCTGGCACTGTCCGACCGACCTGCGTTTCCACTACTGGGTGCATCTCCCAGACTACTACTACGACGAAGAGGAGCATGAGTACTCTCTCCTCGTCATCATCCATGGAACCGGCTGTGCAATCGAAGAGTACATCAAGCAGGCGAAGGAACTCGCCGACAAATATCATATGGCTGTGCTTGCGCCTATGTTCCCGGGTGGACTCATTCAGCGCGATGACTTCAACAGCTATAAGCTCCTCTCCTGCGACGGCATCCGCTATGATCTGATTCTCCTCGATATGATCGAGGATATGGCGAAGCGCTATCCAGGCGTTCACACAGATCAGTTTTTCATGTTCGGACACTCTGGTGGCGGGCAGTTCGTAAACCGCTTCCTGCTCGCTCACCCTGATCGTCTGAAGGCCTGCTCCATCGGTGCACCTGGCCGTCCGACCTTCCTGAATCCAGACGAGGACTACTTCTGGGGTATCCGTGATTTCAAGGATTACTTCGGTTATGATGTCGACCTCGAAGCCGTAAAGAAGGTACCCGTCCTCATCAGTGTCGGCGAGCTCGACAACAAGTTTATCGGCGACTCCCCGTATGGCGATAACCGCGTAGCCCGTATGAAGAGCCTGCAGAAAAATTTCCAGGAGCACGGCGTCCATACGGAGCTGACGATCCTTCCGGGCTTCGCCCATGAGGCTGGTGAAAAGGAACGAGTGCAGGCCGCGCAGAAATTCTTTATCCAGTATTTATAACTCAAACTACAGTTTTTTGAATTTCCTTTCTTTGTACCCTCTTTTTAAAAGAGGGTACATTGCGTATTTCTTGCTTTTCCTTCATACTTGCGTACTTTTAGCAGATTATGAAAGCAAGCAGAATTTCTATTCTACGGAATCAACTATTCTGCACTGGAAGCTGCCGTCCGGCGAATCCAACAGGATGTTGATTTCCTGATGAAGTATCTCCCCAAGGTTCCTGATGATGCCTATGTGAAAGTGGAGACCACGAAGATTCTCAAACAGCACAAGGCATATATGGCACAGTTTGAAGAAATGCTGAACGATGAAAAAAATCGCATAACGACAGGCACTTGTATGATGAGCTGATTTCCTATGCTGACCTGTACGACAGTGCCAGTTTTGAAGCAAAGAAAATGATCGTCAATCAGCTTATCCGCAGGGTAGATGTTTATCGTGGATATCAGATCAACATCTCGTTCAACTTCGATCTCACTCCTTACATTGAGGGGGAGTGATGCGTCCACCTGCAAAACAGTCGGACATCGAACAAGCATTTTCAAAAGCAACGAAATAGCAAGAATTGGGGGTTGCCGTCCATGCGCCTGCAAAATCAGGCATTTGGCTGATTCTCGATGCAACCTCTAAGAAAGCAAAAAGAAAAGCACCATACTTCCTACGAAGTACAGTGCTTTTTTGGTGGAGAATAGCGGGATCGAACCGCTGACCTCTTG
>ENA-ORTQ01002410-ORTQ01002410.1-human-gut-metagenome-genome-assembly--contig:-NODE-2410-length-16581-cov-3.512707_pt1 | contig 16581 bp, 8 predicted proteins | sample MGYA00241912_ERZ509188 | MGnify/ENA primary metagenome ERZ509188 (study PRJEB26280, sample SAMEA2338849) | human gut metagenome | biome: human gut; feature: human-associated habitat; material: faeces...
CGCCGCCGGGGGTTTTTTTGCGCCTTTTGGGGAATGAGGAGCCCCCTGTCACCTGCCGGTCACAGACAGCTCCAGGCCCGGATAGGCGGCCGCCGGGTCCGTGGGGACGCCGTTCTCCGCCAGCTCCAGGTGCAGGTGGGGGCCGGTGGCCCTCCCGGTGGCGCCCACATAGCCGATGACCTCCCCCTGCTCCACCGTCTCCCCCGTCACTGCCGTGATTTGGGAGAGCTGGCCGTAGGTGGTGGTCCAGCCGCCCCCGTGGGCCAGGATCACCCGGTCACCCAGTCCGCCCTCCCCGTCCCAGCCCGCCGCTTCCACCGTGCCGGAGGCGGCGGCCAGCACCGGCGTCCCCTCCGGAGCCGGGATGTCGATGCCGGTATGGTCTGTCCTCTGTCCGGTCACAGGGTGGACCCGGCCGCCGAACAGGGCGGACAGGGTATGATACCCCTCCACCGGCCAGAGCCAGCCGCTCCCGGCGCCCTGGGGCTGTGACGCCAGGGCCAGCAGGTCCGCCTCCCCGTCCCAACTGTCCTCCCCTCGGACCAGAGATATGTGGAGGGTCAGCTGGGTGTAATATCCCTCTCCCTCCGCCTGCCGCAGCCTGGGCTTTATTGGGATCTCATAGGAGCGCCCCGGTTCCCAGACGCCCGGCGTGTCCAGGTGGACGCTCATGGAGACCTGGTCCGCCGCCACGTAGCGGCCGGAGATCTGCACCCTCCAGTCCTCTCCCTCCTCCAGCTCAGGCAGAGTGAAGCGCACCTGGCTCCCTTCTTCGTTGAGGGTCACGCTCTCCGTCACCTGCTGGAGCCGCGCCGCCGCCTCCTGGGGAAGGTCCTGGGCCCCGGCGGCGGAAGAGGGCCCCCAGGCCACCGCGCCGCCGCAGAGCAGTGCGGCGCACACCACAGCCGCCACCAGAGCGGTCCCCTTCTTTTTTTGTAAAAACAGGTTCATGATCCTTCCTTTCATCTCCGTGCCCCCCAGCCGGGTAGTCAGGGCCGCGGTCACGCCCCCTGACGATGCCTGCAGGAGCACCTGTCCATAGCGGCGGCGGAAGCCGTTGTCCTGTCCCTCCACCACCGCCTCGTCACAGTACAATTCCAGATCCCGGCCCGCCTGTCCGGCCATCCGCCACACCAGGGGGTTGAACCAGTGGACCGCGTTTGCCAGCAGCATGACTCCCTTGTACCACAGGTCCCTCCGCCGGATATGGCAGAGCTCATGGCGCAGGATCAGGGGCAGGTCCGCCTCCGGCACCTCCGGCGGCAGCACGATCACCGGGCGCAGCAGGCCCAGGGTCATGGGGGTGTCCACCCCGGCTCGCAGCACCGGCACCGTCCCACCCAGGGCCTCCAGCGCCGCCTGGTCTCCCGCCCGCGCCTGGCTGCCCTCTAGGATCTTTCTTCGGGCCCGCAGGTAGCCCCCGCCCTCCACGCCGAGGAAGAGGACCGCCCCCGCCGCCCAGAGCCAGGAGAGCGCCTCGGTCAGTTCGGCGGCGCCTCCCGCTCCGCCTGCCTGCGGTCCCCGGACGGACGCGGGACCCGAGATCCCCGGAAGGGGGACGAGTGTTTCCTCCGCCGCTGGCGCAGGGACCACCTGGGACAAAGCGGTCCCCACCGGGACCGGGACGGGCAGGGGGATCAGCAGGCGCAGGGCCAGCACCAGCCACAGCAGGTAGCAGCTCCCTGCCCGGTAGCGCCTGCGGATGGCGCCGCTCAGCCCCAGCAGCGGGAGCAGGAGCAGGGAGGTGGCGAGGGAGACCCAGACCACCCGCTCCACCAGCGCCGTCATGTCTCCTCTCCCCCGCTCAGGCGGTCCAGCAGTGCCTGGAGCTCCTCCAGCTCCGCCGGTTCCACCCTCTTTCCGTCGTAGAGCGCCGCCGCGAACCGGGAGATGGAACTGCCGTAGAGCTTTTTCAGAAAGCTCTCTCCCTCGCTGCGTTGATAGTCCTCCCGGGCCACCATTGCTGTATAGGTGTTTACCTTACCAGTTTTTTTGCAGGATAGAAAGCCCTTCTCCTCCAGCCGCTTCAGATAACTGTGCAGGGCACTGGCCGTGAGCGGGCGCTCCAGCCCCTCCAGAATGGCTGGGGCGGACACTGGGCCCCCCGCCCCCCATACCACCAGCATAATGTCCAGCTCCGACTCCGGCAGATGACGGTTCTCCCCCATCTGGTTCCCTCCTTTTTTGCAAATGCAGAATATTCTGTGTCTATATTCTACATTTGCAGAAAATATTTGTCAAGGCATTTTTGCATTTGCAAACAATTTTATTTTAAAGCACGGCGGCCGGCAGTCAACACATCTCATCCAGAGATGCCTGACGCCGGCCGCCGTGCTGCTATTTCAATAATCCTCTTTGTACTTTAATAGCCTTTCAATTACAATAAGTATGCTATTTTCTGTTATTTTGCGATCTCCTCGCAGAACTGCATCAGCATAACTGCAAACTGAGCCCGTGTGGCACTGCCCTGGGGCACGATCGTGTTGTTGCCCATGCCGGAGATCAATCCGGCGCCGGCAGCCCAGCTCATAGCCTCCTGTGCATAGGTGCTGACACTGGACATGTCGGCAAAGGAAGACAGGCTGGCCTTCTCGGACACATCGTATCCCTTGGACTTGGCAAAGCTGTACAGGATCATCGCCACTTGTTCCCGGGTAACGTTGTCGTTGGGGCCAAAGGTCCCGTCTCCGTAGCCGCTGACCACACCGTTGGCAGCGGCCCAGTTGACCGCACTGGCATACCAGGTGCCCGCAGCCACATCGGTAAAGGTGGATGTTCCACCAGCCGGAGCTCCCTCCATGCTGTACAGGACCTGCGCCACCATGGCTCTGGTCAGGGTCTGGTTGGGGCTGAAGGCAGCGGCGCCAGTGCCGGACATCAGTCCGTTCTCATAGGTATAGAGAACCGCATCATAGAACCAGTCTCCGGCCTTGACATCGGAGAAGGTCATGGTATCAGGCTCCTGTACCGTCTCCCCTGTCTTCACAAAGCTGACCTCCACCTCTACCTTGGAGTCAGGCATGGTAAAGGTATAGCGGGTGTCGCTCTGTTTGGTGACACGTACATCGTCTCCGTCCCGGTCGGTCACGGTGACGTCGTCCACCTCATAGCCGGAGGTGGGAGTCACGGTGATGGTCACTCTGGTGCCCTCGGATGCATTTTGGGGACTGACGGACACGGTCCCCTTTCCGCTGCCGGCGCCGACAGAAACGGTGTATCTGCTGGAGCTGGAGGAACTGCTGTCGTCATCATCGTCATCGTCATCCGGGGTCACTGCGCCGGGGATATAGTCGATCTTCACCGCGTCATTTTTCTCAAAGGCGGAGGGGCTGTAATACCGGGTGAGAGAGCCATCGCTACCCTTCACAAAGCTGAAGTGCTCCATGAAGTCCCACAGGACGGGCATATCACTGGGATAGCAGTTGTGGGGACGCAGCAGGCACAGAGCCCACTGGACCAACGGTACATCCACACCGTCGATAGTCTTCGTCCAGCTGTACACATCCGGATGACGGCTGTCAGCGCTGAAGTGCTGGTCTGCATCTTCGGCCGTGAACTCCTTATCGATCCCATTGGCCTTCAGCATATACTTAGCCCAGTTCTGCAGAGAGGTGGATTCAAAGCCCTTGGGCATATCCCCCAGGTCCATCTGACCTGCAATGAGCATGGTCGGAATGGTCTCAAAGGCAGAATTTTCTTTTTCTGCAGCTGCCGCTGAGGTAGAGCCAACTGCCGCAAAGAACTCAGGATTGGTCACTGCAAAGCCCTGGGTTGCCGCCGAACCGGCAGACTGGCCGGAACCATAGATCCGGTTGAAGTCCAGGTCGGCATAGCTGCCGTCGATCTTCTCCTCCATCAAGGTGACAAGAGACTGATAGAACTTGTCGGAGTCGGCGTGGGACACGCTGCTGGGACTGGAACTGTATGTCTCGCACGCAAAGGCCAGAGCAATGCCCTCTTTCTCCGCGAGCTGCCACCACAGGGTGGAGTCCATAAAGATGGAGTCAGTCTGGCTGTTGCCGGGATAGAGCATCAGGATAGGCAGTTCCTTGCCCTCAAAGCCCTCAGGGATATACAGGATATACTCCCGGGGGTCCCATTTCCCGTCGCCGCTGTTGTCACTGAACGCGATCACGCCTGCCTGAACGGTGCCGTGACCGGCGATCTTTACATCCTCCTGGCCCCAGATCTGGGTGCCGTCGGACAGAGTGGATTTCACCTGGCCGTCCTTGGCATCCTGCTGGGCAGCTACCCGGGCGGAGGTGTAGTCCAGACGCTGGGCAATGGCGTTGGAATAGGGGAAGGTGTTGTCATAGCGGGTATAGTCGGACAGCCACTCATAGATCGCCTGCGCGTCTGCACCTGTGCCCGCGATCTCCACCTTGGAGATGCCGTGCCCCGCGCCTTCCTCCTTCAGCTGGCCGTTGGCGTATTCGGTGGCATAGGCCTTGGAAGCAATATCCTGCCAGTACACACCGGCACCGATCCCCGTGGTCGCGCAGTCGTTGGCGGACTGCCAATAGTTCTCGCTCCCTGTGTAACCCGCCAGATAGGTGGGAACGGGCACATCCTTGGGGGCGATCTGTCCGCCGATGCCCACCTGATTCAGAGTCTCATCCAGCACATCGGTAATATCGCCGTTGGAGCTCTTTCCGTCATAAAGCGCACCAGCCACAGCGGTGAGGGCATCCGCACCGGCACTGGTCCCGTTCACATAGGCCTGGCTGATGACAAAGATGGGGTTGGCGGCCGCCCACAGCTCCAGCGCCGCGGCGCCCTTGCCGTAGCCTGCCAGGTAGAACTCACCGAAGGTGGAGAACACGTTCTGCTTATGGATGTTGTTGCCGCTCTTCAGGAAGGCGATAGCGGCCTCCACATAGGCGCTCTCATCCTGGGCAGAGCCCCAGCCCCCCGCGCCGGGCTCCAGCACGAACAGGCCCTCGCCCTTCTCGTTGGCCAAGTCGATCCAGCCCTGTTCCTTCAGGAAGTCATAGGTATCGACACCCTCCGGCACAGCCACCACAGTGAAGTAGGAGCGGATGGATGCCTCAGGGGCGATGTACACCTTTACGGTGCGGGCGTCATCGGCAAAGTCATTGTCGCCATCCACGTCGATGTTCTTGGTGTACCAGCCGGTCAGGGGCAGCTGAGCCGCCTGGGACCAGTCTTTCTCCAGGTTGGTGATGCTGTCAAAGTCAGGCGTCTGATCAACTTCCAATGCTTGACCGCTTCCTACGCCATCTGTATAGTACAGCAGGGTATGATCGTCGGAGCCTCTCTCCCACTTGCTGAACCAGTTTTCCCACAGCTCGTTCAGGTCACTGGGGACCAGGTTGTGGCCCCGGCCGTAGCACTGGCTCCATACAAAGATGGGCACCTCGCCGCCGCCGAAGTCCCTGGACCAGATGTAGTTTTTATAGCGGTTTGCCGCCTCAGTTGGATTGACGATCAGGCTGATGGGGGCCTGCTGGGAGCCGATCTGTTCCTCTGTGATGCCGCTCTCCACTTTGGGCGTAGCTACCAGCTCGTCCAGGGTCTTTCCCAGCAGCCTCTGCGCCCAATAGGTCTGGGTGTCGGTCGTCCAGGTGCACTGTTTGGCTCCCTGAGAACCGGTCCACTCCCCGGCCTCCAATGCGCCCAGCTTCATGGGCCAGTAGTCGTACTCGCCGTAAATGGCGTAGAAGGGCACCACCAGCTGTGAGCCGTTCTTCTGGGCCGTAGTCCGAACGCCGGAGGTAATGCCGAATGCGGCAAACAGCTCCACAGTTCTGGGGTCCTGGGCTAGAGTGTTGGCGGTGGCTCCGCCGCCGGCGGACTGACCGTAGCCATAGATCCGGTCCTCATCCACCGTCACGCCCGCCTTTTTACAGTCGTCCTTGACCAGCTCCAGCAGGTCCAGCATATAGTCGGCGTTGCCGGTCAGGTCGTAGGTGACCGCGATAAATCCGTACTTGTCGGCAGCCTCCTTGATGTCGGTGGCCTCCAGGAATACCATGGCGGTCTGACCGGCGCCGTGGGTGGTCACCACCAGGGGCGCGGGAGAACCGCTGGACTTCACGCTGTTGGGGATATAGATGATGTAGGTCCGGTTGGTGCCCTCCCACATGTGGTCCCGGTAGAGCACCCTGTCGGTGTCCTGGTTGGTGTAGGGCAGGCGCTGGGTGATGAAGTGGCCGTACACCGAGTTGTTGTCATAGCCGCTGTAGTAGGTCAGGAAGGAGTTGATGTTCTCCGTCAGCGCGGGGTCGGCCATGTCGGAGACAGACTCATTCTGCACCGCCACCTGGGTCTTTACATCGCTGAAGGAGGTGGCGATGGCATCAGAGTTTGCCTTGTCCTGCCAGTAGACCTGGCCGTAATTGCTGTCGGGGTCTGCGGTCGGCAGGCAGTCATTGACATCCTTCCAATAGGCGATCAGGGATTCGCTGGTATTGCCTACGAACCAGGTGGGGATGGGGATATCGTTGTAGTGCTGGGCCTCAAAGGTCCGTTTCTGGGTAATTTGATTGCCATCCTTGTCGGTGTACCCCTCGAAATCCATATGGTTGGGCTGGGGCGTCTTTCCCACCTGGGTCTCACCGGCCGCTTTCAGCAGAGCATCATAAGCCGCATCCGCCTGAGCATCCACATAGACCTGGCTGATCATCTTCAGGGGGTTCTGGGCGGCCCACAGCTGCAGGGCGGGGGCGCCGTCTCCGTAGCCCACCAGATAGTGGTAGGTGAAGGCGGAGTAATAGGTCCCGCTGCTGACCAGGGTGCCCATAGCCGCGTCCACATAGGCCAGCTCGTCTTCCGCACTGCCCCAGGTCCCGTTCTCGGGCTTCATGATCAGCAGGCAGGCCAGCGTCTCGTCCGCGATGTCAAACCAGCCGGACTTCTCCAGGAATTCCGTGCTGTCCACGCCGGAGGGAAGCGCCATGCTGATCCAGTACTCCCGCTGACGGGCTCCCTCAGGGATGTAGACCTCGATCTCCCGGCTGTCCGCCCCGCGGGCGCTGTCGTTTACGCTGATCTGGTAGGTAAAGTATCCATTGATCCGCTGATAGGAGCCGATGCTGGCGTCCGCTTTCTCAGTGTCTTCAATGGGGGTGGGCTCGCTGACGGAAGAGCTTGTTCCTTCATTCAGTTCCGACTTATTTTTTGACAGGAGCCAGTCCACCATTCCGTCATAGCCGCCCGGATCATTGTCGCCATACTTGGTATCAAAGTACTTACCCAAGCTGCTGTCCTCGTCACTGTAATTCTCGTTGTACGCCTCATCATTATAGTAGGCATACCACAGATAGGTAGGCTTCATAGTGGAGTGGAAGCTGCTCTCGTTCATATCCGTATAGAGCTTATCATTCAGATAGGTAAAACGGACATTATCTTCCAGCCACTCAGTATCTTTCCCTGCTGCTTTATAATCGTTTACAAATGCCTCATACATCACTTCCGCAGTCAGGGGCGGAGAAATAAAATCATTGACACCCTGGAAGAACCAGAGAGCTACATTATTATCCGCTGCAAACTGGAAAATCTCCTCATGCATCTCCACGGCATTTTCCTCTTTGGAGAGCTTGGAGCTGTATCCACCGTTTTGGATCACTACGGCTGTAATATAATCGGCACAGTCTCGAAGCAGAGCGGTGGTGCGCCCAGCCCCTTGGGATGTTCCGGATACATAGACGCGGTCTCTGTCCACTGCAAATTCACTTAGTGCGTAGCACAACGCAACGCGGAACGCATCGTCACGCTCATAACCATCTTCCCGGGGCGAGTTCCCGGTGTAATACTGAGGTGCAACCAGGATCACGTCGTCATATCCCATGTCCTCCGTGGTTGCCCACACACCGTCCATCATGCTGATGTTGAAATGGACTCCAGCATTGGTCAGTTTTTCACCTTCCTCAGTCTCAACTGTAGTAAGACATTCGCCAGTACCATGGGCAAACAGAACCAGAGGGTACTCTTTGTTCTCATCATAGTTGTCTGGGAGCTGGTACCAAATATTTACACCCAAACCAGCTAGTGTGGCCTCCTTCAAATCTCCAAGGAGATCATCTTCCATGAGGTTTTGATGGTCATTCTTGTCAGTGTTACTACTAATCGAGTACTTGAAATGATTGTTCTTGAAAGTGAATTCCTTCAAATACGCATTTGCCTCAGCATCATCCAAATGAACATATTTGAATTCGTCTAATACCTCATGATCAATCTTATCCTGCTCGATTTTGATCTCGTTGTCAGCATCACCAGGGACTACAGCCTCTTCCTCAGCTGCCAGGATGTCCTCCTGCTGAACCAAGCGCACATCGTAGCAGTTCATCAGGTCCTTACGGACGGAGATGCTTTCTGTGTCTCCGTTTGTATCCTCATAGTAGTACAAATCAGCTACTAAGCCGACCTTATCAAAATCATCGAGCTCAATGACGACGTACTCGCCCTCAACGCTGCCGGAAGTCAGCAATTCCGGTTCATTATTGGTATAAACCCGTGCAATTTTGGCATCAGCTGTTTCTTCTGTCAGATTGTTACTGACTACGCGGACCACAAAGGCATCTTCATTCAGATTCTTTGAATCCACAGTCCAGGGATACTCCACTATAACAGCCTTCAGCTTCTGCCCAAAATGCCCTGGCATGGTCAACGCCTGCACACTGACAATCTCCATCTCTTCAGGCTGTGCCAGCGGCTCCAGACCATTGCTTACCGGCGGCTGACTGCCCTCTTGAGTCAGCTTCTCTCCGTCTTGGATAAGTTCTTCCCCGTCTTGAGGCGGTCCAGATGGCTCTTCTTCGTCCTCAGGCTGCTCGTCCTCAGAGGTCGGCTGCTCCTTTTTCATCTCCAGCCAGGGTTCCCCCCCGCTCATTGACAGTGCGGAATCCTCTTCCTCCCAAGTATGGCGCAGGCGGAGGTCCATCCCTTCCTCTGTGCCCTCAGAGATATCGTGGTTGGTGGTGAAGCCACCAACCACGAGGAGAGCGCTCTCCTCGTCGACTGTCACTTCCTGGATCTGGATCTCTGTAAATTCCTCGTCCTGGGGACCGCGCCCTTCCAACAGGTAGCTCTCCCCATTCAGTCCGCTGAGATCTGTCCCCTCTTCATAGACGATCTCGATCTGCTTCAGTTCATTTCCGGTCTCCGTCTCCTCAGTGTAAGCCTGGATGCTCACCACGTCGCTCATGACCGGCTGCCCAGATCTTACTTCCTCTTCCGGGCCCCCCTCCGGCTCCACCGCCAGCGCGCTACCACCCAGCAGCGACAACAGCATGGTGCCGGTCAGCACGGAAGAAATGATCCGCTTTGACAATCGCTTCATTTTTTACATTTCTCCTTTCACCGTTTTCCTCTGCTTCAACTGTGCCTCTCTCATCCGCTCCCTTCCACTGCACGTTCAGGCCTCAGCAGGTCTGAAAATTTTGTGCAAAATTTTCCCAAAAGAAAATTTGTTTCTTTTGACCACTTTTTTCTTTTGAAGTTAACTCAAATTGTAATATTAAACAATTTTAACTTCCAATACGACTTTCTCATGTATTCATGTGACATTTTCATGTTTTCTTTTAACCAGACAGCGCCCCGCCGCGGACTCTCTCCACGGCGGGGCGCTGTCTTTTTCTTGCGTCTGTTGTCAAAGGAAGTTTTCCACCGCCTCCAGCATGGGGAGAGGGGCCTCCTCAGGGATAAAATGGCCGCAGGGCAGGTTGTGTCCCTGAATGTGGTCTCCAAATTTGGCCCAGCACTCCAGGGGGCGGAAGAACCGCTCCACCAGTCCGTTTGCCCCCCACAGCACCAGGGTCTCGGCCCGGATCTTCCGCCCGGCCCGCAAATCCTCCTCGTCCAGCGCCAGATCCACCGTCTCCCCCGCCCGGTACTCCTCACAGATGGCGTGGATGGTTTCCACGTTGTAGTGCCTCAGATACTCGTCGTAGACGTCCTGGGGAAATGCCTCGGCTGAGGTGTCGTTCTCCGAGTGATACCGGGCAATGTGCAGGGAATAGCGGAAAAACTGCTTCCGGCTGGACAGGATCATGTCCTCCGGCAGCGGGGCCTCCTGGGTAAAGAAATACCACTGGAACAGCGCCTTGGCAAACTCCCGGGTGGAGAGGCTGTACATGTCATAGGTGGACACGATATCCAGCAGCACCAGTTTATTTACCGCCTCCGGATGGTCCAGCGCCATGCGGTAGGCCACCCGGGCCCCCCGATCATGCCCCATGACGTGGAAGCGTTCAAAGCCCAGGGCCCGCATCACCTCGATTTGGTCCTCCGCCATAGTCCGCTTGGAGTAGTTGCTGTGGTCAGGCAGCCCCTCCGGCTTTCCGCTGTCCCCGTAGCCCCGCAGGTCGGTGGCCACCACTGTGAAGCGCTCCGCCAGCTGGGGCGCCACCTTGTGCCACATCAGACAGGTCTCCGGGTGCCCGTGGAGGAGGAGGAGCGGCTCCCCCTGCCCCATCCTGACCCCGTGGATTTCCACACCGTTGGCCTGGATGTTGAATTCCTCTCCCTGCATCCGCATCGGTCTCTTCACCCTTTCCTCTATATTGAGCACTCTGCCCAATTTTAAGTTTCTTCTGCCCCCTATTTTAGCAGATGTCCCCACGTTGGACTATTTTGCTTTTTTCATCGACCTATGGCCTCCATGCATACCGGCCCTTCAAACAAAGCAGCGGGCCCCGAACCAAATGGTCCGGGGCCCGCTCTCTGTTCTTTGATCAGCCCAAAACACTCTTGGTGCGGGCCACCTTGCGGTCCTCCATCTTGGAGACCACCACTGCGCAGGCCGCATCGCCCGTGATGTTGATGGTGGTGCGGCCCATGTCAAAGATCCGGTCGATGCCGGCCACCAGCGCGATGCCCTCCACCGGGATATTTACGCTCTGGAGCACCATGGCCAGCATCACCATGCCGGCGCCGGGGACGCCCGCAGTGCCGATAGAAGCCAAGGTGGCGGTGAGCACGATGGTGGCCATCTGGCCGATGGTCAGGTCGATCCCATAGCAGGATGCGATGAAAACGGCGCACACCCCCTGGTAGATGGCAGTTCCGTCCATGTTGATGGTGGCGCCCAGGGGCAGCACGAAGGAGGCGACCTCCTTCCGGGCCCCCAGCCGCTCGGAGCACTCCAGGGTGAAGGGCAGGGTGCCCACCGAGGATGCGGAGGAGAAGGCCATCATCATGGCAGGGGCCATCCCCTTGAAGAAGGCGATGGGGGATACGCCGCCCAGGGCCTTCACCGTGCTGGAGTACACCACCACGGCGTGGACGATATAGCCCACATAGGCCACCGCCAGCACCGCCACCAGCTGAGCCAGGATCTTGGGCCCGTTTTCCACGATCACCGGGCAGATCAGGCAGGCCACGCCGATAGGCGAGAGCTTGATGATCAGGTCCATGATCTTCATGGACACCTCATTGAAGCTGTCCACCACCTGGGCGGCCACCAGCCCCTTTTCCCCCGCCAGCAGGATGCCGAAGCCCACCAGGAGAGAGATGACGATGACCTGGAGCATGGAGGCATTGGCCAGCGGCGTGATGGGGTTGGAGGGGAAGATGTCGATGATGGTCTGCATCAGCGACTGGCCCGCCGGGGGTTCATAGGCCAGGCCGGAGGTCTCCATGGCCGCAAAGATGTGCATCCCCTTGGCCGCGCTGGCCAGCACCAGGGCCAACACCACGGCAAAAGCGGTGGTGCACATGTAATACACGATCGTCTTGCCTCCCACCGAGCCCACCCGGCCGATGTCCTGCATAGAGATGACACCGGAGGCGATGGAAAACAGCACGATGGGCACCACGATGAATTTCAGCAGGTTCAGGAAGATCGTGCCCCAGGGCAGAATGTAGTTTTTCGCGATGTCCAGTCCGTTGGGCACCATCATCAGGGCCAGGCCCACTGCGATGCCGACCACCAGCCCGATGAAGATCCAAAATGCAAGGGGAAGTTTCTTCTTGTTCATTGACAGCTCTCCTTTCCGTCCATGCAGCCCTTTCCTCACTTTGGGCCGCATCTGTTTACAGCTCCCTCTCTGACTGCTCTCTTTCAGTATATATGATATGGAGGAAACTTACAAGGTCTTTCTTTCCTTTTTCTCCCTCTGCAATTTCCCGGGCCAAGCCCTTCTTTTTTCAACTTTTCCACTGGATTTTCCACAACTGCGACAGAATCCAACTTTCTTTTTATTTTTTTATGGTAAAATATGGATATCAAGACGAGCTGTTTTATAACAGCGGAAGGATCAAAGGGGGTATCCAGAATGCAGCTGCTGCGAAAGAAGGGATTGCTGGACAGTCCCCGGGTGCTGTTCCTCCCTGTAGACGCCATCTCACCCAATCCCAATCAGCCCCGCCGGGTTTTTGGCACCCAGGAACTGGAGGAGCTGGCTGGTTCCATCCAGGCTCTGGGGCTGCTCCAGCCCCTGACTGTGCGCCGTCGGGCAGACGGCTGGGAGCTGGTAGCCGGGGAACGGCGGCTCCGGGCCGCCAAGCTGGCAGGACTGGAAGAGGTCCCCTGCATCTCTCTCCAGATCGACGACCAGCGCTCCTCCCTGCTGGCTCTGGTAGAGAACTTGCAGCGCAAGGACCTGGACTTCTGGGAGGAGGCTCTGGCCCTGGACCGGTTGATCTCTGTCTACCATCTCTCCCAGGAGGAGGCTGCCCGGCGCATCGGCAAGAGCCAGTCCGCCGTGGCCAACAAGCTGCGCCTGCTGAAGCTGCCGGAGGACACTCTCCGGGCCCTGCGGGACGGCGGCTGCACTGAGCGCCATGCCCGGGCCCTGCTTCGGCTGGAGGACCCCAGCCTGCGCCAGAAGGCCCTGGAGCAGATCCTGTCCCGGCAGCTCACCGTGGCCCAGACAGACGCCTTGGTAGATCAGCTTCTCTCCCCTCCTCCCCGCACCAGAACCAAACGCACCTTTGTGGTGAAGGATGTCCGCCTTTTTCTTAACACTCTGACTCGGAGCATGGCCCTAATGCGGTCTGCCGGGGTGGATGCCCGCTGTGACCGCCAGGATAAGGATGGAGAGATCCTGCTCACCATCCGTATTCCCCAGGCCATTCGGTAAAAATGTTTCACGTGAAACATTCTCTTTTCCTATCTCCCCTTTCCTCCCCATCGCCTGCCGAAGCCAGATCGCCTGGAGGCAGGCCCGGTCTCGGCTCTCTCCCTCTGTCTGCACCTCTCCCCTTGCGGCGGGCCGCCCCTGTGCGGTCCGCCGCCTTTTCTCGCTACCAGGCCGGAAAAACGGGAAAAAGAGTTGAAATGCGTTCCCTCGGTTGATATAATAAAGCTCTGCGGAAGTCTGCTGTACACCCGTCCGCCATTTCGACTCAGGAGGCGCCCCATGGCCAAGATCATCGCTATCGTCAATCAAAAGGGAGGCGTGGGCAAGACCACTACCACCGTCAACCTCACCGCCGCCCTGGCCGCGCTGGGAAAGCGGGTACTGCTGTGCGACTTCGACCCCCAAGCCAACGCCACCTCCGGTATGGGAGTGGACAAGAACACCGCCTCCCCAAATGTCTACGACGTGCTCATCAATGGGGCCGATCCCCGCCGCGGCGTAGTCACCACACACTACGGGGACGTGCTTCCCTCCAACAAGGCGCTGGCCGGAGCGGGCGTGGAGATGATCGCCCTGCCGGACCGGGAGCATCTGCTCCGAAAGGCCCTGGAGGTCCTCTCTCCCGGCTACGACTTCATCTTTGTGGACTGCCCCCCCTCTCTGGAGCTGCTGACAGTGAACGCCCTGTGCGCCGCTGACTCCCTGCTGGTCCCGGTCCAGTGTGAGTACTACGCCCTGGAGGGACTGAGCGATCTGCTCTCTACCGTCCGCTTGGTCAAACGCTCACTGAATCCCCGGCTGGTGTTAGAGGGCGTGCTGCTCACCATGTTTGACAGCCGCACCAATCTCTCTCTTCAAGTGGCGGAGGAAGTTAAACGTCACTTTCCCGGTCAGGTCTACGCCACGGTCATCCCCCGCAATGTGCGCTTATCCGAGGCCCCCAGCCACGGGAAGCCCGTTACCGCCTACGACCCCTACTCCCGGGGGGCGGAGGCCTACCGGCTGCTGGCGGAGGAGATCGCAGCCAAGCACCCCACGGCGGCCCCTGTCTGAGTTCTCCCCCGCTTTTTCGCCGGGGCCGTAAGCCTGGCCCCGACGGCTGAATTTTGATCTCCACTGTTATTTTTATAAGGAAGGAGCTACTATGGCAAAGCGAACCAAAGAGCTGGGCCTGGGCCGGGGGCTGAACGCCCTGCTGGGCGACCCGGACCTGCAAGCGCAGGGAGAGGGCTCCGTCTCCCTCCCCATTTCCCAGGTACAGCCCGGCCTGAATCAGCCCCGGAAGCGCTTTGACCAGGATGCCCTGGCCGATCTGGCAGAGTCTATCCGGGTCCACGGTATCATCCAGCCGCTGACAGTGCGCCGTCTGTCCTCCGGCTACTACCAGATCATCGCCGGGGAGCGCCGCTGGCGGGCCGCCAAGCTGGCCGGCCTGGCGGAGGTGCCGGCAGTCATCATCGAGGCGGATGACCGCAAAGTGATGGAGCTGGGCCTGATCGAGAACCTCCAGCGAGAGGACCTGAACCCGGCCGAAGAGGCCCGGGGCTATCAGGTGCTGATGGAGGAATACGGCCTCACCCAGGAACAGGTGGCGGATCGGATGGGAAAATCCCGGCCTGCCATCACCAATACCCTGCGGCTGCTGGCCCTCCCGGAGGACCTCTTGAAGCTGGTGGAGGAGGAACAGCTCTCCGCCGGCCACGCCCGTGCCCTGCTGGGCGCCCCCACGGCGGAGTTCCAGCGGCAGGCCGCCAAGAAGGTCATTGCCGACGGGCTCTCCGTCCGCCAGACGGAGGCACTGGTCAAGGCCCTCCAGCGGGAAAAGAAGGCCCCGCCTAAGCAGGCGGGGGATAGCCTGGCCCTCTACCTCGGGGAGGCGGAAAAGAATCTCTCCGGCCGGTTGGGCCGGAAGGTCCACATCGCCCACCGAGGCAAAAAAGGCAGGATCGAGTTGGAATACTACAACAGCCAGGATCTGGAGCTTCTGCTGGAGGCTCTGGAGCGGCTGAACGCCGGGGAGGTGCAGGGCCATGGCTGATCCCCAGAAGCCGGCGCAGAACGCCCCCCAGGCAGGCGGTCCTCCCAAGGAGGAGCGCCCTGGCCAGCAGCGGCGGCGCAGGCAGTCGGTGGTGCTCTACATCACTATCCTCTTTGCAGCGGCCTTTGCCCTGCTGCTGATGACCTACGCCATGGACCAGCGCCGCAGCAATGAGACGCTGGGGGACCTGACCTCCTCGGTCTCTGATCTGAAGGACTCCCTCTCCGGGATGCAGACCGCCCAGAGCGCCCTGGAGGAGAACGGCGCCCTGAAAAATGAGATCCAAGACCTCCAGGAACAGATCGACACCCTGCTGGGGACCATCGACAGCCTGACCGCCGCCGGGGAGCAGCAGGGACAGGTCCTAGAGCGTACCAAGGAGGCCATGGACTACTTCTGGCAGATTGACGAGGCTTATGTGCGGGGCCGCTACTCCCTCTGCCGTGATCTGATCGCGGTACTGGAGGACACCTCCTCCGGAGAGGCCCCCCTGAAGAGCTATCTTCCCCAGGAGAGCTACACCGATAACGGCCGCTTCTCCCCTGCCGACCGGTATCAGGAGATCTGGGACGCCCTGTACTGACCGGCTTTAGGCCGGATGGCAGGACATCTCCGCCGGCCAGGTTTCACGTGAAACATTTTTATTTTCGCCCAATTTCCCCACAGGAGCTCATCCCATTCTGTTAAGATAAAAAAGGAGTGCGATCCCCATGCTGGATATCAAATTTATTCGTGAAAACCCCGATGCAGTGCGGGAAAATATCAAGAAAAAGTTTCAGGATGCCAAACTGCCCCTGGTGGACCAGGTACTGGCATTGGACGAGGAGAACCGGGCCGCTGTCAGCGAAGCCAATGAGCTGAGAGCCAACCGGAACGCCCTGTCCAAGCAGGTAGGTATGCTGATGGGCCAGGCCAAAAAGGACCCCTCCAAGCTGGAGGAGGCCGAGGCCGTCAAGGCCCAGGTCAAGGCCAACGCCGACCGGCTGGCTGAGCTGGAGGCCAAAGAGACTGAACTGGCGCAGCAGATCCGTCACATCATGCTACAGATCCCCAATATCATTGATCCCTCCGTCCCCATCGGCCCTGACGACAGCTGCAATGTGGAAGTCCAGCGCTTCGGTGAGCCTGTGGTCCCCGACTTTGAGATCCCCTACCACACCCAGATCATGGAGTCCTTCAACGGCATCGACATGGACGCTGCCGGCCGGGTCTCCGGCAACGGCTTCTACTACCTCATGGGGGATATCGCCCGGCTCCATGAAGCGGTGCTGGCCTATGCGCGAGACTTTATGATCAACAAGGGCTTCACCTTCTGTATTCCCCCCTTCATGATCCACGGCAACGTGGTGGAGGGCGTCATGTCCCAGACCGAGATGGACGCCATGATGTACAAGATCGAGGGCGAGGACCTCTATCTTATCGGCACCAGCGAGCACTCCATGATCGGCAAGTTCATCGACCAGATCATCCCCGAGGAGTCTCTGCCCCAGACCCTTACCT
>ENA-ORTQ01002419-ORTQ01002419.1-human-gut-metagenome-genome-assembly--contig:-NODE-2419-length-16514-cov-5.372744_pt1 | contig 16514 bp, 15 predicted proteins | sample MGYA00241912_ERZ509188 | MGnify/ENA primary metagenome ERZ509188 (study PRJEB26280, sample SAMEA2338849) | human gut metagenome | biome: human gut; feature: human-associated habitat; material: faeces...
CTCGAACCTATGACCCTCTGCTTGTAAGGCAGATGCTCTCCCAGCTGAGCTAAGCGACCATGTCTTTCGACATTGACTAGTATACTATGTTTTATATAAATTGTCAATACATTTTTAAAAAATTTTTAAATTTTTTTATTTTAATTTATAGTAGTACTTGTAACTCCTGAACCTACTACATTTTCTTGTAAAGACCTCCATGTGTTACAACCAATTATTCCATCAACACTTAACCCTCTTGATGCCTGATATCTTCTTACTGCATTTTGCGTTTGTCCTCCAAAAACACCATCTAATCCACCCGTAGTATATCCTAGTGTATTTAAATCATCTTGCGCAACACAAACATAATTTCCTCTTGAATTTTGTTTAATTAAAGGAAATCCTCCAGAAGTACATGCCGCTGTTCCAAATCTTCTATCAAAATGTACCCATGTTGGTGACAAAGATTCTGGTTCAATATATGTCCACACACCAGAATTTCTAGCACTGTTTCTTAATACTATTCTTTGTGCATTAGTTAATGTTTGCCCAACATCAAATGCTGTTCCAGCATAATGTTGACTCTGATTTCCGATGTCCTCCCTCATATGGGCGTTTAAACGCAAATCCAACATATATAGGAGCACCATATATATATCTTTGACTATTCCAAGCCTGCATTGTTCTTTTATCAGTCCATAAAATATTACTTTTACTAGAACCTCTAAATTCCCTTACCTTTAATGTTCCATTGGTATTATATGGCATAGATTCGTTCTCGCCTCTATAATATGTCTCCATTCTATTAGTATCTTGATTATACACTAAAATTTTTGCCAAAAAAATCCCCTTCCTTTCATAACAAATAAAAAAATCTCTATTAATCATATAATATGATTAATAAAGATTTTTGTTTATCTTTTTTCTTTACATTTTACTATAACTCTTTGTTGACTATCATCTGTACATGTTATTAATGTAACTTCTCTTCTTCCATTTGTTTTTTGAGTCGTATCTTCAGTATCGCTTGGAGCTACTGTATGAATATCATATACCTCATAATCTATTGTTTTTTCATTTAAATCTGTTATTTGTACTATATCACCAACTTCAAGAGTAGGAACTTTACTAAAAAATCTTTTGTTTCTCCAGTTATGTCCTACTAAGCATAAATTTCCAACTTCATTAGGATTAGCTCCGTGAAATTTACAAATTGAGACTTTTAAAAGCTCATCTGACCAATGATCTAGTATTGCGTAATCTACTCCTATTTTTGGAATTACAACTCTTCCTATATAATTATATGTTTTTCCATCTTTAGCAGTATATGTTTTTGCTTGTACTTGAGTTGATTGGCTTGAACTTTTTTCTTCTATTGGTTGTTGAGATTCTTGAATATTTGTTGAAACATCTTGTGTTATTTTTACTATTAATGCATTTTCTTCTTGATCTACAATCGTAGAATCTGCAAACATGTTTTGTAATATGTTATTAGAAACTTCTGATTCTTTATTTCTATCAACTTCAGCATAAATATACATTGTTGATAAACATATCATGCAAAATAGTGATATAACGAACATCAATTTATACATTTTCTTTTTTCTCTTAAGTTCTGGTGTTACATATATTTTTTCTGTTACCAAAATTTGGTTCATTTTGCCCTTCCTTTCTACTCTTGTTTAACTATTATTTGTTACTTGGTACAATAGTTATCGTTTCTATAATTCCTGTACTTTTATTATATCCTATTGTTATATTATATTTTTCTTCTGAAGATATTTTTTCTAAAATTGCATTTGCTAAATCTGTATTTTGTGTATCTTTTTTTATGTTTAATTTTATACTTTCTTTTATTTTTTCACTAGATGATGTACTTTCAGATTGTAATGGTGTTATGTCAATGCTTTCAAGATTATTGCCCGCAATTTGAATTAAATCTTTTACACTGTCTGCTGGAATATCTGTTCCATTATAAAATTCAAATTTGGCATTAAATCTATTTATTTCTTCTTTCGTTACTTGATTATCTGCTGGAGTTTCTGGTTGATCTGATGATGTATCATCATCAAAATTTCCTTCACTTATAATTCCTTTTAATGCTGACATTAAATCTTCAGATTTTAATTTTTTTACTAATAAATTATATCTTTTTAATAAAGTATCTGTATATGCTGTTTTCATTTTATCCACAACTTTTCCTAAAAGTTCAGAACTTAAATTGTTTAATACAACATTATTAGAAGATCCTAATTCCATTTTTTGTTCTACATTATCTGTTATTGTATTCTTAGCAATAACATTTATATTTACAATTCCTTTATAAAAATCTAAATTCAAATCTGTTGTTTTATAGTCACTTTCCAATGTTGCTTCTACTGAATATTTATCATCTCCATTAACAATTTCTAAATTCAATGTATATGTTTCTTTTGCATCTGTTGTTTGTTTATTTAACACTAATTGTTGATTTATTTCTTTTTCACTATTTAATGTCTCATGTTGTATTTTTAATATATCTTTTCCATCACTATTAGATGTTTCAATAATAATTGAGTCCGTTCCTAAATTTATTGATGTTCTAACTATACTCTTATTTTGTTTATATATTGTAACTTTTAAATTTGAAAATTCAGTATCTTCTGCTTGTCTTAAAAGATTATTAAAATAGTTTTCATATTTCTTTGTATCATTCATCAAATTACCAACTTTACTCAAAATAATTTCATCATTTTCTAATTCACTTAATAATTTAATTACTAAATTTTGAACTTGTAAATTATTTAATTCACAAGAATATGCTGTTGTTTTTAATGTCTGTGAATTAACTGTTATTAATGAATCACTTTTTTTACTAAATGTTCCATCTGCTAAAGCACTAACTATAATTTGCATATATTTTTGTTTTAATTCTTGGTAATCTTGTTCTGTAAATAATATTCCATCATAAAACTTTTTATCATCTTCTATTATACTTTTCATTATTGCTAAATTATCATCTGTTAAATCTAGACCATTTATATTTTTACCTTCATTCAATGTTACAAATTGATTGAAAATGTTTGTAAATCTTATTCCATACAAATTCTCTGATTGAATACCTTCTACCTGTACAATACTTCTATCGCCAAATAATATTTGAGCATTTTTGTAGTTATATTTATCTTCTTTTTGAGTTTTCATATTAATATTTAGATTATTATATCCACTTGAAATTTCTCCACCTTCTGAATATTTAAAATTTACTGATGTGTTTGTCTCACAATTTTGGTCATTAATTTTATTTTTATAATTTTCTAAAATTTTTGAATCTGCAATTTTTTCTACATTTTCTACAGTTTCTGATATGTAATTAAAGAATAATTTTTTATTTCCTTTAAAAATATCTGTTGCTAAAAATAAATATGCAAAAACACCAGCAACAATTGCTACAATTAAAAATATTATAATAATTATTATTCCTATTTTTTTACCTCTCATACTAATTTTCCTTTCTTATCCTTTGTTTTACTGCTTCATATACTACTATTCCTGTTGAAACAGAAGCATTTAAAGATTGAACTTTTCCTTTCATTGGAATTTTTACAAGGAAATCACAATTTTTCTTAACTTTTTCTCCTATTCCTTTTCCTTCATTTCCTATTACAATTGCTAAAGGTCCTGTTAAATCTTGATTATAATAATATTTGTTTGTATCAACAGCTGTCCCGCAAACCCATAATCCAGCTTTTTTTAATTCTTCGATTGCATCTGAAATATTTGTTACTCTTGCTATCTTCATATGTTCAACAGCTCCTGCAGATGCTTTATTTACTGTACTATTTACTGACACTGCTCTTCTCTTTGGAATAATTACACCATGTACTCCTGCAGTTTCTGCTGTTCTTATTATTGAACCTAAATTATGTGGATCTTCTATTCCATCTAAAACTATTACAAATGGATCTTCATTTCTTTCTTTTGCAACTTCCAAAATATCTGATATTTCTACATATTCAAATGGTGGTACTATTGCAATAACTCCTTGATAGTTTTCCTCTTGCGCCATTTCATCCATTTGTTTTTTATCTTTTTCAACAACTATTATTTTTCTTTCTTTTGCAATTCCAAGAATTTTATTTATTGAACCATGTTTTTCTCCTCTTGTTACAAATATTTTATTAACATCTTTTCCACTTTCTAATAATTCTAAAACTGAATTTCTTCCTTCTATTTGATCATCAAATCTTTTTTCTGCATCTTCTTCTCTTCTTATTTCTTTACGTTTTTCTTCTTTTCTTCTATCTGTTGTCTCTCTTTTTGAATTTCTTCTGTCAGGCATTTTTCTTCTATCTTGTCCATCTCTTCTTTCATGCTCTCTTCTTTCTACTCTATTTGTTCTCATAATTTTCTCCTTCTTTTATAAAATTATTCTTCATCTAATTTTAGAACTGATAAAAAGGCTTCTTGTGGCATTTCTACATTTCCTATTTGTCTCATTCTCTTTTTTCCTCTTTTTTGTTTTTCAAGTAATTTTTTCTTTCTTGTAATGTCTCCACCATAACATTTTGCAAGTACATCTTTTCTCATTGCAGATATTGTTTCTCTAGCTATTATTGTACCTCCTACAACTGCTTGTAATGGTATTGCAAATAAATGTCTTGGTATAACTTCTTTTAGTTTTTCTACCATTTTTTTGCCTCTATCATATGCATTATCTTTAAATACTATAAATGATAATGCGTCAACTGGTTCTCCATTTACATGTATATCTAATTTTACAAGATTTGATTTTCTATATTCTTTAAATTCATAATCAAATGATGCATATCCTTTTGTTCTTGATTTTAAACTGTCAAAAAAGTCATATATTATTTCATTTAATGGCATTTCATATATTAGTGTTACTCTATTATCATCTAAATATTTCATGTCAATAAATATTCCTCTACGATTTTGACAAATATCCATTATATTTCCTATATATTCTTTTGGTGTTATTATGTCTGCTGTGACTATTGGTTCTTCCATATATGAAATTTCTGTTTGTGGTGGCAAATCTGCTGGATTATATACATCAAGTATTTCTCCTGTTGTTTTATGTACTTTGTATATTACTGATGGAGCTGTTGTTATTAATCCTAAATCAAATTCTCTGTCAAGTCTTTCTTCAATTATTTCTAAATGCAATAATCCTAAAAATCCACATCTAAATCCAAATCCTAATGCTGCTGAGGTTTCTGGCTCATATTCTAATGCTGCATCATTTAATTTCAATTTTTCTAATGCTATTTTTAAATTTTCATACTCACTTCCATCTACTGGATATAATCCACAATATACCATTGGTGTTACTTTTTTATATCCAGGTAATGGATTATCTGCTGGATTATTTTTTAATGTTATTGTATCACCAACATGAATATCTGTTAAACTTTTTATACTTGCTGCAATATAACCAACTTCTCCTGCTTTTATCTCTTTTGTTGGTAAATATTGTCCTGGTGCAAAATATCCTACTTCTGCTATTGTATAAGTTGTACCTGTTGCCATTAGCAATATTTCATCACCAACTTTTAATGTTCCATCCATTACTCTTACATATGCTACTGCACCTTTGTAATTATCATAATATGAATCAAATATTAAACATTTGGCTTTTGCATTTTCATCACCTTTTGGTGCTGGTAAATCTGTTACAATTCTTTCTAATACTTCTTCTACATTTAGTCCAGATTTAGCTGAAATACATGGTGCATCCATTGCTGGAATTCCTATTATATCTTCTATTTCTTTTTTTACTTCATCTGGTCTTGCATTTGGTAAATCTATTTTATTTATAACTGGTAATATTTCCAAATTATTATCTATTGCTAGATATACATTTGCAAGTGTTTGTGCTTCAACACCTTGACTAGCATCTACTACCAATATTGCTCCATCACATGCTGCTAGACTTCTTGAAACTTCATAATTAAAATCAACATGACCTGGTGTGTCTATTAGGTTAAGTGTATATTCTTCTCCATCTTTTGCTTTATATTTCATTCTTACAGCTTGTGATTTAATAGTTATACCTCTTTCTCTTTCAATATCCATATTGTCAAGAATTTGGTCTTCCATTTCTCTTTGAGACAATACTCCAGTTTTTTCTATTAATCTGTCTGCAAGTGTTGATTTTCCATGGTCTATATGTGCTATTATGCTAAAATTTCTTATTTTATCTTGGCTCATATTATTGTTGTTAGTAATGAATTCTAACATTCTCCTTTCTCTCATATTATTCGACTATTTTATTATAACATGTTTCTTTGATTTTTTCACTATTTTAGGCAAAAAAAGAGAGAATTTTTTATTCTCACTTTATTCTACTACTGTAACTGGTAAATATCTAACTCCCCATGCTAATGCTTCTGCATGTGAATTCATATATACATCTATTCTATTCCCTTGAATAGCTCCTCCTCTATCTTCTACAGTATATGTGTATCCACCTATATCTAATTGTGTTCCAAATGAAAATTGGCTAGATGTTGCAACTGTTCTTCCTGCTGTTGCTTTTGTTCCAGATGCTGTTATTCCATTTGTTTTACCGCAACATTTTGCACAAGAACAATATGCCGTTACTTTAAATATTCTTGTTTCTCCAACTTTATTTCCTGTTGTTTGTGTTCTTTCATATCCTGCTCTTGATGTTGTTACAATATTTTTTTGTACTTGTACAATTCTATCAATAGGCTCTTTTATAATTTCTTCTGAAAGAACTATTTTTTCTATTTGTTCGTCATTTTGATATTTTGTTTTATATGTTACTTCTTTTAATCCGTCTTGACCTTGTTGAATTACTCTATTTTTTGTATCTGTTGCACCTTGTGAGGCATCTTTTGTAATTGTTTCATATGGTATTATTTCTTGTTCTACTTCTATTTTTTCTACTATTGGTGAATATCCTTTTAATATTTCATCTAATGTTGTCTCAATTCCACTTTCAGAAATTTTGGCAATTTGAACTTCTTGAACGGATTTATTTGTAATAACTATTTTATTACTTTCATTTATATCATCGTCTAAACCTGGACTTACTCTTTCGTCTTCTTCTACAAAAATATTATTATCTTCTAATATTTCATATACATTTGTTTTTGATGTTATAACAGACATCTTATATCCATTTGCTAAAGTTATTTCAACTGTTCTAATGCTTGTTTCCGTAGCTCTTACAGTTACTCCTAGCAAAAGTATTATTATCAAACTTACTCCAATTATTTTCATAATAGAAATAGATGCTTTATCTTTTTTATCCATAAAAATCATAAAACCTCCTTTTAATGACAAAATTATTATACACATTTTTTGTTTTCTTGTCAAATTTTTTATTTTTTTGTTATAACCTTCCGTAAGTCTTGACATTACTTGCTAACATTATATTATATGTTGCTTGTACTGAAAAAATTCCAAAAATTTCTCATTAGTTTTTTCCATTATTTATTTTAATATTTTTGTTGTAAAAAATGTTATTATATGATAATATATATTCGTAAGGAGGTATTTTTATGGGATGGATTATTTTAATAGTTGTTGTATTAATCCTTATATGGATAGTAAGTGTATATAATGGATTAATTTCATCTAGACAAAAAGTTGAAAATGCTTGGAGTCAAATTGATGTACAACTACAAAGAAGATTTGATTTAATACCTAATTTTGTAGAAACTGTAAAAGGATATATGACTCACGAGTCTGAGACATTTGAAAAAATAGCAAAATTAAGAACATCTTGGGCAAATACTTCTTCAGTTGGAGAAAAAGCAAAATTAGATGGAGAACTTTCAAGCACATTAAAAACAATTATGGCAGTTTCTGAAAATTATCCTGAATTAAAAGCAAATACAAATTTTGCTGATTTATCTGAAGAATTACGCAACACAGAAAATAAAATTTCTTTTTCTAGACAATTTTATAATGACAGTGTAACAAGATATAACACAAAATTAGAACTTTTCCCTTCAAATTTAGTTGCTGGAATGTTTAATTTCCAAAAGAAAGAATTATTTGCAGCAGAAAGTGATGAAGCAAGAAAAAATGTCAAAGTAGATTTTAGTAAATAATGTTAAGGATAGAATTTTTTCTATCCTTTAATATTATAAATTATTAGTAGGAGAAAAATATGTTTGAAGATATAAAGAAAAATAAAATAAAATCATGGTTTATAGTTCTATTATTTTTAGCATTTATTGCAGTAATTGTTTATTATATTTGTATGGCTCTAGATTTAGGTGAACTTTCTATTATAATTGCCATGATTTTTGCAATTGTATCAACATGGGGCTCATATTATTATAGTGATAAAATTGTTTTAAAATTAAATAATGCAAGACCTGCAACAAGAGAGGAAGATTTAAAATTAGTAAATATTTTAGATTCCTTAGTTATTTCAGCCGGCTTACCAGAAAAGCCTCAATTATATGTTATAGAAGATGCTCAACCAAATGCTTTTGCAACTGGTAGGAATCCAAAACATGCTGTAATATGTGTCACAACTGGTTTATTAGAAAAACTTGACTATTATGAACTTGAAGGTGTTTTAGCACATGAAATGTCTCATATTAAAAATTATGATATTCTTTTATCAGCTGTTGTTTCTGTAATGGTAGGATTTGTTGTAATTTTATCTGATTGGTTTACTAGAATTTCTTTTTATGGTGGTAGACGTGGACGTGATGGAGATAATGATAATAATGGTAATGCCATTATTATGCTAATTGGATTAATATTCTTAATCTTAGCTCCAATATTTGGTCAGCTTATGCAACTTGCAATTTCAAGAAAAAGAGAATTTTTAGCAGATGCTACTGCTATTGAATTTACTAGAAATCCAGATGGTTTGATTTCTGCCCTTGAAAAAATTTCAGCTGATCCAAATGAATTAAAAGTTGCTAATAAGGCTACTGAAAATATGTATATTGCAAATCCTTTTAGAAATAAGAAAAAATCTTCTGATTTGTGGTCTACACATCCAAGTACAGAAGCAAGAATTGAAGCTTTAAGAAATTTAAAATAGTAAAAAAAATCGCCATAATGGCGATTTTTCTTATTTCTTCAATTCTTCTGCAAACATTTTGTTAAGCATTTGAGGATTTGCTTTTCCTTTTGTTTCTTTCATAGCTTGACCAACTAAAAATCCTAATGCTCTATCTTTACCAGCTTTAAAATCTGCAACAGATTGAGGATTTGTTTCAATAATCTTTAATACAACTTCTTTGATTGCTCCCTCATCTGAAATCTGTATCCAACCTTTTTCTTTTATAATATCTTCTGGATCTCTTGGATTTTCAAATAATTCTATCAATACTTTTTTGCCGATGCTTGAACTAATTGTTCCTTTATCTATTAATGTTACTAATTTTGCTAATTGTTTTGCATCAAATGGTATTTCTTTAGGATCCATTTCTGTTTCATTTAGTATCCTTGAAATGTCTGAAATTATCCAGTTATTTACTGCTTTGTAATTTCCACATATTTCAGAAGCTTTTTCAAATAAATCTGATAAATATTTTGAAGATGTTATTATTCCAGCATCTTTTTCAGATAATTTATAATCTCTTAAATATCTTTCTTTTCTACTTTCTGGCATTTCTGGCAATGTTTTTCTAATATTTTCAATATATTCTTCTGATAATTTTATTGCAACTAAATCAGGTTCTGGAAAATACCTATAATCTTGTGCATTTTCCTTATCTCTCATTGAAAATGTCTTTCCTGATACTTCATCCCATCTTAATGTTTCTTGATCAACAGCTCCTCCATTATCTATAACTTCTACTTGTCTACCTATTTCATATTCAAGTGCTCTTGTTATACTTCTAAATGAGTTCATATTTTTCATTTCTGTTCTTGTGCCAAGTTTTTCTGATCCTATTGGACGAATTGATGTGTTAACATCTGCTCTGAAAGATCCTTCTTCCATCTTACAGTCTGATACTTCTACATATTCAAGTATTGATTTTAATTTTCTTAAATATGCATCAACTTCTTCTATTGATCTAAAATCTGGTTCTGATACAATTTCTATTAATGGAACTCCAGCTCTATTCAAATCTATAAGTGCTCCTCCTGCTAAGTCATCATGATCTAATTTTCCAGCATCATCTTCAATATGAATACGTGTTATTCCTATTTTCTTTTTTCCTTGACTTGTTTCTATTTCTATATATCCATGTTCACACAATGGTTTATCAAATTGTGAAATCTGATATGCTCTTGGTGTATCTGGATAGAAATAGTTTTTTCTATCATTTTTACTATCTCTTGATATTGTACAATGTGTAGCAAGTCCAGCTTTTACTGCATATTCTACTACTTTTTCATTTAATGTTGGTAATGTTCCTGGCATTGCCATACATACTGGACATACTTGTGTATTTGGAGCTGCACCAAATTTTGTTGGACAGCTACAAAATATTTTTGTTTTTGTTGCTAATTCTGCATGGACTTCTAAGCCCATTACAACTTCATAATCATTCCTTGGCATTTTCTCCTCCTTGTTCCTTTTCTTGAATCACTTCATTACTCATATTATTTTTTTCATTATCATTTGTTAAATCTTCTGGATTTACTTTTATCCATTCTTGTAATCTATATTGTCTGTAAAAATTTTCTCTTTTTCTTTCTTCTGATGCAAAAAAATCTAATTTTGTTCTTCCATATTCATTACGCATCTTATATAAGCTTTTCTCTAATTTTTTAAACAATTTCTGCTTTTTAGTTCTTTCTATCCAACATTCTTTTACTTCTCTTAATAATTGTTGTTGAAAATCAGTATTAAAACATCTATCTATAATTTGAGCCAGATTTAAAATTGCATTTAAATGTCTAGGAACTCCCCTCTCTTTAAACTCTAATTGAGTACTATAATTTTTCACTACTTTTATGCTTCCAGCTTCCATAACTATACTAGTCCAATATAAGTTAGATGATAACTGATCTTCAATAAAAATATATATTTTACTCCCATTTTCATCTTGAAGCACATAATCTTTTCTATTTGGTATTCCAAATCTAGTTACTGATTTAATCATTTCATATATCGGAGCTTTAGGATCTGGCAAATATTCTTTGTCTCTTATATTATTTTCTTCTTTATTTCTATCAGCTTCCAATTCTTGCAACATATCTTTGGGAATATATTTTGCTAACCAATCAATTGAAATTTTAGCTAAGTCTCTTTCAGTCAGTGGTATTTGTGGTTCTTTTCTAAAAATTGAAAAAATACTTCTATTTTTCACATTAACTACTGAATTATTCTTTGCTTTTACATAAATTAATGATTTACTTTTTGGAGGATTTTCCTCTTTTTCTTCAAATCTTTCTCTTTGAGCATAACTTAATACTTTCCATATTTCACTATTATGTATAGCCTCTGTTCCTCCCATAAGTTCATACTTTATTTTTTCAACATAATTTTTAATTTTAGGATTCTTACTTTGCTGTAATCTAGTAATTTCTCTGTTTAAGTATATCATAATTCCAATTTCATCTTCTTTTGGAATATCTATTTTTTCAGGATATTCTTGATTTACTCTTTTAAAAATTAATCTTGCTTGCAATTCATAAATTTTAGCCTCTAATAAATCTCTTTCTTCTAAACTATAACCAGAAAAATTTTCTTTATATCTTTGTACTAAACTATGCACTTCTTTTTCGAAATCTTCTAATGTAAATTGTTCACTTTCATATAATAATTCTTCAACTTGTCCAATTATAATAGAACTTTTATCTTGAAAAGTCTTTTCTTTTCCTAATGTTTTTTCATATTGTTCAATTTCTAACTCTAATTCTGTAATTTTATCTAATAATTCTGAGTCACTTGTTTTTTGAAGTAAGTTATTATATTTTTTTAAAAAATCTGCTGCAGTATTTGTATCATATAACAATATTTGTGAAATTTTCAATTTTAAAGGTCTTAAGTACTTTTCATATATTTGGTTTCTTTGACCTTCAGAATATTTCATTTCATCTCCCATTTTATGCTCCTCTCATTTGGTTATATTATTTTTTAAATGTAGGTTTGTATTTTTCTCTGAACTTTGTTTCTTGTTCATAAGCATAAGCTGTTTTTATGATTGTTTCTTCATCAAATTTCTTACCGATTATTTGCATACCAATTGGAAGTCCATTACTATCTATTCCACAAGGGATTGACATTCCTGGTAATCCTGCAATATTTACAGAAACTGTACATATATCTGCTAAATACATTTCCATTGGATTTGTTGATTTTTCACCTAATTTGAATGCTGTTGTTGGTGATGTTGGTGTTACTATTACATCATATTTTTCAAATGCTTTATTAAATTCGTTCATAACAAGTGTTCTAACTTGTTGAGCCTTTTTATAATATGCATCATAATAACCTGATGATAATACATAAGTTCCAAGTATTATTCTTCTCTTTACTTCTGCACCAAATCCTTCACTTCTTGATTTTTTATAAATTTCTTTTAATGTTTTTGCTTCTGGTGATCTATATGTATATCTTATTCCATCAAATCTTCCTAAATTTGAACTTGCTTCTGCACATGCTATTATATAATATGTTGCTAATGCATATTGAGCAATATCTAACGAAAACTCTTCTACTTCTGCTCCCATTTCTTTATATTTTTCAATTGCTTCTTCTAATGATTTTTTTACTTCAGGATTTATTCCTTCTCCATAAAATTCTTTTGGAACTCCTATTTTTAAACCTTTAACATCTTTTGATAATGATTTTGTATAGTCTTTCTTTCCATTATCTATAGATGTTGAATCTTTTTCATCATATCCAGCAATTACATTTAATAACATTGCACAATCTTGAACATCTTTTGTAAATACTCCAACTTGATCTAATGATGATGCAAATGCTACTACTCCATATCTTGATACTAATCCATAAGTAGGTTTTAACCCAACAACACCACATAATGAAGCTGGTTGTCTTATACTTCCACCTGTATCTGTTCCTAATGCCCATGGCACCATATTTGCTGAAACTGCAGCTGCAGAACCACCTGAAGATCCTCCTGGTACTCTTGATAAATCCCATGGATTTCTTGTTTTCTTAAAATATGAATATTCTGTTGAACCTCCCATTGCAAACTCGTCCATATTTAGTTTTCCTAAATCTATCATATTTTCTGCATTTATTTTTTCCATAACAGTTGCATCATATGGTGATACAAAGTTTTCTAGCATTTTTGATGCACATGTTGTTTTTACACCTTTTGTACATATTATGTCTTTTATTCCTATTGGTATTCCTGCTAAATCTCCTAATTTTTCACCATTATCAATTTTGTTTTGTATTTCTTCTGATTGTTTTAATGCTTCATCTTTTAATTCTGTTATAAATGCTTGTACATCTTTTTCTTTCTCATTCATTCTATCTACATAAGCTTTTGTTATTTCTGTTATTGTTAATTCTTTATTTTTTATTTTTTCTTGCAACTCATGTACTGTTAATTCTGTAATGTCCATTTACATTCCTCCTTATAAAATCTCGCTTAGTTTAATACTTTTGGAATTTTAAACATATGTTTATCTTGTTCTGGTGCATTTTGTAATAATCCTTCTATGTTATTAAATACCTTAACTTCATCTTTTCTAAATCTATTTTTTGCTTCATTTGCTCCTATTGTTATATCTAATCCTTCAACAGGCGCATTATTTACTATATTTGCAAAATTTAATATATCTTGTAAATGTAATATATATGTGTCTATCTCTTCTTCTTTTAATTCTAATTGTGCTAAGTTTGCTATGTGTAATATTTCTTCTCTACTTACTTTCATAACTGCCTCCTTCTGTTTTTCTTTTTAATGTGCTTATTATATAACTTTTGGCTTAAAATTACAAGGGTTTAAATATAAAAAGTGGGTTGCAAATATAGAATGCAACCCACTTCTTTTAATTACTTGAATAATTCAGTATGCTCGATTAAACGATAATCACCTCCGTCAGGTAACTGAAACTTAAATCTCTTATCAAGAGTTCTATCATATCTTTCAATTTCATATTTGTTTTTTCCTATTCCAGAACTAGAATAGTTGTATACATAGAGTATAAAATCTTTTATTTTTGATGCTTCCTCTTTGTTAAGAAATTTTATTGTTTGAATTTCAGGTTCCTCAGCACCATATTCCCAAACACCTCTAAAACCTCGTACTAGGTCTACCTCAGAAGGCCACAGGTTAATAATTCCTATAGGCATTCCACTTCCTACAACTGCAAAAACAATAGGGTGTTCTTCTCCTGAATAACCATCTTTTTCTTTAAGAGTTCCTGTCGAAAGGATTTTAGCTTCCTTATAACTATAAAGTCCTTTCAACTCACAGTCCATATCAAATACTCTTGGTTTTTCAGATTTTTTAACTTTAAATCTTGAATCATATACATATGCCATCTGGCTTATAGGAGCTACAGCTGCAACTTCCTTGAGTCCACACAAACCATATACAGTATAATTTCCAATATTCTTTGCTTCTTCATCAGTATAAGCTTTGAAATAATATTCGCTCTGTTCAGAGAATGTTCCATATGATTGTACTTTATATTTAAAATAGCCACTTTTCTGTGCACAAACAGGATTAGGCATTCCAATAAAAGCAATTGGTCCAAGCTCTGAACAAAATCCAAAACCTACACTATAGGTAGTTAAATTATTTAACTTCACAACTTCATCATATGAATATGTTCCTTCTAACAAATAATCATTACAACCAGTTGTATCATGTGAATGAAGAAATAGTCGACCTCCAATCTTTTCTACACTTATATTCCGTTTTGGATATACTTTTTCAGCCATTTTGGTTAGAATCTTTTCGAGCATTATTTTTTCCTCCTAATACTCATTGTGTTGGTCGGAGGATACAGAACTCCGACTAGATAATGTAATAACATTAACAATCTAGTGGATTCCCACTCTGTATCAAATTGATTGACTGTTTGATTTTACCATAAAATATGCTTTTTTACAAGTAATATACTAAAAAAATAAAGAAAGAAGGCCAGCCTAAGCTGACCTCCCTTCTTAAGTAATGATATTATCTTTACTTATTAAAATTACTTCTTGATGTCATCCCATTTCTTCTTGAGAAATGGATCAACAATAGCCTCGCCGTTGGAGAAAGGTACAAAGAGTTCACTCTCCTTATATCCAGCCTCACGAAGTTCGTCGATGATCTTGTAGCCCTTGGTCACATAGGTTTTGCCATCGATGTAAACAAAGATCACTTTACCATTGTTCATGTTATAAGTTCCCAGCTTATCGATTGCTACGCAATCCAGAACGGTAGAGTTGATAACCGGATAATAGGTAGTCTTAAAATAAATATGCTCTACTTCAACACCTTTCTCAGGCATCTTGAAGCATTTTTTCATGTTTTCATCGCTGATAGCCTTGATGCCCTTGGATGCACAATATTTTTTGCAATCATCTACAAAGGCATTGCGCCATGCTTCTTCTGCTTCTCTCCGAAGATCTTCCCATGCCTTCTGTTCAAACTTAGGGTAATCCCAATTGCTGAAGGGAACATAGAAGTGCTTTTCAGTAAAGCCGTTGTTTTGAAGAACCTCCATAACCTCTTTCATGTACGGGATTACAAAGACTTCATCGTGGTTCACAACACACACCGTTGCGTTGTTCACTGCATAGCAGCCATTGAGCGTCGGCACCATCCCCATAATTTCAAGGCTTTCAGTTGTGTTGGACTGAGGCCAAACTACAAGCATACCATTAATAACTTAAATGGCCTTCTTCTCTAAGTCAGACATGTTGTTGATTTTCTTCATAACTGTTTTCCTCCCAAAATTTTTTGGACTATGTTGTTGTTCGGTATATTTAAACACCTTCACGGTGGAAAAAGGGAAAATATATATAAAATAAACGTATTTTACGTTTATACTAACATTTTGATAATTATGTCAATTTAGCGCCATATATACAAGATTTGCAAAAAAGAAAAAACCGTGTTAAAAGCACGGTTTTTTCTTCTTATTTCTTATATTTAGTTGCACATATTCCGATGCATTGAGGTACCCCATATTCTTTTATGTAATCCTCACTGCCCATTCTCTTTACACAGACATACATCGAATCTTCCCACCCGATTCTATCATCATTTACTGCTGATTCTTTATTAATTACAATATCATCAGTAGTAAATAATTTTTGAGAACCATGCCATTTTCTATTCCAAAGTTCAACAATATATTCTTTCATTTTTTCTACATCATCAAATTCTTTAGCTTCTTTCATAGTTTCATCAAGTGAACTTCTATGTGGTCTAAAAATAATCATATAAGCACCCTCCTAAAATTATCTGGAGATTTTTACACAACTCCTCCAGAAAAAATAATTAATATTTTTCTGTACTTTGTTGTGTAAAGTACTATGAATATCTATATTATACCACATATCAATTATAAAGGCAAATACCAATATATATGGTTGGAGCGATTAAGCAACAGCTTACGAACCATAACGCTCTCTTTCTAAAAATATTATATATGAA
>ENA-ORTQ01002446-ORTQ01002446.1-human-gut-metagenome-genome-assembly--contig:-NODE-2446-length-16309-cov-5.268549_pt1 | contig 16309 bp, 12 predicted proteins | sample MGYA00241912_ERZ509188 | MGnify/ENA primary metagenome ERZ509188 (study PRJEB26280, sample SAMEA2338849) | human gut metagenome | biome: human gut; feature: human-associated habitat; material: faeces...
CTATAAAATTCTGACTTGTGAGAGGACGCTTATATCTGCCCTTCACAACCTATAACCGCACCACAGAATCTGCGACACTACGCCAGTTAAACTCCGGTTTATAACTCCGGCAGGAGTTTTAAAAATTCTTCCGTAGACTGTGATACTGGCAAAGTTGGATTTATCGAAGCTACCATCTGACGGGATGGTAGTTTTTCTTTTGTTTTCACAACATACAGGTCTTTGGATTCCCGGCTTAAGCAGTAGTCCGGGATAAAGGCTATTCCAAGTCCGATGCGGGCAAGGTCGATCAACAGGTCGTTACTGCTTAATTCCACTTCCGGGATCAGTTCCAACTGATGCTGCAAAAACAGATTGTGCAGAAATTCACTTGTCGTACTCTTGTGGTCAAGCATGAGGATCGGATACTGTTTTAATTCTTCAAACGGAATCTCCTGCTGTTTCAGATTGAAGTAGGCAGGGTTCGCAATGAAAACATCGGTAAAATTGCAGACTGTTTTCTGAATATAGGAATGATTCAAATGTGCATTTGGGAAGTTCGTCACGATCAGATCCACTTTTCCCTGCTCTAAGAGATCCACACAGCTTACAGAAGTTGCATTGGTTACTTTGATTGGCACATTTGGAAACTTCTTGTGGAACTGCTTTAAATAAGGAACTAAAAAGTAACGGCAGATCGTATCGCTGGCACCGATGTGGAGCTGTCCAAGTCCAAGGCTGCCAGAATCGAGAAGCTGGCTCTCACCGCGCTGGATTAAGTTCATGGCAGGCTCAATGTGCTTTAAGAGTACTTTTCCGGCAGGGGTGAGCTGTACTTTTTTCGTGCTCCGGATGAAAAGAGGCTGCTCTAATTTTTTCTCCAATGTCTTGATCGACTGGCTGACAGCCGACTGTGAAATGTATAACTGTTTACTTGCCTCGGAAAAACTCAAAGAGGTTGCAACATAATAAAAAACTTTATATAACTCGTAGTTGATATCCATAAAAATGCGTGTACCTTTCCAATAAGGTTTCCATGTCAGAGAAAACCTCAGATTATAATGAGCGTATATACAGACTGATGTGCCTGAATAGATATAATTATAAGACGTACTTATAATTGTGTCAATCGATTCTTATGATTAAATGAGTGTGAAGTGTGCGTGATAAATAGTAGATTAAATATTAAATAAACTTATAAAACAAATTAAATATATTAATTATGCTAATCTAATACCATATGTTATACTATCCTAAGATTGAATCGCAATGACTCAGTACGTCATAATTGCGAAGCGTAATATCTGGCGTGGCAGAAAAAATCATGCCAGAAGCAGAATAAAAGAAAACATATCGCGAAAGGAAAAGGGAACATTTATGAGCAAGGTAAGAAGAGTTTATGTAGAGAAGAAACCGGCTTTTGCAGTCAAAGCGAAAGAGTTACAGACTGAGATCAGGAATTATCTTGGAATTTCTTCCGTGACAGGTGTACGTGAACTGATTCGTTACGATATAGAGAATATTTCAGAGGAAACATACAAAAAAGCATTGGGAACTGTTTTCTCAGAACCACCGGTAGATATGGTTTTTGAAGAAGAGTTCGAACTTGGAAATGCAAAAACTTTTTCCGTAGAATACTTACCGGGACAGTTTGACCAGAGAGCAGACTCAGCAGAGCAGTGTGTGAAATTATTAAACGAAGAGGAAGAACCGGTTATCCGTACCGCAACTACTTATGTGATCGAAGGCGATATCACAGAGGAGCAGTTAGAGGCGATCAAGCATCACTGCATCAATCCGGTTGATTCCAGAGAGACAGGTCTTGAGAAACCGGAGACTTTGGTACAGAATTTTGAAGATCCTGCAGATGTGATCTCTTTTGTGGGATTTGCAGATATGCCGGAAGCACAGTTAAAAGAGCTTTACAGTTCTTTAAACCTTGCTATGACATTCAAGGATTTTTTACATATCCAGAACTACTTTAAAAAGGAAGAACACAGAGATCCATCCGTAACAGAGATCCGTGTTCTTGATACCTACTGGTCAGACCACTGCCGTCATACAACCTTTTCCACAGAGTTAAGGGACGTGAAGTTTGATGACGGATTTTACAAAAAACCGATTGAAGAGACTTACAATGACTATCTGAATACATTCAAAAATTTTTATGAAGGACGTTCCGACAAGTTTGTCTGCTTAATGGATATCGCATTACTTGCCATGAAGCGCCTGAAAAAAGAAGGAAAATTACAGGATCAGGAAGAATCCGATGAGATCAACGCATGCTCTATCGTAGTTCCGGTTGAAGTGGATGGACAGACAGAAGAATGGCTTGTAAACTTCAAAAATGAGACACATAACCACCCGACAGAGATCGAACCGTTCGGTGGTGCAGCTACCTGTCTCGGCGGTGCGATCCGTGATCCGTTGTCAGGGCGTACCTATGTATACCAGGCAATGCGTGTGACAGGAGCAGCAGACCCGACTGTATCTGTGAAAGATACTTTACCGGGAAAGCTTCCACAGAAGAAAATTGTCCGCGAGGCAGCTCACGGTTACAGCTCCTATGGTAACCAGATCGGACTTGCAACCGGTTATGTAAAAGAAGTATACCATCCGGATTATGTCGCAAAACGTATGGAGATCGGTGCTGTTATGGGTGCTGCTCCAAGACGTGCAGTTCAGAGACTGACTTCTGATCCGGGCGATATCATTATCTTGCTCGGAGGACGTACCGGACGTGACGGTATCGGTGGAGCAACAGGTTCATCCAAGGCACATAATACACAGTCCACTTCTGTCTGCGGTGCAGAAGTACAGAAAGGTAATGCTCCGACAGAACGTAAGATCCAGAGATTATTCCGCCGTGAGGAAGTTGCCCACATCATTAAAAAATGTAACGATTTCGGTGCAGGCGGTGTGTCTGTGGCAATCGGTGAATTAGCAGACGGACTTCGCATTAACTTAGATAAAGTTCCGAAAAAATACGCCGGACTTGACGGAACAGAGCTTGCAATCTCTGAATCCCAGGAGCGTATGGCAGTTGTTGTAGCTCCGGAGGATGTTAAGACCTTCTTAGGATACGCAGCTGAAGAAAACTTAGAGGCAGTGGAAGTTGCAGTTGTGACAGAGGATCCAAGACTTGTGTTAGAGTGGAGAGGAAAAGAGATCGTAAATCTTTCCAGAGCATTCTTAGATACAAACGGTGCACATCAGGAGACCAACGTAGAAGTTGAGATGCCTGAGGAAAAAGAAAATTATTTCAAAAAGATCGCAGCACCAAAGGTAGCAGAGGCAGTTGCGGCAAATGATATGAAAGCTGCATGGATGACAGAACTGGCTGATTTAAATGTCTGCTCCCAGAAAGGTCTTGTGGAGATGTTCGACGGTTCCATCGGTGTGAACAGCGTTTACATGCCATTCGGTGGAAAATACCAGCTTACAGAGACACAGTCCATGGTTGCAAAGCTTCCGGTTGCAAAGGGAGACTGCGATACCGTGACCATGATGTCTTATGGTTTTGATCCATACTTATCAAGCTGGAGCCCATACCACGGATCTGTTTACGCAGTATTAGAATCTTTATCCAGAATCGTAACTGCAGGCGGTGATTACAAGAAAGTACGTTTCACTTTCCAGGAGTACTTCCGCAGAATGAGCGAGGATCCAAAACGCTGGAGCCAGCCATTTGCAGCATTACTTGGTGCTTACAATGCACAGATCGGCTTCGGACTTCCATCCATCGGTGGAAAAGATTCCATGTCCGGAACCTTCAATGATATTGATGTTCCACCAACACTTGTTTCCTTCGCTGTGGATATCGCAAAAGAAAAAGATATCATCACACCGGAATTAAAAGCAGTGGGAGACCAGTTAGTACTGTTTACAATTAAAAAAGATGAATTTGACCTTCCGGATTACGCACAGGTCATGAAATTATACGATACCATCCATGCACTGATCCAGGCTGGCGTGATCGTATCCGCTTATGCACTTGACGGAAAAGGACTTGCAGCAGCAGTCAGCAAAATGGCATTCGGTAACAAGCTTGGCGTCACAGTAAATGAAGATGTTTCCAAAGAAACATTATTCGCTCCGGGATTCGGTAACATTGTGGCAGAAGTTCCGGCTGAAAAGGTTGCAGAGGTAAAAGCAGCATTCGATGCAGCAGGACTTGCAGGATACGAAGCACTTGTCGGATGGGTAAATGAGGAAGAAAGCTTTATTTACGGTGATATGAGAATTTCCATGGAGGAAGCATTACACGCATGGACAGCTACATTAGAAAAAGTTTTCCCAACCCGTGCAACAGAGAATAAGGATGAAGTTAAAACAGGATTATACAAAGCAGACAGCATTTATGTATGCAAAAACAAAGTGGCAAAACCAACTGTATTCATCCCGGTATTCCCGGGAACTAACTGCGAGTACGACAGTGCAGACGCGTTTGAGCGTGCAGGTGCCAATACCATCGTTAAGGTATTCAAAAACATGAATGCAAATGACATCCGTGAATCTGTAGATGAGTTTGTAAAAGCAATCGAACAGTCCCAGATCATTATGTTCCCAGGCGGATTCTCCGCCGGTGACGAACCGGACGGCTCTGCAAAATTCTTTGCGACTGCATTCCGCAATGCGAAGATGACAGAGGCAGTCATGAAGCTGTTAAATGAGAGAGACGGACTTGCACTTGGTATCTGTAACGGATTCCAGGCACTGATCAAATTAGGATTAGTTCCACACGGAGAGATCTGTCCACAGTCAGCTGAGTCACCGACTCTGACATACAACACCATCGGACGTCATGTGAGCAAAATGGTTTACACAAAAGTTGTTTCCAACAAGTCCCCATGGTTACAGGGTGCAGAGCTTGGAAAAGTATATTGCAATCCGGCATCCCATGGCGAAGGCCGTTTCGTAGCACCACAGGAGTGGCTCGACAAGCTCTTTGCAAACGGACAGGTTGCTACCCAGTATGTGAATGAAGCAGGAGTTCCAACCATGGATGAAGAGTGGAATGTCAACGGTTCCTACATGGCAATTGAGGGTATCACAAGCCCGGACGGACGTGTGCTTGGTAAGATGGCTCATTCAGAGCGTCGTGACAGAAGCGTTGCAATGAACATTTACGGAGAGCAGGATATCAAGATCTTTGAATCAGGAGTGGCTTACTTCAAATAAAACAGGCAATATTATTTATAAAAGATGAAAAAGACTTTGTGGAGTGTATAAACTCTGCAAGGTCTTTTTTACGTCTTACGGTACAAACTTTACCACTTACATGAAAGCTATTTACAAATATAACACCATTTTCTATACTGAGATAGTCGATAAGGACAACGAAAACATGAAAGGTAAAGGGAAAAGGAATGAAGGTTACATCCAGCAGACTGATCGAACAGAAAAAACCAGTCCTGAAACAATTATTAGATAGATTGCTGCAGACATATTCGTATGCATCCATTCTGATGACAGATTCAAAAGGCAAACAGTACACCATTTCAAAACAGGGAATCAGCATTACGGAGAACATGTTTGTGGAGTTAGGATATGTGGTAAAAGTATACGATGGCGAGAGCTATGGAGAATATGCGTTCAGCCACATTGATGAGAATGAGATTGACAGCGTTGCAGAGGAAATCAAAAATCATGTGATGCCGTGGGCAAAAAAGCTTCCGGATGACATGAAAGTGAAACAGTATCCAGAAATTCCGGACGAAGCATATCATTTTGAAAAAAGCACTGACTATGAAGTTTTGCCGGAAGAATTAGGCGATGAGGAGATCGTAAAACGCCTTGGCGCAGTGCGTGAAAAAGCAATGGCACAGGATGAAAAAATCGTTGAGATCAAGACAGCATGCGTTTACCAGATTTATCACAAATTATTTTTATCTCCAAACAAAGACATGACGCAGAACGTCATGTGGACAAACGGCATGATCATGGGACTGATCCCGAAGGGAGAGGAGATGAAGATGGCATTTGACAGCTGCTCCGGCTGTGGCGGAATGGAAATTTTAGATGACATGGAAACAAGAATCCCACCATTAGTGCAGAAACTCAATGATCTTGCCACAAGTGAACCGATCACACCGGGCGAGTATGACTGCATCTGTGCACCGGATGTCACAGGCATGATCGTGCATGAAGCATTCGGACACGGTGTTGAGATGGATATGTTTGTGAAAAAACGTGCGCTGGCAGAAAAATACATTGGCGAATATGTGGCATCCCCATTAGTTACCATGCATGACGGTGCTGCAGCAGCATCTGAGACCGCAACTTTCTTTTTTGATGATGAGGGAACACTTGCGCAGGATACCGTCATCATTGATAAAGGAATATTAAAGACCGGAATCTGTGATGCACAGGCTGCTATGGCACTTGGCACAAAACCGACCGGAAACGGAAGAAGGGAAAAGAACAGCCATAAAGCGTACACGCGGATGACGAATACATTCTTTGAGCCGGGCACAGATAAAGTGGAAGATATGATCGCCTCTATTTCCTATGGCTTTTATCTGGAAAATGCGAGCAGCGGCATGGAAGATCCGAAAAACTGGGGAATCCAGTGCTTAGTTGACATTGCAAGAGAGATCAAAGACGGTAAATTTACCGGAAAAGTATTTTCTCCGATCGTACTGACCGGATATGTCCCGGACTTATTAAAATCCATTTCCATGATGTCAGACGAGTGTGAACTTGCAGGAACCGGCTACTGTGGAAAAGGACACAAAGAATGGGTAAAAGTGTCGGACGGCGGCCCATATATCAAAGCCAGAATCAGATTAGGGTAAAAAGGAGAAAAACAGATGCGTGAAAAAATATTACAGGCAATTCGGAAATTTCAGATAGAAACCTATCTTGTGACAGAGAAAACAGTCGAGGGTGCAGAACTTTATTTTATAAAAAAAGAACTTGATATGCGCAGGATGAAACAGGATGCGGTGTCTGCGGTTACCATTTACCGTGATTTTGAGGCAGACGGAAAGAAAATGCGTGGTTCCGCAAATATCAATATTTTTCCGGAGATGACACAGGAGGAAGTAGATGAGGCGGTAAAAGGTGCTTATTACGCAGCTTCCTTTGTAAAAAATCCATTTTTTGAACTTCCAAAAGGGAAAAAAGAGGATAAAGTGCAGGTAAACAGCACACTTTGTGGAAAAAGCCTTGAGGAGATCGGAGATGCATTTGTAAAAGCGCTTTACTGCGTGGATGTGCAGGAAGATGCATTCATCAATACGGCTGAGTTTTTCATGGAAAAAACAACGACTGCGATTTACAATTCAGAGGGCATTGATGTTTCTTATGAAAAAAGCAGTGTGAACGGAGAGTTTGTCGTACAGTGTATCACACCACAGGATGTCGAGCAGTATCAGGAGTTCGCATATGATGATCTTGACACAGAGGCTCTGACGGCACAGGCAAAAGAAGCATTGGAACGGGTATGCGACAGGGCAAGGGCGACAGAAGCACCGGAAAAAGGAAACTATAAGCTGCTTCTTTCCGGAAAAAATGTGCGCACACTGATCGATTTTTACATGGACCGGTCATCCTCCGGCATGGTCTATCCGGGTTATTCCAGCTATCAGGCAGGAATGGATGTGCAGGGAGAAAAAGTGCAGGGAGAAAAATTAAATATCACGCTCCATGCATCCAATCCTTATTCAAGTGAGGGAATCCCGATGAAAGATCTTACACTATTAAAAGAGGGAGAACTGAAGGCAATTCATGGAAATGCCCGGTTTGCATACTATTTAGGTGTCGAGCCGACCGGAATCTACAGTGCGGTAAAACTGGATAACGGCACAAAAACTCTTGGGGAGATGAAAAAAGAACCATACCTTTATGTGGTAAGTTTTTCTGACTTCTCCATGGATAGCTTAAGCGGATATTTTGGCGGTGAGATCCGTCTTGCCTATATTTTCGACGGTGAGAAAGTGACGCCGGTAACCGGAGGTTCTGTCAGCGGCAATCTGTTGGAATTACAGAAAGATATGGCATTTTCCACCGAGCGTTATAAAGATAAAGATTATGACGGACCATTTGCGGTCGAATTTCATGGGGTAGCGGTCGCAGGAAAATAAGATTTTCATGGTGGTGAAAACGGGATGTAAAGCAAATTAATATGATAAGTGTGAAAGGAACATTACATAAATGGAACAGAAAAAGTTTCCGTTTATGTAATGCTCTTTTTTGGTGGAGGCAGATAAAACGGAGATGAAAAACAAATGAAGAGGAGAGAAAAACATGAAGAAAAATCTGAAAAACAAAATCAAAAAGATGGTTGCAGGAATGATGCTTGCCTGTTCACTGCTTACATTGTTAGGTGGAGTAAGCAGTGATGGGATTGCGACGTGTGCTGAAGTTGTAATTGAGAATGAAATGTAAATTAGATGATGTTGATAGAAAAATCTTTGAAGAACTCTCTTTGGAGGACTTCAGAATTAGCATTTAATTCATATAATTCCTGAATGCTGCATGCATAATGTGCAAATTTTGTTGCAGGTTCATATTGCTGGCATTCTGCTAGACACTGGCAATAATAAAAAAGAAAATATCCAAAGGTGGCTAAATTTCCCTTGAGCAGCTGGTGATTCGAACTTGTAAACAAATCAGCCGCTTCGTGATAATGATGTTGTGTATATAAACTGTGTTCATACTTATATAATGTCAGTAGAAAAACACTATTTATAAAAAGTATATCCAGAGAATGAATGGAGAGGTAGTCAAGTAATTTTGTAAAATATAAATTGCTTTTATTTCCATCAATGTTTCGATATTGGAATCCAATGTTATTTAAAATGGAAAGTTCGCTGTGTGACAGGTGGTAATTATAAATAAAGCGAATGTCAAAATCCGGCAGAGTATAAGCGAGTGCGGTGTGCAGGTTCTGGATACATTCTTCGGGAGAAGATGACAATAAGTTACAGTCAAAAGTATAACGCTGCATTAAGATGTTATCTTTTTTCGTAATCAATGAGTGAAACTGGTGCAGATAGTTTTCTATTTGTTCGTTGGTCAGCAGACGTGTATGTGTTAATTTGAATTTTAATTCATAAAGTCTGCTTTCACGTTCACTTCCCCAGAAAGTAAAACCGCATTCGGATATGCCAAGACGCTGTAATAAGGCTTCGGTCAGAAAGACATCCGGCTGCAGGGCGTCATTTTCAATTTTTGAAAGCTTGGATTTCGAACATAATCCATGGCATAATGCAGTCAGAGAAAGTCCCTGTTCTGTCCGAAACTCATGGATTAATCTGCCAATCGTCAAAACATCTGCGGAAAAAAAGTCATAAGTACCATCTGTTAGATCGGATGTATTTATGGCTTTTTTTATTGGAAATGTAATTTGTGGAATATCGTCCATTTGTGAGAGATAATCATCTAATGCAAACATATGTTCATTTAAAACATAATTTCTGCACATAACGGCATAGTAGCTGTCGATGGAATGTGCAGCATAAAAAGTATTCTTAAAATAAATATAGGCAGTTTCCATTTCACCGGTATGATAATAGCCAAGCGAAGTCAGAAATGTTAATTCCAATAAAGGCGAATCCTCGGAATTTTGCACCATTTTATGACGGTGAAGGTCTGCTATGGAAAGAGCCTTTTTGTAATCTTTCATTTCTAATAAATACTTTGTGTAGACAATCGCGTATTCTGCATATAAAGAATCTTTTTTGAGATAATCAATTTCAGCGTTTGTAAGATAGGAAGCAATTTGTGAACAGATGCTATAACAAAGATCACTTTTCCCCAGATAAAGTAATTCCTGTGCAACACCAATAAGCAGTTCGATTTCAACAATCGATAATAAAAGATGATGAAAATCCGAGTAGTCAATTTCAGGACGTGTTATATGGAGCGCCGAGGAAAAAAGGTCATAAATTGCATGATGGTCTGCATAGCCAGAGCGCACCTGAAGCCAGCCGTTTAAATAAAGGTATTCCTGATAATAGAGTTTGTTATCTGCATAGTGCCATTCTTCAAGCTTATTTAATTCATCATATGCCTGACTTAACTGCCAGGAACCCAGATAGAAGCGTGCACGATTGAGGGTATAGAAACAGTCAAAGTCTGTTCTGCCTGCAAAGATCGGGTAAACTTCGCAGGGAGCACCCGCATGAGCCATAAGTGCCTGAAACGTGACAGGACTGACACCGGCGGAACCATTTTCGATTCTTGAAAGAGAGAGAACAGAACATACCCCTTCGGATAACTGTTCCTGTGTTAACCCCGCTTTGATCCGTGCTTCGCGGATTGTTTTTCCTGCATTTCTGACACCCATTTGTAATAACCTCTAATCAACGTATATTTTGAAATAAATTATATAGCGGGAAGAAGAAAAAGACAATGTATATCAATCAATTTGATATATACATAAATGGAAACTTTTTTGTTTCTGGTTACTTATTTTACAAATTTGTGCGGAGCTTGTATAATGAAAAAAGGCGAAAAGAAGAAAGGAATAAAAAGTGTTGTATGAAACAGGAAAGTAAGGTCGGCTACCGTGATATCTTTCGGCAGACCGAGTACATGAAAATTATGATAGCGGCATTGATCAATCGTTTCGGAGATTCCATTGACGCAATTGCATCCACATGGATTGTCTATGAAATCACAGGAAATGCCGCATGGTCGGCTATCATTTATGGTGTGAATAGAATCCCATCTATTATCATTACGCCGTTAGCCGGAGCATGGGTAGAGGGACAGAAAAAGAAAACAATTATGATTGTCACGGATTTGATACGTGCGGTCTGTGTTGCATTTGTGGCAACCGGGTATCTGTTCGGATTTTTACAGGCATGGATGCTGCTGGTTACAACTTTGACGATTTCTACGGTAGAGGCATTCAGGGGACCGGCAAGTGCTGCATTGACGCCAAAGGTGCTGGAAAAAGAATACTATGAATATGGAATATCGTTATCGACAACCTTGTCAAGTATGGTAGAATTAATCGGAACGGCTGTTGCAGCGGCAATTATAGCTGTAATTGGAACTTCTGGTGCAATTTACGTGGATATGACAACTTTTTTGCTGTCCGCACTGATCATTGTATTTGTAAATACAAAAGAGCAGGGGCTTGTCAAGCAGAAATTTGACCGTAAGGCATATGTGAAAGATCTGGCAGATGGATTTTCTTATGTGAAAAAAGATGCAATGATCCGCATTTTTTTACTTTTGGCGGTTTTTTTGAATGCAATTTTAGTTCCATTGAATAGTTTGCAGGCACCCCTTGCCGGTGATATATTGGGCGGTGGAGCGGAGATATTATCGATTCTTGGAATCTCCATAACCGTAGGTATGCTGCTTGGATCCGTCACTTATCCAATGGTACAGCGTATTATTCCGGGAAAGGGACTTTGGATTGCGAGTGGTTTGGGGATTGCTTTGTTTTATATTATGCTCCCGGTATGCAGACCGCTTTATACAAGCCGGATTTTGGTTTATGCGTTTACCGCAGTATTTAGCTTTATTCTGGGATATACGGTGGCATTAGTAAATTCGCATTTGAGTGTGTTTGCAGTAAAAAGAATCCGCACAGACTACCTTGCCAGAATATCCGGCATTACAACCGCGGCAGGTGCAGCATCCATGCCTGTGGCATCGTTTCTGGTGAGTATCGTTGTTGCATATGTGGATACATCAGCAATATTTATTACTTCTGGTGTGCTGGCACTGATTGTGACTGTGTGCATGATTTTTTCCAGAACACTTGGACAAGGGGAAACTGATACGGTTGCAGAAGATGTAGAAATGGTGCGATCATGAGTTGGGATTAATATTGAATAGACACAATATAGATTATTATGGTCTTATTAAAGGAAGTGAGTACAAGCATCATCGATGGCATGTGAAAAAGCAGGGATCAGAGCCGGGTATATAAGGAGAAAAACATTGAACACGTATATATATAAAACAAAAAAATATATTATCGCCCAGATTTTATGGGATTTGGCAGGTGTTATCTGTCTGGCTTTTTCACCATTGCTTCAACAATGGCTGTTTGATTATGGGCTGCAAAGCCCTCTCAAAAAGATCGTGATGGTGGTATTGGCGTATGGTGCATTACTGGTCTTTTATACTTTATCACAGTATTTTTGTGCGTTGTATGCATTTAAAGGCGGAATAAAATTCGAAAATTTACTGAAAAGAGATTTTTTGTATTCTTTGTTTCATATGGAATCTTCAAAGTTCTATAAGCATTCCATTGGCGAATATGTTTCCTTACAGGGAAATGATATTACAGCGTTAGAGCAGGATTATCTGGAACCGGTTATCAGTATCATACGCTGCGTAAACATGATAATTGTATATGGTGTCGTGCTGTTTTTCGGAGTTGACTGGAGAATTGCGCTGGTGATAATTCTGACTTCGATATTTGCAATCCTGATACCGAGAATGATAGGAAAATCGCTGACTGACGCAAGAAGTACATATCAGGAACAGATGGCGGAGTACGTTACAGAGATTACGGATTTATTGGAAGGTTTTCGTGTTATTAATCAGATGACGGTAGGAAAAATACTTGATAAGCATGAACACGTTTTAAATGAAACAGCAGAAAAGCGGTATCAGTATGGGAAAAAGAAGAGCATGGTATTAGGCGTGAGTGAATTAACGACTAAATTCGTGAAAATATTTACATTTGCAGTGGTGGCAGTTCTTTTTTATAAGCACGAGATCACGGTAGGAGTCGGAGTTGCCACGCTTAGTTATGTATCTTCTTTCATCGAACCAATTGACACTGTCCTCTATAATTTCACAGCAATACAGTCCATGAAGGACGTGAAGAAAAAAGTATTATCTTATACGCAGGATACGCATGTCACAGTCCTGCCACGAAAGAAAAAATTAAATTCAGATATAACATTCAAAAATGTGACATTCAAAAGGAAAAGTTTTGCATTGGAAAATATAAATTTAACAATAAAAAAAGGCATGAAGTATGCTGTTGTCGGACACAGCGGAGCAGGAAAATCAACCTTGTTCAAACTTATTATGGGGTATGAAAAAAACAGTTCCGGCGTTATCAGATTAGATGGAGAAGATATCAGAAACTATGACATTTCTGAATTGATATCCTATACGGATCAGAACGAACATATTTACAGAGCGGGGATCGTAGATAATATAACCGTTTTTCATTCTTATCCAATGGATGGGATCGACAGCGTAGGAAAGAGTATCTGGCCGGAATTTTTTGAAGGGATATTCAACAGAAAAGAAAAAGAATGTCAGCGTTTTAGTGGAGGGGAAAAACAGGCAGTCGCATTTTTGCGTATGGCAGCAAAAAATGCAGAGGTGATACTTCTCGATGAGCCGTTTTCTGCAATGGATGCAAAAATGAAATCGGCAGTAGAACATTATCTGTTTACAGGAAAAGAGTTTGAAGGAAAAACCGTTTTAGTCATTACACATGATACAAGAGAAGAAAGCCTTTCGCAGTATGATGGAATCATACATGTTGGAGAGAATGGCATTTATGTGGAATAAATGTCTGTGGGCAGGGAGAGATTGGATATTGTTTTTCAAAAAGTAATCCGCTATACTTAGGTCAATAACGAGTGAGGATGACAGAGATTGTTCTTGATGGTGACTGGAGGGACGATACATGAATACAATGCCGATATCAGAACTGATTGAGCAGGTAACAGAAATCTGCAAAAAAAACGGGGTGAAACGGCTGGATTTATTTGGTTCTTTTGCAACAGGAACATCCACACCAACGAGTGATATTGATTTTGTGGTGTATGGATGCAACAATCTTATAAAATTGGAAACAGATTTAGAACAGATTGAAACATTGCGGAAAATAGACATTTTTGACTACGACAGTATTCACAATGAATTTTTACGGGAGGATATTCACAAATATGGAAAGCAGATTTATTAACCGGTATCATACTTTTTGCAAATGCCTGAATAATCTGGAAAAAAGTAAAACTGCCAGCCCGGATGCAGATTTTGTGCTGGAAGGTACGGTTATGAATTATAATCTTACATTTGACATTGCATGGAAAGTAATGAAAGATATTTTGGTAAAGCGTTTGGAAATCCTCGATTTTGCGGTGGGTTCTCCAAGAGAAACCTTGCAGCAGGCGTTTACAAACAGGATCATTGAGGACGACAGGTGGATGCAGATGTTAAAAGTGCGAAATCAGCTTGCGCATGATTATGATGGAAGTTTTGCATGCGAGATGTTTGCGGATATTGTGAATGTGTACTGTCCGTTGTTCGAGAAATTCCGTGACAGCGCAGCAAAATATTATGAGTAAGACAGAAAGGGGCTGTGCACCAGCTGATTAGAATCAATCAGCAGTGTCTCAGTTTCTTTTTTTATGTAAATAAGAAACTTCGTTTCTGTTACATAAAAAATACTCCGCGAGGATGCGCAACTTGCGCACGAGCAAGATGCACACATTCATGCGGTGCATTTGACGACCGTTAATCAGATCGGGATTCGCAGAGCGTATTCGTCTTTTGTGGGAGGGCAGATAACTATGTATTATATAGCATTAAATGTGTTACACAACATGAATTCAAGTAGAGTAATGTTATACAGAGAAATGCGAAAGCACTTTGAAAACCAGAATATCAATTCAGATGATGAAGTTTTTGAATTAGGACGAAAGCTGGGATTGGCTGATCATGTAATTAAGTATGAATATGATGGCTGTATGTATGCAAATTTTATAGTGCCTCAAAATGGTGTTAAAAGACTCTCTGAAAAGGCAAAAGTTGATTTTAAATTATATGATTCTGAATTGAAATATAAATTATCTGAAGTGCCTGTTACATTTGATATTTACCCGGAATTCATTGAGACTAAAATGCATCGGGTAGATACGATCGACAGGGCATATGAAGAAAAACTCATGGAAGAAAAGTGGTCAAGAAATAAGACACTGCAACGTTATAAAAAGAAAATAAATTCTTTTTCAGAATTGGAAAGTACGATCTGTAAACTGAATGGAGCTTTCGGTGAGCGAGAAGAATATCATAAAAGTTTGGAAGAATTAATAACGGCATATGGAACAAGAAGAATTCATACAAAAGATTCAACGGCATGGATCAACTTTAGAGGATGTTATTCGTCTAAGTCATTAAATGATTTTTGGAAAGTCTATCTGCATATCTTTGATTATACGGATAAAGTGATAGAGTGGGGAGGAGAGCCACTTTCATTGCAGTATCTTTCGGAGCTTTGCAATAGGGAAGGAAAAGATTTGAAAGATTTTTTAGTGGCAGCAATGGAAGATGGGATGATTAGAAAAATAGGAAAAGACAGGTTCTCCATCACTGGACATGCAGCTTCTATTAATAAATGCATCAGCAGTAAATATCATTTAAATAGATTGAGTGTCATCATTCGGAGAAAAGATAAGCAGCGTTTTATTTTGCTGATTGGAGAAAGACATGACGGCACTGGGACTCTATTACCTCATCCGTACACTGGTGGCGTTGGTGGCCATCCCGTTCCACGAGGCCGGGCACGCACTGGCGGCCTGGCTGCTGGGGGATGATACCGCCAAGCGGGAGGGGCGGCTCTCGCTCAACCCGCTCAAACATTTTGACCTGCTGGGCACGCTGTGCATGGTGTTTGCCGGAGTGGGCTGGGCAAAGCCCGTTTCTACCGACCGAAGTGGGGCATGGCTCTTACCGCGCTGGCCGGCCCGGTGGCAAATCTGCTGCTGGCGTATCTGGCCATGGTGGCCTGGAAGCTTCTGTATTATTGGGCCCCGATCACGGAAGGGACGGTTCTCGTGGCACGCTTCCTCCAATCCTTGGTGTATATGGATGTAGGGCTGGCCGTGTTCAACCTCATTCCGGTGCCTCCGCTGGATGGCAGCCGCATCCTGCTGGCAGTACTGCCTCAGCGCGTTTATTTTGGGGTGATGAAGTATGAGCGGGTCATCCTTATCATTGTACTGGCCGCCGTGTGGGGCGGTTTTCTGGACGGCCCTCTCAGTGTGCTGAACGATCTGGTCTGGAACCTGCTGGACCTGGGCACATTCTACATTGACCGCATCGCGTACGCCGCTTATTATGCCAGCCTTGGGGCGGTGATCTGATGGCCGACGAACTGACGTTCCACCTCGAAGATTTCGATGGCCCGCTGGAGCTGCTGTTGGCACTGGTGGCCAAGCACAAGATGGACCTGCACAATATTCCGATCCTGACCCTCATTGACCAGTACACCCGCACGGTAGAAGCGGCACAGGCGGCTGACCCGGAGATCGCCAGCGCGTTCATTGAGATGGCGGCCCATCTGGTGGAGATGAAGAGCTATCTGCTCCTGCCCCGCAGCGAAGAGGGT